>Ga0315268_10003707_pt1 | contig 16723 bp, 8 predicted proteins | sample C1_top_MG_FD_204535 | JGI IMG/M metagenome (GOLD analysis project Ga0315268, IMG submission 204535) | Sediment microbial communities from Yellowstone Lake, YNP, Wyoming, USA - C1_top | ecosystem: Environmental > Aquatic > Freshwater > Lake > Sediment | place: USA: Wyoming | collected 2017-08-01
CTTAAACTGGATTTTTCCCGCCAGCGCCAGGCTTTCCAGAAGATCGGTGCGCACTGTTCCGGCATCGGTTTTGCCGTCGCGCACCGCATACACGATGTTGTCTTGCGGGAAGCCGCTGAAGGTAATACGCTTGAAATCTTTATATGGATCGATATCGTGGTGTTTTAACTCGCGCCAGGCGAGCCACCAGCCGCCGAAGGCATTCTCGTGCACCGCCATGAAACGCTTGCCGCGCAGATCGGCTAAGGTTTGAATATCCTTGCGATCGGCGCGTGTGAAAATGACCGCGCCTAGCACGCTGTATGCGCCTAGCGGTGATTCGTTTTTGAGTGTGACAATGCGTGTGACGCCGAAATTGGCTTCCAATTCGGCATAGGAGCCGGGATTAGTCAGGACGAATTCGAGTTCCTTGTATTCGACCGCCGGGCCGATGTCGTCGTTGCTAAGCGGTATGATGACGAATTTGTAACCGGGAATTTCCTGCGACAAATAACGCGCGGTTGGCCCCCATGCTTTGATCGCTTGTGCCTTGCCCCGGTGCGCGAGTACGCCGAGCCGCACCAAATGTTCCGTGGCTTGCGCCGGGAGCAAGGCGGATGCAGTGCAGAGCGCCATCAGAACCAGAAAATACCGAAGCATACGGTGTGGGCTGACGTATAAAGAGGGAATCGGCGCGCCAGTCTAGCACAAATAGGATGCCTCATTCAGGGCTATATTTTCCCGCTAAGTATCGCCAAACCCTTAAAATACCGCAAAAATAGACTAGTATTATTTTTTGATATTGTTATAATTCCGCGGTCGGTCGGGGATCGCTATACAAAGGATGACCGATTTCTTTATTGGATTTTGTCTTAACTAGGAAAAGGGAAAATAAATGAAACACTCTGCTCTGCTCGCCGCGTTGATTGCTGCTCTGTCGTTAGCTGCTTGCGGCAAAAAGGAAGAGGCTGCTGCTCCAGCTCCTGAAAGTGCTGCTCCTGCTCCTGCTGCTCCTGCTCCTGCTGCTCCGGCGCCCGCTGCTCCGGCTCCTGATGCTGCTGCTCCGGCGCCCGCTGCTCCGGCTCCTGACGCCGCTGCTCCGGCTCCTGCTGCTCCCGCTGCCGATACGAAGAAGTAATCGCGTTCTTGAAAATGTAAAAAGCCGGCCTTGTGCCGGCTTTTTGCTTTTAAAAGCTTATTCCTGTGCCTAATTACACATCTCTCCAAGCAAACCCACTTTCCTGATCGGCAATGCCGATCCACTCTTCTGTACAGTTTAGCGCCGCGGCGAGCGCGTTACGGGCAAGTTCCGGCAGATTATTTTTCCGGCTTAGGTGTGCTGCAATCACATGCGTGAGCCGAGTGGTATCGATCGCGCGCAACAAATCGGCCGCGGCATGATTGTCCAGATGGCCGAAGCGCCCGCCGACACGCTGCTTTAGGCTAGGCGGGTAGGGGCCATTAGCCAATAAATCACGGTCATGGTTACATTCCAGCATCAGGGCATCGCAACCCGAGAGCATTTGTGTGATATGGGGTGTGATCATGCCGGTATCGGTTAACACCCCTATGCGGTGCGCGCCATCGCCGAATACGAATTGGATCGGCTCGCGCGCATCATGCGGCACCGGAAACGGCACAATCTCCATCTCGCCGATCGCGAATGCGGCGTGGCTATCGATAATCTGTGCTTTAGCCGGGACTTGATCGAGGTTGGATAAATAAGCGTGGCTGCCGTGGCTAAGCCATACCGGGAGCGTGAACTTGTTGGCGAGGCGGGTAACGCCGCTGATATGGTCGGCATGTTCGTGGGTGACGACGATGCCGCTTAAATCCCCTGGCGTTAGGGCGAGCTTACTCAAGCGGGCAACGGTTTCCTTGAGGCTGAAACCACAATCGAGCAGCACCCGGGTTTGCCCTACCTCTACCACTAAGGCATTCCCTTCACTGCCACTTCCTAGGCAGGCAAAGCGCATCGGGCGCTATTTCAATTGTTCGTAGAGTAAGTTCAGTATCTTATTCGCGGTTTCCGATTTGTCCGTTGTGCCTTCTTTTGTCAGCAGCGTGACTTTACTGGCGCCACCGGCTTCCGCCACTTGAATCTGATACCGATCGTGTTTTTTCTTATCGCTGTTGCCGCGCCAGAAGGCGAGTTTGGAGAACCAGCTTTTCTCGTTTTTGTCTCCATCGGCTTCCGGATCGATGTAGCGCACATAATAGATGCCATGCGAGCGGTCGCGGTCTTCCACGGTGAAGCCGACACGATCCAAGGCGAGTCCGACACGACGCCAAGCACGGTCGAAGGGATCATCCAAGGAGAGATTCGCTGCTCCGTCCGGCAGGCGCGTGAGCGTGGCACGCACCTCGTTACTGCCCGCGGCGAGCAGCGCTTTGGCGCGCGACTTCTCAATGCCGAAGCTTATCATCAAGCGGCGCAAGAATTCGGCTTCCAATCCGGGATCGGGCGGGCGCGGCTCCCATACGGTTTGAGTGCCGCCATCCCCGCCTTTGATGACCTCGTACATACCGCGATGGCTGATATAAATTTCGGTGGTACCGGGGACTTTCCCAGGCTCCAGACGCGTGCGGAATTTGTCGCGTTCCGCGGTTGAATACAAACTATCCAGTACCTTGCCGAGCACGTTGCGGATAAAGTCCTGGGGAATTTTGGCGCGATTTTCCGCCCAATCCGTTTCCATGATGCCAGTCTCGGGATTTTCGGTTTTAATGATAAAGCCATTCTCTTGCCAGAATTCGCGTACCACCGGCCATACTTGCGCCGGGGTGGCTTTGACCACCAGCCAGCGTTCGGAGCCGGCGCGTTCGACATGGGCATTGGAGAGTTCGGGCAGGAGATCGGCACCCTCGCTCTGCGGGTTGGCGGCACGTTCTTTACTATAGGCAGAATAGGTGGCGGTACCGCCGCTGGCATCCGGCACGGCGAAACGGTCATCGGGATTGACGGCGGTTAAATCCGGCGGTACTTCCAGCGAGGGCGCCTTGCCAGCAGACTTGTAGTCGATCTTCTTTTGTTCCAGCGACATGGAGCAAGCGCCCAATAAACTTGCCGCCGCGATGAGAAGGAACAAAAGTTTTAGATATCTATTCATTGCGCTCCATCCTTCCAACCTTAATTGTATGATTGGATTGGTCAATTATTTTGTTTAAACGTTCACGCCGGCTTGTGACATGGCGCTACGCAGCGTTTCGTAATGGCTGGTGGAAAACGGGGTGAGCGGCAGCCGGATACCGCCTTCGATCAAGCCCATTTTCTGCACACACCACTTTACCGGGATCGGATTCGCTTCCACAAACAGTTTTTCATGCAGGCCAAATAGCTTGGCATTGGCGGCGCGCGCGGCCTCGAGCTGACCGGCCAGCGCGGCGGCGCACATCTCGTGCATCAGCCTGGGTGCGACATTGGCGGTAACCGAGATCACGCCATGTCCGCCCATCAGCAACAGGGCGAGCGCGCTGGCATCGTCCCCGCTATAAATGGCGAAGTGTTTGGGGGCGCGTAAAATCAGATCGGTGCCGCGTTGCAGATTGCCGGTGGCATCCTTGATGCCGACGATGCGCGGCACTTCGGCCAGCCGCAACGTCGTGTCGTTGGCGATATCGGCGACCGTGCGGCCGGGCACGTTGTAGAGGATTTGCGGTATGTCCACCGCCTCGGCTACCGCTTTGAAGTGGCGGTACAGGCCTTCTTGGCCCGGCTTGTTGTAATACGGCGCGACCAGCAGGCAGGCATCGGCCCCGGCTTTTTTGGCGCTCGCGGTCAGTTCGATCGCTTCGCGGGTGGAGTTGGCGCCGGTGCCGGCGATGACCGGTAAGTGCCCGCGCGCGGTTTGCACCGCGACTTCGATCAGCTTGCAATGCTCGTCGAAATCCACCGTGGGCGATTCGCCGGTGGTGCCGACTACCACCAAGCCATCGGTTTGGTTGGCAATGTGGAATTCGATCAGTGCGCGATAACGGTCCCAATCCAGGCTGCCGTCCTCTAGCATGGGGGTCACGAGTGCGACCAGACTACCCTTGATCATGCGCGTGTACCTTGAGAAATCGCCATTTTACCTCAAGCGCGGGCAAGGCGGGATAGGGCAGTCGGAAAAGAAAAACGGCTGGCCGCGGTCTTCAAAAACCGCTGGCCAGCCGTTTTCCGGATGAAGCGCCGCTCGGGTGCCGGAGACGCGCTTAATCCATGTAGCCGTACATTTTTTCGAGGAAGTCGTTTACGTCCACATCGGCGAGATCGGAGGGAATCGGATTCTCGGCCTGAGTGATTTCATAATGATCGATTTCACGGTGGATTAAATCGGCAATCGCCGGGTTCCAGCCCGAAGACAGCGATTCTTCCTCATATTCGCCCGTAGGCTCCCGCTCGCCTGAGCTCATATCTTTCATCACTAACATGGCACACCTCCCGCGGCAAAACCATTTTTTCACCACTTACCATGAATATAACGGCGAGTCTGCGTAGAGGTTGAATATTATGCGATCAAATTTTTCTATAGTTGAATACAGGCTTAGCGCACTATCCTTATAGGCAGTATCCAATTTACACTGGAAAGCATGACTAAGCCGGAAAGTTTTCGTGAAATGCGGCGTGGGCGCGGCGCGGTGAGTAAGCCGGACGGGCGCTATGAAAGCCTGCACAGGGTGGCCGAAGACGATGGATGGGGCGGCTTGGATGCGCCGCTTGAGGCCTTACGTACCACGCTTAGCATTGATACCGCCAAGCGCGTCATCAATTACAACGACTCGCCGGATATTCCTTTCGACCGTTCGCTCAATCCTTATCGCGGTTGCGAACACGGCTGCGTGTATTGCTTTGCACGGCCCACGCATAGCTACCTCGGGCTGTCCGCCGGCCAGGATTTTGAAAGCCGCTTGTTCTATAAACCCGATGCGCCGGAACGCTTGAGGGAAGAGTTGGCGCACCCGAAATATGCCTGCCAGCCGATCACGCTTGGCATCAACACCGATGCCTATCAGCCGGTGGAGCGCAAGCTGGAGTTGACGCGCCGCCTGCTGGCTATCCTTGCCGAGCATAAGCACCCGGTGTCTCTGATCACTAAATCGGCGCTGATCGAACGCGATGTGGATTTACTGAGCCAGTTGGCGCGCGATGGCCTGATACATGTCTTCGTATCGATCACCACACTCGATCGAGAACTTGCGCGCACGCTGGAACCGCGTGCGGCGCAGCCGGGACGACGACTGGAAACCGTCGCGGCGCTGGCGCAAGCGGGGATACCGGTGGGCGTAATGGTCGCGCCCGTGATTCCGGTGCTGACCGATCCCGAACTCGATAACATACTGAAACACGCACGCGAGGCGGGCGCGCAAGAGGCGGGCTATGTTTTGCTCAGGCTGCCGCATGAAGTGAAAGACCTGTTCCGTGAATGGCTCGCGGCGCATGCACCGGACGCGGCACAGCACGTCATGAACCAGGTGCGCGAGACGCGCGGTGGAAAGGACTACGAAGCCAAATTCGGCGAGCGCATGCGTGGCAGCGGCACTTACGCGCAATTAATTCGTGATCGGTTTCGCCTGGCGTATAAGCGCTTGGCTTATCCGGGGATGGCGCCGATGCGTACGGATTTATTCCAGGCGCCCCCATTGCCGGGTGCCCAACTTTCTCTATTTTGAATGCGTAAATAAATTCAGCACCGCATCCAAGCCGGAATAATTAATGGCATAGGTGGCCTGCGCGCGCACCACCGGTTTGGCGTGATACGCGACGCTGATACCGGCTTCTTCCAGCATTTTTAGGTCATTCGCGCCGTCGCCAATGGCGATGACTTGATTCCGCTGCAAACCCAATTCGTCGCGCATGCGCTTCAGCCACTCGGCTTTGCCCTGCGCATCGACGATCGTGCCGAGCACTTTGCCGGTGAGCTTGCCGTCCTCGATTTCCAACACGTTGGAGGCGGTGTAATCGAGTTTGAGCCGGGCTTTGAGTTTGTCCGTGAAAAAGGTGAAGCCGCCCGAGACCAGCAAAGTCTTGATGCCGCGCGCTTGCAGCGTAGTGAGAAATTTTTCCGCGCCGGGAGAAAGCTTAAGGCGCTCCTCGTACACGCGCTGCAGCGCGCTTTGCTCCAAGCCGGCGAGTAAAGCGACGCGCTGAGTCAGGCTTTGGGCGAAGTCGATTTCACCGCGCATGGCGGAAGCCGTGATCGCTGCGACTTGCGGTTTCAGATGCAGCATGTCGGCGATTTCATCGATGCATTCAATGGTGATGAGGGTCGAATCCATGTCCATCACGGCCAGGCCGATTTGATTCAGCGTTTGGGTCTCGGGCACGAACCCAAAGTCGAGTTGTGCTTCGGCGCACAGCGCTTCGACTTCGGCATGCGGGTTCGCCTGAGCGAGGCGGAATACATTGGGGGCAATCTGTTCGATGCCATTAGCGGCAGACAGCTTGGCGAGTTTCCTGAGGTCACTGGTTTCAACATTCGGGCCTTGAATAATAAGCTGCATAGTTTTAGGTGTCTTGTGAAGTTCGTTTAGCCACAGAGATCACAGAGCACGAACTTCTTTGTGGCCTCTGTGATCGGCAAGATTTTAAGGTTTTACGCCGCCAGTTCGCGAAATATTTCCTGCACCGCTTGCACCCGTCGCGCCGCGTCCTGGCTTGCCAGCAACACTTTCAATTTGTCTTGTCCGGCGAGCTTGTAGTGCTTTTTGGTTTGGATGAGTTGAATAATCCGCCCCGGATCAATCGGCGGGTTGGGTAGGAATTGCAATGTAACCGATTCGCTGTTGGCGTCAATGCGGGCGATGCCTAAGGGCTGGGCCAAAATTCGCAGGCGATGTGTGTCGAGCAGCGCCTTGGTTTGCGGCGGCGGCAAGCCGAAGCGGTCGATCAATTCTTCATGCAATGTGTCGAGCGCCGCCGCGGATTCGCAGTGAGCCAGGCGCTTGTACAATACCAGCCGCTCGTGCACATCGGCGCAGTAATCATTGGGCAGCAGCGCCGGGGTGTGCAGATTGATTTCGGTGGTAACGTGCAAGGGCTCGGCGATGTCGGGCTCCTTCCCCGCTTTTAATGACTTGATCGCGCTGTTCAGCATTTCGGTATAGAGATTGAAGCCGATTTCTTGCATTTCGCCGCTTTGTGATTCGCCGAGCATTTCGCCCGCGCCGCGAATTTCCAAATCGTGCATCGCGAGCTGGAAGCCCACGCCCAGGTCTTCCATCATTTGGATTGCTTCCAGGCGTTTTTTCGCGGCGGGCGTGATATTGCCCTCTTGCGGCGTGAGCAAATAAGCGTAGGCCTGATGGTGCGAGCGCCCGACACGGCCGCGCAATTGATGCAGTTGGGCCAAGCCGAATTTATCCGCGCGGTTCATGATGATAGTGTTGGCGCTCGGCACGTCGATGCCGGTTTCGATAATGGTGCTGCACAGCAAGACATTGAAGCGCTGATGATAGAAATCGCGCATCACATGCTCCAATTCGCGTTCGCGCATCTGGCCGTGGGCGATGGCGATGCGCGCTTCGGGCAAGAGCTTTTGCATTTGCTCCTGCATAGTGAGGATGGTATCGACTTCGTTATGCAGGAAATAGACTTGCCCGCCGCGTTTCAATTCGCGCAGCACCGCCTCGCGAATCAGCCCATCGCTAAACGGGTGGACGAAGGTTTTAATCGCCAGCCGTTTTTGCGGCGCGGTGGCGATGACCGAGAAATCGCGCAGTCCGTCCATTGCCATCGACAGCGTGCGCGGGATTGGCGTGGCGGTCAGCGTCAGCACATCCACTTCCGCGCGCAAGGCTTTCAGCCGTTCTTTTTGGCGCACGCCGAAGCGGTGTTCTTCGTCGATGATCACCAGCCCCAAGTTTTTGAAGGCGATGTCCTTTTGCAGCAGGCGGTGGGTGCCGATGATGATGTCGATCTTGCCCGCCACCAAGCCTTTGAGTGCTTCGGCTTGTTCCTTGGCGGAACGAAAGCGCGACAGCTCGGTGATTTTCACCGGCCATTCGCCGAAACGGTCGGAGAAAGTATTGAAATGCTGCTCTGCCAGTAGCGTGGTCGGCACCAGAATCGCCACTTGGCAGCCGTCGGCCACGGCGAGGAAGGCAGCGCGCAACGCGACTTCGGTTTTGCCGAAGCCGACATCGCCGCACACCAATCTATCCATGGGTTTGCCTTGGAGCATATCTTGAATCACCGCATTGATCGCGGCCGCTTGATCCGGTGTTTCCTCGAATTGAAAGCTGGCGGCGAAGGCTTCGTAGTCATGCGGTTTCAACGTGAAAGCGCGGCCCTGGCGCGCGGCACGCTGAGCGTAGAGATTGAGCAGTTCCGCCGCGGTGTCGCGCACTTGCTTCAGGGCTTTCTTTTTTGCCTTTTCCCATTGCCCGCTGCCCAGGCGGTGCAGCGGCGCGGATTCGGGCGCTGCGCCGCTGTAGCGGCTGATCAGATGCAGATTCGCTACCGGCACATACAGCTTATCGCCGCCGGCATATTCGAGATGCAGAAATTCCGTCTCGCCTTCGCCCAAGTCCATGCCGGTCAGACCCAGGTAGCGGCCGATGCCGTGGTCTTCGTGCACCACCGGATCGCCCACGCGTACTTCGGACAAGTCGCGCAGCAAGTGTTCGCTGGTGGTTTTGCGCGCTTCGCGCAGCCGTGCTTGACGCACTTGCAGCGCATACAGTTCGCTTTCGGTTACCAGCGCGATTTTTTCTTCGGGCAGGATAAAGCCCTGGCTTACTGGCAGCGCGCCCAGCATGAGCCGTTCCGCGCTCGCGCGGAACGCGCCATAGGTATCGGCAATCGTCGGATGCAAGCCGTGCTCGGCGAACAATTGCGCCATGGTTTCGCGCCGGCCCAGGCTTTCCGCCGCGATCAGCACGCGGCCGTCGAAGCCATCGAGGAACGCTTTCAATTGGCTCAGCGGACGTTCCGCGCGGCGATCAACGTGGATAGCCGGCAGCGCAACGGTGGCGCAATCGCTCGTGTGCGCGGGTAGCTCGCCGGTTTTCTCCAAGAGCTCGATGCGCGGGTAGGGCTTGAGTTGCGCGAACAACTGCTCGCTGGATAGGAACAAGACTTCCGGCGGCAGCAGCGGCCGCTCGCGGTCGCCGCGCAGCAAGTCATAGCGCGAGCGCGTATCGCGCCAGAATTGGTCGGCGGCATCCAATACACCATGATGCAAGCACAGCAAGGTGTCGCTGGGCAGGTAATCGATCAGGGTCGCGGTCGTATCGAAGAACAGCGGCAGGTAATATTCCACGCCGGGGGGCGCCACGCCATTGCTGACATCTTTATAAATACGGCTCTTGGAAGGATCGCCCTCGAATTGGTCGCGGAATTTTTGGCGAAAGCTGCTGATGCCCGTTTCATTCAGCGGAAATTCGCGCGCCGGCAGCAAGCGTACCTCTTGCACCGGATAAATGCTGCGTTGGGTGTCGACATCGAAGGTGCGCAGGGTGTCGATTTCATTGTCGAACAAGTCGATGCGGTAAGGCACCGTGCTGCCCATCGGGAAGAGGTCGATCACCCCGCCGCGCACGCTGTATTCGCCGGGCGCTTGTACTTGCGTCACATGGGTGTAAGAGGCCAGCGTGAGCTGCTTACGCAAACCCTCGACATCCAAGCGCTCGCCTTGTTTAAGAAAGAAAGTGTGCGCGGCCAGAAAACTGCGTGGCGGCATACGATACAGCGCGGTGGTCACCGGCACGATGGCGATATCGAAGGCGTTGTGGCTGATTTGATTGAGCGTGGCTAATCGCTCCGATACCAAATCCTGGTGCGGCGAAAACTTATCGTAGGGCAGCGTTTCCCAATCCGGCAGCAGATGCACCGAGAGACCGGGTGCGAAGCTGGGTATCTCGTCGCGCAGCCGCTGCGCATCGAGCGCGGATGCGGTGAGCACCAAGAGTGGCCGTCGTGTTTGGGCCAGTTCCGCTAGCGCCAGCGCATCGGCGGTGCCGGTGAGGCCGGTATAACGGCGGAATTGGCCGGGGGCGGGGAGAGAAGCGCTAAGCAACATGGCCAGGAAAAAGGCTAAATTATAAGCTAAAGGTGTGACAAGAGGTGTTCTAGGGTTGTTGTCTGCTGATAGTGCAGCTTCGTCAACCCGTATGACCAAGCGATCAATGGCTATCCCAAGCGCGATGGATGAGTGGCGCCGTTTTTTTTGGCTACTATTCCTACTGCGGTGAGGGCCCGAGGCCGATAAAGTATTATCCTAAAAAACCGACTATCATAAGCCATACGCTTAGCCTGGGGAGGGCACACCGTATGCGCAGCCGCCTCAAAATCGTGCTGGCCTATACGGCATTTTCCGCATTGTGGATATTCGGCTCCGACTGGCTGATGGCACAGGCGGTTCACGATCCGGCGCTGTTCGACTGGGTCGGTACGGTGACGGGCTTGACCTTTGTTGCCGTTACCTCATTCTTTTTCTATCTGCTGTTGCTGGTTTGGAGCCAGACCGGAAACGCTCGCGAGCCGGTAACCCCGGTGCGCATCGGCGGCTTGGCCGGCGTGTTCTTCGGCTTGTCCCTGATTGTGCCCGTGCTCGGCTACAGCATTTTCCACCTGTATGGGCCGCAATTAAGAGAAAGCGTGTTTGCCGACTTAAGTGCCATAGCCGTATTGAAGACCAATGAGATCGAATCCTGGCTGGCGCAACATCAAGCCAATGCTGTCGTGCTGGCCAAGGATCAAGACCTGGGCGAGAATGCGGCGCTGTTGTTGCGCAACCAGGGAAATGACGCGCAGAGAGGATATATCCGCGCGCGGCTGGATGCGGTTCGGCAAGCCTACGGTTACGACGCAGTGTTGCTCGATGCCACCGGCCGCAACGTGCTTGTGGCGGGGAAATACCTGGAAACTGCCGAAGACATTAAACGGCATCTGTTGCCCCTCGCTTTGCGCAGCGGGCAAGTGCAACGCAGCGACCTGTATCGTGACGCATCGGGTGTGGTTCATCTGGATTACGTGGTGCCCCTTCTACAGAACGGCGAAGGGCATGCAGCGATATTGCTGCATACGCCAGTTGAACGTTTTCTGTTTCCGCTTATTCAGCGCTGGCCCACGCCCAGCGCAAGCGCCGAGACCATGCTGCTACGCCGGGATGGAGATAGCGTGTTATATCTCAACGAGCTGCGGCATGAACACAACACCGCGCTGAGGTTACGCACACCGCTCGATAGCCTGAGCTCCGCGGCAATGGCGGTGCGCGCCGGCCAAGCCCGGCATATGGAAGCCGTGGATTGGCGCGGCGTTCCGGTACTGGCCGCTGCGCGTCCGGTAGCGGGGACGGCGTGGTATGTGGTGGCGAAAATCGACCGCGAAGAGGCGCTGGCGCCGCGCAAGCACCTCGTCCTGTGGGTGAGCGTGGTGGCGCTGGCGGCGGTGGCCGCCGTGGCGACGGCGATACTCCTGCTGTGGCGCCAGCAGCAGCGCGCGCACCGCTTGGAATTGGCCGCACAGACCGCCGAAAGCGACCGCTTGCTGAAATTGTTTTTCGATTTGCCTTTCGTCGGCATGACCATTACTTCGCCCGCCACCAAGCATTGGCTGCACGTCAACGACTGCTTGTGCGAAATGCTGGGTTATACGCGCGAAGCATTGATGGGGCTGACTTGGGCGGAGTTAACGCACCCGGGCGATCTCGCCGCCGATGTCACTGAATTCGAGCGCGTATTGCAAGGCAAAATCGATGGTTACCAAATGGACAAGCGCTTCGTGCGCAAAGACGGTGCCATCATCTATGCCACCATCGACGTCAAGGCGGTGCGGCGCGCGAGCGGGGAGGTGGAATCATTCGTCGCGACGGTCCAAGACATCAGCGCACGCCACCGAATGGCGGCGATGCAGCACGGCAATGCACTGGTATTGGAGGCGCTGGTCAGGAACGAGCCGCTGGCCGCTGTGCTGACGCATCTGACGGAACTCATTGGCAACGTCCTGCCGGGCGCGATTGGCTCCGTGTTGCTGCTCGATGCCGATGGCAAGCATCTGCGCCGGGACGCCGTAAGCGGTTTGCCCGAGTTTTTCAATCAGGTCGTTGATGGCGTCGAGATCGGCGAGGGCGTGGGGTCGTGCGGCACGGCGGCGTTTCGCGGCACGCGTGTGGTGGTGGAAGACATTGCTATCGATCCCCTATGGGAAAATTATCGCGACCTGGCCGCCCAAGCCAATCTGCGTGCTTGCTGGTCGGAACCCATTCTCTCCAGAGATTCCCGCGTGCTCGGCACGTTCGCAGTGTATTTTAGCGAGCCGCGTGGTTTTGGTGTGGAGGACGATAAGCTGCTGCGCACCGCCGCTAATTTGGCGGCGCTGGCGATTCAGAGCAAACGCACGGAGCACGCCTTGCGCGAGAGCGAAGCTAAATTCCGCGCGATCATCGATAACGAACCGGAGTGCGTCAAAATCATCGGGCCGGATGGCAGGCTCAAATTCATGAACCGGGCGGGCTTGGATATGATCGAGGCCGATGATCTGGAACAGGTGATAGGACATTCGGTGTTGGAGATCGTGACCCCAGGTTTTCAACATGCGTTCCGCTCCTTGACTAGGCAAGTCTTGCAAGGCGGGCAGGGTACGCTGGAGTTTGGCGTTGTAGGACTGAAAGGCACACACCGCTGGCTCGAAACACGCGCAGTACCGCTGCGCGAAAACGACGGTGAACAGTACTCGCTGTTGGGGATCACGCGTGACATCACCAAGCGCAAACACACTGAACAGGCGCTGCGCGAGAGCGAAGAGCGCTTCCGCCTGTTGTTCGAGCGCAATCCGGCGCCGATGCTGGTGTACGAGCGCGCCAGCCTGAGCCTGCTGGCGGTGAACGAGGCTTTCCAGCGTTTGTATGGCTACAGCCACGAGGAGGCACTGGCTCTGCGACTGCCCGAGTTCTACCCGGAGCCGGAAAAAGCGGCGATCATCGCCTTGATTCCTCATCTGCATGGCCATGAGTATGTTGGGGAGTGGCATCACTTGCGCAAGGATGGCACGCTGATCAATATCGTTGCCCATTCCCACGATATCGACTTTGAGGGGCGGGAGGCGCGGATTGCCGTGCTCCATGACATCACCGAGCGCAAGCGAGCGGAAGACGCGTTGCGGGTGAGTGAGATACGTTATCGTACCTTGTTGGAAATGGCGCCGTTTCCGGTGGTCATCACGCGCCTGCGCGACGGTATTCTGCGCTATGGCAACCGGCGTGCGGAAGCGCAATTCGGCATCCAGCGCGAACAAGGCATCGGTCAACTTGCCAGCGATTATTATCTGGATCCCGCGGAGCGGGATCGTTTTCTGAATCGTCTGCTGCGCGAGACTACTGTCATCGATCAGGAATTGCGCTTGCGCGCCGCGGACGGCACGCCATTCTGGGCACAGATCTCCGCCGCCATGATCGAATTCGAGGGTGAAGCGGCGATTTTTTCCTCCATCAACGATGTGTCCGCGCGCAAGCAAGCGGAGGACGCGGTGCGCCAGCTCAACGCCGCTTTGGAACTGCGGGTGATGGAGCGTACCGCGCAGTTGCAAGCCGTCAACAAAGAATTGGAGTCCTTCGCTTATTCCGTCTCGCATGATTTGAAAGCGCCGCTGCGCGGCATCGATGGCTACAGCCGCTTGCTGCTGGAAGACCATGCCGCTCAACTCGATGCGGAAGGGCGCGCTTTTCTCGCCAATATTCGCCACGGCGCCGGGCAAATGGCGCAATTGATCGAGGATCTGCTGGCCTATTCCCGCATCGAGCGCCGCGTCTTGCAAGCGGATCAGGTGGATTTGCCGCGCTTGGTGGAAACGGCTATCGCCGAACGCGCCGAGGAAATCGCGGCGCGCGGCGTGACGATGCAAGTCGCTATTTCTCCGCAAACGGTCACCGCCGACCGGGATGGCTTGGCCATGGCGCTGCGCAACTTACTCGATAATGCACTCAAATTCACCCGCGACGCGCCCCGGCCTATGATCGAAATAGGCGTGCGCCGGGAAGCCCATGCCTGTATCCTCTGGATTCGTGACAATGGCATAGGCTTTGATATGAAATTTCATGAACGTATTTTCGAGATATTTCAACGCTTGCAGCTTGCCGAAGATTTCCCCGGTACCGGTATCGGGCTCGCCATCGTGCGAAGGCGCTGCAACGCATGGGCGGCCGGGCTTGGGCGGAAAGCGCACCGGGGCAGGGCGCGACTTTTTATATGGAGTTGCCACTATGAATGCTCATCTGACTTGCCAAGCAATTCTGCTGGTGGAAGACAATCCGGTGGATTTAGATCTGACCTTACGCGCCTTTGCCAAACGCAAGCTGAGCAATCCGGTGCACGTGGCTCGCGATGGCGCCGAAGCCTTGAGCTGGATTCCGCGCTGGGAAGCGGGAGAGCCTTGGCCGGCCTTGATTCTGCTGGATTTGAAGCTGCCGAAGGTGGATGGACTGGAGGTGCTGCGGCAACTGAAAGCGCATCCGGCCTTGCGCGTCATTCCCGTGGTCGTGCTCACCACGTCCAGCGAGGATGCCGATATGCAAAAGGCGTATCGGTTCGGCGCGAATTCCTACATCGTCAAGCCGGTGGATTTCGATAAATTCATGGAAGTGGCCGCGCAGGTCGAGTTGTATTGGTGCGTACTGAATAAGCTGCTTCCCTCGGGAGTCGTGGGAGAAAAATAATCGTGAATGTATTGTACGTCGAGGATAATGCCGCCGATGCGGACTTGGTACGGCATCGCTTGGTGCGCGAGGGTGGCTATGCGGTCGACATCGCGCCGACGCTAAGGCAGGCTTGCGAACGCCTCAAAGCGCCGCATGATTTCGATTTGGTGCTGTCGGACTTGCGCTTACCGGACGGCAGCGGGCTGGACCTGCTGGCGTGGATACGCGAGCGGGAACAACCCTTGGCAGTGGTGATTTTGACCGGTTCCGGCGACCAGGAAGTGGCGGTGACGGCGCTTAAAGCCGGAGCCGATGATTATATCGTCAAACACGATGAGTACTTGCAGCGCCTGCCCAAGATTTTGCAAACGGCATTGCTGTGTCATCGCGATGAAGCGGCCCGTAAAGCCCGGCCGCTGCGGGTACTCTATCTCGATCACAATGTTTTCGACGCGGATCTCACGCGCCGCCATCTGGCGCAGTACGCACCGCATATCCACTTGGAGGTGGTGGGGGATGCCTCCCAGGCACTCGAATGCTTGCCGCCATCGAAGCAAATGGCCTACGATGTGCTGCTGCTCGATTATCATTTGCCCGGACTGAATGCGCTGGAGGTAATCAAGCTATTGCGCCACGAGCGCGGCATCGATTTGCCTTTGGTACTGGTGACTGGGCAAGGCAATGAGGAGCTGGCGGTGCAAGCGCTGCGCCTGGGGTTCTCCGATTATCTGGTGAAGCAGCCCGGCTATCTGCACCAGCTGCCGTTCGCGCTGGAAAGCGCTTATCACCGCGCCATATTGACGCGAGAACAATCAGCCCTCAAGCGTAGCCAGGATCGCTACGAAGAATTGGTTACGCGCATTCCGGTGGGCATCTATCGGTTCCGCATGCAGCAAACCGGCATGGTCTTCGATTACGCGAGTCCGCGCTTCTGTGAAATGCTCGGCTTATCGCAAGCGATGCTGTTGGCCGATGCGGATATCGCCTTCGCCCAAGTGCATCCCGATGAAATGCCGGAATTCCTGCGCCGCCACGAAGCCTCGCGGCACGCACTCGAGCCCTTGGCCTGGGAAGGGCGGTTCGTGGTGAACGGGCGCATTCATTGGTTGTACATCGAATCCATACCGACCCGCTTGAGCAACGGGGACGTCATTTTGGACGGTGTGGTGATGGATGTCACCGAACGCCGCGAAGCGGAAGAACAGTTGCGTTTGGCGGCTGCCGTTTTTGAAAGCACTCAAGATGGCGTTGTAATTGCGAATACCGAGCCGCGCATTCTCGCGGTGAATCAAGCCTATCAGGATATTTCCGGTTATACCGCGCAGGAAGCGCTGGGTAAAAATCCCAGCATCCTCAAATCCGGCCGGCATGACCGCCCCTTCTATCAAAGCATGTGGGCCAGCATCCAACAAACCGGCTATTGGCAGGGGGAGATTTGGAACCGGCGCAAAAATGGCGAGGTTTATCCGCAATGGACCAGCATCAGCGCGGTGCGCAATGAGCAGGGTGAGGTGAGCAATTATGTGGGCGTCTTCACCGACATCAGCCAGTTGAAGCAGACCGAGGCGCGGCTGGAACGCTTGGCCCATTATGATCCCTTAACCGCCTTGCCCAACCGGCTGCTGTTTCAATCGCGGATGGAGCACGCGCTGGAGGGCGCACACCGGCAAGGAGAGCAAGTCGCGTTGCTGCTCATCGATCTCGATCGCTTCAAGGATGTGAATGACACCCTCGGCCATCCGGCGGGTGACGAATTATTGCAAAAAGTCGTGGAGCGGATGCGGCAGCGGCTGCGCGAGGAAGATACCTTGGCGCGCCTCGGCGGCGACGAGTTCGTGGTGTTGCTGGAGCGGCTGGCACACCCGCAGGACGCGGGCCGCGTCGCGCAAGAAATCATCGATGCGCTGGTGCAAGTGTTCCGGCTCGACAGCGGCGCCGAGGTTTTCATCAGTGCCAGCATCGGCATCAGCCTCTATCCCGACCACGGCGCCACGCCCAGCGAGCTCACGCAGCACGCCGATGCCGCTTTGTATTTGGCGAAAGGCCAGGGGCGGCACACCTATCGCTATTACACCGAAGCGCTGACCCGGGCCACGCAGGATAGGCTCTCATTAGAGTCGCGGCTGCGG
>Ga0315268_10003708_pt1 | contig 16722 bp, 10 predicted proteins | sample C1_top_MG_FD_204535 | JGI IMG/M metagenome (GOLD analysis project Ga0315268, IMG submission 204535) | Sediment microbial communities from Yellowstone Lake, YNP, Wyoming, USA - C1_top | ecosystem: Environmental > Aquatic > Freshwater > Lake > Sediment | place: USA: Wyoming | collected 2017-08-01
GCCGATGTCCGGCGTGGCCTTAGTGATCAGCTCGCCGTCCAACTCCAGGACCAGCCGGAGCACCCCGTGCGTGGCCGGGTGCGAAGGGCCCATGTTGAGCACCATCCGCTCGGCCGGGGCGCCAGGGGCAGTGTCTGACGCTGCCGGCGGGTTCAAGCTCGCCACCGGGGCGGCGGCACAGGCAGCCGGCTCTGCGAACTGGATGTCTTTCACGTCGGCCATGTCAAATCGCAAATTGCAAATCGCAAATCGCAAACCGTTCCCTCAAGCCTCTGTTACCCGCGCTCGCGGCTCCCGCGCGGCCGCGTCCTTGCCGCCGGCCACCGTGACGAACGGCCCGCCTTCCAAGGGCGCGGCCTGCGTGGCCGGCCCGCCCGGCGTTTCGCTCGGCTTGCCCGCCAGCGGAAAGTCCTTCCGCAACGGATGATACGGATAGCCCTCCCACATCAGAATCCGCCGCAGGTCCGGATGCCCCCGGAAACGCATGCCCATCAGGTCATAAACCTCCCGTTCGTGCCAATCGGCCGCTTGCCACACGCCGGTCACCGTCGGGAGCTCCGGCTCCGCTTCAGCCGAAGACGTCTTCAGGCGCAAGTGGCAGTGGTGTCCCAGGCCGTAAAGCTCGTACACCACCGTCCAACGGGGCGTTTCGCCGTAGTCATCAACACTGCTGATGTCCAGGAGGAAATCGCAGCCGAGCGACTGCTTGGCGAAGGCGCAGACCTCGGCGAGCTTCTGCGCGTCGGCCACCTGCACGGTGACCTCGTCGCGGAACTCCACCGGGGCGGAGATCAAGTCGCCAAATTGCGCTTTTAGTTGGCGCGCTAGTTCCTGGGCAGTCACGGCCTTTTGAGGGTGGCCAGCGCCCGTTCGCGGGCGATTTTCTGCTGGAGCTTCAGCAAGGCGTCCAGCAAGGCCTCCGGGCGGGGCGGACAGCCGGCTACGTAAATGTCCACCGGGATGATGTTGTCCACGCCCTGGAGCACGGCGTAGCTGCGGTACATGCCGCCGGTCGAGGCGCAGGCGCCCATCGCAATCACCCACTTCGGCTCGGTCATCTGCTCATAGAGCCGTTTGACCACCGGCGCCATTTTGTAGGTCACCGTGCCGGCCACGATCATCACGTCGGGCTGGCGCGGCGAAAAACGCATCACTTCCATGCCGAAGCGGGCGATGTCGAAGCGGCTGGCCCCGGTGGCCATCAACTCGATGGCGCAGCAGGCCAGCCCCATGGGCATCGGCCAAAGCGAGTTCTTGCGGCACCAATTGATCGCCGCGTCAAGCCGCGTCACGACCACGTCGCCTTCGTTCTTGGCGTCGTAACCGAATTCAGTCCGGGTTTGCATCAAGCTGCCTGGGCGTTGCCCGTGGCCGTCGGGGAGGCTAAGCGGGCAACATGGAAGCTGTAAATTGAGAAATGTAAACTGAGGATTTCAAATTGTGCTTGAGCGGCGCGGCGGCCTGTGCCTGAATCGGGCAGCGCCTCGCGGCGAGGCTCCGGGCGGTAGGATACCCAAGCGGTCAACGGGGGCAGACTGTAAATCTGCTGGCTGCGGCCTACGCTGGTTCGAATCCAGCTCCTACCACCAACTTCTGCTTCTCAGCCTGGACAGTCCTGCCTAAGCTGACGCCATGAGTGACAGCTCACGGCTTTCCACCAAGCCGATCCCTGCGCGGGAACGGCTGATCCTAGCCTTGGACGTGAACTCGCCCGCCGAGGCGCAGCAGTTGGCCGAGCGCCTCGGCGACGCGGTCGTCTTTTACAAGCTGGGTCTGCAGCTCTTTATGGCTGGAGGCTACTATGAGCTGATCGAGTGGCTGACGGGCAAGGGCAAGAAGGTCATGGTTGACTTGAAGTTCTTCGACGTGCCTGAGACCGTGGCTTCGGCAGTAGCTCAACTGCGAAACCGCGGCGCGACGTTTGCCACCGTCCACGGCAACGACGGCATTCTGGAAGCGGCGGTGAAGCGCCGCAGCGGCGTGAAGATTCTCGCTGTGACCGTCCTGACCAGCCTGGACAGGCACGACTTGGCGGACCTCGGTTTTGCTTGTGACCCCGAGACGCTGGTGCTTTCGCGGGCCAGACGCGCGTTGGCGCTGGGGTGCGACGGGGTTATTTCTTCTGGGCTGGAGGCGGGCAAGTTGCGGGCCGAATTGGGTGACAGATTCCTGGTCGTGACGCCAGGCATCCGCCCCGTGGAAAACCGCCCGGAAGACGACCAGAAGCGCGTCGCAACGTTGGAGCAGGCCTTTCTGAACGGCGCCGATTACGTGGTGGTGGGAAGACCCATTCGCACGGCGCCCGACCCGCGCGCCAAGGCCGAGGAGTTCCAAAGACAGATCGCCGCGCTGTACAGAACTAAGGCGCGGGACACAATCCGCCTCCTGACGTCGGCGGCTACGGGCTGGCCAGTTCCTGGATTCTGAAGTTGCGGAAGTCGAAGGCCCGGTCTTCGGCCTGGATGCCCAAGTAGCCTTGCTCGGCGTCAAGGGCGTCGAACTCCCAGGCGCGCTCGCCGTTCACGTCCAGGGTGACCCGCTTGCCCTTGACCTCAAGGCGGAACTTGACCCATTGGTTGAGCGGCATCTTGGGGTTCTCGGCAGGCACGATGGGGCGGAAGCCTTTGACCAGGCCGCCCAGGGCGTCGTAGCGCAGGTTCACCTGCCAGCCGTCCTTGGGCCAGGGCTTGCCCTCCAGGCCGGCCCGGAGGAAAATCCCGCTGTCGTATTTGTCCACCAACGCGCGCCATTCAAGTTCGAGAATAAAGTCCTTGTATTCTCTCTCGGTGCGCAGCCAGCCCATGCCCTTGACCAAGCGGAGGTTGCCGTCAACCACCTCGAAGACGGCGTCATGGACGATCTTCCACCCGGTGAGGTCCTTGCCGTTGAAGAGGGAGACCCATTTGCCTTGGCCGGATTCGCTGGCCAGCGGGCCCAGGACCAGCGGGGTAAGCAGGGCACAGCCCAGCAGGATCGCCCGGAACAGATGCAGTTTCATCGTATTGCGTTTTCGCTCACCATAACGGACCACCTGGGCGTCCCGTCAAGCCCTTGACTTTCGGCGGCCAGGGAAGTAGGGTCAGGCGCCCTAAGAAACGAGCCGGTAGGGGCAGGCCAGAAGCGCCCGCGCCGTGGTCATTCCGGTTCGATGGGGTTGGATGGACTGACCTGGAATCCGGCTGAACTGGTCCGAGTAAGGGGAGCACCTCACCAATGAGCAACAACCTCGCCTGCAAGAAGCGCTTGGGGGAAGCCGCCCCGCGCCCCAAAGGACTGGCGAGCTTGTCCCCGCGCGAACGGCAAATCCTGGAGTTGCTGGCCAGGGGATTCATGTACAAGGAGATCGCCCAGTCGCTCGGCATCCGCGTGGTCACGGTGAACACTCACATCCGGCGTATCTACGCGAAACTCCGGGTGCGTTCGCGCGCGCAGGCGGTGGCCAGATACGTGTTGAAACCGTTGCGGGAAGATCACGGCCGAGCGAAGCCGCAACGGAAAGCCGAATCAGGCAGCCAGGAAACCAGGAAGAGCAACCTCCGGCAGCGCCGGCGTTCCTAATTCAACCATTTGACCAGACAATGTCCGCACAGGGGCAGGGCGCGTGCCGCCTGCGGGACGCGCCGCCGCCAGCGCGTCTTGTTTGGCCCCGCCGGCGCGCAACAGAGTGCGCGCCCTACCTCCCGCCACTTTCATCGTTTGTGGTGTCGCGGGCGGCATGTGGCCCTCGAGGGAACGGTTGATTGGGCGATGTAGTTAATTTTGACGACTTGCGCTGGGAGCGGGGGTGGAGGAGAAAAGGACTCTAGGTTATTTACGATAGTTAACTAAGTAACCTCTCAAGACCCTATGACCACCCAATCCATCATCGCCAGCGCCGGCGCGCTGCTGCTGGCCGGCGCGCTCTCGGCGCAGACGCAGTTGACTCACCGTTACAGCTTCACTGGCAACGCCAACGATTCGGTCGGCACCGCCCACGGCACGTTGCACGGCAGCGCCGACCTAAGCAGCGGCACGGCGGTTTACCTCGACGGTAGTGCCGGAACGTATGTTGAGCTGCCCGGCGGGCTCATCAGCGGCTACAGCACCGTGACCATTGAGGCCTGGGCCAGCATGTCTGCTAACGGCGCTTGGACCCGCTTGTTCGACTTCGGCGGCACGGACGCCAGCGGCAATGGATTCAACTACATTTTCTTCACACCCCACTCCGGCACACCCGACACCCGCGTGGCCGTTTCGGACGCCGACCCCGGTTACAACCACGAGCAACTGACCACGGTCTCAGGAATGCTCGATGACGGCTCGGAGTATCACGTGGCGGTGGTGCTGGACCCCCTGCGGAGCTGGTGCGGCCTCTACATCAACGGCGTGCTCTCAGGCACCAGCGAGGACGCCACGATTCCTTTGACGGCGATTGACGCGGCGCACTGTTACCTGGGCAAGTCGCTCTACGACGTTGACCCCTACATGATTGGCAGCATTAATGAGTTCCGCATCCACCAGAACGCTCTTTCTTCGGCCGCGTTGGCGGCCAGTTACGCGGGCGGCCCGGAGGCCTTGGCTTATGACCCCGGGACGGTGACGGCGCTGAGCATGAGCCTGCCCGCACAGATACGGCAGAACAGCCTTGCGGTTCCTGAACTCAACGCGACCTATACAGGGGTGGGAGAGATCGTCCTGGGAGTGGAAGACGTCACCCTGAGTTCCTCGAAGCCGGCCGTGGTGGAAGTGCGCGCCAGCGGTGTCTTGTTTGGCAAGGGGGTAGGCACGGCCACCATTACGGCCGCCGTGGGCGACAAAACCGCCACCGCCACCATGGTCGTTCAACCGGCGCCAGCCGTGCTGGTGAATCGTTACAGCTTCAGCGAAGCGGCCGGGGCCGCCGAGGTCGTGGATTCGGTCAGTGGCGCCAACGGCACGGCCTATGCGGCTGTCGTGGGCACCAACGCGGTTGTCTTCGGCAACGGCCAGGCGACTTTCCCACAAGCCGCCACCTACCGTCTGGGAGCGTACATTGATCTGCCCGATGGGTTGATCTCATCCAAGACCAACATTACGTTCGAGGTCTGGGCAACCTGGAACGGCCCGGCTGGCACGATGTGGGCGCGCATCTTCGACTTCGGCAGCGGCGGCAAAGGCGACTCTCCGTTCAACTCCGGCAACGGGAACGGCTCGTTCTTCCTGACCCCGCTCGGGGGCGCGAACGTGGTGCGCTTCGACGCGGCGCCGACCGGGTTCAGCAACGAACAGGTTCTGGATGGCTCCGCGTCTCTTGCAGTGGGCAAAGAAGCGCACATTGTGTGCATCTATGCGCCCGAGTACCGCCTCTCCCAACTGTGGGTCAACGGCAAGCTGGTGTCGTCCAGAGCGGCGCCTTTTGCCTTGGCCAGCCTTACCGATAACAACAACTGGCTGGGCCTGTCCAATTGGAATGACCCGGCGTTCTACGGTTCGCTGAACGAGTTCCGCATTTACGAAGGCGTGCTCACCGAGTTGCAGATTGCGCTGGACCGGCAAGCCGGCCCGGATACTTTGCCGCCCGACCCCGGCCTGTTCAAATCGCTCACTCTCAACGCCCCGTCGCTGCTAATAGGCAACCAGGTGGCGGCTCAAGCCGCGCTGCTGGCGACTTACGAAAACATCGCCAACGTGGACGTTAGCAGCCTGTCCAGCGCGAAGTTCTCTTCCTCGGACACCAGCATCTTCACTGTCGGGACCGGCGGCTTGCTGCGGCCGGTCAAGGTGGGCTCGGCCGACTTGATTGCTTCCTACCAAGGCCTCTCGCTTACTTCGAGCGTGGCCGTGCTCGCCCCGACCTCCTTGACGGTGGCGGTCACCTCACCGCTGCCCGCTGGCGGCCCATATATTAACGCGCAGTTGATTGCCGGTTTTGCGGGCACCAATGCCAATGTGGCCGCCTTTGCTGGCGTGACTTTCAGCTCCAGCAATCCGCAAGTGGCCACCGTCGGCGCCGCGGGCGCGATTCTGCCCCTGCGCGTGGGCACGACGACGCTCTCCGCTTCGTATAGCGGGTTGCAGGCGAGCGCGCCGGTGGAGGTTGCGTTGCCGCCGGGCTATCAGGCAGCGAACTTGATCCATCGCTATAGCTTCAGCGAAGCGGCGGCCACGGTGCTGGTCAAAGACTCGGTTGGCACAGCCGACGGCACGTTGGTCAATCCCAGTCCGGGAGTGGCTGACTTCACCGGCGCCGGCCGGCTCAAGCTCCAGGGCGGCGCCTATACTGTCAGCGCTGGCTACGTCAACTTGCCCAACGGGCTGGTCTCCTGGCTGACCAATCTGACCATTGAAGGCTGGATCAACTGGGGTGGGCCGTCCGGGTCATCCTGGCAGCGCATCTTCGACTTCGGCAGCAACGCGGCGGAGGAGGAGGATACGTATGGCAACCCGGGCCGCGGCTACATGTTCCTGACCCCGCGCTCCAGCGCGAACACGTTCCGCTTCGCCATCAAGCAGGGCGAACTGGCGGAGCTGCCAGTCCTGGACGTGGCGGCCCTGCCCGAGGGCCAGGACGTCCACTTCGCCGTGGTTTACGACGCGGCGGCGGGCGCTGTCCGGCTTTACAGGAACGGCGTGCGCGTCCAGATTGGCCCGGTCACCTATCCGCTGAGCGTGATCGAGGACCGCAACGTTTATCTGGGACGCTCGCAGTGGACCGACCCGTACTTTGCCGGCCAGTACGACGAGTTCCGCATCTATGCGGGCACGCTTTTGGACGACGAGGTGGCGGCGAGCTATGCCGCCGGCCCTGACCAACTGCCCAGCCCGGCCGTGTCGCTGAGCGTCTCTCAGAGCGCCGGCAACGTCGTGATCGCCTGGCCGGCAAGCGCCACTGGCTACGGTTTGGAAACCACGCCGGTCGTCGGTCCCGGCGCGGCCTGGACGCCCGTGACGGCGACGCCAACCACCGAAGGCGGCCTGCTCAAGGTCAGCGTCACGCCTTCCGCGCAGGCGGCGTTCTATCGGCTGAAGCGCTAACCGAACGATCCCGATGCAACCGCTTGCGGCAGAATCGGGGGTCTTGGTGGGAGACGCATGGAGGGCCGGAGCCGGCGCTCCGGCCTCTCTTTTTGGATGCCATTGGCGTGGCAATGCGTTATACTTCCGGCGCGAGTGCTGAATGCTATGAACGAGTTTACTCAACAAACCGCGCCTCGGCGCGCAAGCGGCTTCGCTGGGCAACGTCGGCCTTTCCGGCGGGCCTTTACGTTGATCGAGCTGCTGGTCGTGATTGCCATCATCGCGATCCTGGCTGCCATACTGCTGCCCGCGCTGGCCAAGTCCAAGAGCCGGGCCATCCGCATCAAGTGCACCAACAACGCCCGCCAGTTCTGCATGGCGGCGCTGATGTACGCCAACGATAACCGGGACCAGTTCCCGGACCTGGCTGGCGGTTACTGGCCCTGGGACTTGCCCGTCAAAGCCGCCAACGCCCTCGTCATGAGCGGAGTCACGCGCAAGATTTGTTACTGCCCCGGTTTCGCCAAGCAGGACTGCAATGAGCTGTGGCGCTTCACCACGAGCCCGCCCTCCACTAACGACTTGGCGCCGGAAAACGCGACTGGTTACCGGGTGATCGGTTACGCGATGGCGTTCAAGAACTCGCCGCGCGTGCGGGAAACGAACATTACTGAATCGCTCAATCCGAAACCTTGGAAGATTGGCGGGGTGGAGTATGACGTCGGCCCGGCTGAGCGCGTGCTGGCCGCCGACGGCACGCTCTCCAACGGCGACAACGAGAAAGACCGCAACAGAAACAGTTACAAACGCGTCCTGGGCGGCTGGTCCGACCAGCAGGGACACCAATCGGCGCACCTGGAGGGCAAGATGCCCAGTGGTGGCGGGCTGCTGTTCCTCGATGGGCACGCCCAGTGGAGGAAATTCTACCAGATGGTGGTCCGCACCACTGGGGACCCGGCGTTCTGGTGGTAGCCCACGGGTGACGAGCGCCGGGTGACGGGTGACGAGGGGTGCGTGGGGACACCCGTCACTAGCCACCCGTCACCCGACCTCGTCGTCACACCCCTATGAACAGAAACCCGTTCGTTACACTCAGTCAGTGGCTCGGCATCCCGACGGCACTGGGCGCGGCCCTGCTGGCGGCGGCCGCCGAGAAGCCAGCCGAGGTTGCCTTGACTGTGCGCGTGGACGAGCCGGGCGCAAGTATCAACCCTGCGATGTGGGGCGTCTTCTTCGAGGACATCAACTTTGGCGCCGATGGCGGCCTATACGCGGAGTTGGTGAAGAACCGGTCGTTCGAGTTCCCCGACGCGCTCACGGGCTGGAGCAAAGTCGGCCTCGACGGCGCCACCGGTTCGCTGACTGTGCGGGACCAGGAGCCGTTCAGCCCGGCAAATCCGCACTACGTGCGGGTGCAGTCCGACGGCCCGACGGGCTTCGGGATGTCGAACGAGGGTTTCTCGGGCCTGGGCGTGCGCGCCGGTGAGACATACAACTTCGCAGCCCAGGCCCGCGCCGTCGAGGGGGACAGCCTTGCCCTTCGCGCCGAGTTGGTGAACGCGGCTGGCAAGGTGCTCGCCTCGGCGCGCGTTGACGGGCTGACCTCGAAGTGGCAGCGGCACACGGCTGCGCTGCGCCCGACGGCAACCGAGGCAAAGGCGCAGTTGCGGGTGCTGCTTGCGGGCAAAGGCGCGGTGGACCTGGACATGGTTTCGTTGTTCCCGCAAAAGACCTGGAAGAATCGGCCGGGCGGTTTGCGCGCCGACTTGGCGCAGATGCTCGCCGAGCTCAAGCCGGGGTTCATGCGCTTTCCGGGTGGCTGCATTGTCGAGGGCCGATACTTGGCCACCCGTTACCAATGGAAGACCACCATCGGCGCGCCAGAGGAGCGCAAGCTCATTATCAACCGCTGGAACGACGAGTTCAAACACCGGCCCGCGCCCGATTACTTCCAGTCCTTCGGCCTCGGCTTTTTCGAGTTCTTCCAGTTGTGCGAGGACATCGGCGCGGAGCCGTTGCCGATCTTGAACTGCGGCATGGCCTGCCAGTTCAACTCAAACGAACTGGCCGCGCTCGACCAGCTTGCCCCCTACATCCAGGACGCGCTGGACTTGATCGAGTTTGCCAATGGCCCGGCCACCACTGAGTGGGGCGGCCGCAGGGCCGCGCTGGGGCATCCGCAGCCGTTCAACCTGAAGCTGCTCGGCGTCGGCAACGAGCAATGGGGGCCGCAGTATATCGAGCGCTACGTCCCGTTCGCCAACGCGCTCAAGGCCAAGCACCCCCAAATCCAGCTCGTTGCCAGCGCCGGCCCCAGCCCTGACGATGAGCGTTTTCAGTTCCTTTGGCCCAAGTGGCGCGAGCTGCGGGCCGACATCGTGGACGAGCATTGCTACGCCACGCCCGACTGGTTCCTCAACAACGCCGGCCGCTATGACCGCTACGACCGCCACGGCCCCAAGGTCTTCATGGGCGAGTATGCGGCCCAGAGCGTCAAGGTCGTCAGCCCGGACAACCGCAACGATTGGGGATGCGCGCTGGCCGAAGCGGCCTACATGATTGGCCTGGAACGTAACGCCGACGTGGTCGTAATGGCCTCGTATGCGCCGCTATTCGCGCACGCCGACCGCTGGCAGTGGCGGCCCAACTTGATCTGGTTCGACAACCTGCGCGTCTATGGCACGCCGAGCTACTACGTGCAGCAACTGTTCACTCGTAACCGGGGCGGCTTGCTCCTGCCGACCACGCTGGCTGGGGCGCCGGCCGCCGCCAATCAGCCGCCGCGGCTCTACGCCAGCGCCACTCGCGATGAGCGCGCCGGGGACATCATCCTCAAGATGGTCAACGCCTCGCCAGTTCGCGTCCAAGCCCGCCTGCGCTTCCAGGGCGCCGCCAAGCTTGCTCCGACCGGCACGCGGATCACCCTCGCTTCGCCGCAGCTCAGCGACGAGAACTCGTTCACGGAGCCGCTGAAAGTGGCCCCGGCCAAAGCGCAGCTCGCGGGCGTGGCTGCGGAATTCAGTTGCGGCTTCGCGCCATACTCACTGACGGTGCTGCGGCTGCCGTTGGCGCACTGAGGCGTCGTGCTTCAACTGGCCCAACTCAAACTGTGCCTCCCTGGCCAGCCTTTCCTTCTTCATAGAGCACTTGGGCATGGTCCTTGATGATGTCGAACAGGGCAGGGGTTTCCTCGCGGCTCACGAGGTCAAAGGGCACGCCCAGGATCTGCTCGAGCCTCATGTCGGCGTCCAGCAAGCGTCGGAGCGGAATACCTTCAACCGCAAGGTCAACGTCGAGGGCACGCTCAGGGCTGGCTTGGTAACCGCCGAAGAGCAGCACCCGCCGTGCCCCGTGCGCACGGAGGCTCTCGACGGCGGCCTGGATCGTGGAGTCGGCGAGTTTCATCGTGGCGCCGGGGAGAGCCTGACTTACTCCTGCCAATTCGTCCAGTGGTCGGAATAACCCGCCGAGATTCTGCTGGCCACGATTTGCCGCCCTCGCCTAGAATCAACCGGAAGTTCGCTATGAAGTCTATAAGTGTTGGTGAGCGGAAGGCTGGCGCGAGAGACAGTAGCAGTTTCGCCGGCGCAAGCTTGGGCGTGGTTTTCATCTTGTTGCTCCTCGGCGGTTGCGCGAGCGAAAAAGGCCCGCCCGCGGCGCCGCCGGCCCCCGCAAGGCCCGCGGGTGTCGTCGCGCCGGCGCCACCTCCCGCTCCCTCGCCCCCGCCCGCGCCGGCGCCACCGGCCCCAGCTCCCCCCGTGGCCAAGCCTGCCGAGCCGGCTTATGCGGCGTTGCCGCCCTGGGAAGGCGAAGGCTGGCAGTCGCTCTTCGACGGCCAAACCTTGGCAGGCTGGCGCGTCACTGACTTCGGCGGCCACGGCGAGGTGAAGGTAGAGAACGGGCTCCTCACCCTTGGCATGGGCGCGATGTTGACAGGCGTGAACCTGGTCAACACCAACGATCTGCCCAAGATGGACTACGAAGTGGGGCTGGACGCGATGAAAGTGGACGGCAGCGACTTTTTCTGCGGGCTGACGTTCCCGGTCAATGACGCCTGCTGCAGCCTGATCGTCGGCGGCTGGGGCGGCGCAGTGGTGGGCATTTCGAGCCTCGACAGCCTCGACGCCTCGGAAAACGAAACCACCAAATGGATGACTTTCGAGCACAAACGCTGGTATCGCCTCCGCCTGCGCGTGACCCAGGGCAAGATCGAAGTCTGGATTGGCAGCGAAAAGGTCATTAACGCCAACGTGGCCGGCAAGCGCATCAGCATGCGCCCTGGCGAGATCGAACTCAACCAGCCCTTCGGCATCGCCACTTACCAGACTACCGCCGCCTTGCGCAACATCCAGTGGCGGAAGGTCTCCCCATAAGCAGGGGACCGTTAAGAAACCGGGCCTTTGGCGGCGTGGGACGTGGCTGCCCCCGAGGCAGCGGGGGCACTCCGCCCCCGTCCCTGACCGGTTGCCTCGTGGCGCAATTTCTCGTTGACGCGCCACTTCAGCGAGGTGCAAGTGCGCCACTGCTGCGGCTTAGCCGCTTCAAAGTTTCCTGCTCAAGACCATTTCTCGGCGAAGAAAACCTTGCCAGCTTGGTGCGTGTTCTGCTATTGTTGTTCGTGCAATGAGGCTGGGAATTCAGCGGTTGGTTTTGGCAGGCTTGACGGCTTGGGCGACTTGGACGGGGACATTCCGTGGAGCCAGCCAGGTGACCATCACGGAATTCATGGCGGCCAACGCGAAAACGCTGGCCGACGAGGACCGTGAATACTCGGACTGGCTCGAGCTTTACAACGCCGACACCACGGCGGTTGACCTTGGCGGGTGGGTACTGACCGATTCGACGGACCCGTTGAAAGGATGGGTGTTTCCCAGCACCAACCTGCCGCCGAACAGTTACCTAGTCGTGTTCGCCTCCGGCAAGAACCGCACGGTGCCCGGCAAGGAACTGCACACCGATTTCAGCCTCAACGACGGTGGCGAATACTTGGCCTTGCTGAGGCCGGAAGGGGAGGAGCCGGCTTCCGAATTCGCGCCGGGGTATCCGCCGCAATTCACCGATGTCTCCTACGGCGTGTACCAGGGGCGGTGCTACTACTTTCCCAAGCCCACCCCGCGCGCGCCCAATGTGCCCGGCTATGAGAACTTCGTGGCCGACACCAAGTTCGATCACGACCGGGGATTCCATAGCACGCCCTTTGACCTTACGATTGCCACGGCGACCCCTGGCGCAACCATCGTCTATACAACCAATGGCACGCTGCCCAGCCTGACTAACGGCATCACTTACACTGCCCCGGTACACATCGCCGGCACGACCGTCCTGCGCGCGGCCGCCTTCAAAACCGGCTTCCAGCCTTCCAATGTGGATACCCAGACGTATCTGTTTCTCGATGACATCATACACCAGTCGCCGACGGGCCAACCGCCGCCGGGCTGGCCCAGTTCGTGGGGCTCAAACGTGCGTGACTACGGCATGGACCCTGACATCGTCAACAGCGCAAAGTATAAGGACACGATCAAGGACGATCTAAAGACCATTCCTTCGTTCTCCATGGTAATGGACCTGAATGATCTGTTCAGCTCCTCGCGCGGCATATATGCCAATGCCAGCCAGGAAGGACGCAACTGGGAGCGCAAGTGTTCGCTGGAGCTGATCTACCCGGATGGCACCAAGGGTTTCCAGATTGACTGCGGGGTGCGCATTCGGGGCGGCTACAGCCGCAGCACCGGCAACCCCAAACACGCCTTTCGCTACTTCTTCCGTGACGACTATGGCGCGCCCAAGCTCAAATACGCGCTTTTTGGCAACAAAGGCGCGGACTCGTTTGACTGCATAGACCTGCGCTGCTCCCAGAACTATTCCTGGAGCTTTGAAGGGGATACGCGCGGTATCCACTTGCGCGACCAGTTCAGCCGCGACACGCAGTTGGACATGGGGCACAACGCCGAGCGCGGCAACTTCTACCACCTCTATATCAACGGGCAGTACTGGGGCCTCTATAATACCTGTGAGCGCCCCGAGGCCTCTTACGGTGCCACCTACTTTGGTGGCAACAAGGAAGACTACGATACCATCAAGGTCGAAGCCGGGCCCTATACGATTTTTGCCACCGACGGCACGATGGCGGCTTGGACGAGGCTCTATAACATGTGCAAATCGGGCACGATGACCGATGAGCTTTACCAGAAAACCCAGGGCAACAACGCGGATGGCACGCGCAATCCGCAGTATGAGAATCTGCTCGACGTGGATAATCTGATTGACTACATGCTGGTGATCTTTTACGGCGGCAACCTGGACGCACCCATTTCCAACTTTCTCGGCAACAGCAACCCAAACAACTGGTACGGGGTCCGCAACCGGCTGGGGCAGGATGGATTCCGGTTCTTCGCGCACGATTCGGAGCATACGTTGTTGAACGTATCGGAGAACCGCACCGGGCCGTATTCGGCCGGGAACAGTTCCGTGAGCACCAGCAGCCCGCAGTGGGTGTTTCAACGGCTGGCGGCTAATGCCGAGTTCAAGGTCCGCGTCGGCGACCACGTCCACAAACACTTTTTCAACGGCGGCTTGCTCACTCCCGACGTTTGTGCGGCGCGTTTGATGCGCCGGAAGGATGAGATTGACCGGGCCGTCGTGGGCGAGTCCGCCCGCTGGGGGGACGCCAAGCGGGCCACGCCGATTACGCGGGACGACTGGTTGAATACGATCAATGGGCTGCTGAAGAATTACTTCCCGCAACGGTCGGGCATCGTGCTCAACCAACTCAAGACTAAGGGATGGTATCCGGGCGTTGTGGCCCCAACCTTCAGCCAGCACGGCGGGCCCGTCGAGAAGGGTTTCAAGCTGACCATGACCATGCCGGCAGGGACCATTTACTACACGCTGGATGGCAGTGACCCGCGGCTGCGTGGCGGGACCATCAGCCCCGGTGCGCAGACCTATCTCGCCCCGGTCACTATCAACGAGACCATCCAGGTCAAGTCGCGGGTGCTTGATGGAACGAACTGGAGCGCGCTCAACGCGGCCACCTTCACCGTCATCCAAGCCTACACTAACTTGCTGATCACAGAGATCATGTACAACCCGCTGCCAGAGGGCGCGATTGACGGCGATCAATTCGAGTTCATCGAGTTGAAGAACGTTAACCCGGTGGAAATTGATTTGGGTGGTGTCCACTTCACCAATGGAATTGACTACGTGTTCCCGAACGGCACGCGGCTCGGTCCGGGGCAGTTTGTAGTCCTGGTCCACAATCCGACGAACTTCGCCAACCGTTATCCAGACGTGCGCGTGGATGGAGTCTATACGCACAATCTGGCCAACGGCGGCGAGCGCATCACGCTCGTGCACGCGGTGGGCACGCCCATTTTCTCTGTGGCCTACCACGATCAGCCGCCTTGGCCAACGGGCGCGGATGGCCAGGGGTTCTCGCTCGTGCCGGTGAACCCGAATGTAAACGTTGACCCCGACAACCCGGCCTCGTGGCGGGCCAGCTCGCTCGTAGGCGGCTCGCCGGGGAGCGATGACCCGCCGGCGGACATCATCCCGGTGGTCGTAAACGAGGTGCTTGCACACACCGACCCGCCCATGGTGGACAGCATTGAACTGCACAATCCCACGGCCACCGATGCGGACATTAGCTACTGGTTTCTGACCGACGACCGCCGGGTGCCGAAGAAGTTCTGCATCCCGGCGAAGACGGTGATCCCGCCGGGCGGCTATGTCGTCTTCGATGAGACCCAGTTCAACCCGACGCTGGGAGTGGACCCAAGCTTCGCCTTGAGCTCGCATGGAGAGGACGTGTTTCTGTACTCGGCCGATGCGGCGGGGAACTTGACCGGCTATAGCGACGGTTTCGCCTTCGGGGCCGCGGCCAATGGGGTCACCTTCGGGCGTTATACCAATAGCGTGGGCGAGATCCAGTACCCTGCCCAGTGTGAGAACAGCTTGGGCGAAGCCAACCGGGGGCCGCGCGTCGGGCCGGTGGTGATCAACGAAATCTGTTGCCAACCGGCGGCTGGGGGCGCCGAGTTCATCGAGCTGAAGAACATTACCGCCGAGGTGGTGAGACTCTACGACCCGGCGGCCCCGACCAACACTTGGCACGTTGAGGGGATCGGTTTCGACTTCCCCACCAATGTCGAGCTTGCTCCGCGCGGCTTGGCGCTGGTTGTCGGGAGCGACCCGGCTCTGTTCCGCGCCCGCTACAACGTGCCGGCCAACGTGCCCGTATGGGGGCCCTATCAGGGCGTGCTCCAGGACAACGGGGAGTTGTTGGAACTGCAGCGCCCGGATACCCCGGAGGTGGACACCAATGGCGTTGTGTTCGTCCCCTACATTACGGTGGACGCGGTGCGCTACAGTAACAAGGCCCCCTGGCCCACCGCCGCCGCCGGTTCGGGCTCATCGCTTGAACGCATCCAGTCGGCCGCTTATGGCAATGATCCGGCCAACTGGGTGGCCAGCTTCGGCATTCCTTCGCCGGGCCTAGAGAACACCGGCAACCGGCTGCCAGTCGTAAACGCGGGCGCCGACTGCGAGTTGCAGTCCGCCACCTTCCCCGCCGTCCTGAGCTTGCAGGGCACGGTGGCGGATGATGGCCTGCCCAAGCCGCCGGGGTGCTTGAGCGTGGCCTGGAGCCAGGTCAACGGGCCGGGCACGGTGGTTTTTGCCAGCCCAAGTCAAACCAGCACGACCGTGGCCTTTCCTGGCGTGGGGACTTACGTGCTGAAACTGACCGCCAATGACGGTGAATTGCAGGCCAGCGACGATGTAATGGTGACGGTCAGCCGGCCTGCTGCGCTGGGCACGATCATTCCCGCCGGCTCGGAGTGGAAATACCTCGACGACGGCTCAAACCAGGAGACCGCCTGGCGCGCGTTGACCTTTGACGACAGCAACTGGAAGTCCGGCAAGGCCCAACTGGGCTACGGCGACGGCGACGAGGCGACCGTCGTGAGCTACGGCGACGATTCCCAAAGAAAGTCCATCACGACCTACTTCCGCAAAACCTTCACGGTGGTTGATGTCCGCTCCGTGACGGCCTTGACCCTCAAGGTCGTGCGCGATGACGGCATCGTTGTGTACCTTAATGGCAACGACCAACCGGTCATGAAGGACAACATGCCCGAGGACGAGCCAAACTACCAGACCTTCGCCAGCAACGCCCTTGGCGGCACCGACGAGTCGGCTTGGATCGAGAAGGACATTGCCCCGGCCAGCCTGCGCGAGGGAACCAACGTGCTCGCCGTCGAGATTCACCAGTGCAACCTTACCAGCTCCGACATCAGCTTTGACCTGCAACTTGACGCCCTCGCCTTCCCCTCTGACCAGCCGCCCACAGCCAGCGCCGGACCGGACTTGGCCGTGGAGCTGCCGGCGACCGCGACGCTGGCGGGGAGCTTCAGCGACGACGGCCTGCCCAACCCTCCCGGGGTTGTCTCGGCGGCGTGGTCGAAGGTCAGTGGCCCTGGCACAGTAAGCTTTGCCGACGCGAGCGCCTGGGTGACCACCGCGACCTTCTCCGAAGCCGGTGACTACGCGCTCCGCCTCACGGTGAACGATGGTGCATCAGCCGCCAGCGCTGAAACCACGGTGAAGGTCACTGATCCTATCGCGGTGCAAATCGTGTCGGCCGAGTTGATCAGTGCTCCCAACGTGGCCTTCCGCATCCGGTTCACCGCCCCGGCGGGCAAGCTTTGCGTCGTTGAATACCGGGATTCGCTGACCGCGGGCGCTTGG
>Ga0315268_10003709_pt1 | contig 16721 bp, 11 predicted proteins | sample C1_top_MG_FD_204535 | JGI IMG/M metagenome (GOLD analysis project Ga0315268, IMG submission 204535) | Sediment microbial communities from Yellowstone Lake, YNP, Wyoming, USA - C1_top | ecosystem: Environmental > Aquatic > Freshwater > Lake > Sediment | place: USA: Wyoming | collected 2017-08-01
TCCAGGAGCCTGACTTGAAGTTCCTCTTGCCAGGAGAAGAACCGCTCCATCTTCCCCTTGAACTTCCCCATCAGGGTGGCCCACAGGCGGTGGTATTGCTGCCAGGAGACCCTGGGGTCCATCTTCCGGCGCATAATGACCTGGGGTCCGGCAAGGTGGAGAGAGGCGGCCGGCCAGGGAGGGGGACCGGCCGCCTTCTCCGGCATTGCGGAGGGAGCGGCATTGGAAGATGGGTTGGGAAGGCCCTGGCTGCCCACCGGCGTCATATTGAAAGGCAGGTACCCCACGTCGCCGCCTTCGACCTTCGGAAAGCCCAGGTTCAGGGTTTCATTCACCACGTTGAAGGGCACACCCATCTGCCAGACCTTCTGGCCGGCATCCAGCATCTCCTTCAGGTCTTCCTTGAGTGCGTCCACCGCGGTGCGGTCAAACTCGGCCCAGGTCTCCGGGCCGGAGAGCCCCGAGAGAAGTTGGTGCCAGACGACGAACTCGAAGAGCGCCATCTTGGGAAGGAGCGTCTTGGTCCAGAAGACCCGGTCCTGGGTCTTGGCGGTGGCGAAGTTGAGGTCCTCGTAGATGCCCAGTTCGCTCTTGGGGACCTTGAACGCGGCCATGATCTCTTCCCGGTTGAACTTGCGCTGCTCCAGGAAGTCCATGTCCTTCTGGGAGAGGCCGGTCTGCTTGTAGGTGACCCCACCTTCCAACAGGGCGATGGCGTGGGCCTTGCTCGCCCCCTGGTGCCGGTCGTTCCACTGGGCCAACAGCCGCTTAAACTCCTCGTCTCCCAGGTTGGCGGAAGTCTCCAGCACCCCGCCTGGCTGGGCGTTGTTCTTGAAGAACGCGGCGTTATAGCGGCTGGCCCAGAAATCCTGGTCGATGCCGGCCTGGGCTGCCTGCAAAGGGGCCAGACCCCGGTAGTCGTGGTAGGGGTTGAAGTAGCGGAAGAAGATGATCTCGTGGGCCTCGAAGGGAATCTTCTTGCCGCCCTTCTCGTAAGTCCAGCCGGCGATCAGGCCGGTGTCTTTGTCCACCACTTCCTTGAAGCGGTTAGGATGAAAGGTCCAGAGCTCCTTGGGCACCTCCCTGGGATTCTTTCGCTCGGCGATGTAAAAAGCTTCACCGCATAGCCCCAGATAGACGAAGGTGGCTTCGATAAGTTGGGCTCCGGACATCATGGGGTTCGGGGTCTCGAAGAGTTTGACCAGGGGGCCGGCTTCTACCAGCTTCTTGTCCTTGCGGCTGCCGGTAAAAAAGAGCAGGGGAATGCCCATGAGGTTCTGGGCGATGGCGTTCACGCAGGAATAGACCCAGACGTGATCCTTGTAGGGATGGGTTAGGCCGCCCTGCCGCAGGTGGGCCATGAGCAGGTGGGGGGAGAGGAAAAAAAGGCGGTCCGTCTCAGGAAAGGTGGGAAGGGCCGGAGCTTCCCTGTTGATCAGGTTGCTGCCGGTCCTGATAAGACGGGTGATTCCCCGGCTGATGAGCGCTTGCACTACCCTTCCCCCTGCACGATATGAGCCTGCCTCACATCATATAGGGGGAAGGGATTTCGGCAATTCTACATTTGGTATGCTTTTGCTATATTCTGAGATAAGGTCATTTAATAACCGCTTAGACTTGCTCTTTTTCACCAATAAAGCAGGCGAAGATTATCCCGGTAGGGTTCCATTAGGCCTTCCCGGGCCAGCCAGAGGCGACGGAGGTGGAGCCCACGGAGAAAGACACTTTTCGCCGACGCTATCTGGGTAAGCATCCCCATCTCAAGGCTTTTGTGCACTCTCTGGACTGCGTTTGCCTTAAATTAAAGAGTAAAGCGGATACCCCCCATAATTCTATTCCTGGAGTTCCCTTACCGGGCTTTTTTCCGAAAACCAAAATCAATCTCAGCCCGCTAGTCAAAAAAACATTGCCGAAAGCGTCAAACATCCGCCGCCCGGTGGGCCACGGCCTTAACATACTGCCCCAGGGCCTGGAGGGGGAAACAATCGCGGTAAAGATGATAGCGAATCATGAAATGGGATGGGAAACCGGTGCCTGTGAAATACGCCTCGTCCCAACGTCCCCGGGCGTTCTGGGTCTTTACCAGATACTCTACCCCGGCCCGGGCTTCGGGGGAGAAGACTTCTCCTGCGGCGATGAGGCCCATTAAGGCCCAGGCGGTCTGGGAGGCGGTGCTGGCTCCCGTGCCCTTGAGTCTATCGTCGTTGTAAGAGTCGCAGGTTTCGCCCCAACCGCCATCTTGGTTCTGGTGATCCTTGAGCCACTTCACCGCCCGGCGGACGTAAGGCCGGTTCATGTCCTCGCCGATGGCCTTCAGCCCGGTAAGCACCGACCAGGTGCCATAGATGTAGTTCACTCCCCAGCGCCCCCACCAGGGGCCGTCGGCGTGCTGGGTGCGCTTTAAAAAATCCACGGCTTTGCGGGCCCTGGGATGGTCCAGGCTGTAGCCGAAGGCCCCCATCATTTCCAGCACCCGGCCGGTGATATCTTCCGTGGGCGGATCCACCAATGCTTTCAGATCGCCGAAGGGGAGGGCGTTGAGCCAATCCTTGGTATTGTCCTTGTCAAAGGAGGCATAGCCGCCGTTACGGGACTGCATCCCCAGGCACCAGTCAATACCTCGCTGCAAGGCCTCCCGATGCCGAGCCGGCTGGGCCAGACCCTCTTTCTTTCAAAGCAAGCAGCACTACGGAACTATCGTCGATATCGGGATACCAGTTGTTGACAAACTCGAAGGCCCAGCCACCGGGAGCCAGGTCCGGGCATTTGACGCACCAGTCCCCAGGCGCAAAGATTTGCTTGCTCAAGAGCCAGGAAGTGGCTTTGCGTATGCTCAGGTTCCCAGACGAAACTCCGGTGGCACTAAGGGCGCGGACCGCCAAAGCCGTATCCCACACCGGGGAGATGCAGGACTGTAACCAAAGGCGGTCCCCATCCTCCAGGGTGAAGGACTCCAAGGCTTGCAAGCCCCGTTGCATCACGTCGTGAGTCGTGGCGTAACCCTGGCAATGCAGGGCCAGAAGGGAATAGAGCATGGCGGGCTGGATGCCGGCCCAATCGCCAGTCTCTTCCTGGTGAGCCAGAATCCACTCTCTGGCCCGTTTGATACCGCCTCTCCTGAGCCAGGGCAGGGGCAGGCGGTAATAAAGCTTCAAGATGCGGTCCAGAACCGTGAACAGGTTTTCCAGGAAAGAATTTTGCACGTTCCAGGCCATGCGGTGTTGGTGAAAGGGCTCACTGGGGTCGAGGAACAGCTCTATTACCCCCTGCTCCGGAGGCAAGGGGCAAACGGGGCGCTTGGCCATGATGATCATCAGGGGAACCGCGGTGGCCCGAGTCCAACTGGATAATTCATAGATACTGAGACCGGACCAAGGAGGCAAAAACATAAATTCCACCGGCAGGAGCGGAACGCCGTCCCAGCTTACCTGGCCGAACAGGGCTAAAAAGATGCGGGTGAAAACCCGGGTCTTGAGCGGCCCCCCCTGGGCTAGGATAAACTGGCGGGCCCGCACCAGGCGTTCGTCATGGGGCGGCAGGCCCGCGATCTTCAAGGCCTTATAGGCTTCCACGGTGGCGCTGAGCTCACCGCCGTCCCCAAACCAGATGGACCAGCTGCCATTGGGCAACTGCCGGGACAAAATATCCGCAGCCATCCTGGGGACCTTGGATTCGTCCAGACCCAAAAACCGGTGGAGCATAAGGTATTCGGCGGTAATCGTAACATTGGACTCCAGTTCGGCCCACCAATACCCCTGAGGGTTTTGGAGCTTTAAGAGAGCGTTCCTGCCTCGAAGGATTGCCTGTTCAACCCGCTGCAGATCAGTCTCCGGCAACGACATCGCCAAAGGCAGACGGCGGGCCTGGATTGCCTCCCCCTCCATTTCGTATCTCCCCACATTACTTTTCTGAACTTGCATTCAATGGCTCACTACATTAAGTCTTCCTCAGGCGTTAATTTTGCCTTCCATTCCCGAAGCTTGGCTTTTGGCCATCCCACGCACAGTGCCGGTCTCCCTTTCATCACCAGTTGCGTGCACGCATCACACCCTGGCTTGCAATGGATAATCTCTTGTTCCCTCCCCTGGCGCACTTTCTCCGGCCATTGCGGATCGGCCCAGAGCACTCGGGCCAGGCCGATCAAGTCCGCCTGTTCCTGGGCCAGGATGCCTTCCGCCAGGGTTCCGGTGTCAATGCGGCCGGCGGTAATGACCGGAACCCCCACTTCTTTCTTGATGGCCGCGGCCAATTCCACCATGTAGCCTGGCTGTTTCGAGCGCTCTAAAATCTCCGGCAGGAAGAAAGACTCATAAGTGCCACCCATCACCGAGAGATAAGCGACTCCGGCCGCGGCCAGGGCCTGGGCGAAGACCACGGACTCCGCCAGCTTCAGGCCGTCGGGCAGCCATTCCTCGGCCAAAAAGCGGTAGCCTACCGGAAAATCACCCACTACCGCCTTGACCGCGGCCACCACTTCCAGGGGGAACTTCATGCGGTTATCCAGGGAGCCGCCGTAATCGTCTTCCCTTTGATTGGACCTGGGCGAGACGAACTGGGATAACAGGTACCCGGTGCCGCCATGCAATTCCACCAGGTCGAATCCAGCCTGCTTGACCCGTAAGGCTGCTGCGGCGAATTTTTCCACGAGAGTCTGAATCTCTTCCCTGGCCAACGCCCGCGGCCGCTGCCCGAAAGTCTCGACCGGCGAGGGGGCCACCGGCTCGGCCGCGGCGGCAAAGCGCCCGGCATGGTTGATTTGCAAGGTGGCCCGAGCGCCCTGTTCCTTGATGGTTTCAGCCAGTTGCGCCAGGCCTTCCAGACTTTCATCGATATCAGCCCGAATCATGCGGTGGGCCCCACTGCCTCCCGGGTGGTCCACCGAGGCATTCTCTACTACCACCAGGGCCGCACCGCTTTGGGCCATCAGGCGGTAATGGTCCAGAAGCAAGACGCTCACTTTTCCCCCCTCTCCGGCATAGCCCAGGTAGAGTGGCGCCATAGTGATGCGGTTCTTTAATCTCAGGCCGGCAAACTCAAATTCTGAAAAGAGAAGCGGAAACATGATTCCTCCTTGGAGACGGAGTTAATGGGACACTTCAACGGATCCTGTAGGCCGGGCCGCTCGCCGCATGAGCAGCACCAGGGGCAGCAAGGTTGGTAAACTTGGGATAGGTTTAGCTCTTTGGGGTGGCTTCCCCCCCAAGAAAGATCGGCCGGTCACGATGTAATCATGGAACGCTCCCGGCCGACCATCTTCTTCGATTTAAGCAACTTTATTTCTTAAATTTTACCTTGATCTTTTCAAAATCAGCGCTCAAATCACCCCAGGCTTTTTGCGTCCTGTCTTTGAGAGCTTCCCATTCTTCGGCAGCTAAGCCCTTGAATTCTTCCATCCTCTGCCGACCCATGTCCAATGTGCTTCGCAAATTCTCCAGGCGCCTTTTCAGGTCAGCCTTTGCCTCTTCCGTCGCCTTCTCAGCCCCGGCTTTCAACTCAGCGATACTGGTGTCCAATTTTTCCAGGTTTTCCGTCATCCTCTTTAAATAAGTCTTTTGCTCTTCCATAGTGGCCTCCTAACTCAAAATATTGATCCTCTGTGTTAATGACCTCTGAGTTTAAAATATCAGCTACTAATGCAAGTTGTCAAGTTAACTATTATTATATTAATTATAATACGATATTAATAATATTTCTGTGGAGATATCGCAATAGCCGCACTGATTTTTCCGCCACCAGTGCGGATCATGGGGTGGCACCGCCGTCCCATTCTCCCAAACTTGCTGAATCAGTCCTTCCGGGTAACTCATTGTTGGTTCGCGTCTCCCAGCTCAGTGAAGCATTTCCGTGGCGCCAGCCGAGGAACGGGCCGCCCGCCGCATGAGCAGCACCAGGGGCAGCAAGGCCAGAAAGACCAGGGTGAAAAACCAGTAAGTGTCGCAGTAGGCCAGCATTTGCGCCTGGCGTTGCACCTCCTGATAAAGTCCGGCCAAAGCTTGAGGGGCTTGCCAATAATTCCCTCCCGGGTCTGCGCCAAAGAGTCCCCCAGCACGCTGAAGCCAGTCATTAAAGGGGAGATGGAATGGAGTTACATGCTCCACCAGGTGACTCTGATGGAGTTGGGCCCGGCGGGACAACAGGGTCGAAGCCACCGCGATCCCGAAGGAGCCCCCAAGGTTGCGCAGCAGATTAAAAATGCCGGTGGCATTGCCCATCTTTTCCTGGGAAATCCGGGACATGGTTAAAGTGGTGAGAGGCACAAAGACGAATGCCAACCCAAAACCCTGGATAAAGCGCGGCCACCAGGCGGTGCCAAAATCTATCTGGAGATTGTACAGACTCATGAGATAAACGGCCAAAGCGTTGATTACCAGGCCCATACCGATGAGGATGCGATTATCAATCACCGTGGTTAAGCGCCCAACAATGGGCATGATCAGCAGGGAGGCTACGCCCCCGTAGGCCAGGGCCCAGCCTGACGTAGTGGCATCATAGGCCATCAGGGTCTGCAGAAACAGCGGCAGCAACATCACGCTGCCATATAACACGAACCCCACGAAAAACACCATGGTGACGCCGCTGGCGTAATTCCTCTCTTTGCAAAGGCGCAAATCAACCACTGGATCCTTGGTCTTGAGCTCCCAATAAATCAATACAGCCAGGGCTACCACCGAAATCACGGTCAGACGCACAATAAAGGCCGAGGAAAACCAGTCTTCCCGTTCCCCCTTGTCCAACACGATTTGCAAGGCGCCCAGGCCGATGCACAAGAGGGTTAAGCCCCAGTAGTCGATGCGGCCGGCCCGCTGCGCCCGGACGTATGAAGGATCAAAGATAAACAACGCGGTCATGACCAGTGCCAGCAAGCCGACGGGAAAGTTGATGTAAAAGGCCCAGCGCCAGCTCAAATTATCAGTGAGCCAGCCCCCCATCAAGGGCCCGACGATGGGGGCAAAGATCACGCCGATGGCCCACAGGGCCATGGCCATGCCCCGCTCCTGCACCGGGAAGGTTTCCAGCAGGATGGCCTGGGATATGGGTTGCAACCCGCCGCCGCCGAGCCCCTGGATAACTCGAAAAAAGACGAGCATGCCCAGATTCGGCGCCGCGGCGCACAGCATGGAGCTGCCGGTGAACAGCGCCAGGCAGATCATCAGGAAGCGCTTGCGGCCGAACAGGGCCGAGAGCCAGCCGGTGATGGGCAGCACAATGGCATTGGCAACCAGGTAAGAAGTGAGCACCCAGGTGGACTCATCGACCCCTGCGGACAGATTGCCGGCGATATGGGGCAAGGCCACGTTGACCACCGTGGTGTCCACGACCTCCATGAAGGTGCCGGCCATCACCGCAATAGTGATCAGCCATTTGTTGACCTGGGGAGAATTGGCAGGCGAATCTTGGTTCATGGGTTCCCTTCACTCAAGGCAAAAAAACTCCGGTCAAGACCATAAATGCCAAGCGGGCAGGCGCTCGCCTGCTTTTTTTCTTTCCTTTAGCCAAAACGCTGCCGGAACCGGAAGGCACAGAAGCTGAACAAAAATAATCCCAGGACGGTCATGCCCGCCAGTTCCGGCCACAGATGCCCCAGGCCGGCATTCCGGAGCAAAATGCCGTAGGCTATAGAGATAAAGTATTTCAAGGGAGAAAGATAAGTGATCAGGCGCATCCAGACTGGCATGGCTTCCGGCGGGGTCCAGGAGCCGGACAGAAACAAAATGGGGGTTAAAAGCATCAGTAACAAGAGGATGGTTTGCGGCAGCGTCCGGCAGACGGTGGAAATGAACAGCCCGACCCCGGTAGCGCTAAAGACATAGAGCGCCGTGGCTGCCAGGTATAAGAACAGGTTGCCACGCCAGGGCAGGCTGAAAACCGGGTAGATCACCAGAAAGAGACTGAGGCAGGAGGCCGCCAGGACGATGGAGGCCATGGAGATCACCTTGGCCAGCATGATGGTTACCGGGGTAACAGGGGTCACTAATAACTGCTCGATGGTGCCGGCCTCCTTTTCCCGGACCGCGGCCGCGGCGGGTAGGAAGATGGACACCACGGTAATGATGTTAAAGAGTTCTATCAGGCTGGTGAACCATTCGAACTTTTGATTGGGATTAAAGGCGATGCGGGGTTTGAGCTTGACCTGCGGCCGCAGGTGTGCGGCGCCCGGTTCGGACTGTCCCCACCGGCCCCCGACCTCTTGGGCAAATTCCTGGGCGATCTGGCCGGCATAAGCCAGGGCCAGCAAGGCGGTATTGGAGAGGGTGCCGTCGGTAATGACCTGAAGCTCGGCGTGGTTTTTCTCCGCCAGGCTCCGGGCAAAATTATGGGGAATGACCAGAACCAAAGAAACGGTGCCTTTGTTCAATAAGGTCTCCATCTCCGAGTCGGAATAGATCAAGCGGGTCACCCGAAAGTAGGGCTGGCGGAATTTTTCCGCCAACTGCACGCTTATCTGGGTATTATCGCGATCATAGATGGCCGTGGGATAGTTGCGCACTTCGAGGTTGAAGCCGGCTCCGGCAATATAGATATCCACCGTGAAGACATAGAGCACGATAAAGACCAGGGCCCGGTCCCGGGAAAATTGCAGATATTCTTTGTGGAGCAGCGCCAGCAGACCCTGGAACATCTCACCCCACCCGCTTCCTCAAAAAGTAAACGCTCAGAGCCATCAGTGATATAAAATAGAGCAGCAAGACCAGCAGGTTGCTCCAATAGACCTGGACTCCCAAGCCTTTAAGGTAGATGCCCCGGACCATCTCCATAAAATACGTCGGGGGCAAGATCGCGGCCATGAATCTCCCGGAAGCCCCCATGCTGTTGACCGCGATAAAAAAGCCGGAATAGAGGAAGGCTGGAATCACCGAAGAGATCATAGCAAACAACATAGCCGCTACCTGGGTTCTAAGCAGAATGGAAAGCAAGAGCCCCCAGGCGGCAGAGACCCCGAGGTAAAGGAGGGCGGCGACGGTGAGCAGCACAAAGCTGCCGCGAAAGGGGACGCCAAATAGATAATAAGAGAGGAGGTAGATCATCACATAGTTAATCAGGCCGAGCCCCAGATAAGGGAGGAGCTTGCCGGCCACATATTCCCAGCGCCGGATGGGCGAACAGTAAATGTTGAAAATGGAGCCGGTCTCCTTTTCCCGCACCACCGTGATGGAGGCCAACAGCACCGGAAAGAAAAACAGGATAGTAACCATCATGCCGGGCACAATGAAGTTTTTACTTTCCAGGTCGGAGTTGAACCAGGCCCGGGTTTGTACCTCAATCCAGGGAACTCTGGTTCCCGGGAGAGCTTGCCGGCGCCGGGCCAGCTCCAGGTTATACTCCAAAGTAATGGCCTCCAAGTAACTGCGGCTGGTTTCGGCCCGGTCCGGGAAAGAGCCATCGATCAAAGCCTGCACTTCACTTTCTTGGCCGAGGGCCAATTGGCGGTCAAAATTGGGCGGAATAATCAGTCCCAGGCGGATGCTGCCCTTGACGAGTTCCTGGTCAATGGGGCCAGGTCGGAGGAGGTAATGGTGCAGGCTAAAATAATGAGAGCGCCCGAGCCGATCGATATACTCCCGGGATAAAGAAGAACGGTTCTGATCAAGCACTGCAAAGGGGATATTTTTAACGTCCAGGGATAGACCGTAGCCGAACAGGATCAGCACCATGAGCGGGACCACCAGGGCCATGGCCAGATAAAGCTTATCCCGGTAAATTTCCTTGATTTCTTTCAGGGCGACAGCCCGGACCCGGCGGTTAAGGAGCATCGGTTTTTTCCGGTTCGGCGGCCTGCATGAAATAGATAAAGGTGTCTTCCATAGACAGCGGCATCTCTAAAATCCGCTCCACGGATAACTGAGCCTGGGCCAACAATTGTTGGATCTGCTGCCGGTCTGCTTCTGGACAGTGGCTGGGGAGGTGAATCCGGCTGCCATGCAGGGAAGCCCGGGGAAACACTTTCTGGAGCAGCATCAGGGCCTGCCGGAAGTCGCGGGTTTCCACCTCCAAAAGGCGTCCCAGGCTGGCCTCGGCCTGAGCCCGAAGTTCCTCCGGCGTACCTACTGCCACCAGGCGTCCCTGGTGCATCAGGGCCAGCCGCTGGCAATGCTGTGCCTCATCCATGTAATGGGTCGAGACCAAAACGGTCACTCCGGCGGCTGCGATCTCGTTGATGATCTTCCAAAACTTGCGCCGGGCCAGGGGATCGACTCCCGAGGTGGGCTCATCGAGGAAAACCAGCCGGGGCCGGTGCAGGATGGCACATCCCAGGGCCAGGCGCTGCCGGATTCCCAAGGGCATGTCGACAGCCAGTTTCTCTTCCCACCCCTCCAGGTCTGCCAGGGCCAGGATCTCAGGGATGCGGCTCTGAAGCTCTGCTTCGGACAGGCGGTAGATGCCGCCATAGAGTTGCAGGTTTTCTCGCGCCGTCAGATCCCGGTAGAGAGAAAATTTCTGGGACATGTAACCCAATTGAAACTTGATTCTTTGCCGACCCTCTCGGATATCCTGACCATTAATCCAGGCCCGGCCGCTACTAGGGGGAAAAATCCCTGTAAGCATCTTGATCACCGTGGTCTTGCCGGCCCCATTCGGTCCCAGAAACCCGAAAATCTCCCCCGGGTTGACCTGGAAATTGACGCGCTCCACGGCGGTAAAAGCCCCGAATTTCTTGGTCAGTTCCTCCACCCTGACTATTGGCATCTCCTCGGCGCTGAGCGCGGCCGGCGGAGGAATCGCTGGCGGTGGCGGCGGGGCCTGTTCTCCGGTTTCCCGCTCCAGGGCCTGGATAAATACTTCCTCCAGGCTCCGGGGACGCCTTTGGATGTCTGCGCCCTCTTTGGCCTGAAGGTCGGTGGGCCGTCCTTGGGCGATAATCCGGCCTTGGTGCAAAAAGGCAACTCTATGGCAGCGTTCGGCTTCATCGAGATACGAAGTTGTCAGAAGCACGGTGGTTCCTTGCTCCACTACCAGCCGGTTAATGATCGTCCAGAAATCCCGGCGCGACAGGGGGTCCACCCCGGTGGTGGGTTCATCTAAAAAGATCAACTCGGGCAGATGGACCAGGGTGCAACAGAGAGCCAGTTTTTGCCGCATGCCGCCGGAGAGCTGGGCCGCCGGGCGTTCCCGGAAGCGTTCCAGGCGAGTGATTTTTAACAGCTCGGCTTTATTAAGCTGGAATTTCTCAGCCGGCACTTCCCGCAGGTCCCCGAAAAAATCGATATTCTCGTCCACCGACAGGGCATCATACAAGTTGAGGCCCAGACCTTGGGGCATATAACCGATAAGGGCCTTCACCGGCTCGGGATCGGCAAAGACATCCCAACCGGCCACCTGAACCTCTCCCCCGCTGGGGGTCAGAACCCCGGTTAGCATCTGAATAATGCTGGATTTCCCTGCCCCATCCGGTCCCAACAGGCCGAACACTTCTCCCCGTTCCAGTTCAAAGGTGACCCCGTTAACCGCTGGGACCTGACGATATGATTTGGATAAGTTATGCACCTTGACGATGATCTTGGGGTCAGGGCTTAGCGCGGTCGTTGCCAGGGCACGCCCTCCTTCAGCCGAATCACCCCGTCGCCCGGCATTCCCGGCTTGAGGTACCCCTTCGGGTTTTCCGCCCGGAGTTCCACGGCAAAAACCAATTTTACTCGCTCTTCCCGGGTTTCCACATACTTAGGGGTAAATTCCGCCCGTTGGGCCACCCGGGAAACTCGTGCCTTAAAGGCTTGGTCAGGGAAGGCGTCCACGTAGATGCGGGCCTCCTGGCCCAGGTGGATTTTGCCGATGTCCGGCTCATTGATATAGACCTTGAGATAGAGCTTATCCAAATCCACCATGGTAAAGAGGGGCGTCCCCGGATTCACCACTTCTCCCGGTTCCACCTCCCGAGTAAGAACGGTCCCTCGGCAGGGAGCGTAGATAAACGTGTCATTAAAATTAGCCTCAGCCTCTTTGACGGCCGCCTGCGCCGCCTTGAAACTGGACTGGGCGGCTTCATATTCGGCCCGCCTCATTTCTATCGTCCTGAGCAGCAACCGGGCCTGCTGCAGTTGGGCCTGCGCCTCAGCCAATCCTTTGGTAGTCGCCGCCAGGATGGCCTGCGTCGCCAGATAGGCGGCATTCACTTCATCCAATTGTCGCTTGGGAATCACCCGTCGGGCAAAGAGAGCCTGGTAACGATGGTGGTCCAGACGATTCTTTTCATAGTTGGCCGCGGCCTCCTGCCGACGGGCGGTCATCGTCTCGACGCGGGCCTCTCTCTCAGCAATAATAGCCGGCACCTGGTGCTCTGTATATTCCAGGTTCACCCTGGCCTGTTGCACCTGGTGTCCCCAATGCTTTAATTGTTCCCGGGCGCGTTCCAACTGCGCCTGCAATTGGTCGGAAGAGATTCGGACCAGCAATTCTCCCGGCTGGACCGGATCACCCTTATCTTTATTGACCAGTAGGACCTGCCCGGCAACTTTGGGAGCAATCACCACCTCATCGCCTTCGATACGGCCGCTGGCAGCCAGCAAGCCGGCGGGCAGGGTATGCCACCAACCGAAGAGCAATGACCAGGCCAAGGCCAGCAAGATCAAGGCAGCCAGGGAGCCGCCGGCTAGCTGTTTAGCCCGGTGCATGGCGCCAACTCGGTTATTCCATTTCATAGTTCTGTGAGTTCAAACATTCGAATCCTTGCGCTTTTTCACGATCATTATGCCGGCCTCGAAGTTTCCAGGTGAATCAGTTTCGGTCCCTGCTTGATTTGGAAGCGCCCATTCACCGTCTCCCAAATCCAGCCGGAATAGCCGTAGCCGCCCACCGCCTTGGTAACCAGGGCGCCTCGCCAAGATTGGGCTCGGGTTTCATTAAGGGCCACGGTGCCGAACTTGCCGAAGGTGTAATCGGGCACGGGATGGCAATAATCTTCACCCCGTATAGCCTTCGCCGTAAGACTGGCTTCCTCTCCCCCGAAGATCGCGGCCCTGAGGCCATATTTGTGATTGGCCGCCCGGGCGATCACCTCGGCTCGGTTCGCGAAGCTGCTGGTGAACAGCACCGGGCCGAAGACCTCTTCCTTCATGCCCAACATGTCATCGGTGGCGTCCTTGATCACCGTCGGGTATACCAGGTTGCCCTCGATCTTGCCCCCAGTAAGGATCTTCGCGCCTTTCTTGGTCGCGTCGGCCAGGGCCTCCTTGATGCGGGCCACGGCCAGGTCGCTGGCCAGAGGGGTAACGTCCATGCTTTCATCTTCGGGGTCACCCACAAATAGGTTTCTAACTTCTTCCACCATCATTTCTAAAAACTGGTCGTAAATATCGCGATGGACAAAGATTCGCTTGGGCGCCGTGCAGGTTTGGCCGGAGTAGGCGAACTTGGCAGCCATCAGGTCGGCTAAAGCCAGCTCCAGATCAGCGTCGGAGAACACGATGAACGGGTCCGACCCCGGGCCTTCGAAGATCATCGTCTTGCCCGTCTTCCGAAACTCTTCCTGGTAAGGCAACACGTGCTCATCAAAGCCGAAGAACACCACCGCCGAGACGTGGGGATTTTCCAGGGCTTCCTCCATGAAGGTTTTCCCGCCGGCCCGATAAAATCGAATCTCGTCACCGAATATGGGCCGATAAAGTTTCTCCAATAAGGCCATCACCCGGGGCGCCTTGGAAGAAAATTTGACCAGGACTTTATTGCCCGCCAGGTAAGCGGCGGCGATGACGATATTCAACCAGGCGCTGCCGTTGTAAGACAGCACCGTTGCCACCCAGGTGTTCGGGCCTCCCAGGGGCTTCCTGCTTTCCAAGGCTTCTTTAGCCTCGGAAAACAAGGCCAATCTCTCCAGGGTGAGATCCAGCTCATAAGCAGTGTCTTTCCTGGAAAATCCCAGCTCCCCCACGGCCCGGGAGATCATTCGTTCCCGGTTCCGGGCGAGAGACATGGCCAACTCCATCACTTTGTCGAACCTGGCCTCAAAAGACATTTCTTTTCCCTTTGGTGAAAAGGAGTTTAATTCTCTGACCTCGGGATTTCCCGCATTATTTCTTGGTCATTTCCCTCGCTTTTTGCTGCAATAAACGAGGGCCGGTGCGCTTCCGGGTATCGATGGTGACCTCGGTGGACATGCCTAAACGCAATGGCTGGTTTTCAGGGAAGGGCGGCTCCAGCACAATCTTCACCGGGATGCGCTGCACTACCTTCACCCAGTTCCCCGTGGCATTTTCCGGAGGGAGGAGGGAAAAGGCCGAGCCGGTGCCGGCCATGATGGAGTCCACCCGTCCTTTAAATTTAGTATTAGGATAAGTGTCCACCGAGATCGTGGCAGGTTGGCCGATGTACACGTGAGTGAGTTGCGTTTCCTTATAGTTTGCCTGTATCCAGAGCTGAGGATGATGCAGGGGCACCACCATCATTAAAGACTGCCCCGGCTGTACCCAGTTTCCTGCCTCTACCTGCCTTTTAGTGATGTATCCGGTAATCTTGGCAGTTATCTTGGTATACTCCAGATTAAGTCTGGCCTGTTCCAGCCGCGCCTTGGCTTCCTTGATGGCCGGCTGTTCCTCCAGGGGAATGGCCGTGGAGCCGCCAATGGCGGCCAGGGCCTCTCGCAATTCCCGCTTGGCCTTGTTCACTTCGGCCTCGTTCACCCGGTAACGGGTATCCACCTGGTCCAGGGTTTGCTTGGGAATCGTGCGCCTTTCAAACAGGTTGGTATAGCGGACTTTATCTATGCCGGCCAACCTAAAGTTGGCTTCGGCCTGGGTCACTTTGGTCTGCGCGGTGGAGACTTTGACATAGGCCTGTTCCAGGTCCTGGCGCAGCCGCCCCAGGTTGCCGGCGGCCTGGGCCACCGCTGCTTCATAATCCTGGGGTTCCAGGGTAACCAGGACCTGGCCGGGCTCGACAAAATCATTATCATCCACCAACACCTTAGCTACCCGTCCCGGCACACGGGCCGAGACTACGCCGACATAGCCGTACACATAGGCGTCATCGGTGGAGATAAAGATTCGCAGGTAATACCAGTAGCCGATGCCGGCCCCTATCATCAAGAGCACCAGCACCATGACGCTGATTCGAACCAAGAGCTTACGGGGCATTCGGGGATTTCTCCTGGGACAGAAGGGTATTAATGGCCCCCATGGCCCAGAGTAGCTGGGCTTTGGCCATTTGGTGATCGTAAAGGGCGGTAAAATAGTTAACCCGTGTCCGGGTCAAAAGGGTCTGGGCATCGATGACGTCGGTGGCGGTGCCCACCTGTTCCTTGTAACGCTCTTCATTGAGGCGCAGGTTTTCTTCCCCCTGGGTTACCGCCTTTTGCGTTACCCGGATGCGTGCCGCCGTATCCCTGACTTGCAGGTAAGCGTTCTGGACATCCAGGCGCACCTGTTTTTCCAGGTCCTTATGTTGCTCTTGAATTTGGTTTACGCGCAGCTTCGCTTGAGATACCTGGGCCCGGGTGTCCAGCCCGGAAAAGAGGGTCCACTGCAAGCCGAAGATGGCAAACCACTGGGTGTCGTGTAACAAGAAGTCATTTTGCTGGTAGGAAAACCCCGCCTGGCCGAAAATTCTGGGGTAATAGCCCGCCCGGGTTTGGGTGACCACCTTCTCCTGCTGGAGGATGCGGTCCTCGGAGGCCTTGAAGTCGCTTCGCTGCTTTAAGGCCACGTCGGTAGCTTGCTCCAACCCCCAGGGCTGGGTTACGATATCTTCCTCTTTCAGCACCGTAGGCGCGGAAACCGGCAGGGCCAGCACTTTGTTCAGGGCCGACCTGATGTTAATAACATCGGTTTTGGCGACGATCAGCCGCTGTTCGGCGTCCGCCAGCGAGACCTCGGCCTGGAGGACATCGTTATAATTAACCACCCCGAATTCGTATTGGTCCTGGGCGATCTTGAGGTGGTCCTTAAGCTGCCTGACTTCTTGCTCCGCCACCACGACCAGTTTCTGGGCCCGCAAGACCTGGAAGTATCCCTGGGCCACGGCCAGGAAGATGTCTTCCTGCGTCTTGGCGGTGTCCAGAAGACTGGCCCTTTTCCCCAAGATGGCCGCCTGATAACGGGCCGGGGTGCCCCAAAAGTCGAAGATGGTTTGGTCCACCGTGATTTTACTGCTCCAAAAATTGCGGTTGGTCATGGGGAAGGCCAAACTACCAGCAGGACCGGCTCCTCCCCCAATTTTCATCTTCTGGGCATCATCAAAGATGGTTTGGGTTACCTCCGACTTGACGGTAGGCAAAAATCCGGATCGGGCCCGCACCACTTCTTGGCCGGCAATAAGAGACTGCAAGCGGCTCACCTGCAGATTGGGGTTGGCCTTCCAGGCCAGGCGCAGGGCTTCTTTCAGGTCCAGGGTGCCGGGTTTCTCGCCGGCCGGGGCGGGGCTGTTTGGGGCGACGCCCTTCTGATTAATGGCGCCCGGGACCTCGGCGGCGCCGGTCGAGATGGCTGTCAAGCCGCAAATGGCCAGCGCTAAAAGCAGCGGTCGGCAGGGATTTCGGAAAATCATGTCCCAGGGGCCTCCGCGGGCTCAGGTTGCCGCACCAAACCGGAAGAGATGAGGGCGAGGAGCACCGGCAAAGTCTTTGGAACGATATCTTCTTGTTTGGCCAGCATCTGGTAATAGCCCACGGCCCGCACCAGTCCCCGGAGCAAAAAGGCGAGAAGACGGGGGTCAGCTTGAATGAACGTGCCGGTGTCACTGCCTTCAGCAAAAAAGCGCGTCAGCAGGGCCATAAATTTCTCCTCCAGGTCAAG
>Ga0315268_10003710_pt1 | contig 16719 bp, 8 predicted proteins | sample C1_top_MG_FD_204535 | JGI IMG/M metagenome (GOLD analysis project Ga0315268, IMG submission 204535) | Sediment microbial communities from Yellowstone Lake, YNP, Wyoming, USA - C1_top | ecosystem: Environmental > Aquatic > Freshwater > Lake > Sediment | place: USA: Wyoming | collected 2017-08-01
ACCGCCAAGCTGTGGTAGTCGCCGGTGCCGATCGCGACGATGCCCGACAAGCTGCTCACCTGCACCGGCGTGGTGCTGCTCGTGGTCGTGCCGTTGCCCAACTGCCCATTCCTGTTGTTGCCCCAGGCCCAAACCGTGCCGTCGCTCTTCAGCGCGAGACCGTGACTGCCTCCGGGCGCCACGGCAGTAACTCCGGAGAGGCTGGTCACCTGCACCGGCGTGCTGCTAAAGATGAGTGAGGCGCTGCCATTGCCTAACTGACCATCGGTGTTCATCCCCCAGGCCCAGACCGTGCCATCGCTCTTCAGTGTCAGGCTAAACCCGCCAGCGGCAATCCCCACCAATCCCGAAAGATTGCTCACAGGGCCAGGCACGCTGCTGAGGGCGATTGTGCCGTTGCCCAGTTCACCATAGGCGTTCCACCCCCAAACCCATACCGTGCCATCGCTCTTCAGCGCAACCGAGTCGCTGAACCCGCCAGCGACGGACACCGCGCCCGCGAGACCGGTGACCTGGACCGGCGTGCTGCTATCGGTGTATGTGCCGTTGCCCAACTCGCCATCGATGTTCCATCCCCAGGCCCAGACCGTGCCGCCGCTCCCGACGGCAGCGCTGTGATTGTAGCCGCTGCCGATAGCCACTACACCCGTGAGACCGCTCACCTGTACCGGCGTGGTGCTCCTGGTGGTGGTCCCGTTGCCCAGCTGCCCTTGGCTGTTGTTGCCCCAGGCCCAGACGCTACCGTCGCTCTTCAGCGCCAACCCATGCCTCCCGCGGGAGGCCACGGCAGTGACTCCGGAGAGATTGATAACCTGTACCGGCGTGGTGCTCCTGGTGGTGGTCCCGTTGCCCAACTCCCCATAGCTGTTGTTGCCCCAGGCCCAGACCGTGCCATCGTTCTTTTGCGCGAAACTGTGACGCTCACCGGCCGCCACCGCACTGATTCCGGAAAGATTGCTCACCTGCACCGGCGCGCTGCTGCTCGTCGTGGTGCCGTTGCCCAATTGCCCGTACTGGTTGTAGCCCCAGGCCCAGACCGTGCCGTCGCCCTTCAGCGCCAGGCTGTGGGAATCGCCCGCGGCAATAGCCACCACACCCGCGAGACCGCTCACCTGCACCGCCGTGCTGCTGTAGGTGGTAGTGCCGTTGCCCAAGCCATAGGCGTTGTAGCCCCAGGCCCAGACCGTGCCATCGCTCTTCAGCGCAAGACTGTGAAGGCTCCCGGCCGCCACGGCAGTAACTGCGGAGAGATTCCTCACCTGCACCGGCGTGCCGCTGTTGCTGGTGCTGCCGTTGCCCAACTGGCCGCCGCCGTTGACGCCCCAGGCCCAGACCGTCCCGTCGCTTCTGAGCGCTACAATGTGTTCACGGCCGCTGGTGACAGCGGTCACCGCCGATATACCGATTGCCTGCGATGGCGTGGTGCTGCCCTGCAACACACCGTTGCCCAACTCGCCGTACTCGTTCCATCCCCAAGACGCGCCGGTGGTCTGGCTCGGCGAGGTGACCCTGACCATCGCCGTCGCCATCTTGGTCGGATCGGCGACCGAGGTGGCGGTTACCGTCGCGTTGACTGGAAATGCCGGCGCCGTGTAGAGCCCGTTGATGTCGATCGCACCAACGATGCTGCTGCCGCCGACGATGCCGTTCACGGCCCAAGTCACGGAGGTAGATGCGGTGAACTGCTGTTGGCCGCCGGTCAATAGAGTGGCGAAGCTGGGCGACAGGGAAACCGTGGCGGAGGGGTTAATGGTGATGCTCAGGTTCGCCGTGGCCGTGTTCGGGGTGGGCGTGGCCGAGTCGGTCACCATGGCGGTGAACGTGGTGGCGCCCGCCGTGTCCGGCGTGCCGCTGATGATGCCGGTGCCGGGATCCAGGTTCAGGTTATGCGGCAACGAGCTGTTGGACACGGACCACGCGTAAGGCAGAGTTCCGCCGGTGGCGGCCAGGGTGGCCGAATACGGCGTGCCCACGGTGCCTGCCGGCAGGGTGGTGGTGGTGATGCCCACCCCGACCATGGTGTCCGCCACGGCCGTGTTATTGTCCGGGTTGGGGTCGTTCTGATCGCCGGGGCCAACTTGGACTGTGTTGGTGATCGTTCCCGTGGTTGCCGGCGCATTGACCACCAGGTTGAAGCTGAGATGGCCGCCGGCGGGGACCACGGAACGGTCGCCGCTCAACATCACCGACTTGCTCGTCGGGAAATAGACTCCCGGGTAGACATTGGGGTCGCTGCCCGGGACATGGGGGTCGCAACTACCCTGGTTGCTGCCCACGACAGGGTTGCCGCTCTGGTCGTAAACGCACCAATCGTTGGAGACGTAGGTTGCGCCGGCGGGCAAGGTGTCGATTGCGTACACGTAAACCGAGTCCGTGGCGCTCGGGTTCTGCACCGTGGTGGTGTAGGTGATGGGCTGGTTGGGCGCGGCCGAGGCAGGCCCGCTCATGCTGGGCGTGAGGTCAATCAAGGCGATGGGCTGCGCCGTTGCCCATAGCATCCCGGGGGACAGGCCGGTGCTCATGGAGGTGATATAGGGGTTCGCGCCCTCGGTCACCAGCTTCGAGGCGTCGAGCACGTCAATCGCATTCACGTTGGCGCCGAGTTTTGGCACGTACAGTTGCTGGCCGTCGTGGGACAGCGCAATGCCCCGGCCCGCCCCCACATAGGCGGCGTTCTGCACCGGGTAGGAGTTGAGCTGGGTGGAGCTGCCGGTCGGGTTGAAGGTGAACCCGTAGATCACCGCCGAGCCCGGCTGCGTGTACACGTACATCGACCCTCCATCGGCCGCGTACAGGTAGCCGCCGGAGACCACGTAGGTATCCAGGAAGGGAGCGGGATGGCCGCTGGGCGGCGTGGCGGTAATGGTGCTGCTCAAGGCCGGGCTGGTGGGATTGGAGGAGATATTGATGACGGCAATGGATCCGGTAGCGGTCTGCGCCAGCAGCCACTGCCCATCGGCCGTGATATAGGGGCGGGTCAAGGTCACCACCGGTGGGGTCCACAGCATCAGCGAAACCTCAGTCGGCGATCCCTGGGTGGCAAGATTGAAGACCATCAGAGAGGAGGAACTGGAGCCGTACTGGACCGGCACATAGGCGTAATGGCCGTCCGGGGTCACCGCCAGGCCGGCGATCGCGGTCGACACAGTTCCAGGCAGGTTCACGGAAATGTTCAGGACCTTCGTGTTCAGCGTGGCCGGGTTGCTGGGATCGGCGCTGATGCCGATCACGTGAAGGCCATCCGGCGTCCCCGAGGAGGGGTCGGCGCGGGTAATCTCGCTGACGTAGATGACCGGCTTGCCCGTGCTGTAGTTCACCCCGGCGGCAATGCCGTTGAAGTTGGAGGGGGGATCCGGCGTGATGACCGCTTCGTGCTGGCAGTTGCTCACATTGATCGCCAATACCCGGCTGCCGCCATACATGTAGAGCCGCTGCCCATCCGGCGAGAGCACGCCGAACCTCTCGCCGGCGGTGAAGGCCATGCAGTCCTCAATGAAGTGCCGGCTGAACAGCGTCAGGGTGTTGCTGAGCACATCAAAGGAAATCATCTTATTGGCGGGCAGGAAGGTGGCCGGGACATCAATGTAGCCGCCGTCGTGCAGGTAGGCGCTCTTGGCCTGCTGCAGCACCGGGCTGGAGGCAAAGGTATTCGTAACCGTGATGTGCGCGTCCTGCGAGGGCGTGCCCGCGGGCAGACTTACCGTCAGTTTGGTCGAAGAGCAGGTCGCCGGCGGCGCCGAGGCCAGCCGGCCCACCCGCACGCGCACGCCTCCGGCGCAATCGAAGTTCGAGCCGTCAATGGCCAGCGTGTTGGCGACATCGTTGGACACGATGACCGGCGACTCCACTCCGGCAATCACCGGCGCTCCCGCCGGCGTCGTCGTATCCATATAGCCGGTGCCGACCGCTTGCGCCACCGAGGGCCCGGCCCAGCCGTTAAAGCGCATGGGCGGGATCACCCAGGTTACAGTTCCGGTTTTCAGCGAGTTGGTATTGACCGCGGCCACATTGGGCGCGTTGTCGATTGCGGACAGATAGGTGTTGGCCAGGTAGATGGTGGAACCGTCGGCGCTCATGGCCATGGAGTCGAAGCCGGGAAGTTGCCCGCTGAAGGACAACGGGGTGGTTGCCCTCACCTGGATGGTGTCAAATGGGCTGACGTGGACGGCGATGACTTGGTTCCAATCCAGCAGATAGGCGTACGCGCCGTTCGGATCGCCCAGGTCGGGGGAGACCACAATCGAGGTCACGTAGCTGCCGGTGGGCAAGGCCAGGTTCTGCACCGCCTGCGTGCTGGTGTCGATAATCAGCAGGCTGGGCGTGACGGCGTTGTAGTCGGAGCGCAGGGCCAGCACGTAGCGCCCGTCGGGGGTGACCGCCGTCTCCCGCGGGAAGCCCATGCCGTAGTTGACCGCGGGACCGGGCACGTAGCCTTTGGCGCCGGTGCCCAGATTCAGCGTCAGCACCGGAAAGCCGCCACCTCCGGTGGCCGACCCGTCGGTGTTGATGTAGGCGATGTTGTTGGCCACCACTACGCCGCCGGTGTAGATATCGCAAGTGTCGCTGGAATTGTCATTCAAACCTGACAGCCCGTTGAACGAAATCGTCTGCGTTACGTCGAAGGTGGCGGTGTTGACAAGCTGGACGGAATCGCAACCGTCGGGGTAAACCAGTTGCGAGCCGTCGGCGTTGGCGGCCACGTCGCGGCCGATGGTCAGCCCGGTTCTAGCCACTTCGGCGGCCTTCATGGGCAGGTTTGGATTTACCAGCGTCATGTCCACCACCGAGGTCCCGAAAAACGCCAGCCGCGCGTTGGGCGAGATTTAGAGCGCCTGCCCCTCATTCCAGTAGTTGGGCCGGGAATAACCCGGGGCATTAAACGACCCGCTGGTGGCGTTCAGATCCAAGGCGTACAGAGCGGAGGTGATGCGGTCGGCCAGGAACCAGTGTTCCACGGAGTTGGCTGTCGGCAGCACCTGCACACGCGCGAATGCCTTGTTGTTGGTGGTGTTGGGATCAGCCACTTCGCTGGATACGTTGGCCATCGCGCTGACATACCCGGCCTGCCGCACGATGTTGGCGGTCACGCTCACCGTCGCCGACGCCGGCAGGGCGCCCAGGCTGCACCTGATCTGGGTGTATCCAATCGGGTTCTGCGTCAGGTTGCACGACCCGGCGCCGCATACCTGGCAAGTGCCCTGGCTGGGGCTTGCCGAGGCGTAGCTCAACCCGGCCGGCAGGAAGGTGTCCAGCACCACCGCGGTGGGCGCACTGGGTCCGGTGTTGGTCACCGTGCTGGTGAACGTGACCTGGCTGACCCCGCCATTGACCACGGTCAAGGTGTTGGGACCTGTGTTCGCTGGGGGACTCATGCTCAGGCTTACCGCCAGGTCGGCGCCGGCCACCACCGTGACAGTGTCCATCGGAGAGCCGGGGGAGTGAGTTAAAGACGGCGATGTGCTGATGCTCGACACAATTGGCGGATCGGTGTAACTGCCTGGCGTCAAAGGCGCCGTGTATACGACGGTGCGCGTCACCACCCCATTCTGGGACATCGCCGGCAGAGTGCAGTTCACCAGCCCGGTCCCGCCGCTGGTGCAGGCGGACGATGATCCGCTGGGGACAAAGTTGCTGCCCGCCGGCATCTCAAAGACGAAACTGCCGCTGCTGATCGGGTCGTACAGGTTGGTCACGGTGATGGTTTCCGTTACGTTGTAGCCGACCACCACCGGCTCCGGCGAGTGGGACAGTTGAAAACCAACGCCATACGCGGCGTTGACCGTGGTGGACAGTTGAGTCCGGTTGTTGGAGGCGGATGGGGGCGCGGGGTCATCGGTGTCGAGGTCGTCGGAACTTACCCACGCGCGCACGGCCAGCGTCCCCGCCTGCTGCGGGGTCTCGGTGAACACAACCTGGGTGCTGTTCCCTGGCGGCATGGCGCCCAAGGCGCAGCGGATGGATTGCAGGCTGACGAACTGGCAGCGCGCCAGGTCTATCGGCAAGGGTATGGCATCCTGGACGTTGACCCCTACCGGGCTGATCACCAGCACCACATTGTTGCCGCTTAGCGAATCACCCGAAATATTGGTAACTGTAGCGGTGTAGGTGACGGCGGTGCCGGTCTGCGTCGTGCTGGTGTTGCCGTTGTCCAGCGTGACAGACAGATCATCGGTGAGCCCGCTGGAGGTGAACTTGGCAATGAACATCTCCGCCCCGGGGCCACTGCTGCTCATCTGCAGGGCGGGGGCGATCACCGGGAAGTCGCCGGAGTAGGTGTAGCCGGCCACGTAGGCGCTGCCGAAGGGGTCCACCGCAACGGCGTTGGCATTGTCCGCCTGTGTGCCGCCCAGATAGGTGGAAAATTGCAGCGCCCCGCTAGCGTTGTATTGCGTCACAAAGGCGTCGGCGTTGTAGCAGGTATTGGGCGAACAAGGGTAGGAGTTGCCGATGTAGTACGGTTGCGAGGCATTGCGGGTGGGGAAGTCGTTGGCCCAGGTCTGCCCCGCAACCCAAACGTTCCCGTTGCCGTCGACGGCAATGCCATTGGCGGTGGTGTCGTTATTCGTTCCGCCGAGATACGTGGAAAACAACAGGTTCGGACCTGAGACATTCGGCTGGGCCTTGGCGACGAACGCGCTGCAAGCACTACCGGTCCCCTGGGCGGCGTTCACGACCGGGAAATCCAGGAATGAACACGTCTGGCCCGTGAAGTACACGGTGGTATTGTCCGCAGCGATCGCATAGCCGTAATCGTCGCCGCTGCCGCCGATGAGGATGGAGTACACGGGCGTTCCCGAAATCGCGAGTTTGAGCAGGACAACGTCATTGTTGCCGACATATGGGTTGCCGACCGTAATGGGGAAATTCGGCGACGTGGTGTAGCCGACGACGTAAGAATTGTGGTTGCCATCTACGGCAATGCCGCGCACGTGGTTGTAGCGGTCGCCCCCGACCGGAGTGGAATAGGTTACGGCGCCGGAGCTGTCAAACGCCGCCACAAATCCTTCCTGGAAGGCGCTGCCGGCATACAGGTTCGCGGTGGTAACGGGATCAATGGCCAGGACGTTCACCCCGGGATAGGGGTTGTTCATGCCGTTGGTGATCAGGCTCCAGGCGCTGGTACCCTGGCCTCCCACCGTGGTTTTGAAAATGCCGCCCGGGCCGGCGGCATAGATGGTTCCCGGCGCCGACGGATCAAGAACGATGGAATTCACGCCGGAGTTATTGAGCCCGTCGCCGGCGCTGCTGCAGGAGACGGACTGCCACCCGCCGCTCGGGAGGCACGCCTGAAAATTCGCCCCGGTGGGGTTGTACGACGTGCCCGCATACAGCCAGCCGCCGGTGGAATCCATGGCCAGCGCTTGCACTCCGGCAATCGCGTAACTCGTCCAACTGGACCCGCCGTCGGTGCTCACGTACAGCCCGTCCGGAGATTCATTGGCGCCCACAAACAGCGTGGCCAGCGACATCCCCGTCGTGGGATTCGCCACAATGCTGCTCACGCTCGGCTGGATTCCAGAGATGTTCACCGGCATCGGGACCGGCACCCAGGAGGTGGTGCCGCTAGGCAGCTTGTACAAGCCGGAGGCGGTGCCGGCGTACAGGTTATGCGCCGGATCGAAGGCCAGCGCCTGCACGTATGAATTGCCCAGGCCGGTGTTCAGCGCCGTCCACGAGACACCGGAATTGGTGCTCTTGAACACGCCGCTGCCGGTTCCGGCGTAAACCGTGGCCGGGTCCTGCGGATCGACGGCGATCGCCATTACGGCGGGGCGCTCATTCCGGTGTTGCTGTGCGCCCAGATCTGGCCCCCGTCGTTGCTGGTCCACAAGCCGCCGTACAGCGTGCCCGCGTACACGATGCTGGGCATCACTGTCGGCGTCGTGTAAGCCGGTGCCACCGCCAGCGCCTTGATGTAAGGACTCAAAATCGTCTGGCTGGTGCGCGACAGCGACCACAGAGTGCCGGCGTTATTGCTGACGTACACTCCGCCCTGGATCGGCGTGTAGGCGTTGTTCAGAACGGGGAAGTCCAGCGAGGTGGTGTCGCCGGCGATGAAGGCGTTGCCGCTGGCATCCACGGCAATCGCGCGCGCCTCATCCGAGCCACTTCCTCCAACATACGTCGAGAAGAACAGGACCGTGCCGGTGTTGTTCAGTTTGGAGTAGAACGCGTTCTGATATCCGTGCAGCGGCGATAGGTCGGTGGTGGGAAAATTGGCAGAGTTGGTATAGCCCGTGACGTACACGTTGGGATTGGCGTTGCCCGGTTCCACCGCGATGCCGTAGGCGCCGTCGCTGGCGCTGCCGCCCAGGTAGGTCGCCCACATCAGCGTGTTCGTTGACGGTTGAAGTTTGAGCACAAAGGCGTCGCAACCGCTGCTGGTGGGCTGCACCACGCCGGTAGTGGTTGGCATGCCGCTGGAGCAGGTGTAGCCGGCAACGTAGACATACGTGTCTTGAGGCTGCGCTTGTGTGTCGGCCGCGATCGCGTACGCTTGGTCATAGCTGGCGCCGCCCAAGTAGGTCGCGTAGCTCAGCACCGGGTCGATAACCAGCGCGCGTTTGCGGTCGTAGTCGCCGACGCGGAAGGCCACCGTATGGTCGGCGCGCAGCAGGTAACTTCCTGCGACCGTTTCGATCCCCTTGGGGCCCTCCTGATAGATGTAAGGCCGGTAGAAGCGCAGCTCGCCGCCGGCGGTGCGCACCACCAGTTCGCCATCCTTGTTGATCTCCAGCTTGTCGGCGCCGCGCAAACGCAGCGCGATGGCCTGGGGATCGCGCCCGGGCGCAACTACGAAGTCGTACTCCAGTTGCCGCTGATTGCCGTAGTAAACAAGATCAATGCCGGGATACACGCCGCGATAGCGCACCTTGCGGTACGTCGGAACATTGGTACGCCATGCCTTGAGGTCGTTGCCGATCAGGTAGTTCGATTTGCCGGGCAGCGGATCCACGGCCTCGACCTGGGGCTTGCCGTCGCCGCCGAGCAGATCAATCGCCACCTGCGAAGAGGAAATCGCCGGCGCTTCCTTCGTTCCGGTATTGTGCGTCAGATTCAGCACGGCGGAATCGGCGGTGAGCAGCAGGCTGTAGCCGGGCCCGCGCGACACGAATTTCACCTGCGCGCCGGCCTGGCCCTGGTTGGGCTCGAAGCTCAAGGGCGCCTGCATGAATTGCGCCCTCGGCGCGGCGCCCGGCATCTGCCCGCTGGCGCCTGCCCTGAGCGGAGTCGAAGGGGCATATGTGGGCACAGGCAGTTGTTGCGCGCAAACAGTAGTCACGAACAGCAGGAAGGCGAACGGCAGGCGAAGGGCCCGTGCAGTCATGAGACACCTCGGCATATGCGCTTTTTCTACGCGAGCAAGGGGAGGAAGTGCTTCGCGCTTGGCCTGATTGAACTCAATCCAGAATTGAAGCTGATGCAGCGAATTGTTCGCCAGAACGCATGTAAAGTCAATCGCAGAGTTGTGCGTTCAAGATTCAGAAGTCACAGTTCGCCCCGACCTGCGGTAGCATGAATACATGAAAAAGCGCGCCCTGCACGGATTGGGGTTGGCGCTGCTGCTGGCCTCGCCGATCTGGATCACCATGGCGGAGCGGCCCAACTACTTCACCTTCGCGATCAGCGCGGTGTTGGGCATCCTGCTGATGGTGATGGCGCATTACACGGCGGCGTCCGGCTCGTAGCGATGGGGAACTGCCCCACTCAAGCCAAAAGAGGGCTTGAGTGGGCCACCCGGCCCGGCCTTTGTGGTTGGTGTTCTACGCGGCGCGCATGTCTTCCGCGGCGGGGCCCGTGATTTCCGGCCTGGCCGCATGCTCGGGGATATCGAGCGGCAGACGGAAATCGGCGGCGGAGGCGCGTCCGGCGGCCATCCAGCCGTAGCGGGTGAGCAGCGAGCCCGCGACGGCCGAGCAGGCGGCGGCGCGGCGCAGCCTCGGCGAGCGCCAACCGATCATCCGCAAAGCCAGAGGGAGCGGGCCGGAGAGGACGCCGCCGGCGCGCGTCACCCAGCCGCTGCCCCCGCGCTTCAGCGGCCGCAGCACGCGGTCCTGCTCGCTTTCGATGAGCATGCCTTCGTAGGATTCGCCGGCGGCAGCGAGCAAGCCCAGCAGGTTGAGGGCGCGGCTGTCGTCGTGCCCCATAAGCTCGAGCAGGCCGACGGCCGCTCCCAGCCCGGACATGCCGAAGTGCCGCGGCAGGTGCTTGATCTTGTGATTCCAGACCGGCACCGCGGTGGCGCCGATGAGCACCCCGGTGTAGTTGTGGAAGGGCATGCCGAACAGGGCGGAGCCGACGCGGCCGGCGCCGCCAAGCAGGCGCACGGGCAGCGACCTTCCGTAGCGGGCGCGCAGCAGGTCGGCAAAACTGGCGGCGGCGGCAAAGTTCCCGAAGGCGGCCAGAATCCAGGCGCCCATCGACATGGGGCTCTGCGGCTTGAACACCCGCAGCATGTTGAGAAAGCGGCGGGGACGGCCCAGGTCCCATATGAGCAGCCCGCTGGAGAGCATGGCGCCGCCGAGGGCCAGCCAGCGGGCATGGCGCGCCAGATGGTAGTCGTCGCCGACAATATCGGCCAGCGAGCCAATTACGCCGGCCGATCCCGCCGCGCCGCCGGCGAAGAAGTAGAGCGGAATCTGCCAGGTCCACTGCGGCTGCTTCAGCATGGGGATGCCGTAGTAGCCGGTGTCCGGCGAAGCCTGCGGGAAGGGCGCGCCGGCGGGACGCACGCCCAGGCCGTCCACCCGGCCGCGGCGCTCGGCGTCGCGGCGCAATTCCAGCAGGCGGGATTCGCTGCGCGCGTCGGGAATGCGCTGGCGATGTTCGTGTTCCGGAATTTCAGGAAGGGCACTCATCGGCGGCTCCTCTTGCGGCGCCCGGCGGCGAAGGCCAGCAGCGCGCCGGCCAGCAGCATGCCCGAGCCGACCGCGGCCGAGCGCCAGCCGTCCTTCAGGTAGATGGTCGGGACCTCAGGCTTGGGCGGAAGGTTGTAGGCGCGCGGATCGCCGCGCACCAGGAAGAAGGCATGCAGGCCCTTGACGCTGGTTTCGCTGGGATCGTAGAGCTGCGCGTCCGTCATGCCCTGACTGTGAAGCTGCTGGATGCGCTCCTGGGCGTGCAGCTTGAGCTTCTGGAGGGGTCCGAACAGGATGGACTCGGTGGGACAGGCTTTGGCGCAAGCAGGTTGTAATCCAACCTTTTGCCGGTCATAGCAAAAGGTGCACTTGAAGGCGCGCCCGTCTTCCTTATTCTTCTGGACCACGCCGAAGGGACAGGCCACCACGCAGTAGGAGCAGCCGTTGCAGATGTCGGGCTGCACGTAGACGCCGCCGAATTCGGTGCGGATGATGGAGCCGGTGGGGCAGGCTTCCAGGCAGCCGGCCACCTCGCAGTGCTTGCAGACGTCGCTGGAGAACTCCCAGGTGATCTGCTCGGAGGCGTTGCCGCCCACCCCGGGCGTGGGCGTGCCCTCGACGAACTTGACGTGCCGCCAGGTGGAGTGGCCGACGGCGCCGGTGTTGTCGTAGGAAAAGCCGGTCCAGTTGAGGCCGTCTTCGGCGACGTTGTTCCATTCCTTACAGGCAACCTCGCAGGCCTTGCAGCCGATGCAGAGAGTGGAGTCGGTAAAGAAGGCGGTGGTTTGCGCCGACGGAACAGATTCCGGCGCCGACGGAATAAATTCCGTCGCTACACGATCGGGTGGGGGAGTGATTGTGCTCATGCGGCGGGCCTTTGCAAGAAGTGTTTGAGTTCGTCGAGGGCTTGGCTGCCGGGTGCGTGCCGTCCGGGGACGAGGTTGCAGACCAGCGCCTTGGTTTCCATGATGCGGACGTTGGGTTCTTCGGAGATGGCAAGCAGATCATTGACCACGTCGCCCTTGACGATGCCTTTCCAGCCCCAGTGATAGGGCAGGCCGACCTGGTGCACGCGCCGGCCGTCGATCCACAGCGGACGCATGCGCGGGGTGACGAGGGCGCGCGCGGAAACCAGCCCGCGCGGCGTGATGATGGTCACCCAACTGCCGTGCTCGATCTGCAGTTCGCCCGCCAACTCGGGCGAGAGTTCGCAGAACAGCTCGGGCTGGAGCTCCGCCAGATGGCTGAGGGTGCGGGTCATGCCGCCGGCGGTGTGGTGCTCGGTGATGCGGTAGGTGCTGAGTACGTAAGGGAAGCGGGGGTCGCCGGGGGAAACCGCGTAAGGGTTATCGGTCCGCTGCTTCTTTTTGGCGATGGGATTGATATCGTGCTCCGGGTAGAGCGGGTTGTGGAACAGCGATTCCAGGGGCTCGTAATGGGTGGGCAGCGGGCCGTCTTTCAAACCGCTGGAAACGAAGATCCAGGCCACGCCGTCCGGATGGAGGGTAAAGGGCTTATCGCCGGCGATTCCGGCCATGCCGGTGGCATCCGGCGCCGGTTGGTAGCCGGGGGCCTTGGTCTTGTCGAAGTCGGGCGTGTCCAGGCCGGTCCACTCCTGCCTGGCGTCGTCCCACCAGACCAGCTTCTTGCGCTCGCTCCAGGGCTTGCCGTCGGGAGCGGCGGAGGCGCGGTTGTAGATGATGCGGCAGTCGTTGGGCCAGGCGAAGCCCCAGCCGTGGCCCAGCAGGCCCTTGGGTTGGCGCTGATTGGCGCGGTTCAACCCGGCGCGGGGCATCACGCCGGAGTAGATCCAGCAGCCGCAGGCAGTGGAGCCGTCGTTCTTCAGCGCCTTGAAGCCTTCCAGCAGTTTGCGGTCGGCAGTGGTCCAGCCGTTGATCTCCATCAGCACTTGCTCGACGTTGGGCTCGGCATGCGGGCCGTGGGTGGAGTAGTCCCAGACCAGGGCGTTCAAGGGCGCATTCATGGGGCGCGGGTCGCGCGCCGCCTTTTCTTTGAGGCGGCGGCCCAGGTGGTAGATGAACCAGGTTTCGCTGCGGGCGTGGCCGGGCGGATCGACCGCTTTGTTGTGGTACTGCAACATGCGCTGTGTGTTGGTGAAGGTGCCGCTCTTCTCTCCTTGACCGGCGGCAGGCATGAGGAAGACCTCGGTCTTGATGATGCCGGGATCAAGTTCGCCGCGCCGGACCTCGGGAGAATCCAGCCAGAACGAGGAGGTCTCAGTCTCGACGAGGTCGCGGACCACCAGCCACTTGAGGTTGGCCAGGGCCTTGCGTTCCAGGCGGCCGTTGGCGGCCCCGACCACCGGGTTCTGGCCGATGACGAACAGCCCTTGCATTTTGCCGTCGGCCATGTCGAGCCAGTATCCGTACTCGGAGTGGTCGCCGGTGACGCGCGGAATCCAGTCGAAGCACCAGTCGTTGCCGGCGGTGGCGGCGGGGCCGTAGTAGGCCTTCATCAGGCTGATGAAGTAGGCGTCGAAACTCGACCACACGCCTTTGCTTGCCTTGTGCTTGGCGATGTAGTTCTGCAAGCGGTTGGCGCCGGACTGGAAAAACGGCATGGGCAGATAGCCGGGCAGAATGTCGTAGAGGGTCGGGATGTCGGTGGAACCCTGTATGGAGGCGTGGCCGCGCAGGGCCAGGATGCCGCCGCCGGGACGTCCGATGTTGCCCAGCAAGGTTTGCAGGATGGCGGCGGTGCGGATGATCTGCACGCCCTTGGAGTGCTGCGTCCAGCCCACCGCGTAGCAGATGGCAGCGGTGCGCTCGGGCCCCGAGGCGGAAATGAATGCGTCGGCCGTCTTGAGGAACACGTCCTTGGGGATGCCGCAGTATTGCTCGACCATCTCCGGGGTGTAGCGGGAGAAATGGCGCTTCAGGATCTGGAAAACGCAGCGCGGATGCTGCAGGGTGGGATCTGATTGGTGCTTGGATTCTTTCTCCACCTCGCCGCCGCGGTCGTGGCCGTGGCCGCCGTCCGTGCCGGCGTAGAGCCAGGACCGCGGGTCGTACTCGTTTTCCAGCGCGTCGTTGACGTGCAGGCCGGAGAAGACGCCGCCCAGATCTTCGGTGTCCTGGAATTCCTCGCGGATGAGGGTGGGGGCGTTGGTGTAGTGGACGACGTAGTCGTGGAAATAGCGGTTGTTCTGGAGGACGTAGTTGATCATGGCGCCCAGGAAGAGGATGTCGCTGCCGGCGCGCAGCGGGACCCAGATGTCGGCCATGGCCGAGGTGCGGGTGAAGCGCGGGTCCACGTGGATGATCGTGGCGCCGCGCTCGCGGGCCGCCAGCACCCACTGGAAGCCGACCGGGTGCTGCTCCGCCATGGAGGAGCCCATGACCATGATGGCGTCGGAGTCGTGCAGGCTCTGCTGCGCGGTGGTGGCGCCGCCGCGTCCGAACGAGGTGCCCAGACCGGGCACCGTCGAGCTGTGTCATATACGGGCCTGGTTGCTGATGCAGTTCATCCCCAGGCCGGCGGCGAACAGCTTCTTGATCAGATAATTTTCCTCATTGTCCAGCGTCGCGCCGCCCAGGTGCGCCATGCCGAGGGTGTGCATGACCGCTTCGCCGTCCTGTTTCTCGACGAACGTTTCCCGGCGCGTCTGCCACACGCGGTCCGCGATCATGTCCATGGCGGTTTCCAGGTCCAGCTCTTCCCATTGCCGCGAGTACGGACGACGGTATTTCACCTTGTGCAGCCGGCCCGGGTGCGTGTGTAACTGGTAGGTGGCCGCGCCCTTGGGGCAGAGACGGCCGCGGGAAACGGGCGAATCGGGATCGCCCTCCACCGAGACCATCTTTCCGTCTTTGTGGTAGATGAGCTGTCCGCAGCCCACGCCGCAGTAGGGGCAGATAGAGCGGCTCACCTGACAGCCCTGGGTTTTGGGTTGCACGTTCCTGGTCTGCTCGCTGTAGGCAGCGGGGCCGGTTCCGTTATCTCCGGTTTTGATTTGTCGAATGACAGGCCAACGGTCGAGGAGCTCTTTGAACATCAACCACCCCTGGGAAAGGAAGGGTGAGGGCCGCGAGGGAGCCGGCTGGGTACCCCACTTCCTCACCTAGAGCGGCCAGTGAAAAAGAAGGTTGCCCGCCGAGGAGGTGCAGCTCTCTCTCGCAACACGAGGTATCGGCGCAGCGGGTAACCACGCCGGAGAACGCCGGCAAGCACCCGAGCCTGAAGATGAAGGAACCGCCGGTCACGCTACCCAAGACGGCGTGAGGGCATTGGGTGATTTGCTGATTTGGTGATTTTGGGCCGCCGTGGTGAGGGCGGCCTTTTTTGTTGCACGAGCGAGAGCGGCGGACATTTTTCAAATTACAAATTACCAATTACCAATTACAAATGGGCTATGTTTTCCCGCCGCACCAACTGGAAGCTGGCGCCTAACCGCTTCAGCATCGCGCTGGAGAAACACCGGGCCGCGGGCAGGGAAGTGCTCGACCTGACCGCGTCGAATCCCACCGAGATCGGGCTGCACTGCGACGGGCAGGCAATCCTGCAGGCGCTGGCCAATCCGCAAGCGCTGCGCTACCGGCCCGAACCCAAAGGGATGATATCGGCACGTGAGGCCGTGGCAGCCTATTACCGCGGCCGCGGCGAGGAGGTGGATGCGGGGCGAATCGTGCTCACCACCAGCACCAGCGAGGCGTACTCGTTCGTCTTCCGCCTGCTCTGCGACACCCAAGACGAAGTGCTGGCGCCGGCCCCCAGTTATCCGCTGTTCGACTTCCTGGCTGACTTGCAGGACGTGCGCCTGCGCCCCTACCCGTTGCTTTACGACCACGGCTGGCAGGTTGACCTGCACGCGCTGCGCAGCGTGCTCGGGCCGCGTACGCGGGCCATCATGGCGGTGCATCCCAACAATCCCACCGGGTCGTATTTGAAGGCGCCGGAGGCGGAACAACTCAGCAATATATGTGCCCAGCGCGGGCTGGCCCTGGTGGTGGACGAGGTGTTTCTGGATTTCGCGCACGACGGCGCGCAGCGGCCCAGCTTCGCCACCAACGCCGACGCACTCACGTTCACCTTGAGCGGGCTGTCGAAGATCGCCGGGCTGCCGCAGATGAAGTTGGCCTGGATCGTGGTCAGCGGACCGGAGGAACTGGCGGCCAAGGCGCTGGGCCGGCTGGAAGTGATCGCCGACACGTACCTCTCGATGAATGCCCCGGTGCAACTGGCGGCGCCGTCATGTTTCGCGCAGGGGCCGGAGTTTCAGCGGCAAGCCATGGCCAGAATCCGCAGCAACCTGGGGGAACTGGACCGGCAGGCGGCGGCGCGGCCTTCCTGCACGCGCCTGCACGCGGAGGGCGGCTGGTACGCGGTGCTGCGGGTTCCGGTGACGCGCCCGGACGAGCAACTGGCGATCGAACTGCTCGAGCAAACCGGCGTGCTGGTGCATCCCGGGCACTTTTACGACTTCCCGGCGGAAGGATATATCGTGCTGAGCCTGATTACGCCGGAGGAGGAATTTCGGGAAGGGGTCGCACGGGGGATGAGATTTCAGATTTAAGATTGGAAAACCAGCGCGCGAGCGCGGCAGCGTTCAAGGTCATAAATCTTAAATCTGAAATCTTAAATCTTAAATCTGCAAAAAGGGGCGGGTGGCCCACTCAAGCTTCTTTTGCTTGAGTGGGGCAGTTGAACAGCAACTGCGAACTGCCCCACACAACGAAAACCGCGTTGTGTGGGCCACCTGCCCGCCGAGCGACGAGATTTCAGATTTAAGATTTCAGATCAGTAGTGTCCGGTTAAAAGTTGAATAAAATCAATTGATTATCGGTCATCTCATTGTCGGTTGTGTAATCGATCCTCGACAAAGCTTGCTGGATGGGCATTT
>Ga0315268_10003712_pt1 | contig 16717 bp, 15 predicted proteins | sample C1_top_MG_FD_204535 | JGI IMG/M metagenome (GOLD analysis project Ga0315268, IMG submission 204535) | Sediment microbial communities from Yellowstone Lake, YNP, Wyoming, USA - C1_top | ecosystem: Environmental > Aquatic > Freshwater > Lake > Sediment | place: USA: Wyoming | collected 2017-08-01
GAAGACTCATCTCAGCCAGCTTCCAGCAGCGCGGTCAGCCGTTACCGGGATCATGCCGGGGTAATCCATATTACCAACCACCCGGCCCCGGAGCGCGCCGTCCAGGTGGCCGAAGCTCCACGGCCGGCGGCAGCGTCTTTGACTCTGGCGTCATCCCAATCTGCGCCTTCCGGGGATTTGGCCATCAGCCCGGTGGTCAGCCGCTACCAGGATCAGCACGGGGTGATCCATATCACCAATGCGCCGCTTCGGGGACCGCCGGCCGTACAGGTCGCGGCGGCGACGGGTGGGCCAGACATTCGCAGTTTAGCCCGATCCAGGGCCGGCCTGGCCCTGGTGGAAAAAGTGGCCTCGAGCCGCCAGGTGTCCGCCGGCGTCGCCCAGGCACAGACGCGAGGCCCTGGGGAAGGCCGGTTGCAAACCGCTCCGGGAGAATCCCTCCCGGCGCCATCACCTCCCCGGGAGGCAGTTGCACCTCCGGCGATGGTGAAATTACCCGAACCGGCCGGCCAGGTTCGCGCAGCCTCTCCGGGTTTGGAACCCCTCGGGAGCCCCGGGTCCCTGTTTGTGGGCGGCATCCGCCGCTACCGGGATAATCAGGGCGTCTGGCACATCGCCAATCTGCCTCAGCCCCGCTTCGCAGGAACGCTGGCCCTGGCTCCTGCCGCGCCCCGGCCGGTTGGACCGGGGCCCCCAGCCGTTGAGAAGGCCGCCCCCTCCCCTGCCGACATCAGGCCGCCGCCAGCCCTACCGCTGCTGCTGGCGGCAGGACCGGGCCCTCCGGCCGGCCCTGCTCCATTCAGCCCGACGGTGATGGTCCGGCGGGACCCCCGGGGCAGGCTCATCATCAGCAATCTCCAACCGGTCCGGCCCCCCACCCGGGACGCCCGCGCCAATCCTGACCTCGAACCCATCATCATCGAGGCGGCCCAGGGGTATCATCTGCCCATACCCCTGGTCCGGGCGATCATCAAGGTGGAGTCCAATTTCGCTCCCCAGGCGGTGTCCCCCAAAGGGGCCATGGGCCTGATGCAGCTAATGCCGGGCACCGCCGCCTTTCTGGGGGTCCAGGACCCCTTCTGTCCCCGGGAGAACATCCTGGGTGGTTGCCGCTACTTCCGCCTCCTCCTTGATTCCTTTAACGATTCCCTGCCCCTGGCCCTGGCCGCATACAATGCCGGTCATCAGCGCGTAGTCGCGGCCGGCTTCCGGATCCCGGCCATCAGGGAGACCCAGGAATTCGTCACCCGGGTGCTGGAGCATTATTATCTCTCAGCCCGTGGCAACCGGGCCCCCTGGATCTGATGCCAGTCGCGGCAATCCCCCTATAGCCTGGTAGCTGCTGGATTAATGGTTATACTTATGGTTATCTTTGACCAAACGACTTTTTTAATTTATTATTACCTATTACAAAAGAGTTCTAAACGTCATGACGGCTAGTGAATTCCAGGATTTGCGGACCGCTGAACCCTTTGCCGATATTTCCGTCCGGTTCCTCAGGGAAAACCGCTGCCTGCCGCTGCGGCGGGAGGACGGCCAGGTCCTGACGGCCATGGCCGACCCTGAGGATGGGGAGACGCGGCGCTCCCTGGAGGTGGTTCTGGGAGTCCCCGTGGTCCCGGTGGCGGCCCCGGAAGAGGAGATCCTGGAGGCCATCCAAGCCGTGTATCAGCCGGGAAGCGCCATGGCCCGCCTGGTGGGGGGCTTGGAGCCGGAGGAAGGCGAGCTGGTGGGGGAAGAGGCCGAGGAGATCGGCCATCTCCGGGACCGGGCCCGGGAAGCCCCCATTATCCAGTTGGTGGACCTGTTGCTGCTCCGGGCCGTTGAGCAGGGGGCCAGCGATATCCACCTGGAGCCCTTTGAAAATGATTTCCGGGTGCGTTACCGCAGGGACGGCATTCTTTACGAAACCGAATCACCCCCCAAGGGGCTGCAGGCCGCGGTCCTCTCCCGCCTGAAAATCATGTCCCGCCTGGACATTGCCGAACGGCGCCTGCCCCAGGACGGCCGCTTCCGCCTGAAGGTCAAGGGCCATGACATCGATTTCCGGGTGTCCACCCTGCCGACGCTGCTGGGAGAGAGCATGGTGATCCGCATCCTGGACCGGGAGAAGGTCATCCTGGACCTGGACCGCCTAGGTTTCCCGCCCCGGGAGCTCCGGCAGTTTGACGGCCTGATTCACAAACCCCACGGTATGCTCCTGGTCACCGGGCCCACCGGCAGCGGCAAGACCACCACCCTGTATGCCGCCCTGGAGCGCATCAATTCGCCGGAAAAGAAGATCATCACCATCGAAGACCCGGTGGAATACCGCTTGGCCGGGGTAACCCAGATTCAGGTCAAACCGGCCATCGGCCTGACCTTCGCCCGGGGCCTGCGCCACATCGTCCGCCAGGACCCGGACATCGTCCTGGTGGGGGAGATCCGGGACCGGGAGACTGCGGAAATCGCGGTGCACGCCGCCCTCACCGGGCACCTGGTCTTCAGCACCCTGCATACCAATGACGCGGCCGGGGCTGTCACCCGGCTCCTGGAAATGGGCATCGAGGACTACCTGCTGGCTTCCGCGGTGGTGGGCATTATGGCCCAGCGCCTGGTGCGCCTTATCTGTCCCGAGTGCCGCACCGCGCTGCCGCCGGAGGCGGTGCAGGAAGAGGCCGCCGCCCTGGCGGCAATTGCCGGCCTTGGGCCTGAGCGCCTTTACATCGGCCAGGGCTGCCCGGCTTGCGCCCACACCGGCTACCATGGCCGCACCGGGATTTACGAACTTCTCCCGGTGGACGAAGTCATCCGCCATTTGATCCTAAAACGGGCCGACGCCGTGGCGCTTCGAGATGCAGCCCGGAAACAAGGCATGCAAACCCTGGCGCAGGACGGCTGGGCCAAGGTGGTGGCCGGCCGCACCACCAGCCAGGAAGTGCTCCGGGTGACCCAGGAGTAAGGGATGCCCCTGTTCAACTATCGGGCCACAGATGTCGCCGGAAAGATTGTCCAGGGGACCTTGGAGGCCCGGGAAGAACGCCTGGTAGTGCAGCATTTGCAGCAGGGCGGTCTGATCCCCATCCGCATCGCCCGGGAAGATGCCGCCCCGGGCCGGCCTCCGGGCCTGCTCTCGGTCCGGGGGCGGCGCATCCCCCCCGGGGATGTGGTCCTGTTCACCCGGGAACTGGCTGCACTGCTCCAGGCTGGCCTCCCCCTGGACCGGAGCCTCCGGGCGCTCCTGGAGGTGACGACCCGGCCGGCCCTGAAGACCTGCCTGGCCCAGGTGCTCCGGGACCTCCAGGCCGGTAAATCCCTATCCGAGGCCCTGGGGCGCCACCCCATCTTTTCCCCCCTCTATATCAGCATGGTCCAGGCGGGGGAGACAGGGGGGTTCCTGGAAACTGCCCTGGCCCGGGTGGGGGAGTACCTCCAGACGGTGAGCGAGCTCAAGAGTTATGTGATCAGCGCCTTGATTTACCCGGCCATCCTGGCTGGCGTGGCCAGCATCTCCATGATCCTGATGTTCCTTTTCGTGGTGCCCCGTTTTGAGATGTTCTTCAAGGAGATGGGTCAGACCCTGTTTTTCAGCACCCAGGTCTTGATCGCCCTTAGCCGGGGATTCCGGTACTACTGGTGGCTAGGGGGCCTGGCTTTGGGCGTTGCCGTAGTCCTGGTCATCCGCCTGAGCCGCACCCCGCAGGGGCGTTTATGGCTCGATCGTTTGAAACTGCGGGCGCCTTTCCTGGGGACCTTGAGCCGACAGGTGGGGGCGGCCTTTTTCGCCAAGACCCTGGGCACTCTTCTTAACAGCGGCGTTCCCCTGGTGTCGGCCCTCCGGGTAGTGGGCAACTCGGTGAGCAACCGCTACCTGAGTAAGGCCCTCTCCGGCGTGGTGGCGGAGATGGAAAAGGGGCAAAATCTTTCCACTCTCCTGAAAAAAGTGGGCCTGCTCCCGGAACTCTTTTTGCAGATGCTGGCCATCGGCGAAGAAACCGGCCACCTGGCGGATATGCTGCTGAGCGCCGCCGATTCCCTGGAAGCCTCGGCCCGGGCTGGGGTGCGGCGGTTCCTGGCGTTGCTCGAGCCCCTGTTGATCCTGGGCACGGCCCTGGTGGTGGCCTTTATCATCGTCTCCCTGCTTTTGCCCATCCTGAACCTGTACGAGATTCAATTCTGATGGTAGGAGGAATCGCCTGTTGAGAGAGAAACCCGAAAAATCCTCCCGGCAAGCCGGCTTCACCCTCATCGAACTGATGGTGGTCCTGTTCATCCTGGGATTGCTTGCCGCCCTGGTGGGCCCTCGCCTGATGGGCCGGGTCGGCGTGGCCAAGCAGAAGACCGCCCAGACCCAGATCCAACTCCTGGCCACGGCCCTGGACCTGTTTCATCTGGACGTGGGTCGCTATCCCACCGAGGAAGAGGGGCTGAAGTCCCTGGTGGATGCCCCCGAGGGCCTGGCCGGGTGGGCCGGGCCTTACCTGGATAAAGGGGTCCCCAAGGACCCCTGGGGCCGGGATTATATCTATAAATCCCCTGGTGAGCACGGCCCCTATGATTTGACTTCCCTCGGCGCCGACGGCGCCCCCGGTGGCGAAGGGGAAAACCGGGATGTCACCAATTACACGAGATAGCAGTCAGCTCTCAGCTGTCAGATGTAATGAAAAGATTACGCATTGAGGGAAGGCGACCCAAATGCAGGACGCTCTAAGTGGGTCAAGCGAGGGCTTCTCTCTCCTGGAACTCATGGCCGTGCTGGCCATCTTTGCCCTGTGCCTGGGTCTGGTCCTGCCGGGAATGTACCGCACCTATGAGCGGGAACAGTACCGGGCCGGGGTCAGGGATTTGCTGGTAGTGCTCCGGGCGGGCCGGAGTGTGGCCGCCACCCAACACCAACGGGTCCGGGTCTTCCTTAACCTGGAGTCCGGGTCCTATTCCCTGGAGGGCTCGTCCCAGCGCCACCAGCTGCCACCGGGGATGCGCCTAACCGACGCCCACCTGGTGTGGCAGGACCCCCCTGGAGCCAGGCAAGGCTACATCGCCTTTTATGCCGACGGCAGCTCCAGCGGCGGCTACCTGGCTGTTCTGGACCCCGCCGGGAGACGCTACGGCGTGGACGTGGAAGTGATTACCGGCAAGGTTAGTTTGAAGGGTGGCGGGTGAAGCCGGTTTTCTGTTTTCTGTTTTCTGTGGGAAGACCAAAAGCCTGATAATCTGGGGCGCGAGGGTCCAACAGTCCGCTCCGCTTTTCAACTCGTTCCCAAGTGCAACTTGGGAACGAGAAAAAAGGCACTTCCCGCCGATCTCGGCTTGGCATTGAGCGGGTCCCAAGCCCGGTTTGGGAAGCGGAAAAATACAGTCGTTCATGAGCCATTAGCGCACCCATAATTTATGAAAAGTCTGGTGGGGCGGGCCTCCGTGCCCGCCACCAGCCGAATTTGGCCGCAGTGCGCACCCTACGTTTGAACTTTTAAGAACAGTCATTCATGAGCCTTCGGCACGTGGAACCAGGAACGTTTTTATTGGGCACGGCAACGTGCCCCTACAGAAAACCACGTCATTCGTAGGGACGCGGCTTGCCGTGCCCGGTATAATGGTCATCACGAACTTTTCAGAACAGAACCCATGATATTTTTCTTTTTACAGAAAACAGAAAACAGAAAACAGAAAACTGTCTCCACGGGGTTCAGTCTCCTGGAAGTCCTGGTGGCCACGGCCCTGGTAGGCCTGGTACTGGTGGTGCTGCTCCGGCTGCTCAGCGCTTCCTGGCGAGCCCAGGAGGCCTCCGTGGGGCAGGTCCAGGCCCTGATGGTGGCGGAGCGGGTGCTGGGGGAATACCTGGGGGCCAGGGAACTTAAAGCTGGCCATTATGGGGGCAGTCAGGGGCCGTTTGCCTACCGGGTAAACCTGTATCCCCAGTATGAGGTGAATTATCCTTCCCTGAGCAAGAGACTGACCTGCTTTCTGATCCAGGTGACGGTCTCCTGGGAGGAACGGGGCCAGGCCAAGTCCATGGGGCTGGAGACGGCCAGGGTGGTCTCGAAGGGCTGAGGCATTATGGCAAGCAGCCGGGATAACTCCGGGAGCGCCGGCTTCACCTTGCTGGAGCTCGTGGTGGCCATGGCTCTGACGGGGCTCCTGACCATGGTGATCTTTCTTTCCCTGAACCTGACCCTGAAGGCCAGGGGCCGGAGCCAGGCCGCCGCCGAATGGGCCCAGCAATGGCGGGTTTCCCAGGCCATCCTGGAGCGCAGCCTGAGTTCGGCGGTATCGGGTGCCAAGACCAACCCCCAGAAAAAGGCTTACTTTGTGGGTGGGGGGAATGAGCTGCGGCTCTTGACGGTGGTCCCCCTGGAAGCCCATAATCTGGGGGGATACTACCATTTTCGGGTGCTGGTCGGACAGGATGAGTCCGGCCAGGGATGCCTGGCGGTGGAACAGACCAAGATTGTCAACTGGCGTAAGGACCCCCAGGCGGTGGATGTGCGCCAGATCCTGATCCGCAATCTCGAATCCCTGCGCCTCACCTACGGCCTGGGAGGCGAGGAGTTTCGTAGTTGGGATGGCGAGGGCCGCGAACGCCTGCCAGACTGGATTAGAGTGGAGTTGGCTCTTCGGGGCCAAGCGCCCCAGGTATGGGTGATTGAACTCCATACCGCCGGCTCGGAGAAAGAAGGTGGGGCTCAGGGCCAGTAGTCGAAATTTGGCGCGGCGGGGGGGACAAGAAGGCGTCGTCCTCCTGCTGGTGCTTTGGGCCCTGGGGCTGCTCAGCCTGCTGATCCTGAGTTGGACCGAGGAATCCCGCATCGAACTCAAGTTGACGGAAAATTTCCGGGCTGCCCATCAGAGCCGGCGCCTGGCCGAGGCAGGCATTTATTACGCTTTGGGGAAGCTGGTGGAAAACCTGATCAACGAAGGGACCGCGCAGGGAGCCAGGACCTCCCGGGAGGCCTCCACGGCCGCGCCCGGTTCCTCGGGCGACTGGCAGCCGGATCAGCGTCCCCACGTCCTGAAGCTCACCACGGGCAAGGTGGAAATCCGCATCGCCGATGAGGCCGGCAAGATCAACCTCAACCTGGCTGACGAAAAGACCCTGGCGCGGCTCCTGGCCGCCCTGGGAGTTTCGGAGTCCCAGGTCACTGATCTGGCGGAGGCCATCATGGACTGGCGCACCAGCAGTTCTGCCCAGGTCCGGCCCACCCGGTCCACAGCCGATTACTACCGGAACCTGGACCCCCCTTATTCCCTCAAGGCCGACAAGTTCGACGTGGTGGAAGAGCTGGCCTGGGTAAAGGGCTTCAGGGGCAGCCCCATGCTGCCCCGCCTGTTGGCCTGTCTCACGGTACAGCAGACGGGGGCCCAGATCAATCTCAACACCGCGCCCTCGGAAGTCCTCCAGGCTTTGGGCATGGGTCAGGATCAGGTCCAGGCGCTGATTCAGGGCCGCACCGCGCAGCCCCTGCGCCAGTTGAGCGAGGTTCCGGCTTTCACCAATAATCCCCTGGCAGTAAGCCAGCAAAGCTTTGGCTTCCGGGCTTCTCCTTTTTTTACTATCTTATCCACCGGTGTGATAAATAGAAAGGGAGGCCGGCATACCATCAAGGCCGTGGTTCGCCTTAACGTCAACGCTCCAACCCCCTGGCGCATTTTATTCTGGGATGACGATTATCCGGTGGAATAATTATTGAAGCCATGAACTGGAAACCTATCAGGATCTGGGAAATCATCTCCAGTGAACTGTTGGCGGCGGGAGCCGGCCTGGGGGTTTATCTGGACAGACACGCCCTGACCCTGGCCCAGGTGCAAAAAACGCTCTCCGGGACGGAGGTGAAGGATATCATTACCCTGTCCCTGCCTGAAGGGGGCTTAGAGCCCCTGGTTTTTCCCCTCCAGGAGATCATCTCCCGGTGGGGCCGGCAAAACAGCCCGGTGAGTTTGGCTGTCAGTCGCAATTTGGGTTTTCTCAGGCCCATGACGCTTCCCAAGGCAGCCGGGGAAAACCTGGCCCAGGTGGTGGCCTATGAGATGGACCGGTTTCTGCCCCTGCCGGCGGACCGTCTCTATTTTGGTTTCCAGGTCACGGAGGAAACCGAAACCGAGATTCACCTCATGCTCATGGCCCTGCCCCGGGATCCGGTGGAGGCGTGCCTGAAGTGCCTGGTGCAGGCGGGGCTCCAGCCCATCTCTCTGGAACTGGCCCCGGTAGCCGCGGCCAATGTCTTTGCCAGGCAGGCCGGGCGGCTGCCGTCGTCCTGGCTGTTGCTCTGTCCGGGGGAGGGCGGCGGCGTCCTCGAGATCGGCCACATCCAGGGCCGGACTATCCGGAGCTGGCGGACAGTGCCGGTGAAAAGCGGGGCGGCTCTGAGCGCGAAGATAGAGAAGATCTGCGCCCAGGCGCCTGCCCCCGAAGCCATGGGTTATTACGGGGAAGGGATTCCGGGGGCTGACCTGGCCAGGATGAGCAGCAAGCTGGGGATTGCCCTCATCACCCCGGAGCGCCTGAATCTCAAGGGTTTACCGGCGGAAAAAGGCCTCCAGTCGGCCGGGCTGCCGGCCCTGGGCGCGGCTTTCCGGGCTTTGGGCCGGGTCCCTCTCGGGCCTAACCTCTTGCCGGAACCGGAGCAGGCCCAGATCAAACTCACCGGTTTTTTCCTCATCCGGTCGCTGCTGGTCCTCTGTCTTTCCCTTTCCTGTCTCTGGATCGGCAGCTTGCTGATCCACCGGCGGGTGGCCCTTTACCAGGTGAACCGGGCGTTGGCCGGCCTGACCCCGGAGGCGCGCCGGGTGGAAAGCCAACTGAAGGAAAGCCAGGCCCTGGCGGGGCAGATGCAAAACTTTCGCAAACGCCTGGAACAATCCCCCAACAAATTGAGGGTCCTTAAGGAATTGACCCAACTCATCCCGGATAACACCTGGTTTTTCAACTTGCGCTTGTCCCAGAATGTCTTAGAGATCAGCGGGGTCTCCACCTCCGCGGGCGACCTGCTCCCCTTGCTGGAACGCTCCGGATGGCTAACCAGAACTGAGTTTGCTTCACCCATAGTGACCGATGCCAATAAACTCGAGCATTTTAAAATTAAAGCAGAAGTTAAAGGAATGGAACTGGGCTCCTGAAGACCTCACTCCGCAGCAGCGGCGCATCGCCTGGGGTCTGGGAGGGTTCTTCGGCCTGCTGCTTCTGTACCTGGTGGTGATCAGCCCGATTTGGGCCCTGGAGGATTCCTGGGCCACGGAACTCGCCCAGAAGCGGCAATTGCTGGCCCGGTACCAGGCGCTGATCCAGAGCCAGGCCAGGATGGCCAAGGCCGAGCAGGCCCTGAAGGGCGCCGTGGCGGAAATGGAGGGCCAATTTCTGACCGGGGCCAACGCGGCCATGGCCGGCTCGGACCTGCTGGAGATCTTGAAGAATTTGACCACGGCCCACGGGGCCCAGCTCACCAGCACCAAGATCCTGCAACCCAGGGAAACCGGGCCTTACGTGGAGGTCCCCATTCAGGTGCAGTTATCCGGGAACATTGAGCAGTTGCTGACCATCCTCTACCACCTGGAGCATCATCGAAAGCTCCTTTTCTTTCCGGAAATAGAGATCAATGCCCCCCGGTGGATGATGAAAGTCAAGACCCAAGCCGCCGTCCTGCAAGTGAACCTGATCGTGGCCGGCGTGATGCGCAAACCGGGGGCCGGTTGATGCGACGCCGTGGCATTCTCTGGTATGTGCTCTTGGCGCTGCTCAACGGCCTCCTCCTGGTGGGCATCGTCAATATCTGGTGGGGGGAGGGGTCTGCTCCGGGCAGCGGGCGCGCCCGTCAGGGGCCGGAGGCGCCCAAGGCTCCGGCCCTCAGGGACAGCCAGCCCCTGGAGGCTTTTCAGGTAATCGCCGCCAGGAATCTCTTCTCCCCGGACCGCAGCGGCCCCGCGGGCGGCGCGGCCGGGAAGGGAGTTGCGGGCCTGGAGGGCAGCCGCCTGATGGGGGTGATCATCGTAGGGGACCAGCGGGCCGCCCTGATCGCCCGGGCCGGCGGTCTGGCGCCGGGAGCCCCGGGAGCCCCTGGGGCCCCACCCCAGCAAGTTGAAGTGGTGCGGCTGGGAGAGCAACTGGGCAATGATACGGTGATGGAAATTTCCTCTGACACCGTTACATTTCAAGGCAAATCAGGAAAACGAACCCTGGGCTTTCCGGAATGACCGGAGTCCCGGGCAGATGAGGGGTTGCCGCAAATGATGCAATGGCGCACCTTCGGGAGGGGATTGGCAATGACGCTGGCAGCAGGGCTGGCTTTCGGCTGGCTTGGTTGCGCCGGCAAAACCAGCACAGTGTTGCTTCCCCCGCCTACCCCGGCACCCAGACAGATACCGGTCCGGGTCTCCACGGCCCCGGTGAAGCCGGAAACCAAACCGGAGAGATCCACCCGGGCAGCCGCCGAAGCCCCGTGGGAACGCGGGGGACACGCCATCGAGGGATATGCCGCAGCCATCAAGAAAATACCCCCCTATCGGCGCCCCCGTCCCAAGGGAGAGAAGGTGTATCCCATTGACCTCAACCTGAAAAACGCCGACCTGGTGGAGGCGGTGCGGGTCTTGATGGAGACCATGAACCTCAACTACATGGTCGATCCCCGGGTCAAGGGGACGGTCAATGTCCGGGCCTCCGGGAAGCTCTCCCAAAGCGAGCTCCTGGGCATCATGGAAGCCTTGCTGGTGGTGAATAACGCCACCCTGATCAAGGGGGACAAGGTTTACAAGATCGTGCCCCTGGAAAAGGCCTCCACCGGCGCTATGCCGGTTTATAGCAAGGGTGCGGCCCCGGTGGGCATGACGGCCCAGGTGGTCTTCTTACAGCAGACTGACCCCAAGGAGTTGGTGAAGGTGCTCAAACCCATGGTGTCCGCCGGGGGCGCCATCAGCGAAGGCTCCCACAATTCCATGATCCTGGTGGATTATCCCGGCAACCTGGATAAACTCCTGGAACTGATCCATCTGGTGGACTCCCGGGCCTTGAGCCAGACCCTGGTGCGCCTGCTCCGGGTGCAGAACTCCGATCCCAACGAGATCATCACCGAGATGGAAACGATTTTCTCGGCATACGGCGCCCTGGCCCAGAAAGGCAAATTCGGGGTGAGCTTCCTGCCGGTGACCCGGCTCAATTCCGTCATGGTGCTGGCCGCATCCCCGGCCTTGATGGACCGGGCCGTTTATTGGGTCCGGCAACTGGACCTGCAAAGCGAGATGCTGGCCAATGTGCATGTCTACCACGTGCAAAACTACAAGGCCAAGAACCTGGCGGACCTCCTCACCCAGGCTTACGGAGGCCAGGTGGCCCCGGCGATTAAGGAGAAGAAGCCGGAGACCGCCGCCACCCCCACCCTTGGAGGGACCGGTACTGGAACTACAGGCGGCCTGGGAACCACCGGAGGCATGGGAGCCGGGACCAGCGGCACGGGCGCCACTACGACCGGTACGACTGGACTGGGGACGGGGACCTCGGGCTTGGGGACCACCGCGGGAACCAGGGCCGCAGGTACTGCCGTCACCGCCGGCAAGGAAAAGGCGGCGCCGGCGGCGGGGTTGGGGGGAGCCGGCACCGCCAAGGAAGGAGTCCGGATCATCCCGGATGAAGAGAACAACCTCCTGGTGGTGGTGGCCCCGCCCCACGAATGGCGGATCATCTCCGAGCTTCTCCCCAAGCTGGACATCATGCCCCGCCAGGTCTTGAATGAAGTGCTGATCGCCGAGATCACCCTGACGGATGAATTGAGATTCGGGATTGAATGGTTCCTGGGGGCGACCCCGACTACCGGCACCACGTCATCCGGCACCGTCACTTCGACCACTGCCACTACCGGCAACGTCCTTTCGTTGCCCACCACTACCAGTACCAGCGGCACCATCACCGGCCCCGGCGGCCAAACCTTCAACGTCACCGGAACCGCCGCCTCGACCTTTTCGGCGGCGGGGGGCTTCACTTTCGCCCTTGCCGCCTTGAGCACGGCCAAAACCTTTATCAACATGCTGGCTTCGGAAGGGAAGGTCAAAATTCTGGCCTCACCCCAGATCATGGCCGCCAACAACCAGGAGGCCCGGATCCATATCGGCGAAGATACGCCCATTCTCACTTCCGAATCGGTGCCTCTGGTGAGCCAGACCACCTCCTTCTCCACCTCCACCATCCAGTATCGCAGCACCGGTATCATCCTGTCCGTGAAACCGCAAATCAATAAAAGCGGCCTGGTCACCCTGGATATCTCCCAGGAGGTGAGCGCCGTTCAGACTACCACCTCCGGAGTAAACAACACCCCCACCTTTACCATCCGGACGGCCAAGACTTCCTTGATCACCGGCGACAATCAGACCGTGGTCCTGGGCGGCCTGATCCGGGATGACCTGTCCCGCAGCAAATCCGGTATTCCCATCTTGCGCCGGATGCCCCTCCTGGGCAACCTGTTTGGGGTCGAAGACACTAAATACACCAAAACCGAAATCATAGTCTTGATTACGCCTCATATCATTAGTAATTTAGAAGAGGGGGCCAGGATCACCCACGATATGAAAGAAAAGGTCCTCCAAGAGAACCGTCCCGAGGCGCCGCCACCCACCGGGACGCCGCCGCCGCAGGCGCCGACGGCGGTGCCGATGGCTCCTCCCCAGGCAGGAGGAGGAACTTACTGAGGCTGATCTGGAAATCGCTTGACATACTCACCGGATACAGGTTAGTTGGAAAGGATAGGGCAACGTTGCGACATTTGCCGTAATTTACGGAGGTGACAAGATGGGGAGGATAGCCCTGACGGTAATTTTGGCGGTAAGCCTGGCGGGTGCCTGGAGCATCCCGGGCAAGGCCCAGGATTATTCAAATTATACTTTTAAGGCCGAATCCGAGGGTTTTAAGTTCAAGGAAAAGCGCCCGCCCGCTTCCGGATTGAGTGGTTTGGATGTGACGGTGGCGCGCCCCGTCGGCTTGGCGACCGTGATTGCCGGGACAGGGGTATTTATCGGCACCCTGATTATCACCGCCCCTGGTGGCAACGTGGGAGCGGCGGCCGACGCCCTAATCGTCCGCCCCGGCGGCTGGACCTTCGACCGGCCCCTGGGGCAGGAATCATCGCGTTGGGACGAACCGCCCCTTTTCTGAGCCGCCCTTCTCCAAAACCATCCCCACCCGGAGAAGCCGGTCACCTGACCCGGCTTCTCCGGGCCTGAGGCGGGCTCCCGGCCCCCTACCCTTCCGGCCCGCGCCCCCCACAATTTCGAACGCCTTAAGCCCAAGGATATTCACCTGTCGCCCTTACCGGGCGTGGCGCGCCCGGGCGCAGGCTAAACGCCCATGCCCATTTGTTGGCCACCCCAGAAAATGAAAATCCCCCCTCCCTCCTTTAGAAAAGGGGGGAAAGAATTGCGGAGCCGCTCTTTAAGTCCCCCTTTACTAAAGGCGGATTTAGGAGGATTTTGATATCACGGTAACAGCGTCCCCCCGAAGAGATAGAGGAGGGCCGCCAGGGCCAGAAACGGTCCGTACGGAATGGGGAGGCGACGCCAGGCTTCCGGGCGCCAGCGGTGCTTCTTCAAGGCGTACCCTATCCCCGCCATGGTCCCCAGGGCGGCGCTGACAAAAATGATCACCGGCAGGGACTTGATCCCCAGAAAGGCGCCGATCATGGCGATCAGCTTGACGTCGCCCCCACCCATACCCAGCTCTCCGGTGCGCCGCTCATAAATCCAGCCGATGAGGGCAAATAGAGCCCACCCCGCCGCCGCCCCCAGGGCTGCCTGGGTAAAGGACAGATGGCGCAGAATTAGGGCCAGGGCCAGCCCCAGGCCGATCCCGGGCAGGGTGATGGCATCCGGCAGAAGGCGATGCTCCAGGTCGATGGCGGACAACGCCACCAGGGCGGCGCTGAAAGGGGCGTAGGCCAGGAGCACCGGGCTGCCTGGAAACCGGGCCCACAGGGCCAGCATGAGAGCCGCACTCACCAGTTCCACCGCCGGATAACGCCAGGGGATCGGCGCCCCGCAAGTACGGCAGCGGCCCTTGAGCCATAGGAAGCTCAGCAAGGGAAAGATGTCATACCAGGCAAGTTGGGTTTGACAAGAAGGGCAGCGGGAGCGTCCCCAAAACCATTCGCCCCGGGGCAGCCGGGTGATGACCACGTTGAGGAAGCTCCCCAAGGCCAAACCCATCAGGCCTGTCAGGAGGTAAGCCATCAACTGTCTCCAACACTAATCGAAGCGCCCTGCCCCCCATCATTACCGCCAAAGAAAACAAATGTTGGCCGCCGCCTGGGCGGGGGCACTTTTTCCAGGCGGCCAGGAGTGCACATCAGCTGTCTTGAAGTTAAAGCTTAAAAGAGGTGGAGGGTGTGTCCGACGCACCCAAAATGGCGCGTCAGACGCCGCGGCAGCTGACCGCCTCACCGGGTGCCCATCTTGATATGCAGCACCTTTTTCAGGGGCATGGTCCAGTAACCCAGGTCCGTCTCGCCTACCAGCAGAAGTTCACCCACCCGAACTTCTGCTTGTAATCTCTCCCCGGAAGTCAGGACGATGATGGCGGGCCGGTAGTCATTATGGAGGGGCCCGGTGAACAGCAAATAGGTGAGCAGGGATAGGGGCATCCAGGTGCGGGTCTCGCCAATCTTGAGGCGCAACTGCTGTTCGGTGCCGGGGAGCTTGAGGCCGGTCACAAAAAAGGCCACCCCCGCCTCCGTGGTCACCACGCTGGGATAGGTCACCGGCGGTGGCGCCACCACCGGTTCGGGAGCGCAAGCGGCAAGACCTAGGAGCCAGACGATCGCCAAGAGCCCCTTAGCCCCCCCGGCCAAGCCGGCCCACATCTTCTCACAGACGTTGACCCTCACGGTGAAAACCCCCTCCTCATGAACAGATTTAGCCTGGACTCTTACAAAATATAATTAACCACGCCATTTAGCAAATGGAAATGCTGCCCAGGGCCTGGGGCGCAGGCGCCCCAAGTATTTTTACAATATTGTATAATTATAATTTATTTTTCTCGCTTTTCTTGGGCGGCCGCGCTTAAGGGAACAAAATAAAGAAGCCGTAATACAATAATGTATTTTTTAATATTAATAAGATTACATTATTGTTAATTAAAATTAATCTTCGCCTGGTTAACTGGTTGTATTTTCAAGAAAATTTACATGGCATGACCTTTGCTTCTTGTTAATCAAATATCTGTTGGGAGGTAACCTCTTATGAATCCGGCTGATACGGCCTTTGTGTTAATATCCGCCGCCCTGGTCATGCTCATGACTCCCGGGCTGGCCTTGTTTTACGGGGGCATGGTGCGGAGCAAAAATGTCCTGGCCACCATCATGGAGAACTTTATCCTCCTGGGGGTGGTGGGCGTGATCTGGGCCTTCTGGGGTTATTCCCTGGCCTTCGGGCCCGACGTGGGCCATTTCATCGGCAACCTGGATTATCTAGGCTTAATGGGGGTGGGGGCTGAGCCCTTCAAGGCCTATTCCGAAACCATACCGCATCAGACCTTCATGATTTATCAGGCCATGTTTGCCATCATCACCCCGGCCCTGATCACCGGGGCTTTTGCCGAGCGTTTGAAGTTCAGCACTTTTCTGGTGTTTATGGTCATCTGGTCCACCATTGTTTACAATCCGGTAGCCCACTGGGTCTGGGGTGATGGCGGCTGGCTGAAGAACCTGGGGGCCCTGGATTTCGCCGGGGGCACCGTGGTGCACATCAACGCCGGCATCGCCGCCTTGGCTGCCGCCCTGGTGGTGGGCCGCCGTAAGGGCTACGGCAACCATACCACCGAAACCTTTATCCCCCACAACCTGGGGATGACCGTGCTGGGGGCGGGGTTGCTGTGGTTCGGCTGGTTCGGTTTCAACGCCGGCAGCGCCCTGGCGTCCGGGGCCCTGGCCAGCGCCGCCTTCACCGCCACCCACCTCGCCACCTGCGCCGCCACCCTCTCCTGGGTGGGGACGGAATGGCTGGTCCGGGGCAAACCCACCACCCTGGGCGCCGCTTCCGGAGCCGTGGCGGGGCTGGTGGCCATCACCCCGGCGAGCGGGTATGTGGGCCCCATGTCGGCCATTATCATCGGCCTTTTGGCCGGGATCATCTGTTACCTGGCCGTGCTGGCCAAGCCGAAGCTCGGCTATGACGATTCCCTGGACGTGGTGGGGGTCCACTGTGTCGGCGGCATCGTCGGGGCGCTGTGCACCGGGCTGTTCGCCTCGAAACTGGTGAACCCGGCGGGCGGCGACGGGCTGTTCTTCGGCAATCCCGGGCAACTGCTGATCCAGTTCATCGCCGTGGCGGCGACCCTGGCCTTTTCCTTTGTCATCAGCTTCATCCTCTTTAAGGTGCTGGACGCCACCATGGGTCTCAGAGTGTCCCCGGAAGATGAAGTCGCCGGATTGGATCTCAGCCAACATCAAGAAGCCGGCTACAACCTCTAAGTCCATATTAGGAGATCGCACATGAAAAAGATCGAGGCGATTATTCAGCCTTTCAAGCTGGAACCGGTAAAGGAGGCCCTGCACGCCCTGAGCATCCAGGGCATGACCCTCACTGAAGTCAAGGGGTTCGGACGGCAAAAAGGCATCCGGGAAGTGTACCGGGGCATGGAATACCAGGTGGATTTCCTCCCCAAGGTGAAGATCGAGATCGTCTGCCCCGATGACAAGGTGCAGGCGGTGATCGAGACTATCATCGATAAGGCCCGGACCGGCCGCATCGGCGACGGCAAGATCTTCGTCTA
>Ga0315268_10003713_pt1 | contig 16717 bp, 13 predicted proteins | sample C1_top_MG_FD_204535 | JGI IMG/M metagenome (GOLD analysis project Ga0315268, IMG submission 204535) | Sediment microbial communities from Yellowstone Lake, YNP, Wyoming, USA - C1_top | ecosystem: Environmental > Aquatic > Freshwater > Lake > Sediment | place: USA: Wyoming | collected 2017-08-01
AATAGAACGTACAAGGTGAGAAAAATACAATCGATGATTTTGGTTTGAAATCTTGTGCTTTCATCGAGATTGCCGATTTGTGGATAACAGGAAGTAAGTTCAGATAGCTCTATCTTTTATAACAGCAATCGTCTTCATTCTTACTTGGGATATAAAAACCCGAATGATTTTGAAAAGAATTTTATATTGGCAAAAGCAGCTTAATCGGGTGTCCGTTTTTACTTGACCAGACCAATTCAGGAGATGGACCTGAACCCGGTCATGGCCTTTTCGGATCGGATCATTGCGGTTGACGCCCGAATTGCCCTGTAATCCATTCATCTGAAAACGGTTTCCTCATACCTGACAATGGGGCGGCTGGCCGCCCCATATGCAATCTTACAGCCCTCCAAAGGATTCATTCGAAATTTCCATCGCGGCGCCGCAGGTATCCATAATGGAGGCCATGCGGCCGAATGTAACGGGCAGAATGCTTCTGATAAAAAATTCCGCGGATTTAACCTGACCCTGATAAAAAGAGATGTCTGCTTTCCGGGCGCCAGTTGACGTTTTTTTAACTGCCAGCATGGCTCGCCATAGCAGCATCCACGCCATTGTTACATCGCCCGTGACATCCAAAAACGGACAGGCAAAGGCAAAAGCATTCGGTGCTTCCTGACTTACGGCTATCTGACCGATGTGATCCGTCACCCGGATCAGCTGTTCCACTGCCGCTTCCACATGATCCGCCAGTGTCTGGATGGAAGGCAGCTTTTTTGCGTCAGTCACGATCTGTTGAATTTCATTCAACAGATCGGCAAAAAGTTTTCCGTTTTTCATCGTCAGTTTCCGGCCCAGCAGATCCATGGCTTGAATGCCGTTGGTTCCTTCATAAATAGATGTAATCCGAACATCCCGCAGCAACTGCTCCACCGGATATTCCGATGTATAGCCGTATCCGCCATGCACCTGAATGCCGATGTTGCACACATCCACAGCCCTGTCCGTGACATAGCTTTTGGCGACCGGAATCAGAAAATCGATCAGGTTTTGATACCGCTCCTTTTCCTCACTGTTTTTGGAGACTGATTTTTGATCCTCGCACCAGGCGATATAGTACAAGAGGCTGCGCATCCCATCTGTGTATGCCTTCATGGTCATAAGCATGCGCCTGACATCGGGATGTTGAATGATGGGAACTGGTGTCTTGTCCCGGGCACCCAACAGCGTTCCCTGAATCCGGGTTCTGGCAAATGACAGGGCATACAGATACGATGAAGACGCACACGCAAGTCCCTGGGACGCCACCATCAGGCGCGCGCTGTTCATCATCAAAAACATGGCGGACAGCCCTTTGTTTTCTTCTCCCAATAGTGTTCCGATACAGTTTCCCTTGTTTCCCAGCGACATGGAACAGGTCGGGCTTCCATGAAGCCCCATTTTTTCTTCGATTCCGGTGCAGACAATATCGTTTCGCTTCCCCAGCGAGCCATCGTCGTTGACATGGATTTTGGGAACCAGAAACAACGAAATTCCCCGGCTGCCCTCCGGCGCGCCCTGTATTCTTGCCAGAACCGGATGAATGATGTTTTCCGTCAAGTCCTGGTCTCCGGCGCTGATAAAAACCTTGCTGCCGGTGAGCGAATACGTGCCATCGAGGTTTTTGATCGCGGATGTCGTCAGGGTTCCCAGATCCGATCCGGATTCGGATTCCGTCAAAAGCATGGTGCCGCCCCATTCACCGGAATAGACTTTTTTTAGAAACAGTTTCTTCTGGTTGTCGGTTCCAAACGTTTCGATCAACCTGCCCGCACCGTGGTTAAGTACCGCAACCATCAACAGTGCCAGATTGGCGCCGACCAGGTAATCCTGTGCGGCAATGGCCAGAGTCTTTGGCATCCCCTGACCGTCCCACTGGGTATCCGCGGAGGGAGCAAACCATCCACCATCTATCAGATGTTTCCATACCCGTTTAAACTCGGCGGGAGTTTTAACCTCTCCGTTTTCAAACCGGCATCCCACCCGGTCGCCGATTTTCCAGGTCGGCAAAATCTCTTTGACTGCCAGATTCCGTGCCTCGGTGATGATCATATCGATGACTTGTTTATTGAACTCCGCAAACCGGCCATGCTTGCTGAGTTCAGCTATCTGAAACTGTTCATGGAGAACAAAATCCACATCTTTTCGATCTGCAATCACTTGAGCCATAATATTTTTCTCCTTTTATCGTGAGAGCGTGGGTGCGTGAGTGCGCGAAGCCGTGAAATGGTTTCGCTCTCACGCTTCGGTCCGCCGCTTTTCTTCGTCCCGAATTTCACGCCGAAGGAGCTTACCGACTTTGGATTTGGGCAGCATGTCCCGAAACTCGATGTACTGGGGAACTTTGTAGCTGACCATGGACTTGCGGCACCACGTGATCAGATCATACCCGGTAATCCCCTTGATATCCTCCTTAAGCACCACGTAGGCTTTGATGCGCTCGCCCACTTTTTCATCTGGAATACCGACGACGCATGTGCTGACAACAGCCGGATGTTCCTGGAGGATTGCCTCGATCTCTGAAGCCGACACCCGGTACCCTTTGTGCTTGATAGTGTCCATGGTGCGATCCACGAAATAGAGATTGCCGTCCGCATCCATGCTCATGATATCGGCCGTGCGGTACCATAGGCGGCCATCCAGTTTAAAAAACGCGCTGGCGGTTTCTTCCGATTTGTTCACATAGGCGCTGACCATGTGGGGCGAAGAAACGATCAGTTCTCCGGGTTCTCCAGTCGCAACCGGTTCCAGGGCTGGATCGACGATGCGGACCGTTTTGGACGATACCACGCGACCCACACTTTTGGGCGGATTGTCAATGTCGGTGGGGCACATGGCAACCCCGCCGCAGGTCTCGGTGGCCCCGTAACCTTGAAAAATAGGCGTTCCAAACCGTTCTTTCCAACGCCTGCTCACTTCCACCGGCAGCACGTCTCCGGCGCTGTACCAGTATTTAACGGAGCTGAGGTCATATTGATCCAGCCGATCGTGCTCCAGAATCATGCGATAGAGAGTGGGTACGCCGATCATTGAACGTACCTGAAACCGGTAAATGGCTTCAAAGGTGGCATCCAGGTTGATTTTCGGTTGAATCAGAAGCGCTCCGCCAACCAGCAAGGTGGCCAGGCTGCACGTCTGGCCCAGAATGTGAAACAGCGGGGCGTTGCCCAGAATCACATTTTCTTCCACGGGAATAAGATTTTCGCTGGTCCTGATCTGTTCTAGGGCCGAGTACAAGAACAGATCATGGTTTAACGGAACCCCCTTGGGATGCCGGGTGGTTCCGCCTGTGTAGAGGATTTCGGATAGGGCTTGCCCATCCGGAACAATATCGGGAAGGATGCTGTCATGATGTTTATTCAAAAGCTGTTTTAAGTGAAAAACGTTCTTGCCGGTCGCTGTTTTTCCCTTTGGAATGATATCGAAGAGATGTCCGAACCCGCGCTTCCACCAGGGCAGAAGATCGGCCATTCTGACAACAATTACCCGTTTTATCTCGGTCTCGGACAATACCCGCTGCACATATCCAAAATTGGTATCCGCACAGATAATGGTGGCGCTGTCACTGTCACGGGCAATGTAGCTCAGATCACTGGGTGTATAAATTGGGGTGATGGGAACGCAAACAGCGCCGGCGCGCTGAATACCCAGCCAGGATACAACCCATTGGATGGAGTTGGGCAGATAGATCATCACCCGCTCTCCGGGCAGAACGCCCAGGTCCAGGAGCGCTGCGGCAAACCGCTTGGCCATTTCCCGGACAGCTTTATAACTGTATCGCGTCCCCAGATAAATTACTGCCGTATGGTCGCCCCGACGTTCGGCAACGGCCTCAAACGCTTGACAAATATTGTGAAAAGGTATGCTTGGCATAAGTTAGACCCCGAAGTAGGCAGCTTTGATTTCAGGATTGTTCATCAGCTCTTTCCCCGTTCCGGTGAGGGTGAGCATCCCATTTTCCACCACGTATCCTCTGTTGATAACGGGCAGGACCGGGCGGGCGAACTGCTCGCTCAGGATAACCGTAATCCCTTCTCTTTTATTGAGGTCCTTTATAGCATCCATCACCGCTTTCTGCATCAGGGGGCTGAGCCCCAAGAGCGGTTCATCCAGCAGTAGCAGTTCCGGTTTGACCACCAGAGCCATACCGATGGCCAGCATCTGCTGCTCTCCGCCGCTTAAAAAGCCGGCTTTGCGTTTCCGAAGACTTTCCAGGGTCGGGAAAAGGGAATAGACGTATTTCCTGACCTGGCTGATTTCGGCTCTGTTGCGTAAATATCCAGCAATCTGGAAGTTTTCCGCAACACTGCTTTCCGGAAAAATGGGATGACGCTCCCGGGACAGAACGATGCCCATTTTGACCCGCTGGTTGGGCGGATAATCGGTAATGTCCTTGCCCTTGTAAGTGATCCGGCCGTAAACACTGATGCGCTCTCCGCCTTTTCGTTTTTCCTTGATCCGCATGTCGATGATAAGTCCGGACAGGGTGTTCATCAGCGTGGTCTTGCCGGCGCTGTTGGATCCGATCACGCCTATGATTTCGCCCTGCTTCACCTTCATGCTGAACCCGTTAAGCGCCAGGGCGTTTTCGAAAAATACCATTAAATTGTCAGCTTCCAGCATGTGTCAGTCTCCTGAATCCGTTTCGCTGCCCAGATAGGCGCATTTGACCGCTTCATCTTCCATGACAGTGTTGGGAGGGCCGTCTGAGATCTTGCTGCCGTAGTTCATGACTATCACCCGGTCTGCGATCCGGAAAAGCTCTCTCAGGCGGTGCTCGATCATGATGATGGTTTTTCCCTGGATGCGCATCTTTTCGATAATCGGTACGATGCTGGACACCTCGGCCAGACTCAGGCCGGAAAACAGCTCATCTAGAATCACCAGATCCGGCTGCAAAGCAATCGCCTTTGCCAGTTCCAGCCGTTTCAAATAACCCTGAGGAAGGACTCCGGCGGGTTTATAGGCTACAAATGAATCCCGCTCGAAACCAACCTCCTCCAGAAGATCAAGAGCCATGGCGTCCCGATCCCCGTAGCGGCCTCCCACCAGTGCCTTGGCCCGGGGCGAATAGAGCGGAATGATCATGTTCTTGAACGCCGGCAATTGATAAAAAGGGCGGACCATCTGAAATGTTCTGGCAATGCCAAGTCTGACGATCTTGTGCGGGGGAAGATGGTGGATGGGATTCCTCCGGTACAGAACTTTCCCGGAAGTGGGTTTGACAAACCGGGTGATCAGATTCACCAGGGTTGTCTTACCCGAACCATTTGGGCCGATCACCCCCAGCAGTTCGCCCTGTTTAAGGGTGAAAGACACATCGTTCAGTGCCTGGACTCCGCCGAATGATTTTGAAAGACGGATGGTTTCAAGAAGCGGCGCGCTCATTTTTCCACCTCGACCCAGCGTTCGATCTGATGATATTTTCGTTGCATATAGTGAAAAATGCCTTCCGGAAGCGCAACAATGCATACCACCAGAAAAATCCCATAAAACACGATCCGCAATCCACCGATGCCCCGCAGCACTTCGGAAAGCGGCACCAGAATAAACGCGCCCACTACGGCCCCGGCCAGAGTCCCCGGACCCCCTACCACGGCTGCTGCAATGGGAAGGATGGAGTAATCCAGCGCAAATACCGGCATCCCTACAAACATGTAAACATGGGTCATGAAAGCGCCGGCGAATGCGGCGATGCTGGCAGCCATAAACAGGGCCTGGGCCTTGAACCAGTAGATATTGATTCCGGCATTGATCACCGACCGATCATTGTCGCTGATGCCCTTTAAAACCAAGCCATAGTCCGAGTCCATGAGACGCCTGAATCCAAACAACACCGCCAAAAGGACAATGACGATGAGATACAACTCAAACCCGGCGGATGGCAGCGGGTCCATACCGCTTAAACCTTCTGTACCGCCAAAAATTTTCGTGGCCTCGATCACCCGTACCAGCATCAGGGGAATAATCAGTGTGACCATGGAAAAATAAACCCCCCGGAGCCTGAGTACGGGCAGCAACAGCAAGGTGCTGATCAGTCCGCCACAGATTGCGGCAAGCGGCAGGGTGAGCAGCGGGGATAATCCCCAGTAATGGTTCATGATGCCACTACAATAAGCTCCGGTTCCGAAGAACAGCGCCTGACCCAGAGAAATCATGCCGCTTTGCGCCAGAATATCCCATGAAATGGCAAGTATGGCGAATACGGCCACGGACATAAGCACTTTTTGCCAGTAAACACCCAGAATAAGGGGGAGCAGCAGGCATATCACAACCGGCAGCAGGCGGGGTCCGGCCAGATACAGCATTTCCCGCCAGGAACAGAGTGCAAAAATATCCTGAGCCCTTGCCTTGATGCCCCGATCAATCCGCTCTTTGCGTGTTTTCACTGTCTTAGATCCTTTCTTCCAGTTCCTTTTGTTTGCCGAAAATACCGGATGGTTTGATCACCAGAACCATTAGAAGCGCTGCCAGGCTGACGATCATGGTCCAGTGTGAACCGATATAGGAATCGGTAAAGCGTTCCGCAAAGCCGACCACCACACTGGCGATGATCACACCGCCGCTGCTGCCAAGGCCGCCGATGATGCATACGGCCAGAGCCTTGATCAAAACATCATAACCTTCCTCTGGTGAGATACTGCCCAAGGGAATAATCACCGTGGCGGCAATGGCGGCAAGACCCGCTCCGAAAGAAACCGCCAGACTTGCGATGCGATCCGGGTCCATGCCAAAGGTCAGGGCGGTTCGTTCGTCCTGCGCAATTCCCCTGAAAGCCAGTCCCAGGTGAGTGTAATGGGTGAACAGCCAGAGGGCGATTATCAGCGCCACGGCGAAGGCCACGATCAGCAAGCGCTGCGCATCTACGTAGGCACCTGCGATAATAAAACTTTTATCGTAGAAGACGGGCAGCGTGTATTCAAATCCGACAAAACCGAAATACCGGAACAGCTCCAGCACGGCCAGGCCGATGCCGAAGGTTGCAATGACCTCGGAAAGGGTCTGGCCTTTGATTCGAACGATCACAAGTCGATACATCAATGCGCCCGACAGGGTGGTAACGCTGATGGAAATCAGCACAGCCAGGGGATAGGGCAGATGGGCCATATGGATGAGCATCCAGGCTCCGTAAGCCGCCATCACATAAAAGGCGCCGTAGGCAAAGTTGGCCACGCCGCTGATCCCGAAAGTCAAATTGAAACCAATGGCGATGAGCGCAAGGATTGCGCTGTTAATGATGGCGTAAATGATAGTTCCAGTGAGCATCGTCATTTCTCCGGCTTGGGGCTTCGATTTGCGGTTACGATGGCAAAGAAAAAGCTCCAGATGCGAGGCGCGCAAATCCTAAGGGCCGGCGTTCCGCCTGCCGTACTTTTGGGTACACCGCAATAACTAAGGATGCCGCGCAACGAAGCAGATGGAGCTTTTTACGAAGCCATTAAATTTACTTGGCTGACGTCAGTCCTACCGGCAGTTGAATCTTTCCCTCGGCCAGACTGGTCGGAAACACGATCATACGCTTTCCATCCGGTGTCCATTGAAACATGGCGGCAACAGCGGATTCCTGGGGGTTCATATCGTAAATGACCTGATGTCCATCATCGAATTTCACCTGGCCCAATACCCCCTGGCGGTTGGTTTTGACCAACTCTGCAACAATGGCATCCGGAGCGATACTGCCTGCCCGTTCAATGGCTTCGGCCAGGATATAGACCGATTCATATGCCGGGCCAGGGCCATGTCCGGCCTCTATCGGATTACCAAAGTGTTTGTCATACGCTTTCAGAAAAGCTACTGATTTTGGGACTTTGGGCGAAGCAATAGCACTGCCCATTTCAAAGATGCTATTGATGGCGCCGGCAATTTTCTGATCGAATGTTTTCCAGGCGCCGGGTCCGGCCAGTGGAGAAATAAAGCCGGCCATGAGACATGGGACTTTCATGGAATTCCACTGCTTAACCAGAATACCACTTTGGGGCATGTCAAAAATCGGCAGAATCACCTGCGCGCCGGAAGCCCGGACTTTCATCAGGGTGGATGAGAAATCTGAGGTTCCGGTGGGAAAGCTTTCCTGTCCCACAATGGTCCAGCCCGCCTTCTGAAAATACACCTGGCCGAGAATTTCAGCCGTTTTCCTGGCCCATTCGACATCCTGATTCAGGATATACACCTTGTTGAAACCAAATTCGGAATTGATAAGCCCCATGGTGCCGGCTAGGTATTTCACAAGGTATTTGGCATTCAGGGACAAGCGGAAGATGTATTTGTATTTTTCCGGATCCTGCTTGATCTTTTCTTCGGAAGCCGGTGTCATGGCAATAGCGCCCAACAGCGGGACTTTGTATTTGGCAATGATGTCCATGCTGGCCATAAGGGCTTCGGACCGGAATGGGCCGACAAGCAGGGCGGCCGGTTTTTTCTCCAGAATCAGTTTTTCGATTCCCAGCAGGGCTTCTGGAACCGGAACCCCCGGGGCCGCATCGCGAATATCGATGGGTTCGACTTTAAACGGCCTTTTTTCTTTACCAACCGTGACTCCTCCGGCGCTGTTGATTTCCGAAACCGCCAGTTCCACTGCTTTCAGCCCTTCCTTGCCTTCCAGAAATCCGGTGGAAGTTGGGACGCCGATGACGATGGGATCAGCCGCCAAAACGATCATCGGGGTAATGAAGAGAATACCTAACAGCGCTGGAACCAGAAAACGGAGCACTAATTGCTTTTTTGTCATGTTACATCCTCCCATTATTAGTTGATAAGGCATTGCTTTTTTATGGTGGGAGTATACAAGAATGATCTTGTGTGTCAATTGAATATTGATCATAGAATAGATGCAGCACAAGATGATCATTGCCAGAAGAAATTGTGAATATTTCCTGACTCTGCCGGATTGATGATAACAGGAAGGAGCCCTTGTAATCAACCGCCTGAAATTATTTCAGACTGCTTTCACCGTCATAATCGTCACTCTGCACCTACCAACAAACGAATTTGAAAAGTCCTTTGTTGAGGCATGACTCTACTAAATACTTTTTCCAACAGTCAAAGGCGGACCCAACCCTTTTCTTTAAAAAAGAGCTACACCACTCTACAGAGAAACTCTTTACATCTCCTGCTAAAAATTAGAATGCACTGTTATTCTTCAGTTTATCGCTCCAAGTTGATGCATTTTTAAATGTCCAATTTGGTCCGTAGAAGCATCCTCTTGCGGTCCCCGAATCGTTAAAAAGGTGGGTGTATACCCATGCTCTTGTATAATATTGAATAGATGTATTTCTCCCGAACCCAATATGACTTTGATCAGTTTTTTCTCCGTACCATGCATTTGCCTTTGTTGCTTCCTGATATCTGGCTTTTATCCAATCAGGGGATATCGTCTTATCGAGAGACCCTGAGATGTAAAAGATGGGTACTAATAAATCAGATGAATTTGCAGAGTCCAATGCAGGTGCATAAAGGAGAAGGCTTGTAATTTTTGAATTTTTGATAGAAGCCAACATGGCTCCATTTCCACCCTGAGAATGCCCGATGGCAAGTACTCTGGATGGAATGAGTTTTTGATAATATTCACTTTTACTTATTTCGTTTTGACCAATAAGCCAGTTTACACCAGCACTGGCTTTAGAGCCATCTGACTGATATGGATCTGTGCTGGCAATTACAACGACACCATGTGACGCTAACTGGGTAAGTAGGGCATCATAATTCTTGGGATGTGAGCCTGCCCCAACACATAAAACAACGATGGGATGAGTGTTAGACCTCAATGTTTGGGGACGATAAACGTAATACATATTGTCAGGTCCGGTATCACCAACAACGGTCGTTGAATAAGGTCCGGTCGCGTCCTCCCAGGTTGTTGCAAAAGCAGGAACTGCGTACGTCATTAAAATAGCTATGATTAGACACAGCCTTGTTCTAAAAATCTTCATGGCACCACCCTTTTTAAGAGGGTTCAAATTGGTGGTTAACCGATTGACTATGCCTCTTTCAAATGTGTCTCTTTGTGCCCCTTATGAGTTGTGAAGTCAAGGCAATATATTATTGATAACCTCTTGAAAGGACGCATATCCACCAAAATTGCTGGCTGCTACATTACAGGCAACAACAAAAATCCGAATACCTGCCTTTAATGATCCCGTATAATTTGTGCTTCCCCAGAGGTTTATAAAAAAAGGAGGCAGGCAATGACAGTAAGAGACGCAATTCACATTTTTCAAATCTCACAGAAAAATATCCACAGAAAAAGAACTAAGGACAGCTACCGTTACCTTCTTGAACATCTCGAAAATCATTTTGCAGATATTCACGTGGAGGCGATCACCCCTGATCACATTTATCAGTTTCTGGAATCTTTAACAGAGCATGCGGCCAAGTCAACCAGGAGATTGCGATATGCCCAGTTGAAAGCATTCTTCAATTTCCTGATCAATGAAAAAAGACATTCCATGAAGAATCCTTGTCAAGATTCGATCATGGTTAAGGCTTTCAAAAGTCCAAGGATGAAGCAGAAGGATATTATCAGCAAAGAAAGCGTTGATGAAATCATTTATCGGAGCAAAAAGATCAGGGACAGACTGATTTTGGAACTTCAGGCGAGATGCGGCATGAGAATAGGCGAGGTATTGAATCTCAGGGCATCGGATATTACTGACCGAAAGCTGATTATTCGGCAACCTAAATCTGGAAAAGATATAGAAGTTGCCTTTATGACGGAATCAATCGCAAAGAGGCTGTCTGAATATGTCCGTGGCTGTCAGCATGATCCGGAGAGCAGAATTTTCCCGATATGTTATTCCTCCGCCTTATCCATGGTGAGGAAGCTTGGCGAAAAGATCGGAATCCAAATTCGACCCCATGATCTGCGTCGATATTCAGCCACCTATGCCAGCCTTAACGGCATCCCTCTGGAAGTGGTATCAAAGGTCCTTCTCAGGCACCAGGATATTAAAACCACGCAGATGTACTTGGGGAAAATCACCGATACGGAAGCAATAAGATGGATGGACGTGCTGCACGGTAATTAATGCATTTAACCGACCTTTGGGGAATAATTTTATATTTTACACGCCGACTTCCATTCATTATCAGGATTGCCAGATGAAGTCCTGCCTTTTCGTCAAGGGCGGCATTTTACTGATTACAGGAAGCTTCAATAAAAAACCGCATTAAGATTCTTCAAGAACGCCCGACTGCCGGATTAGCTGTCTCTACGTTGTGTTTTTAATGAAATGTATGGTTGCTATGGTAGAGAAATAGGGATTATAACTGTTCTTGATCAAACAATAAAAAACACCCTCTTGGGAATATACCCTAAGAGGGTATTTTTAACACTACATGCTTATTGCAAATGATTTGCTGTTTATTTTGCAGGAGCTTCTACTTTAACCTATGTTTTTGAAGAAACTGCTTTTTTCTTCGTGGCTTTTTTTGCAGTCTTATGAGTCGCTTTTTTCTTCGTGGTTTTTTTTACAGCCTTATGAATTGCTTTCTTTTTATTAACCTTTGCAGAAACTGCCGATTTCTCTTCAATCTTTACAGGAGCTGCCTTTTGAGTTGCAAAAGATGCTGATGTAAATGCAAAAACAAAAAACAAAGAAAGTACTATTACTATTGTCTTCTTCATTCAATTCATCTCCATTTAACACTGAATCTATGTATGTTTTAACCTTTTGATGACCTTTACTAACGATAAAAAGGATAGGTCTTTTTTGATAAGAACATCCCCTGTCGCGTGAGAGGGTAGATCCACCTTATTTGCTTGTCAAGATTAATTATTATAGAAGAATTACTATTAGTAAAATATAGTCCATCAGATGCTGTTTACCATTTGAAATCAGGGACTTTTCCTGACCCATTCTGATTGTTGCTTTCAGGAAGGATGCTGGCCTCCCTCCGAAGTAGAAAATCAACTGTCCAGCATTTCCACCTTTTATTAGTTATCAATAGAGCTGATCTTGATCAAATATTAATATATCCGCGCACTTGTGGACCTACTTATCAATGACATAGATATCGCTGATAATCGGTGAATACCGTTTGTAAGAGTGAGGGGATGATTTATGTTAACCACGGACCCGGAAGATGTCCAGCGCTAGCTTGCCCGTTGCCATAATTCCATCCTTCCTTTCTTCCAACATTAATGGTTATGAGACATACAGCAGTCTATTTTTTTCTTTTAGGAGTCGATTCTATCGGAACAATCGTTATGGGAGTGGGTACCGGCACAGGCCCAGCAGGCCTATCCGCAACTGCTGGGGCCGGCGCTGTTGCCACAGGCTGCTCAACCTTTTCACCGAGAAGTTTTTTCGCAAGCCTCCTAGTTGAGCCAAGCAGTTCGTCTATTTCACATTTACACTCATCCTCCGCGGAAAGCTCCACCTTCCCAGTCTTTACGTCTATCAACTGAAGCGTAAGATAATAGGTCTTACCCACAAGCCCTACAGAACCGTTTATTATCTTTCCCACGCCAAGTATCTGTCCAGCCTCTACCTTGCACTCCTGTGCCACGCAGCCTGACATCTGGAATTTCTGCTCTTTGAGTATCTTGTTCATGTTGCCGCGGTCTATGACTTCGTACTTGTCGGATCGAGAAAACTCGTGAATGACTTTGTCTGCGAGAGAGCGTGAAATCTCCTTGTCTTTGGTTCTTACTTCAAAGTCAAAGACGGCTACGTAGTTGTCAACCGTCTTTTTTTCAGCGGTCAAAGCGACGGATATGGTAAGAACCAAAAAAAGTAATACAGAAAGAGCTTTAACTGCCTTATTCATTCACAAAGCCTCATTTCAGAAATATTGCAGGAATTACATCAAAAGATCGGAACAGTCCCTATTTGAATATCATAACTTATTAAATTCTCAAAATGTATATTTAGGAAACGTCTCATGCAAGATAGAAGTCCAACGCGGGGTGAATTTTGGAAACAGTATATTTTAGCCAAGTGAGAAAATAACATCATTGATTTTGGATTGGAATGATGGATATTTATCGAAGATGACGATTTGTGGATAACAGGAGGATTCATCTGAATCCACCCCCTGAAATTATTTCAGACTGCTTTAACCGTCAAAATTGCCACTCTGCACCTAAAGTCAGTAATAGTCGATGTCCAGTTGAGGTGAGGATTACCAGTTGAACTGAAGTGTCTGATAATGATTCCGAATCTGTGGTACTGAATTATCGGTTCTCATCTGTTCAGTATACGGGAAAACATATTGGCCATCCATTTCCAAAGCGGGGCAACGAGGAACATGCCCTTGTTGCCGCAGAAACATCCATCCGTCACTAAAATATAGGCGTTGGGATCGAATCCGAGTTAATCGCTACAACGAACCGTTGCGCCCAGGACCACCAAAGGGTCTCCCCACTCCCGTTACGAATGCGCGCATGTCATCCTTCAGTTGTCATGTGAAGGATACGGCCGTCTTTACGGCCTGGTTCGCTGATTTGCGCATGTTGACTTCAATCATGTCCTGATATCGCGAGAGCGGAAACTTGTGCGTTACCATCTCGTGGAGGTGTACCCGCCCCGTGGCGGCAAATCGGAGGGCCGTCTCGAAGACATGTTCGCGCCGGCCATCAACGAGATTGACACCGTGTGCGTAGACCCCCTTGATTGTCTGGAGCTTCAGCCATAGTGGCGTCAGATCCAGTTTAACCTCATCCCCGATACCCACGACGCTCAGCGTTCCGCCTCCGGCCATCGCCCGCATTGCTGCCCGCAGCGTGTCAGTATGTCCGACACAGTCGAAGATCTTCGTAAAGCCGCCCATGAGGATGCTTTTCCCCAGGAGCGGTTTGTAAGATTCGGCGCCGGTGATCTCTCTGGCGGTGCCGGGGATGTCGCCGTTCGTTACGATATGGTCGGCACCGGACCTGGCAGCCAGCTCTGCATGAAACCTCGAGGGCTCGGCCACGGTGATGGAACAGGGGATCTCGAGTGCACGGATCGACTGAACGAGCAGGTTGCCAATGACCCCGCCCCCGATGACGAGCACCTTGTCATCGGCTATAGGCCGGTTGTCCATGACAGCTTGAATCGTCACGCCCAGAGGTTCCATCATGGACGCTGTTTCCAGAGACATACCGGTCGGCAGCTTATAGATCTGACTTTCGTGAGCCACAAGATATGGGGCAAACCCGCCGCCTACGTCCTTGCAGATCCCCGTGAACATCCCCGGGGCCAAATGACCTTTGGCCGTGTTTTCACAACTGCCGGGCCGACCAGCACGACAACTCGGACAGACCGGATCGATCCCTCGGGCCACGCACGTCAGGCCGGGCGACATCGTGACACGATCCCCGACCCTGCGATCCGTCACTCCCTTGCCAACCTCGACGATCTCCCCGCACAACTCATGCCCGAGCACACATGGAAAAGAGGTAAAGGGTGAGGCGGTGGGGGAATCTTTAAGGAAAATCAAACTCTGATCGGAGCCGCAGAACCCGCACATCAGCGTCCGAAGCTTCACCCATTCAGGCCCCGGCAGGGCGGGTTCTGGGATATCGACATATTTAATTGTCGCCAGCGGCCCTTTGTAGAACAGGGACGGGAAGAGCGCGCCCAGGGGTTTGAGAACAAGGAACTTAGCTGCAGATGCTGAAAATTGCAGTGCTTTCATGGAACCTCCAGTATTTTATGGTCAAAATTCAATTGGCACACAAGGACGGACTCAATATACTCTCACCGAGAAAAATCAATACCTTATCGCGATAAGTTACTCCATCTTGAGCGCCTGGTAGAAGATCACCGACGCCGGGCTCATCACGGTCGGATCGGTCATCACGTTGACGCAGGCCGGCTTTCCGGATTCCAGCGCGCGTTTAATAGCAGGGATGATCTCCTCATCCTTCGTGACGAACTCACCATGGCCCCCGAGTCCTTCCACCATTTTATCGTAACGCCGAATATCCAGTTGCGTGCACTGGAGTCTGTCCTTGCCGATCGACAGCTCCTGTCCGTGCTTGACCATGCCCCATGCACAGTCGTTGTTGATGATGCAGACAACGGGGATGTTGTGGCGGAGCATGGTGTCAAATTCCATTGCGTTGAACCCGAAGGAGCCGTCTCCGTTGAGCAGTATCACTCTCTTGTCGGGGTGGGCGAGCTTAGCGGCCATGGCAAAGGGAATGCCTGTGCCCAGGCACCCTAGCAGGCCTGACGCGGTTCCCACTACGCCGGCCCTCAATTTCGATGTGAAATGCACAAGTCCGAAGTAAACCGTATCGCCGCCGTCAGTCACATAGTATGCGTCATCGCCCACAACCTTCTGTATCTGGGCAGCCAGGCGTATGGGATGTATGGGATCGGAAGGCGTCTCCCGCGCCTTCAGCTCGGAACCTATGAACGCGGCCGATGCGGAACGCAATGTTTTAAGCCATGCACTGTGATCGTTTTTCTTCACATGCGGAAGGATCTGGTTCAGCACCGAGCTGACATCCCCCACCAGCCCTGCGTCGGCCTGCCGGTTGCGGTCTATCTCGTGCGGGTCGATGTCGATCCTCACGACCTTTGCTGAGGGAGGAATTGCAGCCCCTGACAGCAACAGCCAGTTGAGACGCAGGCCCGCGATGACAATCAGGTCGGCCTGAGCCAGTGTCACCATCATTCCTATGTTGCCGACATCCCAGATGGACTGTGGGTGGTTGTCGGGAAGCTCACCCCTTCCATAATTCATCAGGATGAAGGGAATTCCCGTCTTCTCAACGAACTGTTTCAGCGCATCGCAGCAGCAGCTAAATCCCACACCGCTTCCTCCGAGGAACAGCGGCTGTTTAGCGCTGTTGATGAGATCGGCTGCCTGTTTAAGGTCGGCATCGTCAGGGTGTACCGTGTATTTCCGCGTGGGATGCTTCGGCATCGGCGCATCCTCCTCGGGTATGCTGATGTTCAGAATATCGGGCGGGAGCTCGAGGAACACGGGTCCCGGCCTGCCCATGGTGGCGTATCTGAACGCAATGGAAAGATATTCGGGTATACGCTTCGTCTCGTAACAGGTGGCGGCCCATTTAGTGATGGGCTTTACCATGTCAATCTGGTTCATCTCCTGGAGGGCGCCTTTGAGGTCCTCCTTAAGGGGATGCTTTCCGCACAGCACCACCAGTGGGGCGTTGTCGAGATACGCGTTGGCAATTCCGGTAAGCGCGTTGGTAAACCCGGGACCGGCGGTTACAAGGCAAACACCCGTCTGCCCCGCATAGACCGACCAGGCGTGGGCTGCCATCGCTGCCACCTGCTCGTGACGAACGTCGATGGCGCGGATGCGGTACTGCGTAAACCCGTCAAGTATCGCCTCAATGTGCCCGCCGGAGAGGGCGAATACCGTTTCAATGCCTTCAACTTCCTTCAGATACCGTGCGACAAGATGACCACCTTTAATAGCCATAAAAGACCTCCTTTGAGAAATTCTGTTTTTATATATAGCTTAATCAGCCCCGATTAATGGGCAATCATCCCATTACCAGCTTCACACCGTCTGTAAACCACTGAATATAGGGAACCATGCCTTCAACGCGCACTTTTCCTTCAGCGGCCGCCCTGAAGGTGTCGGCATCACCGGTTTTTGATGTCATCACCTTAAACGCAGTGTCCGCGTCGGCCCAAATCAGCGCAACGTCGCATTTATGATGCGTACCGCTCACCGAAGAGAAAGCGCCTTTGTCGAAGATAAAGAGACGCCCCAGTTTGTGATCGGCCGTATT
>Ga0315268_10003714_pt1 | contig 16716 bp, 14 predicted proteins | sample C1_top_MG_FD_204535 | JGI IMG/M metagenome (GOLD analysis project Ga0315268, IMG submission 204535) | Sediment microbial communities from Yellowstone Lake, YNP, Wyoming, USA - C1_top | ecosystem: Environmental > Aquatic > Freshwater > Lake > Sediment | place: USA: Wyoming | collected 2017-08-01
GATGAAATTGTTCACGTATGCCGAGCCAAAACACGCTTGCAAGGTCGTGTTAATGTCGTCGGGCGAAACGCCCAGCGCCCCGGCCTTTTCGTCGTCCAGTTCGATCTTCAGTTGTGCGGCATCTTCCAGCCCTTGCACGCGCACTCCCACCACCTCGGGATTCTTCGCGGCCATTGCCAACAGTTGATTTCGCGCGGCGAGCAGTTTGTCGTGGCCCAAGCCGGCCAGGTCCTGGAGTTGAAGATCGAAGCCCGTGGAGTTGCCCAGCTCGGCAATCGCCGGTGGGTTCAGCGGAAAAATGATGGCATCCTTGATGGAGGCGAATTCTCCCGCCGCGCGGGCGATCACCGCTTGCACGGTGTGCGCGGCCCCCCGGCGTTCACTCCAATCCTTCAACCGGCCAAAGGAAAGGGCCGAGTTCTGGCCGCGTCCGTTAAAGCTAAAACCGGCCACCGTGATGAAGCTGGCGATTTCCGGTTGTGCCAAAAAATACTGCTCGACCTGATGGAGGACGGCATCGGTTCGTTCTTTGGTGGCACCGACGGGCAGTTGAATGTTGGTGATGAAGTAACCTTGATCTTCCGCGGGCAGAAATGACGAGGGCATCCGGGCGTAAAGCAGACCAACCAGAAAAATGATGACCAAAAAGGCGACCATGCCAGCGGGGCAATGTCGCAAGATCCGGCCCACCAAGGTTTGATAGTCGGTGGTGGACCGGGCAAATCCGCGGTTGAACCAGCCAAAAAAACCGCGTCGTTCGTGTTTATGACGTTTGGAAACCGGCTTCAACAACGTCGCGCAGAGGGCTGGCGTCAGCGACATCGCGAGGAACACCGAGAACAACATGGACGAAACGAGCGACAGCGAGAACTGCCGGTAGATCGTTCCCACCGAACCGCTGAAAAACGCCATAGGAATAAACACGGCCGTGAGCACGAGCGAGATGCCGATGAGCGCGCCGGTGATCTGCCGCATGGCTTTGCGCGTCGCCTCGAGCGGTGACAGACCTTCCTCGGCCATGATGCGTTCCACATTTTCCACGACGACAATCGCGTCATCCACGAGGATGCCGATGGCCAGGACCAGTCCGAACATCGTCAGGACGTTGATGGAGAATCCAAAGGCCAGCATGGCGGCGAAGGTGCCCAGCAGCGCGACGGGAACCACAATCGTGGGAATGAGCGTGGCACGAAGATTCTGGAGAAACAAAAAGATCACCAGGAACACCAACACGATGGCTGCCATCAGTGTTTTGAGCACTTCTTCAATCGAGATGCGTACGAAGGTCGAGGTGTCCAGCGGATAATCCACGCGAACGCCGGGTGGGAAGAACTTGGAAAGATCGGTGACTTTTTTGCGAACGGCCTCCGCGGTATTCAGGGCATTGGCACTCGGGGAGAGCTTGATCGCCACGGCGGACGAAAGATGACCGTTGACCCGGGCCTGCGTGCCATAGTTCTCAGCACCCAGAGCGACCCTCGCCACGTCCTTCAACAGCACGCGCGAGCCGTCCAGATTGGCGCGCAACAGGATGTTTTCGAACTCCGGCACCGTGCGCAGAGTGCTCCGCCCCTGCATGATCACGTTGAGCTGCTGGCCTTCCACCGAGGGGACCGCCCCAACCTGACCGACCGGCACCTGGATATTCTGGTTTTGGATCGCGGTGATGACGTCCGCCGCGGTGAGACCGAAGCTATCCAGCTTGTGGGGATTGAGCCAGACGCGCATGGCGTATTGGGAACCGAACATGATGGCTTCGCCCACACCGGAAACGCGCCGGATCGGATCGAGCACGCTGGAGGCAATGTAATTCCCGAGCGCAACTTCATCGAGGCTGTCGTTGGTCGTGGAAAGCGTGAAGAACATCATGAAATTGCGAGTGGCTTTCGCGACCACGACGCCCTGTTGTTGCACCGTCTGAGGCAAACTCGGCATGGCCAGTTGCATTTTATTCTGCACCTGGACCTGGGCGGTATCGGGATTGGTGCCCGGCAGAAAATACAGCGTGATCGTCGCTACGCCTGACGCGTCGCTGCTCGAGGACATATAAAGCAGATTATCAATGCCGTTGAGTTGCTGCTCGATGACGGAGGTCACGGTCGCTTGCAACGTCTCGGCGGAAGCGCCGGCATAGTTCGCCGTCAGAGAAATGGAAGGCGGCGCGACGTTCGGATATTGCGCCACGGGCAATTGCGTGATCGCCAGGGAGCCCAGCACCATGATGAGAATGGAAACCACGCACGCAAAGACCGGCCGATTGATGAAAAACTGCGCCATGATTTTTCCTTACGGGACCACTGCCACGGAGTTCGTTGCGCCGGCTTCAGTAAACGGCACGGGTTTGACGACCGAACCCGGAGGCGCTTTCTGCGAGCCTTCCACGATGATGCGTTCGCCGGGTTTCAAGCCTTTGGCGAGCACAACTTTCGTTCCCACGGTGCGATCAATTTCGATGCTTCGCAATTCAACTTTATTGTCATCCGTGACCACCAGGACGGTGGAAGTGCCCGCCGCACCGCGAATAATGGTTCGTTGCGGAATGGCGATCGCGTTCGTAGTGACTCCTTCTACAATTTGCGCGCGGGCAAACATGCCGGGCATCAACAAGTTTTCCGGGTTCGGAACTTCGGCGCGAAGCGTGATCATCCCGGTTGTGGCATCAACCGCGATATCGGAGAACAACAGTTTCCCCGCGTGCGGGTATTCGGTCCCATCCTCCAGGCTCAAGGTCACCCGCGCCGCGCCGGGAGCGACCTTTTGGAGCGAACCATTTTCCATCGCTCGTTTCAGTCGCAGCACTTCCGTGCTCGACTGGGTGAAGTCAAAATAGACCGGGTCCATCTGGCGAATGACGGCCAGTTCCGTGGCCTCCGTTGCGCTGACCAACGCACCTTCCGTCACCAGCGCCTTGCCGATCCGGCCGGAGATTGGCGCGGTGACCTTGGCGTAACCCAGGTTCAATTCCGCCGTCTCCACCGCCGCTTTTCCCGCCAGCAGTTCCGCCTTGTTTTGCGCCAGCGCGGCCACCGCCTGATCGTAAATCTGCCGGCTGATCGCGTTGATTTTCACCAGCCCCTCGTAACGCTCGACATTGGATTGCGAAACAATCAACGCCGCTTCCGTTTTGGCCACCGCCGCTTTCGCGCTGTTGAGGCTGGCCTGCAAGGGGGCCGGATCAATCTCGAACAACCCCTGACCTTCCTTGACGTTCGAACCTTCCTCGAACAGACGTTTCAGCAAAATTCCCGTGGCGCGCGCGCGTACTTGCGCTTCGCGCATCGGATTGATTCGCCCCGGAAGTTCGGTCGTGCGATTCACGTTTTCGGGAGACACCGTTAGGACGGAAACCTCGGCAGGCGGTCGCGCAGGCGGTTGAACCGCCTTTTTTCCGCAGGCACTGAACAAGACGCCCAGGGAGGCTGTGGAAAGGCAAAGAATGATGGTCTTTGAAATCATTGGTTTCATAAAAAGTTGCGGGAAATCAGGCGGTGTTGATCAGGCCAATCGCCGCCGGGTGGGCTGGCCGCGCCCGGTTTCGGTTTTCGGCCGATCAAAAAGCTGGAGTGCGGCCAGTCCCGCGACCAGCCATGGGTAATTTCGGTTCGTCGTGTCCAACATTTCATTTCCTGTGCTTCTTCGGCGCCGCGCCCACCAGAAACAAATCCACAATGCGCTCCGCCTGCTGCCGGTTGAGCCGCGATTCCGGCATGAGCAGTTGCGTCATCATGTAGGCGTTTGCCTGTCCGTAAAACCCGAACGCCAGTTCGCGGCTGTCGAATCGCCGATCCAGTTCACCGCTGGCCAGCGCCCGCTTGATCACCGAATGGACGAATTCAAAGTTGCGCTCGCATCGGTCGGTGTATTTCAGCCCGCGCGGCATTTCGCCCGGTGAAGCGAAGGCCGTGGCCAGCGAAATGCGCATCAACTCGCGGTGTTCGGTGAAGTATTCGAACAGCACGTTCAGGATCTCCACCATTTGACCCCGCGCATCGGTGGTTCGGGCCGCCGCCTCGCGCATCAACCGGTAACGCTCATCATGCGCCTCATATACCAGCGCCTCAAACAACGCCGCTTTGTCGGCGAAGTAATAATACAGCGCCGGCTTGGAGACTTTGGCATCGCCTACGATCTGCTGGACGGACGTCGCCGCATAGCCGCAATTCGCGAACCGCTTGAGCGCGGCGCGCAAAATCTCCTGCCGTGTTTCCCGGTTGGCTGTGGGTTTGACCATGAAACCTACCGAACGGTAGGTAAAAATATCGTGGCGTCAAATTCTTTTCTGCGCCGGTCATGGAACTTTCGGTCCAGCTGCCTGCCATCGGCAATGAAAAGCCGTGGCGACTTCCTACGTCAACGGCTGGGTAACGCGCAGGTTTTGGGCTTTACTCCGAGGGCAGGAAGCAAATATGAACAGTAGGCATTTTATGAACAAATGGTACTTGTATCTCTTTTGGCCGGCAGCGGGTACGATCCTGTTTATCCTCGCATCTACTGGCTGCAACAAACCGGTGGGCGAAGGAGATGGCGGCGAAACCATCAAGGTCGGCGAATTCGCCTCGCTAACTGGCAAGGAAGCCACGTTTGGCATCTCATCGCACGAAGGCACGCTGCTGGCCATCGAGGAAATCAACGCCGCCGGTGGCGTGCTGGGTAAAAAGCTTGAACTGCTCACCGAAGACACGCAATCCAAACCCGGCGAACCGGCCACGGTGGTGAACAAGCTCATTGCTCGTGATGGCGCGGTGGCTATCCTCGGCGAAGTCGCCTCCAGCCGGTCGCTCGAAGCCGCTCCCATCTGTCAGCAAAACAAAATTCCGATGATCTCACCGTCCTCGACGAATCCCAAGGTGACGCAGGTGGGCGATTTCATTTTCCGCGTGTGTTTCACGGACAAGTTTCAGGGCGACGTTCTGGCGAATTTCGCGACAAAGACTTTGAAAGCGAAAACTGCCGCCATTTTCACCGACGTGAAGAGCGATTACAGCAAAGGACTGGCAAAATACTTCAAAGACAAGTTTTCAGGGAATGGTGGAAATATTTCCACTGAACTTGACTACAACGGTGGCGACAAGGACTTCAAAGCGCAGCTCACTGCAATCAAATCGGCGAACCCCGACTGCATATTCGTACCGGGATACTATACGGATGTGGCTCTGATTTGCATTCAATCCAAGCAACTGGGCTTGAATGTTCCGCTGTTTGGCGGCGACGGATGGGAATCCGAAAAGTTGGTCGAGATCGGCAAGGACGCGGTCGAGGGACAGTATTTTTCCACGCATTTTCATCCGGACGTGGGCAGCGAACTCGGCCGGAAATTTGTCGAGCACTACCGCAAACGTTGGAATGGCAAGTCGCCCGACGCGCTGGCGGCTTGCGGCTACGATTCAGCGTTGGTGTTGGCCGACGCAATGAAGCGCGCTGGCAGCAGTGAAGGCCAGAAGGTTCGCGACGCATTGGCGGCAACGAAGAATTTTCAAGGTGTGACTGGCGTAATTACAATGAACGAGAACCGCGACGCCACCAAGTCCGCCGTGATTCTTCAGGTCAAGGACGGCAAGTACAAGTTCCTTGAAACCGTCGCGCCTTAGCGTTTACGCTCGCAGCCATTCGGTTGCGCGTAAATGACGGAAATCCTTCAACAACTCATCAATGGCCTCGCCCTTGGCGCGATTTATGGGCTGATTGCGCTTGGCTACACGATGGTTTACGGCGTTCTGCGCTTCATCAATTTCGCGCATGGCGACGTGTTCATGCTGGGCGCATTCGCCGGTTACTTTCTGTCGCCGCTGGTCAATCGTTTCCTGCCGGCGCAGTCCTACCTCGGTGCCGCGTTGGTGCTCGTGCTGGCCATGGCTATCTGCGCTGGCATTGGTGTGCTCATCGAATTTCTTGCCTACCGTCCGTTGCGCCGCCGGCCGAAGCTCACCGTGCTCATCACCGCCATCGGCGTGTCGCTTTTCTTGGAATACACCGGCCAGCACAAAAGCGTGTTCGGCGCCGCGCCGAGAAAGTTTCCCGACCTCATCCCGGACACGGCGTGGCATTTCGGGGGACTCGTCCTGAATACGAATCAGGTGCTCGTCTTCGTGACGACCGTGCTATTGCTGATAGCGCTGACGTTCATCGTGCAGAAAACCAAAATGGGCACGGCCATGCGCGCGGTTTCGTTCAATGAACAGGCCGCGGCGCTCATGGGTGTGAACATCAATTCCGTCATCTCATTCACGTTCGGGCTTGGCTCGGCGCTTGCGGGGGCGGGCGGCATCCTGTTCGCGATGAACTACGCGAGCATTGATCCGCTCATGGGCGTGCAGACGGGATTGAAGGCGTTCATCGCGGCCGTGTTCGGCGGCATCGGCAATCTGCCGGGCGCGGCACTGGGCGGATTGATTCTGGGCGTCGTGGAAACGTTCGCGGGCGGTATCCCCGGCTTGTCGAATTACCGCGACGGCATTGCGTTCGCGATTTTGATTTTGATTCTGTTGATCCGGCCCGCCGGCTTGTTGGGAAAACTCCAAACCGAAAAAGTCTGATGCACTCCGGCGCCAAACGATTGTTGCTCGTGGCCATCCTCGTGGCGGCGGTCGTGTCGCATTTCTCCGCGCAGTTCAACCGCTATTACCTGGGCGTGGCGATTGACATCGGCATCAACATCATTCTGGCGGTCAGCTTGAACCTCATCAACGGCCACACCGGTCAGTTCAGCCTGGGACACGCCGGTTTCATGGCGGTGGGCGGTTACAGCACGGCGAAGTTCACGCTGACACTTCAACCGCTGCTGCCGCCTTGGGCGCAGCCGTTGATTTTCACGGCGGGCCTTTTGCTAGGCGGACTGACGGCGGCGTTCGCGGGTCTGGGCGTGGGCGTGCCCACGCTCAGGCTGCGCGGCGATTACCTTGCCATCGTCACGCTCGGCTTCGGCGAAATCATTCGCGTATTCTTCCAAACCACCGAAGCGTTCGGCGCGGCCACCGGACTCACCGGGATTCCGAACTGGACAAATTTCGGCTGGGCCTGGGGCGGCGCGGCGCTGACGGTATTCGTCGTCGGCTGCCTAGTGAATTCAACTTACGGTCGCGGCTTCATCGCGGTGCATGATGACGAGGTTGCCGCAGGCGCGACCGGCATCAACCCCGTGCGCTACAAGGTCACGGCCTTCGTCATCGGTGCGTTCTTCGCGGGCATCGCCGGCGGGTTGTATGCGCACCATAAACAATTCCTGTCACCGGGCGGCTTCGACTTCATGAAGAGCATAGACATCGTGGTCATGGTGATCCTCGGCGGGATGGGGCGGACGGCGGGTGTCATCATCGCGGCGGTGTTGCTCACCATTTTGCCGGAGGCGCTGCGCGGGTTCGCCGAGTACCGCATGATTCTCTACTCACTGCTCATTATCGTCCTGATGATCGCAAGGCCGCAGGGGCTTTTTGCCTTCCGAAGGCAAAAGAATTAAAAATTTAAAGTTAAAAATGAAAAATGCCGAATCCAACCCGCCTGGCTCGGGCAAGAATCCGCCAAAGGATATTGTCGTCCGCACTTTTGACTTCGCCGTTTCGGTCATTCAACTCTGTGTGAAGCTCGACGAGCGGCCCGGCGTCGGCAGAGTTTTGATGAGCCAGATTCTACGTGCCGGGACCAGCGTGCCGGCCAATGTCGAGGAAGCACAGGCCGCGCAGAGCAAGGCGGATTTCATCAGCAAGATGAGCATCGCGCTTAAGGAAGCACGCGAGACACATCTGCGGCTGCGCTTGCTCGTCCCGGCAATAGCAGTTTCTACGAATGATTTGAACCCACTAATTCAGGAAGCCGACGAAATCAAGCGCGTGATTGGCGCGATCGTCGTTTCAACCAAACGAGGTGGCGAAGCCTGACCGTTTTTTAATTTGGCATTTTCAATTTTTAATTCATGCCCGCACTCCTCCAACTCGACCGCGTGACCCTCCGCTTTGGCGGGTTGACGGCGGTGTCGGAAGTGGACTTGCAGATTGGCGACCGCGAACTCATCGGTCTCATCGGCCCGAACGGTGCGGGCAAAACCACCGTGTTCAATCTCATCACCGGCGTCTATCAACCCACGTCGGGCGCGATTTCGTTCGCCGGCCAGCCGGTCGCAAACCTGAAGCCGCATCAACTCGCCGCTCGTGGCATCGCACGGACGTTTCAGAACATCCGCCTGTTCGCCAGCATGAGCGTGTTCGACAACGTGCGCACCGCCGTGCAATTGCATCGTCCGCACGGCGTCGTGGACGCGCTCTGGCGGGGACGCTCGTTCCGCGACGGGGAAAAGGCGGTGACAGCGCAGGTGATGGAGTTGCTGGAAATCTTCGATCTCGGAAAACTCCGCGATGAACCGGCAACAAGCCTGCCCTACGGTCGCCAGCGCCGGTTGGAAATCGTCCGCGCGCTCGCCACGAAACCTAAACTGCTTTTGCTCGACGAACCCGCCGCCGGCATGAATCCAACCGAGAAGGCTGACTTGACGCGCTTGATTCGTTTCATCAAGGACAAATTTCAAATCGCCGTCCTGCTGGTGGAGCACGACATGCAGGTCGTCATGGGAATCTGCGAGCGCATCGCCGTGCTCGACTATGGCGTGAAAATCGCCGAAGGCACGCCGGCGGAAGTGCGCGCCAACCCGAAGGTCATCGAGGCATACCTTGGCGAGGAGCCGGTGAAGCATGCTTGAGATTCGCGATCTTAAAGTGAGCTACGGCGCGATCACCGCGCTGCACGGCGTCACGTTGTCCGTGAAGCCCGGCAGCATCGTCACGCTCATCGGTGGCAATGGCGCGGGCAAGAGCACCACGTTGCGCACCGTCTCCGGGTTGGTGAAGCCACAGTCCGGCGAAATACTTTACGATGGTCGGAACATTTCAGGAATGCCACCGCATCAAATCGTGCGGCTCGGTCTTTCACAAGTGCCGGAAGGCCGCATGATCTTCGCCAATCTCACCGTCCACGAAAACCTGATGATGGGCGCGTACCTCCAGCATAATCACGGGGTCATTCGTCGGGAGTTGGAACTGGTGTTCAACACGTTCCCGCGATTGAAGGAACGTGAAAAACAAATCGGGGGCACGTTGAGCGGCGGCGAACAACAGATGCTCGCCATTGGTCGTGCTTTGATGAGCAAGCCGAAGTTCCTGATGCTCGACGAACCCTCGCTTGGCCTCGCGCCGTTGCTGGTGAAAACCATTTTCGAGAAAATCGTCGAGATCAACCGGCAGCAGAACATCACGATCTTGCTCGTGGAGCAGAACGCGAATCTGGCTCTGGAAATTTCCCACTTCGGCTACGTGCTCGAAACCGGGCGGATTATTCTGCAGGACAACTCCGCTGCGCTGCGCCAGAACCCGCAGGTCAAGAGTGCTTATCTGGGTGGCGTATGAGGAAGCTTCAGCAGCCCATCGGGACAACAAACCCATCGTCGTTGGCTTTCGGACCACACACCTCGAAGTGTTCAATGTCTTGTTTTTCCGAGGCGCTCACAATACGAGCAACGCAACATTTCCCGCACAGCGAATTGGGTCTAGCTGCAGTATTCCACCAAGATTGACGCCATGCCGGATAATTTCCAATCCCATGATTTCGCACGCTTTGAATCCGCCCTCCGCCGTTTCGACGAGGAAAACGCGCGCGACCCGAATATCGAGCAGGTTGGCGGCAGCGCGCAGCCGCGCGAACTGATATACTCCCGCTGGCTCACCGAGTGGGTGTTGAAACTTTGCCCGGAGGCGTCCGGGCAACTGCGCCTTGCCGCGCGTTGTCAACACCTCTGCCGTTGGATGATTCCGCGCGCGTCATATCCCATGACGCGTGCCGGCTATCTCCAGTGGCGCGCGGAGCTCAAGAAATTCCATGCCCGGAAGGCCGGCGAAATTCTGCGTGAAGTCGGCTACGGGGAAGATGTCATCCAACGCGTGCAGGATCTGAACCTCAAAAAGAATTTCCCGCAAGACGCCGAGAGCCGCGTGCTGGAGGACGCGCTGTGCCTCGTGTTTCTGGAACGCCAGTTCGCCGAGCTTGCAAGCAAGACCGCTGAAGACAAGGTGATTGCCGTGCTGCAAAAAACCTGGAAGAAAATGACCCCAGCCGCGCATGCCGAGGCCATGAAGCTGTTGTTTGCTCCGCGCGAGAAAGCGCTGCTGGAGCGGGCGCTCGCCTCATAACACCGGATCACTTCACCGGGCTTGTCGCGCCACCAGCCGGGACGTTCGTGATTCTGGCGAGTGCCGCGTTCAAGTGCGCCTTCAAATCCTGCATCGCCTGGTTCTTTTGGAATCGCAGTGGCAACGCGCCCAGCGCCGCCTGCGCCGCCTCGTATGATTTGCGCGCGTCCGCCGCGCGGCCCATGAGCGATTCGAGATCGCCGCGTTTCGCCAGCCAGCTTTCCTTGCGCGCCGCCTGCGATAAAACCGTGTCGAGCCGCGCCAGTGCCGCGGCGTAGTTTTTCTGTGCTACGTTCAAATCTATTGCGGCAAGCTGGAACGTCACAATCGGGCCAAGGCGCTTCACGCCCTCGTCCAAACCGCGCAACGCCTCGTTCACCTCCCCATCCGCCACGAGCGCCTGCGCCCGTTCGAGAAAAAATTCCGGCTGCGGCTCGCGCGAAAGTTCGATGCCGCGCGTGAAATCGGCCACGGCGGATTTCCGCTCGCCGAGTTTCACCAGCACGCGCGCCCGCGCCACGAACGCCTGCGCGTCCTGCGGATTACCCGCGAGGTAGCCGTCCAACTTTGCCCGCGCCGCCGGCCATTGGCCGGAATCGGCCAGCATTTTCGCGCGGCAGAAACCCACCACTGCGAGCTTCGGGTCCAATTGCGCCGCACGGTCGTAATCGGCCTCGGCGGCTTTCCAATCCTGATGTTCGCGATGCAATTCGCCGCGTTCGAGGAAAAGCCGTGCGTTGTCCGGATCTTTGGCAATTCGCTCCGTCACCGCCGCGATGCGGAGGTGTACATCGCCGTGGGCGTAACCTGCGAGCGGGATCAACAGCGCGAGCACCAGCGCAACGCCGGGGGCGTATCGCCAAACCGCGCGCCACGTCATTCGGATTCTGCGCGAGAAGTGTGATTTCTGTGCGGCCACGACAAATTCAAACTACAACCCAAAACATTGGGGATTCTCAACGCGACACAAACATGGACTCACAAACAAACGCCGAGCTCAAGAAAATCATCCCTGCCATTCATCCTGACCCAGAACTGGCGGGAAGCGGAAAATGGAACACGCACAAGCTGGATTCTTAGCTTTGATTGTGGCGAGAATCGTTGACAGAAATTCGCAAGTCTGATTTCATAAGCACATGGTAACAGGAGACGTTAGGAAAACAACCGTGCACAACGGCGTGCATGGGTCGTCGTATAATCATAGTTCGGTGTTGTAGCGTATGCGCACATCAATGCTCTACCTACACAGCGCCGTTCTCGCCGTTCTCGCGGTTTTCGTGGTGACTAGCTGCGGTCCCAAGAATGGCGACAAAGTAGCTGGCCTTCGAGACATTCCTCCAAATGCAAAAGTGGTGTTGCGGACGTACCATCCGAAAGCGGCCACGGAACTGCCCGAGGCTCTTCGGAGCAGGTTTATCGAGATGGTCCACCAGGACGCGACTTATGTAGATTTCTCAGGCGCGACCGCGGCCCCTCTGGCCGAGTTCGACATTGATGGATTGGTGTTTTATTGGCATGGCAACGCGGTGGTCCACGGCGGTCAGCGCAAGGGACAGGTTTGGAGCTCACCAATGATGCAAGTTCTCATTAACCGCGCAAATCCCTTTCCGGAGACGGCGGAGCAATGGAGAGGACTGCTGGACGAGATCGCAGCGGCCACCAATATTGATTCGACAGTTGTGGAAGGGCCGGGACGGTAGCACTGCAAACGTGTTGCTCAAGATCGTGCGAATCATCTTCGCCGCAGCGGAAGCAGATGTGGGTAATCCGTCGTAGCGGAGCGCGGCACGTCAAAAAGGTAATGGTGCGGAACGAACAAAGCTCCCGGCGCGCGTTCTCGTTCCCGGAGTTGAAAACCATCTCTGAATTGCCGCCCCAGACTTGCGCACAACGGGGATAAGCCTATGCTGGTTTCATGTTGAAGTCGCAACCAGACTGCGGCTGCAGTTTTTTTCCAGAAAGTTGCGCGAGCGTATTTGTCTGGGTGTCGTCCTGCTATTGACTCCCCAAACGACATGAAATGAAAGGAACCGGCACCATGAAAAACTCCCTCACACGACGTAGTTTCATCCGGACCGCGGCGGCAAGTTCCGCGGCGCTTGCGTGGTTCAGCGCCCGTCGGTCCTCATCGGTTTTCGCCGCCGAGGCGGACAAACCGGCCTTGCTCGGCGGCACACCCGTCCACAAGGGCGGCTGGGCCAAATGGCCGCAATGGCGCGAAGCTTGGGAACCGGAGGTCCTCAAAGTCTTTCGGAGCGGTCGCTGGTTCCGCGGCTCGGACGAGCGCGTGTCGGAGTTTGAGCGGGGCTACGCGCAACTGCTCGGCGCCAAGAAGTGCCTTGCCACCGCCAGCGGCACGACGGCGCTGATCGTCAGTTTGCACGTTCTGGACGTGGACGCCGGCGACGAGGTCATCGTCTCGCCCTACACTTTCATCGCCAGCTACAACGCAATCCTCTCGTGCAAGGCTTTGCCGGTGTTCGCCGACAGCGACCCGGCCACGCTCACGATTGACCCGGCCTCCATCGAAAGCCGTATAACGGAGCGCACGCGCGCCATCATGCCGGTGCATATCTTCGGCATGCCATGCGAGATGGATGCGATCAGCGCCATCGCCAGGAAACACAAGCTCGCCGTCGTCGAGGACGCCTGCCAGGCCTGGCTGGCGGAATACAAGGGCCGCAAGTGCGGCACCATCGGTGACCTGGGCTGCTTCAGCTTCCAGGAATCCAAACACATTCCCTCCGGTGAAGGCGGCGCGATCATCGGCATGAGTGAGGAACTGATTGACAAGTGCAACTCCTTCCACAACTGCGGTCGCGCCGTCGGCACGAACAAGGGCAGCGGCAGTTTCACCCGCGGCAACAACTACCGGATGACGCAGGCGCAGGCCGTCATTCTCATGCAGCAGTTCGACAAGCTGGTGAAGGAAACCGAAATCCGCCGTGCGAACGCCGACTATCTCAGCGCCAACCTCGGCAAAATTCCCGGCATCACCCCGGTGCGCCTGCCGGAAAACAGCCGGGCGGTGTGGCATCTCTACCCGTTTCGCTATGACGCTGCTCAGTTCAACGGCCTCTCTCTCGACAAGTTTTCGAAGGCGGTCTCCGCCGAAGGCGTCCCCTGCGGCCGCGTTTATCACGAGCAATATTTCGACGGCCTGCTGGACGAAGCCATCGCCTCGCGCGGCTTCAAGCGGCTCTGGAGCGCGGAGCGGCTCAAGGCGTACCGCGACAGCTTCCAGGAACTGAAAGGCAACAAGCAGGTCTGCGCAACGACCGTGGCGGTGACCCAGAACATGCTGCTGGCCGACCGCAGCGACATGGACCAGATCATTGAGGCGATTCGGAAAGTCCAGGCCCACAGCGCGGCGTTGGCGAAAGCAGCCGTATGACAGCGGTACGATTCTGTGTGTCCGTGATGAACGGTTCGGGCCTGATGGCTTTCGCGGCGGCAAACGCGGTCGGCAGTGTTTGGCTTGATTGAATATGCACGTTGACCACCTCGCTCCCGCTTGGAGCTTATGAAATCATCCTATCAGTCCCTTTGCTTTGTCATCCTGGCCTTTGGCGCAATCGTCGCGGCGCTGATTTTGGCTGCCCAACCGTCCAAAGCTGCCTCCGTCAATCCAGCCGCAGACGTCACCACCTATCCCGACGGCCGACCTTCGGCCAAATATCGTCTCGAAGCGCGGGATCAAGGACCGGTGTTGCGTCACGGCGACGGCCCCAGGCAATGCGACTATCTCGGCGCCCGCGACATCTGGGTCTGGGAGCACGGTGGCAGCTACTTCATGCACTACGACGGCGCCGGGACGAACGGCTGGCTCACCTGCTTGGCCACCAGCAAGGACTTGATTCACTGGACCAAGAAAGGCCCGGGGCTCCCACTCGGCAGCGCGGGCGCGGACGATTCCGCCTCCGCTTCCTATGGCGTGACGTTCCAGGACGGCAAGCGCTGGCACATGTTTTATCTCGGCACGCCACACACCACGCCCGCGCCGGATTACATTCCCGCCTTCCCGTATCTCACGCTCAAGGCTCGCGCTGCCTCGCCGGTCGGTCCGTGGGCCAAGCAACCGGACGTGGTTCCGTTTCGCACGCAGCCCGGCACCTATTACTCCGCCACCGCCAGCCCCGGCCATGTGATCGCGCAGAAAGGTAACTATCTCATGTTCTTCAGCGCCTCGACCTCGCAGCCCATCCTGCGTACGTTGGGCATCGCGCGAACCCGGGATCTCAACGGCTCCTGGCGTATTGACCCGGAACCGATCGTGCCAGCGACTGAACAGGTGGAAAACACGTCGCTTTATTATGAACCGAAGAGCCGCACGTGGTGGTTGTTCACCAACCACGTTGGCCTGCGCGACGGCCTCGAATACACGGATGCCATCTGGGTTTACTGGACCACGGATCTCAACCACTGGAGTCCGGTGAACAAGGCTGTGGTGCTTGATGCCCGGAATTGCATTTGGTCGCGGCATATCATCGGCCTGCCGTCGGTCGTGAAAGTCGGCAAGCGTCTGGCGATCTTTTATGACGGCAACGCGTCGGAAAAGATGCCGGCGGGTGTGAAAAGCCACATGAACCGTGACGTGGGGCTGGCTTGGCTTGATCTGCCGCTGGTGGCGCCGCCAGTCAAATGAAACTCCATGAGTCGCGACCCTGAAAACGGCTGTAAGTCGCTAACCGCGCCTACGGGAATGCTGGCGTGTCGAATGCCGAGGCATAAACGACAGTCAAACAGCCCATGAACAACCTGATCAACCGTCGCAGTTTCCTCCGCCGCTCCACCGCCGTCTGCGCAATGTCTGTGGTGCCTGGCCGACTGATCGCCGCCACGAACGAACCGGCGGCAGTCAGCCTGGATTTCCCGCTCATGGATCTCCACGTCCATCTGGACAACAGCACCATCGAGAAGGTCCTTGACCTGCCCGCCGCGCGCACGGTTAAGTTCGGGATCGTGGAGCATGGCGGCACGAAGGAAAACAAGTATCCGGTGGTCCTGAGCAACGATGCCGAGCTCAAGGCGCGTAATGCGGCCCTCGGAGGCAAGCCGGTGTTCAAAGGCATCCAGGCGGAGTGGACGGACTGGATGGGATGCTTCTCACCGGAGGCGCTGGCGCAACTCGATTTCGTGCTGACCGATGCGATGACGTTCCCCGGCAAGGATGGCCAGCGGGTCAAGCTTTGGGAGCCGCGCGTGGAAGAGCGGGTGGAGATGCGGGACAAGCAGGAATTCATGGATCGGTTTGTGGATTGGCATGTCGAGATTCTCTCGAAGCAGCCGATAGATATTCTGGCGAACGTTTCCTGGCTGCCGGCGCCGCTGGCGGGTGATTACGACGCGTTCTGGACACCCGCGCGGATGCAAAAGGTCGTTGAAACGGCGGTGAAGTTCCGGGTGGCCATTGAAATCAGCTCCAGCTTCAAACTTCCTCGATTGCCATTCCTCCGGGTGGCGAAGGCGGCTGGGGCGAAGTTTTGCTTCGGCTCAAACGGTCGCTATCCCGCGATGGGCAAACTGGATTACTCTGTGCAGATGGCGAAGGAGCTCGCCCTCAAGCGCCCGGACATCTTCACTCCTGCGCCGGACGGGCGAAAGGCCGTTCAACGCCGGTTTCCGGCGGCGCGGCCCAAGAGTGCGACGAAGACTTGACGATGTGGAGATGGTGCCGACTCAAAATGGTGGGGCAACCAGTAAACTCTATTGCTCGTGCGTTGGAATTCCGGCGTCCATCGAGCCAACGGAGCACAGCGGTCGTCCCGTGGTCACAGTGGTCCCGTGACATTGACTTGCCTTCGCTGACCGGACACCCTGCGGACATGAGCTACGACCAGAGTTCATTCTTTGTTTCCGGCGAAGCGCGCAGCCGCGTCCACCAGCAAGGATTCCTTTTTGCCCTGACCTTGATGGTGTTGGCCTTTGGCGGGCCGGCGGCGCGGGCGGATTGGCCGGAGTTCCGTGGGCCGTGGGGCAATGGCCACGCTTCCGCTCCGGGCGACACGAAACCCGTCGGCCTTCCGCTCCACTGGAGCGAGACGAACAATATCAAGTGGAAGGCCGAAATCCCATTTCGCGGCTGGTCCACTCCCGTCGTGATGGGCGGCCAGGTCTGGTTGACTACGGCGACGGAGGATGGCCATGATTTCTTCGCCATTGGTGTTGACGCCGAAACCGGGCAGGTCCGGTTCAACGTAAAGGTCTTTCACTCCGACAATCCGGAACCGCTCGGCAACGGTGCCTCGATGAATTGTTACGCCACGCCTTCGCCGGTGATCGAGCCGGGACGCGTGTATGTCCACTTTGGCAGCCTTGGAACGGCGTGCCTGGATACCTCCACCGGCAAGGTCCTCTGGAAACGCAACGATCTGCCTTGCCGCCATTATCGCGGCGCGTCTTCGTCGCCGATTTCGTTCGAGAACTTGCTGATCCTGACCTTTGACGGCGCCGATTTGCAGTATCTTGCCGCGCTCGACAAACGGACCGGCCAGACCGTTTGGAAAACGAACCGCTCGGTCGTGTGGAACGACGAAAACGTGCCCGG
>Ga0315268_10003715_pt1 | contig 16716 bp, 21 predicted proteins | sample C1_top_MG_FD_204535 | JGI IMG/M metagenome (GOLD analysis project Ga0315268, IMG submission 204535) | Sediment microbial communities from Yellowstone Lake, YNP, Wyoming, USA - C1_top | ecosystem: Environmental > Aquatic > Freshwater > Lake > Sediment | place: USA: Wyoming | collected 2017-08-01
AGAAAAGCTTAAATAGTGGCCTGTGTATTTGGTATGCATATCAAATACACTTAGAATGTAAAATGGAGGAATTGAAAAATGGGAGAATCAGTATCCGCGAGAGTCAGGTTAGATAACTACGCAAACAAAGTGCTGAACATGGTAAAAATAAAATTCGGGCTCAGGGACAAGTCCGAAGCAATAAACAAGTTTGTTGAATTATACGGGGAGGATGTCATAGAAAAAGAGGCAAATGAGGAGTATATCAAGAAGGTAATGAAAACAGCTGACAGCCATTTCAAAAAATATGGCCACAGGAAAATGAGTTTGCATGAGCTTGACAAGCTTTGCGAGGCTTAGGCAATGTTTGATTTTGACCTTTCTGATGAGTTAAAATACAAGATAAAAAAACTTGTTAAAAAGGATAAAAAGAGGGTTGAAATAATAAACAAAAAAATCAAGGAAATAATAAAGTGCGATTCCGTCTCCATCAGCCACTACAAAAACCTAAGGCATGACCTGAAGGAACTCAAAAGAGTGCACATTGACCGCAGCTTTGTGCTCACATTCAATGTTGATTTGCAGAAAAATTTCATACTGTTTGCTGACTTTGACCATCACGACAGGATTTATGGGAAATAATTGCAAATAAATAGTTCACATCTCAGGCATTCCCGGAGGCATTCCTGGATTGTCTTTCAGTTTTCCTGACGCTATTATGTCATCAATCCTCAAAATCATAACAGCAACTTCTGATGCAGAGGTAATTGCCTGCGTCTTTATCCTCAATGGTTCTATTACCCCCTGCTTCCATGCATCCATGACTTTGCCTGTGAAAACATTTATGCCTGCCCATTTCTGGCCTTTGTAATGCGCTGATTTCAGCTCTGTCATGACATCAATCGGGTCAAGGCCTGCGTTTTCCGCAAGCGTCCTTGGAATAACCTCAACTGAGTCGGCAAATGCCTGCACTGCCAGCTGCTCCCTTCCGCTCAGGCTGTTTGCAAACTCCCTTATTTTTCTTGACAGCTCTGCTTCAGGGGCGCCTGCGCCTGCAACAACCTGCTTGTATTTCAATGCAACAATAACCCCGCCAACAGCATCTTCAATTGCCCTTTTCACCTCATCAACAACATGCTCTGTTCCCCCGCGGACAAGAATAGTGACTGTCTTTGCCTTTCTGCACTCCTTTACAAAAGTCATCATCTCATCGCCGACCTTTTTCTCCTCAACAATCCCTGCAGTTCCCAAGTCTGAAGGAGAAATGTCATCAAGATTTGTAATTATTTTAGCGCCTGTTGCACGAGCAAGCCCTTCGATGTCTGACTTTTTTACCCTTCTTGCCGCATAAATCCCGTTTTTTGCAAGGTAATGCTGCGCCAAATCATCGATTCCCTTTTGGCAGAAAACAGCATTTGCGCCTGATTTCACTATTTTGTCAACCATATTTCTGAGCATCTTCTCTTCCATGTCAAGAAATGCCTGCATCTGCGAAGGGTCTGTTATTGAGATTTTTGCATCAATTTCTGTGTCCTTAATCTCAATTGCAGAGTCAATCAGCGCTATTTTCGCGTTTTTCAAAAATCTCGGCATTCCGGAATGAACCCTTTCCTTGTCAACAACAAGTCCTTCAATCAGTTCAGTGTCCTCTATGCTCCCGCCAACCTTCTTTTCGATTTTTATGTTGTCAGCATCTATTGATATTATGCCATTTTCCTTGTCAATAATGTGCTGGACAGCATTTACTGACAATTCTGATAATTTCTCCTTTGCATATTCAGAGCCCTTTCCTGTCATCGCGGTCACTGCAATTTTTTTAAGCAAGTCAGCATCCTTTTCATTTATTTCAGAAGCCATTTCCTTCAGGATTTCAATTGCCTTTTCAGAGGCAAGACGGTAGCCCTTTGCAATAACTGTCGGATGGATTTCCTGGTCAAGAAGCCGCTCTGAATTTTTCAACAACTCCCCTGCAAGCACTGCAACTGTTGTTGTGCCGTCGCCAACCTCATCCTCCTGAGTCTTTGCGACTTCAACAATCATCTTTGCAGAAGGGTGCTCAATCTGCATTTCTTTCAGGATTGTGACGCCGTCATTTGTTATTATAATGTCTCCCATCTGGTCAACAAGCATCTTGTCCATACCCTTTGGCCCAAGCGTTGTCCTTACTGTCTCTGCAACCAGTTTTGCAGCCATAATGTTGTTTCTCTGCGCATCCCTTCCAATAGTCCTCTGGCTGCCTTCAGGCAGTATGAATATTGGCTGGACATTATTGCTGTTTGGCATGAAAATACCCCCCTGGTCCTTCTCCAACTCCAATACCCCATTTAAAAAGTTTAGGGATATCTTCTATTCTCTGAAATGTTGGTTTTGTATACTCTTTTTTATGCTCGATCCCTTCTTTTTTTAATATGTACATAAATGATAGAGGTATAGGCCTGCCCTGCTGGGCATATTTATTGGCAAAAAATTGTATGCACACAGCTCTTTTTTCAGGCAATTTTAGGCCTGCTACCATTGGAGACATCGCCAATGCTTCAGCCATCTCCATCTGGCTGGGCAGAATATCCAAAATATCTTCCCTTGCTTTTTCAAGCGCCTGTTCCACACTGACAAACCTCTGTTGCTGATTAACATCATAATTCATTTTAAACCCCCTCTATTTTAGCATAGCAACTCATTTATAAACATTATGAAATTTTGAAATGGTTTATAGAAAATCTTTTAAACAGCTGCAAATCCCAAAAAAGCAATGATTATAACAATCACAGGCCCTCCGGGCTCTGGAAAAAGCACGATTGCAAAGCTTCTTTCAGAAAAACTAAAACTAAGGCAATATTCTGTCGGCGAATTCAGGAGGGATATTGCAAAGAAAAGAGGAATCAGCCTTGAAGAGCTGAACAAAGAGGATGAGAAAACAGGGGAGACAGACAAAATGGCAGATGAGTGGCAGAAAAGGCTTGCAAGGACAGAGGACAATTTTGTCATTGATGGAAGGCTGCCTGCCTACTTCATGCCCAGCTCGGTGAAAATTTTCCTTAATGTCAAGCCAGATGTGGGCGCAGAGCGGGTCTTGATATTCAGAAAGGGCTCTGCTGTGGAGGACTACAGGGATATCGAGGAAGCAGTGAAAAAACTAAAAGAAAGGGAAGAGTCTGACAAAAAAAGATACCAAAAACTTTACGGTGTTGAGTATGACAGATTAAAGTTTGACCTGATTATTGACACGACAGACAGAAAGCCTGACACTGTAGCCAGGAAAATACTGGAATTTATTAAAAGGAAATAAAATCCCAGCATGAAAATTGCAAAAATATTAAGCATCGCATGATTTAAACCGCAACATTTTTAAATTTCCCCGAAACACTTTTTAAATCTGCTTCTTAAAATGCTTGAAAGGAAGTAGAGGGCAAAATAATGGCAGACAAGATAAAGAAGGGAGATTTTGTGGAAATTGAGTATACAGGCACGATAAAGGACTCAAATATAGTATTTGACACTACAAATGAGGATATAGCAAAAAAAGAAGGGTTTTTCAATCCCAAGCATAGCTACGGGCCGGTTATTGTCTGCATTGGCCAAAACCAGCTCCTAAAAGGGCTTGACGAGTTTGTTGAAGGCAAGGATGTTGGCGTGGAATATGAGGTTTTTGTAAAGGCAGAAGACGGCTTTGGGAAAAAAGACGCCAAAAACATGAAGCTCGTGCCTTCAAGAATTTTCACAAAGCAGAAGATAAGCCCTGTTCCGGGGCTGCCTGTCAATATTGACGGAATCTACGGAGTCATAATAACAGTCACAGGCGGAAGGACAATTGTCGACTTCAACCATCCGCTTTCAGGCAAGGAGCTTATTTACAAGTGCAAGGTCAACAAGATAGTAAGGGACAGCGCTGAAAAATTAGGCGCATTTCTAACAGCAGAGCTTGGGCTTAAAAAAGCAGACTTTGAGGCTTCAGTCAGGGAAGGCAGGGCCGTTGTGAAGGCAGAAAAGCTAAAGCTTCCTGAAGAAATCAAAGCCATAATTGAGAAAAAGATTTCAGAGCTCATTCCTGAGGTTAAAAGCGTGGAATTTGTTAAAGAGGAGAAAACCGGAAAAAACCATACAAATATTTAAATATAAGCAATTAAATAAAAAGCGCAAGAGGCGAGATAGGAAAAGAGTGTTGGAGAGGTGGGAAAAGTGGAAGATTACTCTGATTTTAAAATAACACAAAGGAATGTGGACATAAGCAGAAGAAACTCTTTAAGCCTCAAGCAAAAGGTGCCTGAGAAGCACATTGCCATGGACGACGAGCTTGAACAGCTGCTTTCTGTGCAGAAGGCAAAGATAAAGGTTGTTGGCTGCGGAGGCGCAGGAAACAACACGATAAACAGGATAACAGAGGTCGGAGTCACAGGGGCTGAAACAATCGCGGTTAACACAGATGCGCAGGATTTGCTCTACACAAGCGCAGACAAGAAAGTGCTCATAGGAAAGGACACCACAAAGGGGCTTGGCGCAGGCTCGATACCAAAAGTCGGGGAGGAGGCTGCAAAAGAGCAGGAGTCAGAGATAAAGCAGATTTTAAGCGGTGCTGACCTGGTTTTCATCACATGCGGCCTTGGAGGGGGAACAGGAACCGGAGGCTCTCCGGTCATTGCAGATGTTGCAAAAAAAATGGGCGCCCTTGTTGTCGGCGTGGTGACAATGCCGTTTGCAATGGAGGGCCAGAGAAGATATGAAAACGCTGTCATCGGCCTTGAGAAGCTTGAGGCAATTGTTGACACATTGATAGTCATTCCAAATGACAAGCTGCTTGAGCTTGCCCCGGACCTGCCTTTGCACACAGCATTCAAGGTTGCTGATGAAATTTTGACAAATGCCGTCAAGGGGATAGCAGAGCTCGTGACAAAAGCAGGGCTTGTCAACCTTGACTTTGCAGACATAAGGACCGTAATGCAGAACGGAGGGGTTGCCCTGATTGGAGTCGGGGAATCTGACTCAGAGCACAGGGCTGTTGAAGCTGTTGAAAAGGCAATACAGAACCCGCTGCTTGACGTCGACATATCAGGGGCATCAGGCGCGCTGATAAATGTCTGCGGAGGGCCTAACCTGACGCTGAATGAGGCAAGGAAGGTCGTTGAAACAGTCTCCGAGAGGATTTCGGAGGATGCAAAAATAATCTGGGGAGCGCAGATATCAGAGGACCTGGGAAATACGCTGAGAGCGCTGCTGATAGTGACAGGAGTTCATTCACCCCAGATATTCGGCACAGAGAAAACAAAAAAGAAAAAGATAAAAGTAAAAAAGGAGATTGAACAGGAGCTTGGCATCGAGTTTATAGACTAAAATGGACAGCGAGCAACAGGAAAAAATTTCTGTGGTTGAAAAACTAAAGAGATTCGTAAACAAATGCGTGATAGTACTCAGGGTTACAAAAAAGCCGACAAAGCAGGAATTCATGACAATATTCAAGGTGTCCGGCCTTGGGATAATCATAATCGGGCTAATAGGCTTTGTGGTCCAGATAGTAAGGCAGCTGCTGATAAAATGACAGAACCAAAAATTTTTGCATTAAGGGTAACGCCAAACAGGGAAGACCAGGTGATGGACTTTCTGACAAGCAATGTCCAGAAGAAAAAGATAGAGGTATATTCAATAATAAGGCCCCACGGCCTGAGAGGATATATCTTTGTTGAGGCAGAGACAATAACAGATGCAGAGCTTGCAATCCAGGGAATTCCCTATGCAAGGGGCGTTTTGAAAACGCCTGTTGACTACAAGGAAATAGAGCACATGCTTGAGCAGGTCAAAAAGGAGATAAGCATAAAAAAGAACGACATTGTTGAAATCATCTCAGGGCCTTTCAAGAGGGAAAACGCGAAAATCACAAGGGTTGACAAGGTCAAGGAAGAGGTTGTTGTCGAGCTCCTTGAGTCAGCTGTCCCGATACCAATTACTTTAAAAATGGATGCTGTAAAAGTCATAAGAAGGGAGGGCGAAGAAGCAGAGGAAAATGCCTAGGCAGACAGTTGAAGCAATGATTGAAGGGGGAAAAGCATCTGCTGCACCCCCGCTCGGGCCTGCTTTGGGGCCGACAGGGCTTAATGTCTCAAAGGTAGTCGCAGACATAAACAAAAAAACAGAAAGCTTCAAGGGCATGCAGGTTCCTGTAAAGGTTCATTTTGACACAGCAACAAAAGAATATGACATAGAAATAGGAACTCCTCCGACTTCAAACTTGATTCTTAAGGAAGCGGGCATAGAAAAAGGCTCCGGAATCCCAAATCAGGACAAAGTCGCTGACCTGCTCATAGAGCAGGCAATCAAGGTTGCAAAAATGAAGGAGGATGTTCTTTCAGGCAAAACACTGAAGGAAAAGGTAAAAAATGTCATCGGCACCTGCCGCTCAATGGGCATACTTATTGAGGGAAAAGAGCCTGCAGAAATCATAAAGGACATTGACGCAGGAAAATATGACAGGGAAATCCAGCTCGGAAAAACAGAGCTTTCAGCAGAGGAGATGAAGAAGCTGGAAGAGGAAAAGAGCAGAATGGCAGAGGAGATAAAGAAGAGGCATGAGGAGGAGGAAAAGAAGGCAAATGCCATTATGGAGGCAAACGCAGGAAAGGACAAGACTGTCATAAAAGCAAAGCTAAGGGAGGCAGGGGTTTCAGAAAGCCTGATTATAAAACTGACTTCCAAGCTCGGAGGGCCTGCTGCAGCTGCCGGCGGAAAGCCCGGAGAAGCTGCCAAGCCAGCAGAGGCAGCCAAGGCAGCGCCTGTCAAGAAGTAGTTCTATTTGAAGAAACAGTAATGTTTGCAGAAATATTCTGCGTGCTGTTTGCAGCCCTTGTGATTTTCCTTGTGCTGTTTGATGTATTATTGGAGCAGAAGCTGTCAAACATGCCAGCCTTGTAGGAGATTTCTGCCTTAAAATCCTCCTGAATTGCGCTGTATAATTTAATCCAGCTGTCTGAAATATTAAGCATTTCAAAATTATCAGGATATTTTTCCTTTAGCAGCGATAATGAAGTTACAGATGCATTTAATTTCTGCGCAGAAAGATTCTGGTTTTTGGCTGACTCCTGGATATACGGGAGGTAGCTGCATCTAAGCCCATAAGTGTGAGGGTCTGCCTTGTAGGTTTTCTGGCTTAGCTTGTAGTATTTGTCTGCCTCAAGAAGATTTTTTCTGAAATCAACAAACAAATTCACTGCCTCATTTCCGCGGATTTTTGCATATCCCCTTACAATTGGCTCAATCTGCCCCGCATTAAGCGGGTACTTTGGCGGATGAGAATAGATATACTCAAGCCCCTTTTCATAGTCAGAAAAAGAGACATTATGATTTTCATCTATTTTCTGTATTTCTTTCACTGCATCTTCAAAAGAATATGTCCTGAAAAAATCTGAAAAAAAATAAACCCCGCCTGCAACCAGGATTATTGCTGCAAGAATAACCAGGGAATATCCCAAAACCCTTGATTTTGGCTTTTTATTTTTTATTTTCCTTTTCACAGGCAAAAAAATTAAAATGGGGATATATAAAGATTGTGAATCAAAACTTGCTTGTCTTTACAAAGTTTATTTTCAGCGACTCAAGAATTCCGACAATTCTTTCTTTTTCGTCTGCCAGGCCCTTCCAGTCGAGAATGACAAGCCCTGCAGACGGCTCTGTTTTTCTTATCGCCTCTTTAATCAAATCCTCTGTAAGATTCTTAAGACTGTATTTCGGGCATACGTGGCCTATTGCAATGTCGCTCTTCAGCATTATCTTCTTGAAATTCGGCGTTGTGTGCAGACCACCTATGCCAAATGCCGTCTGGTAGGAGGAAGGCGGGTTGCCTGCAACTGCGATTATCGCTTTTGCAATAATCTCCGCCGCCTGTTTGTTTTTCCATTCCTTTGGCGTGCTTCCGATTTCTATGAACATGGCGGGCTTTTCAAGGTAGGGCCCGTGATGGGTGCATTCCTGCACAACATCAAACTTTATGCTGTTGTATTTTTCGAGATGAATCAGCGCCTCCTTCAGGTAATTTGCGGGGGCTATGCAGATGGATTTGCTTTTCCCGCCGTACTCCGCCTTTCCCCAGTTTCCAATTCCATGCACTGACAATGAAGGGATTCCTGACTGCGATTTGTGCTTTGTTGCAAATACAAACAAGCCAGCGTCTATTTTCCTGTCTATATTTTCGCAGCTTATCGAGTCCTTTTTTGTTGTGTAAAGCTTTGTGTTTTTGTTGAACTTGTAGATAAAATTATTTTCAAACTTCCTGTCCAGCCTTTCAAATTCAAACAATCTCAGAAGCTCCTCCTTTATGTTCATGCCCGCAGTGTCTTTTTCAGAAACGATGATTGCTATCTGCATGCAACAAAAAAGGAATGATGTTTTATAAAGGTTTTTGGGAAATCTGAGAAATCAAAGCTTCAACAACGCAGACCAAGTCATCATTTTCAAAGGGCTTTTCCAAGAGAACATCTGCAACCTCCGAGATCGGTTTTTGTATCAGGAGAGCATTACCGCTCATTAGGATATTTTTAATGTGTGGATATTCTTTTCTAAGTTTTTCAAGAAAATCATAGCCATTCATTTCAGGCATCTGGAAATCGCTTATTACTATCTGGGGCCTATACTCTGGAATCATTGATAAAGCCTCCGAAGGATTACCAGCTGTAAGAGTAACTGCGTTGCTTATTTTTCTTAATGCCCTCTCGCATGATTTAAGATAAAATATCTCATCATCCACGCACAAAATTCTTATTTTATCTTCCATATCTATTTAGAAGTACAGGCGGTATTTAAACCTTTTGTTATTTGACTACTTATTTGTAATAACATTTATTGGGAGGATGACAGAACCGCAACCCTTAAATATAAGTATAAATTATAATAAAAAAGTTAAAATTTAAATATGTTATAATATTAATCAAAAAATAAGTAAAATGACAGAAATCCGACGGAAACTTTACAGGAGGGGCTCGAGCTTTGAGACGACAATACCTATGCCCCTTCTCTTTGCAGTTGACAAGACAAGAAAGCATAATGTCCTGTTCAAATATGACCAAAAGCAAAACAGGTGGTATATAGAATTTGAGGAGGCGAAAAGATGAGAATTCAATTGAATATAAACATAGGAAAACAGCATTTTTATTTTTTGGTGATTTTAACTGCTGTTTTGTTTGTTGTCGGCGTTAATGCCGCTGTAAATACGGGCAAGACAGTCGGGCATGATGCATCTGAAGTTGTGCCAGGAATGTTTGGCGGGACAGGAGATTATGCTTTTCCAAACAACCTTAACATAACACAAAACCTGTATTTGCTCCAAAACCTGTACTTATCAAACAACATGGGGCTTAACTGGCTGCTAAGCGGAGCCAAAATAACTTCAGGAGCAGCAGGAATAATAATTGATAGCGGAACACTAGACACCTCACTCAAAAGCCGCTATACAATAGTATCAAACAACCTGACACTCGGAGGAGTGCCAAGAGACAGCTGGCCTGAAGGCGTGCCTTCTGGATTTTGTGTGTTTTCGTCAACAAACACAACATGCCCTTTTGGATGGTCAAGGGCCACCCAGTTTGACACCAGAACAATCAGAGGAGTTGCCAATCCTACTGTTGCACCACAAACTGGAGGCTCCAGTACTCATACACATTCCTTTCATCTACCTGGGGATACGATTGATACTCGGGGGGATTGGTACAGGGCAAAAAGTGGTGACTTTGATACAAACAGTGCCTCTTCATGGCCTCCGTACAGAAATGTGCTCATCTGCTGCAAAATATAAAATGAAAACCAAACTCAAAAACGCATTGAACGAGTTCAGCTTTGAGGAATTAAAGGTATTGGAAAAGGACTTGGCAAATGGAGCTGAAGAAATGAGAGCAATCATCTGGGAAAAGATGCAGGAGCTGAGCAATTCAGAGAAATTCTGCGCCACCTGCTTCAGGGAGCTGGAAAATGCAAAATACTCGCTGGCACTCGGCACAAGGCTGAAGAAAAGGGTCTCATTTTGCGAAATCGACTGCATGCAGTATTTCATCTCGCACCTTAAAGAATTTGAAAAGGAGATAACAGCCCAAGGAGGAAAAAATGAAAATTGAAATACACATCAGGAAAGAGCATTTCTGCCTTTTGGCAGTTTTGCTGACTGCTGTTTTGTTTGTTGTCGGCGTTAATGCCGCTGTAAATACGGGCAAGACAGTCGGGCATGATGCATCTGAAGTTGTGCCAGGAATGTTTGGCGGGACAGGAGATTACGGGTTCCCCAATAATCTCTTTTTTCCTAACAACTTAGCAGGAATATACTGGACAAGCCTTGGCAATGGCATTAACACAAAACCGCACATAGGCTACTCAAGCGGATGGGGACTCATAATTTCAAGCGGGGCAGGAAGCACATACCCAGTACGCACCGAAGGAGCAGGACTGTCAATAGAAAACGGAAACCTGACATTCGCAAACAACCCCGCAAAAATCACCATTAGCGCATCAAATATCCTAGTACCCTCCCCAAACAATATAACACTCGGAGGAGTGTCAAGAAATACCTGGCCGGAAGTTCCCTCAAAATTTTGTGTTTTTTCATATGACCAAACTGCAATTTGCCCTGCTGGCTGGAGCTCGCATCTTTTTGATACAACAAGAGCACTGGCAGGGGCTGCCTCTTACGCTGAAGTTGGGCAGATTGGCGGAACCGCTACACATAAACACACCTTTACTCTTCCAGAAAAACCAGTTGCAGTTGGAAGTGGCGAACATCCTGCTCATAAGGGGGACTATACTACAAACTCAGCATCTTCATGGCCGCCATATGTAAAGGTGCTAGTCTGCTGCAAGATATAAAATGTTTCACTCAAAAAAGCTTGAAGAAATATACGGGGAATTAAATTGCTCTGAAAAGGGCCTGTCCAGCTCTGAAGCCCGGGAACGCCTTGAAAAATACGGAAGAAACGAGATTCAGGAAGGCAAAAAGATTTCCCCGCTAAAAATCTTTTTCAGCCAGTTCAACAGCTTTATTGTCTACATCCTTATTGCCGCAACAGTCATTGCCCTGTTCCTTGGGGAGACTGTTGATGCGGTTGTTATTTTCATTATCCTGATTCTTAATGCGGTTCTTGGATTTATGCAGGAGTACAGGGCAGAGAAGGCAATCGATGCCCTTAAAAAACTCGCTGCCCCGAAGGCAAAGGTTCTGAGGGACGGAAAGCATATTCAGATAAATGCAGATGAGCTGGTTCCCGGGGACATCATATTCATTGAAACCGGCGACAAGATTCCTGCGGATGCAAGGCTGATTGAGCTGTCAAATCTTGAAACCCAGGAGGCATCCCTTACCGGGGAAAGCGTCCCTGTTGCAAAGGAGATATGCATCTTGCAGGAAAAGGCAATTCTCGCTGACAGGAGAAACATGGTTTTCACGGGAACAATTGTGACAAAGGGCCATGCAAAGGCAGTTGTTGTGTCAACAGGAATGCGGACAGAAATTGGAAAAATTGCCAAGATGATTCAGGCTGCGGAGCCGGAAACAACCCCTCTCCAAAAAAAGCTGAATGTCTTTGCAAAATGGATTGGGATTTTTACAATAATAATCGCTGCAATTATCTTTGTGCTGGGACTGTTCATAATAAAGGACATGAAAATCATTGACCTGTTCCTGACAGCGGTGAGCCTGGCTGTTGCCGCGATTCCAGAGGGGCTGCCCGCAGTTGTGACAATAGCGCTTGCAATAGGAATACAAAAAATGGCAAAAAGAAACGCGCTTGTGAGAAAGCTCCCTTCTGTTGAAACCCTTGGCTCAACAACAGTCATCTGCACGGACAAGACAGGAACACTGACAAAAAACGAGATGACTGTAAAAAAGATATTTGCAAACGGAAAGATAATTGATGTTTCAGGAGAGGGATACCTGACCAAAGGAAAATTTTCATTTTCCGGAAAAGAAATCCCCGCCAAAAGCATTGAACTTCTCCTGAAAACAGGGCTCTTGTGCAACGATGCAAGGATTTACCCTTCTGTCTCGGGAGACCCCACCGAAGCAGCGCTCATAGTAAGCTCCGAGAAGGCAGGCATCCTGAAAAAAAACCTGGAAAAGGAATACAGGCGGGTTGACGAGATTCCATTTGATTCCGAAAGAAAGATGATGAGCACCCTTAATGCAAAGGGAAAGGAATTCTTTGTTTTCTCAAAAGGCGCTGTTGAAAGCATCCTGAAATGCTCAACAAGGATATATGAAAACGGAAAGACAAGGAAAATAACTGCCTCTGACAGGAAAAAAATCCTGGAAATGAACAATAAATTCGCAGAATCCGCGCTAAGGGTCCTTGCTTTTGCCTGCAAGGAGTCAAACGGAAAAATCAGCGAGGACAATTTAATTTTCCTTGGTCTGCAGGGGATGATAGACCCGCCGAGGGAAGATGCGATAACTGCAATGGAAAAATGCAGAAAGGCAGGAATAAAGGTCATAATGATAACAGGCGACCATGAGATTACTGCAAAGGCCATAGGAAAGGAATTTGGCCTGACTGGAAAAATAATCAACGGAGTCTCGCTTGAGAAAATCAGTGAAAATGAGCTAAGGAAGACTGTTGAGGATATTTCAATATTTGCAAGGGTAAACCCGGAGCACAAAATCAAGATTGTCAAAGCGCTTCAGGCAAACGGCCATGTTGTTGCCATGACAGGAGACGGGGTAAATGACGCCCCTGCGATAAAAAAGGCAGACATCGGCATTGCCATGGGCATTACAGGAACAGATGTTGCAAAGGAAGCGTCTGTTATGGTTCTTACTGATGACAATTTTGCGTCCATTGTAAATGCAGTGGAGGAGGGAAGGGGAATTTTTGACAACATCAAAAAGTTCGTTGAGTACATGCTTTCAACAAATCTGGGAGAGCTTCTTACAATATTCCTTGGGATTATCCTGGGCATGCCCCTGCCGCTTATTGCGATACAGATTCTCTGGCTCAATCTACTGACAGACGGGCTGCCCGCTGTTGCGCTGAGCATAGACCCCTATGACAAAAATATTATGGACAGAAAGCCGAGAAAGAAAAAAGAGGGCATACTTACCGCAACGTCTTTCAGGAGGATGATTGCTGTAAGCTTTGTCATGGCAGTAAGCACCCTGATATTATTCAAGCACTATCTTCCGGACGAGGCGCATGCGAGAACTGTTGCATTTTCAGCACTTGTATTTTTCCAGCTTTTCCATGTCCTCAGCTGCAAGTCTGAAAAGATTCCGTTTTTCAAAAATCTTTTCAGCAACTGGTATCTGCTAGGCGCAGTTGCAGTCTCTGTGGCAATGCAGCTCCTGATAATATACACGCCGCTGAGCTTTGCATTTAAGACAGCCGCCATACCTGCATCAGAGTGGGTGGTTATTGTGGCTGTATCATCGCTAAGCCTTGTCTACAGGGAAATTGACAAGGCAGTAACAAACAGGGTTGAGAAAAAATGATAGACGCGCTTGCAAACCTGATGAGCCAGTATCCGTTTCTGTCAAACATAATCATACTTGCCCTTAGCTTTGCAATTGTGATAAAAGCCTCTGACCTGATAATCTTTGGGATAAGCAACTATGCAAAGAAGTTTGGAATATCTGATTATCTCGTAGGATTTCTCGTTGTCGCATTTGGAATGTCGCTTCCTGAATTCATGTCTTCAATAACAGGCGCAATTGCAAGGGACAGCGGAATCATCTTTGGAACAATCCTTGGCTCAAACATAATCACGCTGACGCTGATGCTCGGCATAATGACTATTGCCGGGCACAAGATAAACATGGAATCAAGGCTTTTGAGAGAAACCGGAAAATACATGATCCCCCTTGCAGTTTTTCCGTTTCTCCTGTTCATTGACAAGTACCTGTCAAGGACTGACGGCATAATACTTATTTTTGTGTTCTTTATCTACATCGCGCTCCTATGGCAAAGGGAAGGCACCTTCGGAAAGCTCAAGAAGGATGTTAAGTTCAGGATATTCTGGAAAGACACAGCCATATTCATAGGCTCCCTTGCAGCGCTGCTCCTGTCATCCAGGTTTCTTGTTTTTTCCTCGATAAACATCGCCCACGAGCTGAAATTAAGCTCCTACATAGTTGCATTGACAGTTATTGGCATCGGCTCCTCAATTCCTGACCTGATGGTGCAGATAAAGGCAATAAGAACAGGCCATACCCATGTCGGTTTTGGAAACGTGCTTGGAAGCACGATTACAAAAATTCTTCTTTTGCTGGGAATTGTGGCCCTGATATATCCTGTTCAGCTTCAGATTTCAAAACTTCTCATCGCAATGCTGTTTTACATAATAAGCATAGTTGTTGTGCTTATATTCATAAGAAGCAGGGAAATGGACTACAGGCACGGGATAATACTTCTAGTGATATACGCGCTTTTCATGGCGCTTCAGGTGCTTTCTGAAATGGGGATTATTTAATGAAAACTTTTTTAAAACTACCTTGTTTAAGAGGGTTCTATGAATGAGAAATTATTTTTCGGGGAGCTTATTGAAACAATAAAAAACAAAAAGCTGAAAAAAGATGACCTTTCAAGATCAAAGCAGATTCTCTGCAAAAAATATGGCATAACAAAAGTGCCCACAGATATCGAGATTCTTACGCACGCAAAAAAAGAGGACTTGAAAATCCTCAAGAAATGCCTGAAAACAAAGCCTGTGAGGACAATTTCAGGCGTTGCTGTTGTTGCAGTAATGGCAGAGCCCTCAAAATGCCCGCACGGAAAATGCGTCTATTGCCCCGGAGGCCCGGACTCTTTTTTTGGGGATGTCCCCCAGAGCTACACAGGCAGAGAGCCTGCAGCAATGAGGGCGGTAAGAACAAATTTTGACCCCTATGTCCAGGTTTTTTCAAGGCTTGAGCAGTATATTGTTGCAGGGCACAACCCAGACAAGGCTGAGCTGATAATAATGGGAGGCACCTTTCCGGCACTGCCGAAAAAATACCAGGAAAGCTTTGCTGCATATGCACTTAAGGCAATGAATGACTTTTCAAAGCTTTTTTACAAAAACAAAAATTTTGATTTTGACAGGTTCAGGAAATTCTTTGAGCTGCCCGGAAGTGTTCAGGATGAAATCCGTGTGAAAAAGATTTATGAAAAAATAAGAAAGATTAAGGGAAAAGCAAATCTTACTGCTGAGCAGAATAAAAACGAAAAATCAAGCATAAAATGCGTGGGCCTGACAATTGAAACAAGGGCGGACTATGCAGCAGAAAAAGAGTGCAAAGAAATGCTTGCCCTTGGGTGCACAAGGGTTGAATTGGGGGTTCAAAGCGTTTACGAGGATGTTCTTCAGAAAATTGAAAGGGGGCACGGCATCAAGGCAACAATTGATGCCTTTAAAACGCTAAAAGATTTTGGCTTCAAGATAAATGCGCATTATATGATAGGCCTGCCCGGCTCTGATGAAGAAATGGATATTGAAGGCCTGAAAAAACTCTTTTCAGATGAAAATTTCAGGCCCGACATGCTGAAAATTTACCCATGCCTTGTCATAAAAGGCACAAAATTATATGACTTGTGGAAAAACAGGAAATACGAAGCAATAACAGCTGAAAAAGCCTCTGAAATAATCTCTGAATTCAAGAGGTTTGTGCCTGAATACTGCAGGATTATGAGAATACAAAGGGACATTCCTTCAAATGTTATTGATGCCGGCCCCATTATGACAAACTTAAGGCAGTATGTTAATGCATTAACATACAGAAAGGGAATAAAATGCAGGTGCATAAGGTGCAGGGAGATTAGGGAAGGGAAAATTGAAAATCCGGAAACAAGAATCATTGAATATTCTGCCTCCGGCGGAAAGGAATTTTTTATCTCCCTTGAGGAAAATGACAAAATAATCGGGTTCTGCAGGCTGAGGTTTCCTTCGAACGATGAAAAAGTTGCATTTGTAAGAGAGCTGCATGTCTACGGGCCTGCTGAGCAGATTGGAAAGAAAGGAGAAATCCAGCACAGGGGCTTTGGCAGGAAGCTGCTGAAAAAAGCAGAAGAAATTGCAAAGCAAAACAAAAAGGAAAAGATATTGGTGATTTCCGGAGTCGGGGTCAGGGAATACTACAGGAAATTGGGTTATAAGAAAGAAGGAAATTATATGGCTAAGAACTTAAAATAGGGCTTATACAAAATAGTTATCTGTTGGGTCAAGTGAAGGGACCATAATAACCAATATCCCAAGCCCATTTTCATCAAATGCCTTGTGTCTCGTGTTTGGTGAAATCTCAACAAAGCTTCCTTCAGAAATCTCATATATCTTGTCATCAAGCTTTACCTTTCCGCTTCCCTTGACTACAAAATAAAATTCTGTTGTTATTCTGTGATAATGCTCTCTCGCCTTATCAACTTCCAGGCATACAAAAGAAACATCTTTTCTATCTTCAAACAATTTTTTTATTTTACCGCAATGGCCTGGCTCATAACCTAAATCTTTCACATTTATTATGCGCGTCATTTTACCTCAACCAGATTCTTCTCCTTGTCCACCTTAAACTTCACGTCCAGAAATTTCTCTGTTACATAAATATTTGTAAGCGTGTGGTTTGTTATCCTGGAAACTCTTATTTTCCCTCCAAACAGCCCCAGAAATGGAATCAGGTTGTCTGCAAGATGCTGGTCAACAGGAGCGCCTGATTCAATTTCCTTCAATAATTTCTCAGCTGCCTCCTTGCCGACATTTTCAGAAGACTTTCCCCTTTCGCCAAGTGCGTCTGCCCCCAGAATTATCGGATTCAGGCTG
>Ga0315268_10003716_pt1 | contig 16716 bp, 6 predicted proteins | sample C1_top_MG_FD_204535 | JGI IMG/M metagenome (GOLD analysis project Ga0315268, IMG submission 204535) | Sediment microbial communities from Yellowstone Lake, YNP, Wyoming, USA - C1_top | ecosystem: Environmental > Aquatic > Freshwater > Lake > Sediment | place: USA: Wyoming | collected 2017-08-01
AGTGCAGTGGCGACCATGCTGGGTGCGCTTAAGTTGCGCAGCGCACCGGTCACGGTGGTGTTCAGCGTGTTCGCGCTGCTCGGCTGGACCTTCTCGATGGCGGCCATGAGGCTGCTGTCGCCGCTGCTGGTCGGCTCGCTGACCACGGCGTTGATCGGTTCCGGCGTACTGGTGGCGTCAATTCCGCTGGCGCTGACCCTCACCTCGCTGGCGATCCGGCCGCTGCGGTCGATCTTCGTGCACGATACGCACCGGGGTCATCACGAGCTGGTCGGCAAGTCCTGCCTGCTCATGACCAGCAGCGTCGACCGCACGTTCGGGCAAGCCCGTCTCAGCGAAAGAAACCAGGACCTGGTGCTGCAGGTGCGTAACCGGGGCGGCGTGAAGTTCAAGCGCAATGAAGAGGTGCTCATCGTCGACTACGACCAGGAACATGACTCCTATCTGGTCGAGCCGATGCAGGCGCTGCTGGCCGAGTCGGCGCCGGACGAGGCAGTGCAGAAAGATCAACCGACGGCTGCGGTACAGGCGCAGCGGGTCGCCGACAAGAACAAGGGTTAGCGCGAACTCCGCCCCGCGCCCAAGCGCGCGGGTATCGAAACACGCCGGGAGCAGCGGACGGCTCGCGGCACAGGGGTGAACCGATGTTTGGCAGTTTTTGGCTTACGCTCATCGTGGTCGCGGTCGGGATCCTGGTTGGCCTCGTGTTCGGCGTTGCCCTCTTCGTCAAGGCCTTCTACCGCATCGTCTCGCAGGGGCAGGCGCTGATCGTCAACAAGACCGGCAACAAGACGATCGTCACCTTCAACGGCGGCACGGTGTTTCCCATCATCCATCGCGCCGAGGTGATGGACATCTCGCTCAAGACGATCGAGATCGACCGCAAGGGCACCGAGGGTCTGATCTGCCGCGACAACATCCGGGCCGACATCAAGGTCACCTTCTTCGTCCGCGTCAACATGACCGAGGAAGACGTGCTCAAGGTGGCGCAGTCGATCGGCTGCCAGCGCGCCTCGGCGCAACAGACGATCGAGGAGCTGTTCAGCGCCAAGTTCTCCGAGGCGCTCAAGACGGTCGGCTACGGCATGGACTTCGTGCAGCTGTACGACCAGCGCGAGCAGTTCCGCGACGCCATCCTCAAGGTCATCGGTACCGATCTCAATGGCTACGTGCTCGAGGACGCGGCCATCGACTTCCTGGAGCAGACCCCGCTCGAATCGCTGGACCCCAAGAACATCTTGGACGCCCAGGGCATCAAAAAGATCACCGAGCTGACCTCGACCCAGGCGATCAAGACCAACGAGTACGAGAACAACAAGATCAAACAGATCCGCAAACAGGACGTCGAGGCCAAGGAGGCAGTGCTGGCCCTCGACCGGCAACAGGAGGCGGCGATCGCGGCCCAGCAGCGCGAGATCGCGAGCGTGCGCGCGCGCGAGGGGGCCGAGGCGGCCAAGGTGCAGGCCGAGGAGAACCAGAAGGCGTCGCTGGCGCGCATCAAGAGCGAGGAGGAGATCGCGGTCGCCAACGAGGCGCGGCTGCGCCAGGTGGCGGTCGCCGAGAAGAACAAGGAGCGCGCGATCAAGGTCGAGACCGAGCGGGTCGAGAAGGATCGTGCGCTGGAGCAGATCACCCGCGAGCGCGAGACCGAGGTCGGCCGCATCGAGAAGGACAAGGTGGTCGAGAAGCAGAAAAAGGAGATCGCCGACGTCGTCCGCACGCGCGTCGCGGTCGAGAAGACCGTGGCCGAGGAGGAAGAGCGGATCAAGGACGTGCGGGCGCTGGCTGGCGCCAACCGCAACCGCGACGTCGTCGTGATCAATGCCGAGGCCGAGGCGCAGCAGGCGCTGGTCAAGGACATCAAGCAGGCCGAGGCGCAGGCGCGCGCCGCCGAGCACCAGGCCAAGCAGCGGCTGACCCTGGCCGAAGCGGAGCTGGAGGCCGCCGACCGCGAGGCCAAGGCCATGATCCGGCAGGCCGACGGCACCCAGGCGCAGACCGCGGCGCCCGGCATGGCCGAGGTCAGGGTCAAGGAGGCCGACGCCGTCGCCATCGAGAAGAAGGGCATGGCCGAGGCGCGCGTGCTCAAGGAGAAGATGATCAGCGAGGCCAATGGTTCCGAGGCCAAGGGGCTGGCCGGCGCCAAGGTGCAGGAGGCGATGGCGGCCGCGCAGCTCAAGACCGGCCAGAACGAGGCGATCGTGATCAAGGACAAGGGCACGGCCGAAGCAGCCGGCATCGAGCTCAAGCTGACCGCCGAGGCCAGCGGCCTCAACGAGAAGGCGGCCGCCATGAAGTCGCTCAACGACATGGGGCGCGGCCACGAGGAGTTCAGGTTGCAGCTCGACAAGGAAAAGACGATCGCGCTGCGCGGCATCGAGATGCAGCGCGAGGTCGCCGAGGCCCAGGCACATGTGCTGGCCGAGGCGCTCAAGAACGCCAAGATCGACATCGTCGGCGGCGACGGCGCCTTCTTCGACCGTTTCATCCGCTCGATCAGCGTCGGCAAGAGCATCGACGGTTTCTTCGACAAGAGCGACGCGGCGCGCAAGCTGTTCGATAGCTACTTCTCCGGCGAGCACGACCTGCCGGGTGAGATCAAGCAGGTCCTGCAGCAGGCGGCGCGACCTGCCGGCGACGCCCCGAAGCTGACCCTGTCGGCGCTGTTGATGCAGCTGATGGCAAGCAGCGACGAGGAGAAACGGGCCAAGGTGGGCGCGTTGATCGAGCAAGCCAAGAAGCTGGGCATCGACAAGCTGACCACGGGTTGATCGATGCCAGCGCGCCGCCGAGGCGGCGGTCGGGTCGAGACGACATGCAATCACTGGTGACGGATCTCATTGGCGATCTCTACAGCGTGCTCACCGGCGAATCGATCGGTGCCGGGGCCGAACTGTCCTACGACAACCTCAAGCGCCGATTCGTGCAACAGGTGGCGCGGCACCCGATCGATACGATGGTCGGGACGACACTCGTCGGCAGCGCGCTGCTCTATCTGCTGGAGCGGGGGAGCAACCCCAAGCTGCGAACACCGGCCGACGCACTCTGGGCGGTGTCGAGCTGTATTGCTGCGGTGTCCGACGCCGGCGGCGCGGTGACCCCCCTGGGCAAGGCGCTGCTCGGTTGGGTCATGGCCATCGGGCCGGGCGTCCAGGCGCTGGTCGCCGCCGAAGGCATGACGCACCGCCAGACCCTGCCGCCAGCAACGGCGCTCGACCCGGTGGTCGTCAATCGTCTCGAGCACATCGCGCAGGTGCTCGAGCAGATCTTGGAGCATCGCCTGACCACGCAGCCGATGGCTGCTGACAGCGGGGCAAAGTCGCCATGAGCAGCAGCGGTGACAAGCCGGCCGTCACCGCTGAGGCCGCGGCGGCGAGCAAAGGGCCCGCGATCGAGGGCGGTGCCTACGAGATCATCCGCGCCCGGCTGGTCGAGGGCGCGACCGAGCTGGGGCGCCGCGCCAGCGCGCTCAACAAGCAGCGGATCGAGGTCTTTGGCGGCATCGAGATGGCGGTGCTCGGCAACGAGCGCGTGCGCACCGAGAACAACTGCATGCCGCGCGACATCGTCGCCATCGGCGATCGCCTGCTGTTTGGCTACAACGTCTTCATCGGGCTTAAAAAGGAGACCGTCGTCAACGACGTGCTCAGCCTGCAGCGAGTTGGTCGCAGCGGCGAAGGCTTCGCCTTCGAAACGGTACCGGCCGTGCAGGTCGACTTTCTCGCCGACCCGCGTTTTCTCAAGGACTTTGCCGAGCTGTACGCTTACTACAAGGATGCGCGGCTGCTGCAGCTGCGCCGGGTCGGCCCCAAGCTGCTGGCGGTGTTTCAGACCTCGGCCTCGCTCAAGGACGTGCGGGTCTTTCGCTGGGCGGTCGACGTCGACGGTGCGATCACCTACCTCGACAACCGTGGCGGCGAGGACCACACGTTCCCGCCGGCTCACGACTTCGAGTGGACGCCGACCGGCCGCGAAAACTTCGTCTTTGGCAAGCACCCGCACGTCAACATCCTGGACCAGGTGTTCGTCGAGACCGTGGGCGGCGACCTGACGGTCAAGGTCGAGAACAACACCGAAGACGGCTTTGGCATCTACCGTGAACCGGTGCTCGACAAGGACCAGACGCTCGACGACGCGCCGATCCACTACGCCAAGCTCGGTACCCTGATCGTGCTCCGGGTGCTGCCGTTCCGCGAGGAGCAGCACCGCTACCTGGTCTACAACACCCGCACGCGGCAGGTGGCGCGCATCGACGCCGTTGGCAACTCGTGCCAGCAGCTGCCCGAGGACCACGGCATCGTGTTTCCGGGCGGCTACTACCTGCAGGATGGCGAGACCAAGAGCTTCGACCTCGACGCCAGCGGCCTCGAGTTTCAGCGCGTGGTCCGGTCGCCCAATGGCGAGGACGTGATGTTCGTCTATCGCCAGGCGATCGAGGGCCGCACCGCGCTGCTCTCGTATAACCTGATCCGCAAGGAGATCGAGAGCCCGATCCTGTGCAACGGATTCAGCCTGTTTCCGGACGGCACGCTGGTGGTGTTCAAGGCCGAACCCGAGCCGACCCGCGTGCACCAAATGCGCATCTGGCAGACGCCCTACATGGACGACGAGCACGCTGCGGCCGCCTCGGCGGCCAGCAAGCACGCCGGCACGCTCTGGATCAAGATCGGCAACGCCGAGCTGGTGCGTGGCATCTCCGACTGCCACTCGCTGCGCCGCATGATCGAGAACCAGCAGCCGTCGATGACGGTGTACGAGGACCTGGTCAAGGCAGCCGGCCGTGTGCTCGACGGCTATCGCTGGCTGGGCGAGAAGCTGGTCAACGACCTACGCTCGGTGATCCAGGAGATCGCCAAGAACGGCGAGCTGTGCATCGACGAGTTCGAGAAAGTGCTCGCCATGCAGCAGACCGCGAGCGCGGCGCTCGACGAGGCAGCGCAGCGGCAGCAAGCGATCTTCGACGACATGCAGCCCGACACCTGGCAGACGGTCGACCACTTCGTCAACGCGATGGCCCGGCTGCGCACGCAGCGTGGCCAGCTGATCAGCCTGCGCGAGCTGCGCTACATGGATCTGGAGCGCGTGGCCGGCCTCGAGCGGCAGGTGGTCGAGCGCTTCGAGTGGCTGTCCGGCCGCGCGGTCGAGTTTTTGCTCGGACCCGATGCGCTCAAGCCATACCGCGACCAGTACGCGAGCCTGATGCAGCGGATCGAGAAGGTCGAGCGCGGCCTCGACGTGGTACCGCTGGCCAAGGATCTCGAGACCATGGCCAGCGGCCTCGATCTGCTGACCGAGGTGGTGACCGGCCTCAAGATCGACGACGCCAACGCGCGCACCCGTATCCTGGAGGATATCTCCGAGGTCTTCGCGCTGATCAACCGCGCTCGCGCCACGCTCGACGGCCGCCGCCGCGAGCTGCTGCAGCGCGAGGGGGTGGCCGAGTTTGGCGCCCAGTTCAAGCTGTTCGGCCAGAGCGTGCAGAGCGCGCTCGGCCTGTGCGACAGCCCCGAGAAGTGCGACGAGCAGTTGAGCCGGCTGATGGTGCAGCTCGAGGATCTGGAAGGGCGGTTCGGCGAGTTCGACCAGTTTGCCGCCGACCTGGCGCAAAAGCGCGAGGAAGTCTACACCGCCATCAACGGCCGCAAGCAGACGCTGCTCGAGGAGCGGCAGCGGCGTGCGCAAAACCTGGTCAGCGCCGCCGAGCGCATCCTGCAGGGCGTCGGCCGGCGCGCGCTTGGCTTCAAGAATCTCGACGAGCTGAATGCCTACTTTGCCTCGGACGCGATGGTGCTCAAGGTGCGCGACCTGGCCGAGCAGCTGGCGACGTTGGGCGACAGCGTACGGGCCGAGGAAGTGGTGGGCCGGCTCAAGGCAGCGCGCGACAATTCGTCGCGCCAGCTGCGCGACAAGACCGAGCTGTTCGAGGAAGGGCAAAACATCATCAAGCTCGGCCAGCACCGCTTTGCCGTCAACACCCAGCCGCTCGAGCTGACCATGCTGCCGGTCGACGGCAAGCTGGCGCTGCAGCTCACCGGCACCGACTACACCGAGCAGGTGACCGACACCTCACTTGACCAGCTGCGCGACTACTGGGAGCAGTTGCTGGTCAGCGAGACAGCTGACGTCTATCGCGGCGAGTACCTGGCCGCCTGCATGCTGTTCGACGCCGACATCGGTAGCAACGGACTGTCGCTCGAGCAGCTGGCGCTGGCGGCGTCCAGCGAGAATGGGTTGCTCGATCCGGTGCGCCAGTATGCGGCCAGCCGTTACGACGAGGGCTATGACCGCGGCGTGCACGATGCTGACGCCGCGCTGATCCTGGGCAAGGCGCTCGGGCTGTACCAGACCGCCGGTCTGCTGCGCTTTGCGCCGCGCTCGCGCGCGCTGGCCTGTCTGTTCTGGGCCTTTGTCGACTACCGCGATCTGAAGGAGCTGTTGCAACGCAAGGCGCGCAGTCTGGGTCGGTTGCGCTCGGTGTTCAGCCACAGCCCGGCGCACGAGGCGTTTGCCGACGAGCTGGCCGCCGAGATCGGCCGCTTCGCCGTGGCCGAGAAGATCCCGCACCACGCCGACGATCTGCGCGCCGCCGGCGCCTATCTGGCGCAGGAGTTGGCGACCGATCCGCTGCGCTTTGCCACCAGCGCCGAGGCGATGGCGCTGCGCGATGCCTTCTGGCGCCACCTCGACGACGCTGGCGGACGCGCCGCGTTCGACGCCGACCTGAGATCGCTCGAGGGCGACCTGCGCACGCGTTTCGAGCTGGCCACCGCCTGGTTGGCGGCCTTTGTCGCCCGCAGCGACAAGCCCGCCATCGCGACGCTGGCACCGGTGTTGGACGAGGCGGTGGTGCTGCTGCTCAGCGAGACCCGGCTCGACCGCGACCAGAGCGCGGCGCTCAGTGCGGTCGAGGTGAGCGGCCTGCTCGGCCAGCACCCGCGCATCGAGAACCGCACGCTCAAGCTCCGGCTCGACGAGTTCCTGACCCGGCTGACGCGCTTCAGGCAGACCCGGGTGCCCGGATTCAGGGCCTTTCGCGACGCGCGCAGCGTCGTGCTCGAGCGCGCCCGGCGTGAGCTGCGGCTGGACGAGTTCAGCGCGCGCGTGCTCACCTCTTTCGTCCGCAACCGGTTGATCGATCAGGTCTACCTGCCGCTGATCGGCGACAACCTGGCCAAGCAGATCGGCGCCACCGGCGACAAGAAGCGCACCGACCTGATGGGCCTGCTGTTGCTGATCTCGCCGCCTGGTTATGGCAAGACCACGCTGATGGAGTACGTCGCCAACCGGTTCGGCCTGGTCTTCATGAAGGTCAACGGACCGGCCCTCGGTGTCGACGTCAAATCATTCGATCCGACCGAGGCGCCCAATGCCACGGCGCGGCAAGAGGTGGACAAGATCAACCTGGCGTTCGAGATGGGCAACAACGTGATGCTTTATCTCGACGACATCCAGCACACCAACCCCGAGCTGCTGCAGAAGTTCATCTCGCTGTGCGATGCGCAGCGTCGGGTCGAGGGCGTCTGGCGCGGCCGCACCAAGACCTACGACCTGCGTGGCAAGAAGTTTTCCGTCGTCATGGCCGGCAACCCGTACACCGAGTCGGGCGCCCGGTTCCAGATCCCGGACATGCTGGCCAACCGTGCCGACATCTACAACCTGGGCGACATCCTGGGCGGCAAGGAGCGCGAGTTCGCGCTCAGCTACCTGGAAAACGCATTGACCTCGAACGCGGCGCTGCAGCCGCTGGCGGCGCGTGACCTGAGCGACTTTTACCTGCTGGTGCGCATGGCACAGGGCGAGGAGATCGCCACCACCGAGCTCAAGCACGGTTACTCGGCGGCCGAGATCGAGGAGATCGTCGGCGTGCTGAACAAGCTGTTCTACCTGCAGCAGATCGTGCTCAAGGTCAACTCGGGCTACATCGCATCGGCGTCGACCGACGAGCGGTTTCGCAGCGAGCCGCCGTTCAAGCTGCAGGGCTCCTATCGAAACATGAACAAGATGGCCGCCAAGGTGGTGGCGGTGATGAACGATCAGGAGCTTGAACAGCTGGTCGACGACCACTACCAGGGCGAGGCGCAGACCCTGACCAGCGGCGCCGAGCACAACCTGCTCAAGCTGGCCGACCTGCGCAACCGGCTCAGCGCCGAACAGCAGCAGCGCTGGGGCGAGATCAAGAAAAGCTTTGGCCGGCTGCAGCGCAGCGGCGGCGCCGACGACGATCCGGTGGTGCGCGTCACGGCGACCCTCGCCAATATCGGGGAAGAACTCGAGCGCGTGCACGGCGCCATCAACGCTGCGGTCAAGGTCGATGAGAAATTGGCGGCCGAGCGGGCGCGGCTGCAGCTGCAACCGCTGGTCGACGAGTTCGAGTCGCTGCAGCAGGCGATCGAGCGCGCGGCCAAGACCAGGGCACCGGCGGTATCGGCACCGGCCCCAGTCGCGCTGCCGCCGAGTCCGGCGATTGGACCCGAGCAGCTCAACCAGCTGTTGACCGAGCTGGGCAATCTGCGCGGTGCACTGATGTGGGCCGCGCAGAGCAGCCAGCAGGGCGCGCGGACGTTCGAGGGACAGCTGCAAAAGTCGCTGACGACCGAGATGGCCGACCTGCGCGACGTCATCACCAAGGCGGCGCAGAGCAGCGTGCGGGTGCAGGCCAACCTGATCGGCAACGGCAGCGAACAGACCCAGGTGCTGACGCAGTTCGTCGACCGTCTCGGCCAGGCGCTGGCCACGCTGGGGCAGCAGCAGGCGGCGGTTGCCGGCATGGGCATGAGCGACCTGGCGACGCTGCTGGCGCAACAGACCATGCTGGTCGAGGGCACGCTGGTGCCGCTGGTCAAGACCATGGCGCGCGGCATGCGCGCCGACAAGGGCACCACCGAGAAGCTGGACCAGGCGCTCGAGCTGCTCAAGTCGATCGAGCAAAAGGCCAAGACCGGCGCGCTCAAGGCCGGCTACTTCTATGTGCCGGTCGGCACCACCACCAAGTGAACGCGACAGGGGACGGCATGCACGTCGACGAGGCGCTGCGCACTCTGAAAGATCGCGACCGGCCGGCCACCGAGCGCATCGAGGCGGTTGCTGCGCTCGGCCGTTCGGATGATCCGCGCGCGCGCCAGGCCTTGCACGACGTGCTGAGCGGCGAGGCCGACAGCATCGTGCGCGACGCCATCGCGACCGCGCTGCGGCGCAGCAATCCCACCGTGCTCGGCATCAAGCGGCCCAAGCTGAACAAACCCGCGAAGTGACAGTGGGCGCTACGCTTTCGCGTGCGTGATGCGCCAGAGGTGGTGCATGCGCTCGTTGCGCTTGAAGTCGAACGGCAGCGTCTTGTGCGACAGGTCCTCGATCACGGCGTCAAGCAACCCGCCGCGGTCGAGCTTGAAGCGCTTGAAGTTGGTCGAGAACAGCAGCACGCCGTCGGGCGCCAGTAACTTGAGTGCGGCGTTGATCAGCGCGCAGTGGTCGCGCTGCAGATCCAGCACCTCCTCCATCTTCTTGCTGCTCGAGAAGGTGGGCGGTTCGAGGAAGATCAGATCGTAGGGACCGCTCGGCTGCGCCAGCCACTCGACGCAGTCGGCGCGAACCAGCTCGTGCTTGCTGCCGCGCACGCCGTTGTGCTGGAGGTTGCGCTCGGCCCAGGCCAGGTAGGTGTTGCTGAGGTCGACCGAGGTGGTGCTGGAGGCGCCGCCCTTGGCTGCGCAGACCGTGGCGGTCGCGGTGTAGCAGAACAGGTTGAGAAAGCGCCGGCCGTCGGCGAGCGAGCGGATCAGCTGACGCGTGATCCGGCCATCGAGAAAGAGGCCGGTGTCGAGGTGGTCGGTGAAGTTGACCAGAAACTCAAGACCGCCTTCGCGCACCGGGTGAAAAGCGGCCTTCTCGTCCAGCTTCGGGTACTGCTCGCCCGGTCCTTGCCGGTGCCGGGTCTTGAAGAAGACATTGTCGGCCGGCACGTCGAGCACCGCCGGCAGCGTTGCCAAGATCGCTCGCCGCCGCTGCTCGGCGACCCGCTCCTCGATGTGGCGCGGTGGCTGGTACTCCTGCACGTGCACCCACTGCTCGTAGCGGTCGATGGCGACGGCATAGGCCGGGATGTCAGCGTCGTAGACGCGGTAGCACGAGATCTCCTCGCGCTGCGCCTGGCGGCCGAGCGCGCGGTCGCGCTTGGCCAGGCGGTTGGCAAAGGCTTCGGTCGACTCCTGCTCGAGCGCGGCGACCTCGGCGGTGCGCGCGCTGGCCACAGCGTCGCGCTGGGCGCGCTCGGTGGCGTCGGCGATCGGCAGCTCGAGCCAGCGGCATTCGAGCGCGCCGTTGTAGACATGCCAGCGCCTGGTCGCGCGCAGCTTGAGCGCGCGGGTCAGCGTGTCATCGCTGGCGAGCACATAGGCACGCCAGCCGGCAAAGTGCTGGCGCAGCGTCTCGCCGAGGCTGGCGTACAGCGGCTGCAGTGCAGCGGCCTGGCCAAGCCGCTCGCCATAGGGCGGATTGACGACGACGATACCGGGGCTGGACTGGCGCGCCAGCAACTCGTGGCAACTCGTCAGCTCGCGCCGTTCGAAGTGGACCACGTCGGCGACCCCGGCGCGGCCGGCGTTGGCGATCGCGTGGCGCACCGCTGCGGCATCCACGTCGCTGCCGATGATCGACGAACGGCTGCGCGCCTGCGCGCGGCGGTCGGCCGCCTCAGCCAGCAACCGGTTCCAGGCCGCAGCGTCGTGCTGTCGCCAACCGGTGAAGCCGTGATGCGTGCGGATGATTCCTGGCGCGACGTCGGCGGCCATCAGCGCGGCCTCGATCGCAAAGGTGCCCGATCCGCACATCGGGTCGAACAGCGGTTGCCCGGCCGCGGCCGCCTCGGGCCAGCGCGCGCGCAGCAACAGCGCTGCCGCCAGGTTTTCCTTGAGCGGCGCTTCACCCGCCTCGGTCCGATAGCCGCGGCGGTGCATGCTGCCGCCGGAGAGGTCGATGTACACGGTGACGGCGGTCGCCTCGGCATGGACGTGCAGGGGCAGGTCAGGTTGCCCGACGTCGACCGATGGCCGGCGGCCAAAGCCCGCGCGGAACTGATCGACGATGCCGTCCTTGACCCGCTGCGCTGCGAACAGCGTGTGGGTCATCGTCGAGCGGGCTTGCGAAAAATCCACCGCAAAGGTCTGGTCGAGACCGAAGTGCACCGTCCAGTCGATGCCCTGCACGCCCTGGTAGAGCGCGTCCGGCGAGTCGGCGTCGAACTGCCCGATCTGCAGCAGCACGCGGCTGGCCACCCGCGACCACAGGCAGCAGCGCATCCCCAGTTCAAGCGATCCGCGTATCGCCACCCCGGCGCGTCGCAGTGTCACTTCGGTCGCGCCGATTGCGCGCAGCTCGTCTGCGAGCAGCGATTCAAGCCCCTTTGGCGCAGTGACGAACAGGTCATGGAGGGCTGGCATGGCGCGACCCTATTATCAGATGCGATTGCAGCGGTCGACGCCGGTGGACGGATCGCGCCGAATATCCGGCACTGCCGATATATGAATAATGAATGGGCGCGCCACGCGGCCAGCTTTGGGCCGTTGGCGTGGACGAGTGTGGCATGACCAGGGTCGACCGAAATGCTCCCCGCACGACCGCGCGCAGCAGCGGCGAAGTGACCCCGCGGCCCCCGGCGCCGGCGAGCAGCACTCCGGGCCGAGCGACGACGGACGGCAGCGCCGTCGACGCCAACGCCTATGGCGAGGCACGGCGCACGCTCGGCGATGACCAGCCGGCCGGCCGGCCCGACCTGACCACCGGCGACGGTTCGCGGCCAGACAGCAGGCTCGGCCTGCTGCGCACCCGGCGCGAACTCGATCAGCCGACCGCTGCCAGCGGCAATCGCGGCGAGGAGCGCTTCAATCCGTTCGAGCACGAGTTCGGCCGCACGCTGCTCGACTCGGTCACAGCCCTCGGACCGGGCAAATTGCCTGGCGTCGAACCGCTGCAGATCGCCGACCGCGTCAAGGACGGCAATGTCGTCGTCGAGATCCCGCTCAAGGCCGGCAAGTACAAGGCCAAGGGCATCAACTACAAGGTCGAGCCCAACACCACGATGCGGGTGCAGATGCAGGTACGCGACGGCAAGCTGGTGCCAGCGCGCGATGCGCGCGGTCGCGACACCGGCGGTGGCTGCAAGGTCGACATCCGGCCGCCGCTCGACCTGCCGCTCTGGGTCACCGGTCGTGGCGCCTACCTGCGCGAACGCGGCGAGGCGCAGGCGCAGTTCAAGGCCGAACTGGGCGGCTTCTTCGATCTCAACATCGGCAAGCAGGGCACGTTCGAGTTGAAGGACGCGCTCGGTGCGTTTGGCGACGGCAGCGCCAGCAGCGTGCCGGCCGCGGGCAACTCGCGCAACAACCGCAACGCCGAGACATCGCCGCTGGCCAGCGGCATGGTTCAGTTTGACCAGATGAAGTTCGCGGTCGGCGACGTGACGCTCAAGGCCGGCGGTCTGGATGCCGGCTCGGTCAAGCTCGACCTGGCCGATGGCAATCGTCTGCAGCTGACCGGCGACCTCAACTCGGCCGTGCTGCAGGGGCAGGTGCGCACGAACGCGATTGCGCTCAACCAGGACGGTTTCGCGCTGACCACCGGTCCCGGTACCGCCGACCTGGTGGCGCGCTACCAGCGCCAGCCTGACGGCAGCCTGGCGGTCAAGGCGCAGGTCAGCAACCTCAACGCGACCGCCGACGGCATCGAGGCGAAGCAGGAGGTGGGTGGCGGCCGGCCGCCGGATCGGATCTCGCTCGGCCGCACCGCGCTGCGCAATGGCTCGTTCGATGTCGACTTCACGCTGCGCAAGGACCCGGCCAGCGGCGCGCTGAGCGTGGGCTCGACCAAGACCCGGACCCATCTCGAGATCGACGGCCAGCTCAATGGCGCCAAGCTGACCGTGGCCGATGCGCGCGACGATGCCGAACTCAGGGCGGGCCCGACGCGGTTGCAGGGCACCATCGAGCTCAACGATCGCACTTTCAAGCTCGACGCCAGTGCCAGCAACATGAAGTTCGAGGTCGCCGACCTGCAGGCGGCCGAGGGCAGCGCCGGTCTCGACGTCCACCACCTGCGGGCGCAGGGTGACGCCAAGCTCTCGATCGACACCGGCCGCAAGCAGTACGACATCGAGGCGCAAGCGCGAAACATCGATCTGCGCATCGACGACTACCGCGGCAGCGCGCGTGGGACCGCGGTCGACATGGGCCGCACCGACATCAGCGGCGCTGGCAAGGTCAAGGTCAGCCTGGCCAACCACGAGGTCGACATCGAGGGCAACCTGCGGGTCAAGGGCAGCATCGACGACGTCAAGGTGCAGACCGGCGACGGCAAGACCGCGCTCGACCTGGCCAAGGGTTCCACCATCGATGCCACGCTGCACAAGCTGTCGGCGGCGCGCGGCCAGCCGTTCGTGCTCGATGCCAGCGGCCAGGTCGACCTCGGCCTCGAGAACTACTCGACCCAGCTGCCTGGCGTCAGCGCCAGTGGCACCGCCCGCGTGGCCGGCCGGACCGACCTCAAGATCGGACCGGGCCAGGTGCTATTGAGCAACTCTGACGCCAGCATCTCGGTCAACGTCGACGATGGCCAGGTGGCGCCGGGCGGCCAGGGCTTCAACCTCGACCTGGCTCGCGGCTCCAAGCTCGACCTCAAGGTCAAAGAGGCCAGGTTCTCGTCGACCGCTCCGGCCAGCGTCACGCTGGGCGCGGGCAGCAAGCTCGACGCGGTGCTCGATCGCGGCCAGATCACGATCGGCCGTTCGGTGGTCGAGCTCGAGCCTGGCAGCCAGGCCCACTTCGCTATTGACTCGCTGCGCACCGGCGCCAGCGGTCCCGAGCTCAAGGGCAAGCTCAGCGTCGATGCCAAGCTCGATGCCTCACGTCTCGACGGTCATGCCCTGAGCAGCAACCCGAATCTGCGGATCGAGGGGCCGACCGGCGCCCGCGCCAAGACTCGAGTCACGGTCGACGACGTCACGCTGCGTCAGGACGGCACCTTCGCGCTCAGCGGGGTCGGGCTCAAGGTCGATGCACACGTCGACCGCGTCGCCAGCACGTTGCCAGCGCCGCCGACCACGGTGCCGGGCGATGGGGCGCTGCCGATCGAACCGCCGTACGCACTGCCGCAAGCGCCGCGGGTCGGACCCGAGACGTCGCCGGCAGGCACCATCGCTGCCAGCGACGTCAGCCGACTTTCGGCAGCCTCGATCGCCGGCGCCAGCGCGGCGAGCGCGGCCCATTTCGATCCGGTCGACGTCGCGCGCCGGCTCGAAAACGGCACCCTCGAGTTCGAGATCCCGGTCGCGGGCAAGCTGGGCAGCGGCTACTGGAAGAGCGCCGATTTTGCCAGGGGCACCAAGCTCAGCGTGACCGCCAGGGTCGAAAACGGCAAGCTCGTGCCGGGCGAGGTCAAGGCCAAGTTCTCGTCGTCAGGCGACGGGCCGCTCTGGGTTACTGCGCGCGGCGCTTACATCGACAGCGACAACACGCTGCGGCTCGACCTGGGCGGTATGCGCGACTTCGCGGTCAAGGGCATGGAGAAGATGCCGACCGACGTCGCCGGTTTTGTCGATCGGTTGACCGGCCGCAGCACGACGGGCGCCGGCGGCGGCGGTCGCAGTGGCGCTGGCAGTGGTGCCAGCACGGGCAGCGCGGCCAGCAGCGGCGATGCGCAGCTCAAGGCCTTCAAGTTCCCGGACGCGCGGATCGAGATCCGTGACGCCCAGTTCAAGAGCGGGACGCTGCCCCTGCCTGGCGGCAATGTCGACGTCAAGCCGGGCACCAAGTTCTCGCTCTCCGGCACCATGCAAAAAGCGACCCTGACCGGCCGCGTCGACTTCAATGCTCTCGAGCTGGCGCAGGATGGGGTTGCGCTCAAGGCTGGCGCGGGTAGCGCCGACCTGCGCGTCGACTACAGCAGCCGTGGCGATCGGGCCGAGGTGACGACGGCGCTCGACAACCTGTCGCTCGACCTGCAGTACGCGGTCACCAAGCGCGCCAACGGCGACTACATTCATTTGGCGCGCGGCACCACCAGCGGCGCGTCGTTCCACGGCACGACCAACCTGCACCTCAACGAGCTGGGCCTGCCCGACCGCATCGATGCTGGCGAGGGCAAGCTCGACGTGCCGCGCTTCAATGGCCAGATCGAGGGCGCCCGGGTCACGGTGCCGGACGCGGATGGCACGGCGCAGATCGAGATCGGCCGCTCGGCGGTAGAGGGCGAGATCCGCGCCGACAAGCAGCGCATCCTGGTGCGCGGCAAGGTGGCGCAGCTCGACGCCACGCTGCACGACTTCCAGGTCAAGAGTGACACCGCAGCGGCCGACATCGACTACGCGCGGATCAAGGGGTCGGGCCGGGTCGATTTCGGCAGCGACAGCGGCTTGACCATCGACGCCAAGGTGTCGGCGGTCGACGTGCGCGGTCGCGAGTTCAAGGGCGCAGGCCGCGGCTTCTCCGTCGACACCGGCACCACCTACCTGACTGGGCAGGGCCAGCTCAAGTTCCAGTCCAATGGCGAGCTGGCAGTGACCGGCGATCTGCACCTGGATAGCGCGCTCACGAGCGGTGGCTTTGACGGCAAAGCGATCGGCGTGCCCGGGCAGATGCAGGTGGCGGGCGGATCGCGGGTGGTCGCTGACGTCAACGAGTTCCGATTCAACAAGGACGGCAGGCTGGTGGTCCGCGGCAAGGGCGGCATCGACTTCAGGCTGGACAACTTTGACGGCGGCATTGGCCCGGTGCGGGCCGAGGGCGTGGCGCGGCTGTACGGTGGCGGCGAGTTTGCGCTCGACACCGAGAAGGGCGTCACGTTGCCGCCGCAAATGGCGCTCGACGTCGACGTGCGCGACGGCGCGATCGAGAGCAGCGACGGCAAGGTCAAGCTCGACTTCGCACGTGGCTCGAAGGTCAGCTTCCGCGTCACCGCGCTCAACCTGAGCGAGACCGGCGAGCTGCAGAAGTTCGAGTTGGGCCGCGGCACCCACCTGGTCGGAACTCTCGACCGCGGCACGATCGCGTTGCCTGGCCTGAACCAGCCATTGACCCTGGGTGCCGGCTCGGCCGTCGATTTCGCGATCGACAAGCTGGTGGCTGAACGGGCTGGTGCCAGCTCGGTCCAGGGCCGGCTCAAGCTCGATGCGACAGTCGACATGCGGCAGATCGATCTGAACGCGCTGGCGCGGCTGCGCGGCGTGCAGATCGAGCGCATAGACGACGTCACCGGCAAGTTGCGGCTCGACATCGAACGCGTGCGGTTGGGCAACAACGGTTCGTTTGCGCTTGATGACGCCGACATCAGCATCGATGCGCGGCTCGGCGCGGTCACGGGCAGCTATCGCCCGCAGCGTTAGGTTTCCTCTTCGTCGTCGTCAGCCGCGCGTACATTGAACGCGTTTTGCGCCTTGCGGTAGCCGTCGTGCAGGATGGTCTCGATCGCATCGGCGGCGCGCACGATCATCTCGTCGACGATCGGCTGCTCCGAGCGGTGGAACCCGCCGAGCACGTGATCGACCACGTTGTTGCGCGCCGGCCGGCCAACGCCCAGCCGCACTCGCACGAAGTCGCGGCCGAGGTGGGCGATGGTCGAGCCGATCCCCTTGTGGCCACCGTGGCCGCCGCCGAACTTGACCTGGATGCGGCCTAGCTCGAAGTCGATGTCGTCGTGCACCACGGCAATGTCGGCTGGCTCGATCTGGTAGAA
>Ga0315268_10003717_pt1 | contig 16712 bp, 15 predicted proteins | sample C1_top_MG_FD_204535 | JGI IMG/M metagenome (GOLD analysis project Ga0315268, IMG submission 204535) | Sediment microbial communities from Yellowstone Lake, YNP, Wyoming, USA - C1_top | ecosystem: Environmental > Aquatic > Freshwater > Lake > Sediment | place: USA: Wyoming | collected 2017-08-01
TGATTGGGGCTTTCAAGCCAAGGAAGGAAGAAGACGGTCCTGACATAAGGGCATGTTCCCCGATAATTATCACTTGCAGAGCCCCCCTGGCTGCTTCGGAGCCAGGGTGAGCGCTTAATCTCTCCCTTTGCCAAGACCCGCCACCGGGTTCACTATCCTGGGAACACCCCCTTCACCCTGCCTTAGGGACATCTGACAGCTTTTCTCAATAGGCCACCAGCAGGTAAATCATGCAGAGGGTGACGGTGATGAGCATGGGCACAAAGCAGGCCTTCATGTAGCTCAGGAAAGAAATCTGGTAGCCGGCCTTGTCCATCATGCCCACGGTCACCACGTTGGCCGACGCCCCGATCATGGTGCCGTTGCCGCCCAGGCAGGCCCCCAGAGCCAGGGACCACCACAGGACGCCGTTGTCGGCGCCTGGTATGGTCTGGTTCAGGAAAGCGACAATGGGAAGCATGGTGGCGGTGAAGGGGATGTTGTCGATGAAAGCCGAGGCGATGGCACTCACCCACAGGACAATGATGATGGCCGCGGTGAGGTTGCCCTGAGAGACGTCCTTCACCCAGTTGGCGATCATCTGGATCAGGCCGGTCTCTTCCGCCCCGGCAATGACGATAAACAAAGCCATAAAAAAGACCAGGGTGGGCCATTCCACCTCATGTTCCAGCATCTCCACAATATCCACCCGGGACAAGACCAACAGGAGCATGGCCCCGGTCAGGGCGGCCACCGAGGGCTGCATGTGAAGCATGCCGTGAATGACGAACAAGAAAATCGTCAAGCCCAGGAGCCACAGACACAGGGCCAGCAGCTTACGGTCGGTGATGCGGTATTCTTCCCGGAGAAAGGCGATGGTGGCTTGTACGTCTTTTACTTCGGCCTGAAGATAGTCTTTTTTATACCAGAAGACAAAATAGACAGCCGTGATGATCATGCAGATCGTGCAGATTCCCGTCAAATTGAGGGCAAATTGGCCAAAGGTGAGGTTGGCGTAAGAGCCGATGAGGATATTGGGCGGGTCTCCGATCAAGGTGGCCGTGCCGCCCACATTGGAGGCGAAAACTTCGGGGATCAGGAGGGTAATGGGGTTGATCTTCAAGGTTAAGGCAATTTCTATGGTCACCGGTATCATGAGAAGCATGGTGGTGACATTATCCAGGAAGGCCGAAACTATTGCGGTAATCCACATAAAAAGAACCGCCAGGACAAAGACATTGCCCCGGGCCAGGGCGTAGCTCTTATAGGCCAGCCACTGGAACATGCCGGTTTTTTTTATGACCCCGACAATGATCATCATACCGAGCAAAAGAAAAACGACATTCATATCCATGGCATGCATGGCGTCTTCAAACGAAAGAATGAAATAGGCCGAATCAAAGACGCCCAGCGTGTAGGAGAGAAATAACATCAGAGTGGCGCCCAGAAGGGCGGCCAGGGTGCGGTGCAGCCATTCCAGGGCGATAATGAGATACACCACGAGCAAGATAAGCGTCGCCAGCCAGAAAGCCGGGGTGACCTGCCGTTCCAGGCCGAGGTTCTGATGGGTGTAAAATAGTTGGTTGCCAGCCCCATCAACTCCGCCAGCCAGCAGCTTCGCTTGAATGGGTCCGGAAGCCCGCCAGGCGGGTTTGGAAGCTTGAATTTTTACCTCCGCCCCGGGCAAAGTGCCAGCCGGCAGGGTAAATTCCGCGGCGAAGCTACCCGAGGCCCCGGTGCGAATGTCAGCCTCTTTTCCCAGGGGTTGAAGAGGCTGGCCGTTCACCGTTACCTTTACAGCCACATCTTTAATACCCTTCCCCTGAGTGTTTTTTACCCTTCCCGCCAGATTGAGATGATCTTCAGCCCGGGTGTCGGCGGCTAGGAGTACCAGAACCAATCCGGCCAGCAGGAACCAAATGAGTTTATATGGCGTGACCGTCGTTTTCCTTAGCAACGTTGCCACCTTTTTATATTATGGAATACTGTACCCGACGGCCCCGTTGTCTGGCCAGCGCCAGGCATCGGAACTCAGCTATAAACAACTGCCACCGCCGCGCAGGATACGGTGTGCACCACGTTGCTGGTGACGCTGCCAATGAGCAGTTTGGCCAGGGCCGAGCGCCCCCTATTGCCCATCAGGATGAGGGGATAACCGCCTTCCTCGGCTTGTTGGACAATGGCCTGGGCCGGTTCTCCGCTGACCAGCTTTTCCTCCCAACCTCCCTCCAACCCGGCTTCTTGGAGGATGCCCCGAGCTACAGCCAGAATCTTCTCTCCCTCTTCCACCAGAGCATCGGGCCCTTCATGGATTTTCATCCCCATGAGGGCAATATCGACGACATGGAACAGGGTCAGAGAGGGCCCCATCGGTCTGAAGGCCTGAGCCAGGGCCGCCGCCTGACGGACTGCGGCCAGGCTTGACTCAGACCCGTCCAGGGGAAGAAGAATGGGGGAAATGGGACAACCGGCCTTTGGCGTTGCCTCTTGGGCGGCTACATATACGGTCACCCCCTGCGCCAGCGACAAGCCGCTACGCGTGACGCTCCCCAGGAGCATGGCTTGGAGAGGCGACAGGCCCCGCCGGCCCATGATGATGGTGGAAAAAGCTTCTTCCTGGGCCAGTCGGATGATTTCATCGCTGACCTTGCCTTCGACGATGCGAACCTCGATGGCGGCTTGGACGCCCAAAGACTGGAGGATTTTTTTCCCTTCCTCCAGTAAGGGGAGGACTTCCCCCTCCACGTAGCGTTTCCGAATCCTTTGCCAATCCTTGTCCTTATCCATGCGGTTGACCCGCAAGTCCACATTATGAACATGCCGGGCCAGGTAACTTCCCCCGATGACCTGCAAAAGAGTCAAACCTTTTACCGCTTCCTTGCCGGCTATACTGAGTTGGGCGGCCAGTTCCAGGGCCTTCCGGGCTAACGGACTGCCATCATAAGGAAGGAGAATTTTCGTTAGGGGATAAGGGAGCAGGGTCATGTTTGAATTACCCTAGTTATAAGGTTAATGCTGAGATGGCGTTTATGCTTGCCAATTCCCAGAATACCATCATTTATTATCTTAATGTATGAGATATCTAAACGAAAGATGATATCTCGCCGAAGTTTAGAGTGGACCACCGGGGCGGATTTTCATCGCCAAGCCCTCCAAGAACCGAAGGTGAACTTCTCTTCTTATCCGACTCCTATCGAACAGCCCAAGGAAGCAAGGCCATCTGTCAATGGGAGAAGAGCACCGGCTTATTCATGATCGATTTGACCTAATAAAATGGTCTCGGAGGAGCTTCTTGCGCTTCTGCAAAATAACTTGCCACTATCAAAACTTCACAAAAAGTCCAACTAGTTGCAGCTATGATCTAGATAAACGCCGGGGACGCAGGCCGCTGGTGAGGAGATAGAACGCGGCCAGCACCAGGACGATGGTGGCGCCGGAGGGAAAGTCCAGGCCGTAGGACAGGGCCAACCCCCCCACGGTGGAGCCCACCGCCACCCCGGTGGACCACCATATCATGCCCGTAAACTGGCGGCTCAGGTTTTGGGCGATGGCCCCCGGAATCACCAGCAGGGCCGAAATCAGGATAATCCCCACCAGGTAGATGGAGACCATGACCACCAGGGCCATGAGCACCAGGAACAGGTAGCGCAGGGCCTTCACCGGCACGCCGCTTACCCAGGCCATCTCCTCGTCAAAACTGATGAACACGATCTCTTTGAAGAAAGCCAGCAGCAAGGCCAGGACCACCACGGTGACCACCAGGATCTCCACCACCTGCCGGTTGCCCACGGCCAGGATGTTGCCGAAGAGATAGCCGAACACGTCCACGTTGTAGACCCGGGACAGGTGCAGGAAAACCAGGCCCAGGGCCATGGAGGCCGCAAAGAAGATGCCGATGGCGGTATCTTCCTGCACCCGGGTGTGGGCCTGGGCCCACTCAATGAGGACCGCCACCAGTACCGCAAAGCCGATGCCGGTGAACAGGGGGTCCACCCCCAGCAGGAACCCCAGGGCCACCCCGCCGAAGGCCGAATGCGAGATGCCCACCCCGATGAAGGCCATGCGCCGCAGCACCACGAAGCTGGAGAGGGCCCCGCACAGCAGGCTTACCAGGATCCCCGCCATCAGGGCCCGCTGGAGAAATCCCAGGCTTAACAGGTCAATCATCTTGCGCTTTCACCACCCGGTGGGGAATTTCGCCGTGGAAGAGGTATTCGATGCTGCAGCCAAAGGTGCTTTCCAGCCCCAGGCGGCCGATGGGGGGGGGCTGGTGCACGTGAATCCGCCGGTTGATGCAGATCACGTCGTCCACGTGGCGGGCCACGCCCCCGATATCGTGGGAGACCACCAGAACCGTCAGGTCCAGCTTCTCTTTCAGGGCGTAGACCAGTTCAAAGACCTCGTCCTGGACGCAGACATCCAGAGAGATGGTGGGCTCGTCCAGCACCAGGAGGCGGGGCTCCACGCCCAGGGCCCGGGCGATGAAGACCCGCTGCTGCTCCCCGCCGGAGATCTCGCCGATGAGCTTCCCGGCCAGATGGCGGATTCCCAGGCGCTCCAGCTGCAGCAGGGCCAGGTCCCGGTCTTCCCGGCCGGGTCTTCTGGCCAAGCCGATGCGGCCGTAGCGGCCCATGAGCACCACGTCCAGCACCGAGACTGGAAAGGTGGGGTTGGTCAGGGGCCGTTGGGGCAGATACCCCGCTCCCTGCCCCCGGAGCCGCAGCTTCTGAGGAGGCTGGCCGAAGACCCTGACCTCGCCCTTCGCAGGTTGGATCAAGCCCAGGATCACCTTGAGCAGGGTGCTTTTGCCCGCGCCGTTGGGCCCCAGGATGCCCACGTACTTGCCGGCCTCGATGGTCAGATCGATGTCTTCCAGCACGGCCACCCCGTCATAGGCGACGCTGACGCCGCTGAGTTTTACTGCGACTTCCCCCATGGCACCCGTCTCACTTCATGGCCTCTTCCATGACGGCCAGGTTGTGGCGCATCAGCTTAAGATAATCGTCCCCGTAAGGCGGCCGGCCACCCATGGGGTCCAGCATCAGGACCCTGACCCCCGCCTCCCGGGCCACGGTCTCGGCCACCCGGGGATTGAGCTGAGGCTCGATGAACACCACCCGGAGGCCGCTTCCCCTGACGGCGGTGACGATTTCCTGGAGGTGGCGCGGCGTGGGCTCCCGGCCCGGCGCCATTTCTATCACCCCCACCTCCTTGAGATTGTATCGGTGGGCGAAGTAGGTGTAGGCCGGATGAAACGAGACAAAATCCCGGATGCGCCAGGCGGCGGTGCGCTGCCGGATATCCCGGTCCAGCTCCTCCAGGGCGGCGAGATAATTAATCAGGTTGGCTTCATATTGGCCCCGGTGCCGGGGATCCACCCGGATCAAGGCCGTAGCGATTTGGCGGCAGATTTCCTGGGCCAGCACGGGGTCCAGCCAGATGTGGGGATTGCCGGCTTCGTGGCTATGACCATCGGGGGCGCCGCGGCCTTTTTCTTCCCCGGCGCCCTTTCCATGGTCCCCGGGTTCTTCCTTTGGCGCCCCAGCGCGGTGGGGTTCCCCCACCTCGGTAATCAAAGGGATGCCCTTGGCGGCCTCCACCACGGCTACTTTGCCGGTTTCCCGGGCCTGCAACACTTTAGCGGCCCAGGGCTCCAGGCCGGCGCCGATATAGACAAAGACCCGGGCCCGGAAGGCCTGAACCATGACCGACGGGGGCGGCTCAAAGACGTGGGGGCTGGCCCCCGGCGGGATGAGAGAGTGGACCTCCACCAGGTCCCCCCCGAGGTGGCGGCAAAAATCCGCCAGGGGGAGGATGCTGGCCACCACCTTGATTTTACCAGAGGCCGCGGCCGGAGCGCCCCAGGAGCAAAGCAAGAGCATGGCTCCCAGGAGCAGGGCCCGGCAGGCATGGCCGGGCCAAAGCCGGGGGCGGCGGGGCGTGGCAGGGGGCACGGTCTGAGTCATATGCAACCGAGTTACTTTTAGAACTAGCTGGCAGCGGTCAGCTTTCAGCTTTCAGGCAAGACCCGGAGGGGCGCAGGCGGCCATCGTGTCGGGTGGGCACTGCCCACCCGACCTTTTAGCTGGTTCCCCCGCGGGAGCTTGGGAACCGGTAAAAAAGGCGTCATCCCTTGGCCATCCCCGGAATTCCTCAGGCGATCTCCCGGCACTTGTGGCAGAGCCCCTGCACCCGGACATCGATGTGGTCCGCCCGGTTGCCCAGGGGGCCCTGCAACTCCGCCCACAGCCCGGCCAGAGGGGCAGGCTCCAGGCACTGGATCTCCCGGCAGGTGTGGCACTGGAAGTGGGGGTGGGGCGGCCGGTGCTCGCAGGCCAACTCATAGTGGCTGACCCGCCCCTCCAGGGCCAGGCGCCGGATGATGCCCCGCCGGGTAAAGTCCTCCAGGATGCGGTAAACCGTCACCTTGTTGACCCGCCGCTGGGCCCGGATGGCCTCCAGAATCTCCTGGGCCCGCAGGGCCCGGGGGGCGGCCCCCAGGGTCTCCAGCACCGCCAGGCGCACCGGGGTGGGCCGCAGTTCGAGGCGCCGCAGCCACTGCCGAAAATCGCATCTGTCACTCATAACCATCAATTACTCGAAAATCAACTGAGTTGCAAGTATAATGAGGTAACGAGATCTCTATAAAAGTCCAATATAAATGCTCTCGCAGTTGGGAGGTCTTATAATCCCCCCTACCCCCCTTTAAGAAAGGGGGGGGTAATTAAAGGCTATCCCCATGACAATTCGGGGAAAATTATTCAAATCCCCCTTTCCTAAAGGGGGATTTAGGGGGATTATTAAAGCCATCCCAGGTCGATTTAGCCTTTTTCAGAGCCCTCGTAACTTCTATCAGCACAATTTTTTTGGTGGCACAGGCGTCCCGCCTGTACAGGCGCAGGCTGAAGCCTGCGGCTACAGGTTAACCTCATTCCCGCGAACCCCTGATAGGCGCCTCGGCATTGACAACGGCGGCAGTTTCACCGATTTGGTCTTCCTGGGGGCCGGGGAGGGTCGGGTGCACATGCCTTTCTATTATGGCCCGGACCTGGAGGTGGGATTTGCCTTCCACGGGCTGGCGCCCCGAGGAACAGAACAAAAAATTGAATTCAGGTATCATCTTGAATAACTGTAGTTATAATGGTAAGTTAAGCCATCAAGGACCAACGTTTCAGTAAATTTAGTAAAAATTCTTGAACCGGAGGCTTTAGGGGCTAATATTGTAACATACCGATAATAATGGTAAATATAGATTATCCAGGTTTGGCACAATTACTGCATTCAATATAAGCGTATATGGACCTTTTTAAGGTACCCACATCCCCCCCTTAATCAAAGTTCATATACCATTTTCTCCTTTCACCGACTGACCGGGTTCCTCCCCCACCCGGTCAGTTATTTTTTTGGCCCTGCAATAGCCGGTAAACCGCCAGGCGCTCATCCGCTCAGGGGGCCTGGTGGGGGCCGCCATCGCCACCTAAAGATCCTTCCTAAAAGTGGGGCCAGGAATTTTCCGTGCCTGCCGGAACCTGTTCAGGATTTTGAACCGGATATTGCGAAGAAATGAAAAAAGTTGCACGTCCCGCCTTGCGATTCCCTCTTTTCCGTACAATTAATTATACCAGAGAAGACCGGCAAGTTGCCGTCATATAGGTTAACTTATTGTTATCGCTGTAAAATAAATAGAGGTGATTACGTGGCATGTTTACTACATATACATTATAATGTATATGAACTATTAAGGTACTGTCCATTCCCGCCTTAACCAGGTTCATATATTCTTTCTCCTTTGGTGTACTGGCCGGGCACCCTCCCCCTCGCCCGGCCAGTTTTTTTATTTCAGGGCGTGGGCGGCCGGAGAGGCCATAGGGGGTGATGCTATGTATGCATGGCAATCCAGCCTGCGGTGCCGGCCCCTAACCGGCATGGACGATAGTGCTGATGGCAACAGCCCGCGGCGCCAGGGGGTCCCGCGGTTGCCGGTTATCCCGGGTTTTTGGCCGGGGCGGTCAGTTTCTCTTTAAGTTCCATGAGCTGCTGGTAGCACTCTTCCGCGGTGAGGCGGGCCGCGAAGAACTCCTTGAGGGCCAGAATGAAGGGGTTGGTGGCGAAAAAGCGCTGGAGCCCCAGGCGGTCGCCCAGGTCGGGGAAGGTGAGGGGGATCTGGAAGTGGTGGGCCACCTGGCGAAAGGTGTCCAGTTGCAGGACCTCGGCCTGGCGCATCTGGGCTTCGATCTGGAACAGGAGTTTGCGGGTCCGGGCCAGGTAGTCTTCCCGCTCCCGGTATTCCCGGCCCTGGTGTTTCAGGAAGCTCAGGTGCTGTTGCCGGGCCAGGACCCGGTAAGGGATAATTTTGCTCATGGCAAAAATTTATCATCTAACCTTGCGGATTCAAATGAAAAAGGTTAATTTTATCCGATATGAGCCCAGACGAACCATTGAATTTCGCCAAAATGGGGGGGCTGCTGCCCGCCATCGTGCAGGACGCGGTCAGCGGTGAGGTGCTGATGCTGGCCTTCATGAACCAGGAGGCCTGGGAGCGCACCCTGGCCACCGGGGAAGCGCATTATTACAGCCGCAGCCGCAACCGCCTCTGGCACAAGGGCGACACCTCCGGCAAGGTGCAGCGGGTCAAAGAAATCTTTCTCGATTGCGATCAGGACACGGTGCTCTTAAAGGTGGAGCAAGTGGGTGGGGCCGCTTGCCACACCGGCCACCGCAGCTGTTTTTACCGCCGCCGCCGGGGGGAGGGCTGGCAGGTGGTGGGCGCCCCGATCTTCGATCCCAAGGAGGTGTATGGGGGTGGATAAGCTGAGATTGGGCCTCCCCAAAGGCAGCCTGGAGCGGGCCACCCTGGAGCTCTTCCGCCGCTCCGGTTGGCATATCCAGGTCAATGGCCGCAGTTATTTCCCGGACATCGACGACCCGGAGATCAGCTGCTCCATGTGCCGGGCCCAGGAGATGAGCCGCTATGTGGAGAACGGCACCCTGGACTGCGGCATCACCGGCAAGGACTGGACCATGGAGAACGACTCCCAGGTGACGGTGGTGGCCGACCTGATGTACTCCAAGTCCAGCCTCAACCCGGTGCGCTGGGTGGTGGCGGTGCCGGCGGACTCCGAGGTCAAGGCCCTGCGGGACCTGGCCGGCAAAAAGATCGCCACCGAGCTGGTGAACTACACCCGGCGCTATTTCGAGCAGCGCCAGATTCCGCTGAAAGTGGAGTTCTCCTGGGGCGCCACCGAAGCCAAGGTGGCCGCCGGCCTGGTGGACGCCATCGTGGAAGTGACCGAAACGGGCAGCACCATCCGGGCCCACGGCCTCAAGATTATCCACGAACTCTTCCAGAGCAACACCCAGTTTATCGCCAACCCCGAGGTGTGGGAAAAAGACGCCCGGAAACGGGAAAAGATGGAAAACCTGACGGTGCTGTTGTTGGGGGCTCTCCGGGCCGAACGTATGGTGGGCCTGAAGATGAACATTCCCGAAAAGCAGCTCAAAGATATCGTACCCCTGCTTCCCAGCCTCCTGGCCCCCACCATCGCCTCGCTGTATGAGACCGATTGGTATTCGGTGGAGGTGGTGGTGAACCAGTCCGAGGTGCGCACCCTGGTGCCCCGCCTCATCCGGGCCGGGGCCCAGGGGATCATCGAGTATCCCCTATACAAGGTGATTTAAAGGACGGTTGTCAGCAGCCAGTAGTCAGTTTTCGGTTTTCGGTGAAAACAAATTGGTGGCACCGGCATTCCTGCCGGTACGGCACAGGCTGGAAAGCCTGTGCCACCTTTGGCCGAAAAGTTGGGTGGGCGCCGCCCGGGGTGAATAAACAGGCAGAGGCTTTGAGCCCCTGCCTTTCTCGTTTCTTTGCAGAAAATGACGCAAAAAATGGGGGACTCGCACCAAGCAGCCCAAAGCTAGCGATTGCCAAACGTAGTTTCCCTTCGTAAGGGCATGGCCCTTAGTTGCGAAAATCAGCGTAAGTAATTGCGGACCTTCTCAAAGATCAGGACTACCTAAAGTCTCCCTTTGGAAAAGGGGGGAATAGAAATGGGTGTTAAATAAGGCGCGAACTTCTGCCATTAAGTACTAGCCATGCCCCTGGAATCAGGTTAATGAATCGGCAGAACTTTTGGCCATGGCGATAAATGTGAAGCATTACCTCCCGGTTCCCAAGAGAAAACCAAAAACCAAAAACCGAAAACCGAAAACAGAAAACCGAAAACAGAAAACAGACCCACGTATTACTTCTTCTGGGCCGCGGCTTTATTCTCCAGGATCTCCAGCCATACCGGGTCGACGTTCCAGCCGGCGCTTTTGGCCTTTTTCATTTCGGCCACCGCCAGGGCATATTTCTCCTGGTTCTCATAAATCATGCCCCGCTGATAGTAGGCCCGGCCAAATTTCGGGTCGATTTCCAGGGCCTGGTTGAAATCTTTCATGGCCTGGTCGGCTTGCCCCTTGGCGTAGTAGACCACCCCCCGGTAGGTGAGGAGGGTGGGGTCCCGGGGCTTTAATTGCAGGGCTTGATTAAAGTCCTGGATGGCTTGGTCGTATTTGCCTTTCTGGCTGTTCTCGATGCCCCGGTCGACATGGGTCTTGACGTTTTGGGCGGCGGCCAGGTGGGGAAGCAGGAAAGTCAAGGCGGTGATCAGGCAAAGCAATCTCCTCATAGGTAGATAACCTCCAAAGATTTTGGTTTTCGTCGTCTCTTTATATCATTTTCCCGTAAGGGCGCACTCAGTTCCGCCCTCTGGGTCTCTTGCTGGAGGCTGAAAGCTGACTGCTGACAGCTGATTTACACCGAGCAGAGCCGGCATTCTTCGGCGAACTCATGGGACAGGGTGAGGCCCCTGGCGCCGGCGGGGAGGCTCAAAACCTGGCCCGGCTTGGAGCCGTAACGGTAGACGGTGATGCCCTTCAGTCCCAGCTGGTGCGCCAGCCGGTACGCCCGGGCCACCTCCTTGGCGGTGGCTTCCGGAGGCAGGTTGATGGTTTTGGAGACCGCGTTGTCCACGTGGCGCTGAAACGCGGCCTGCATCTGCACCTGGTACTCCACACTCACTTCGAAGGTAGTGGGGAAAAGCCGCCGCAGTTCCGCCGGCAGCTCCTTGAGGGGCCGCACCCTCCCGGTGGTCAGGATCCGGGGGAGCCACTCTGCTGCACTTAGCCCGAACCCCTGCAGCTCCTGCAAAAACAGGGGGTGCACTTCGTTGAACTCCTGGCCCTCCAGGGCCCGGCGGTGGTAGGCCACCGCAAAGAGGGGCTCGATGCCGCTGGAGGCCCCGGCGATGATGCTGATGGTGCCGGTGGGGGCCACGGTGGTGACGGTGGCGTGGCGCCGGGGCGGGCGGCCTTCCAGGTGCCAGCGGCTGCCGGGAAAATTGGGGAAGGGGCCCCGTTCCCGGGCCAGGGCTTCCGATTGGGCCACGGCCCCCTCCTGGATGCGGGCCATGATCTTGGCTCCCAGCTTTAGGGCTTCGGGGGAGTCGTAGGCGACGCCCAACTGGATGAACATGTCCGCCAGGCCCATAATCCCCAGGCCGATCTTGCGGTTGGCCCGGGTGATGTCGGTGATCTGGGGAAGGGGGTAGTGGCTCTGGTCGATGACGTCGTCCAGGAACCTGACCCCCACCGCCACCAGGCGGTCCAGCTCCTCCCAGTTAAAGGAGCCGCCCTGCACCAGGCGGGCCAGATTGATGGATCCCAGGTTGCAGGACTCGTAGGCCAGCAGGGGCTGCTCGCCGCAGGGGTTGGTGGCCTCCAGTTTGCCGAGGTCCGGGGTGGGATTGTCCCGTTCAATGGCATCCAGAAACAGGAGACCCGGGTCCCCGGTCTGGGCGGCACAATGGCAGATGAGGTCGAAGACCTCCCGGGCCCGGAGCCTGCCGGCCTCTGTCCCGGTGCGGGGGTTGATGAGGGGATAGGTGTCGTCCCGGTCCAGCCGGGCCATGAAATCATCGGTCACCGCCACGGACAGGTTGAAGTTATCCAGCACCCCCGGCTGCTCCTTGGCCTGGATGAATTCCCGGATATCGGGATGGTCCACGTTGAGGATGCCCATGTTGGCGCCCCGGCGGCGCCCTCCCTGCTTCACCACCTCAGTGGTGGTGTCGAAGATGCGCATGAAGCCCACGGGGCCGGAAGCCACCCGGCCGGTGCTGCGCACCTGGTCGCCCCGGGGCCGCAGGTGGGTGAAACTGAAGCCGGTGCCGCCCCCGGTCTGGTGGATGAGGGCCATGTCCCGCACCCCCTCCAAGATGGACCGCATGTCGTCTAAGACCGGGATGACGAAGCAGGCGGCCAGCTGGCCCCGGGGCAGGCCGGCGTTCATCAAAGTGGGGGTATTGGGCAGGAACTTCAAGGAGGCCATGACGTCGTGAAAGATATCGCCCCAACGGGCCGCCGCCTCCTGGCCGCCGTAGCGGGCTTCGGCCCCGGCCACCCCCCGGGCCACCCGCCAGAAGAGCTCGGCCGGGGTCTCCACCACCCGGCCGTCGGGGTCCCGCCTGAGATAGCGCTCCTCCAGGACCCTCAAGGCGATGGGGCGAAAGGTGGGCTCGGGTTCTGAACCCATGGCTTTCTCCTGGTTTCCGGTTTCCGGTTTTCAGTTTTCGGTTGCAAGATCAATAAAAATCCCTTTCAGAACCATAACTTTATAGCAGAAGGCTTAACCTTGCTAAGCACAGGCGAGACGCCTGTGCCACCAAATTTTATTGGAAAAAGATTGATTAACTGCATTTCGGTTAAGGGCATTAGGCAAATCTGGCACCGAAAACCGAAAACCGAAGACCGGAAACCGCTTCAAATAATGCCCCACTTCTTGGCCCGCTCCTGGTATGGCGGCGGAAATTCGGGGGTGAAGTTCTGGTACACCGTGATGGGATAGCGGGCCCCGATTTTCCGGGCCGCGTCCCTCAGGCCGATGAGGGCCCCCTCCAGGAACCGGGCCGGCATGCTCAACACCATTTCGTCATCCTGGGTCATGGAAAAGATGCGATCCCCGGCGCCGGGCACCGTTACCCGGGCCTCGCCGCGGCGGTAGGGGCCGATGAGATACTGGCTGCACTCCACCTTGCCGCCGAACTCGCCGCTCACCCTTTTGCCCAGGGAAAAGGTGAGGGCCTGGATGAGGCGCATGAGTTGGGCCGGATTGCCGTAAACCACCACCACCTCCGGGTCCAGGGCCAGGCGTTCCAGGGGGCACAGGTAGATGGCTTGCACCTCCTGGGGTTCGAAGCGGGGCAGGGCCTCCACTTCCTGGAGGGCTGGGCCCAGGGCCTGATGGAACCCCACCTCGCAGAACAGCTGGCCCAATTCCATGATGGGGTCGGCGGCCGGGGTGAAGCCGAAAACCAGCATGCCGGGGATGCAGATGAGGTCTTCCCGGGTGACCCCCACCGGCCAGCCGTAAACCCGGGCCAGGGTCACCGCCTGGCAGATGGTCACTTTCTTGCCGAAGACCTGGGAGGGGCGGCGGGTCTTTTCCGGCAGCGCCGCGGCCTCCTTCAGGAACGCGACTCCCAAAGGCTCGGTCCGCAGGCGCATGGCCTCTTTCAACTGGGTGGCGGCGGCTTTATAATCCATGATTTTTCCTTTCGTAGCTGGCGTTTCCGGGTTAATTGCCCAATTATGCCATAATGTCGATATATTAAGAACTAAACGGACAAGATGCAAGTGTAAGCCTGCCCTTTTTCCTTGGCCCTAATGGTGTCTGCAAGTAAAATAGATAAATTGGCCGGGGAATGAGGGCCGGTCTTTCTTGACCCTGCCCCGGACTCATTATTTCTCGGGCAAAGGTTGACCATGGCAACAGAAAAAATCCCTTTCCACACCTTGACCGCCGGGGAGGCCCGGGAACGGCTGGCAACCGCGGCCGGCGGCCTGAGCCTGCCGCAAGCCCAGGAGCGCCTGGAGCGCCACGGCCCCAATGAGCTGGCCCCAGGCAAAAAAATCTCGCCCCTAATGATTTTTCTGCGCCAATTTAAGAACCTGCTCATCGCCATCCTGATTGCGGCCACGGTGATTTCCTTTATATTGGGCGAGCACCTGGACGCCTACGTCATCCTGGCCATCGTCCTGGCCTGCGCCATCCTGGGCTTCACCCAGGAGCACCGGGCGGAACAGGCGGCCGCGGCGCTGCAAAAGCTGGCCGCGCCGATGGCCACGGTCAGGCGGGACGGCCAAGAGCAGGTGATCCCGGCCCGGGAGGTGGTGCCTGGAGATTTGTTGGTGTTGCACACCGGGGACCGGGTGGCCGCGGACGGACGCTTGCTGATGCAGGTCAACCTGAAGACCGACGAGGCCATGCTCACCGGCGAGTCCACCGCGGCGACGAAAGATATCGAGCCCGTCCCGGCGCCGGAAACCCCGGTTGCCGACCAGAAATGCATGGTGTTCGGGGGCACGGTGGTCACCTATGGCCGGGGCGAGGCCGTGGTCACCGCCACCGGCATGGACACCCAGTTCGGTCAGATCGCCCGGATGCTGACGGCAGTCACCGAAGAGCACACCCCCCTGGAAAAACGCATGCACGTCATCGGCCGGGTCCTGAGCATCATCTGCCTGGTGGTGGCCGTGGGCGCCTCTTTGCTGGGGGTGTTTCGGGGCCACGGCTGGCTGGAGATGCTCATCTGGGGCATCAGCCTGGCGGTAGCCGCGGTGCCCGAATCCCTGCCGGCGGTGGTCACCGGCGCCCTGGCCATCGGCACCACCCGCATGGCCCGGCGCCACGCCATCGTCAAGAGGCTGCCGGCGGTGGAGACCATGGGGTCCACCACCGTCATCTGCACCGACAAGACCGGCACCCTCACCAGGAACGAGATGACCGTCCGCCGCCTGTTTCTGGACGGCCGGGACCTGGAAGTGACTGGCTCGGGCTATGAGCTCCGGGGTGGAATCTTCGCAGAGGGCGCTGCAGTGCAGGCGGACGAAGACCCGGGGTTGGAATACGCCGCCCGCATCGCCATCCTGTGCAACGACTCCCGCCTGGAAGAGCAGGATGGGGCCTGGGTGGTGCGGGGCGACCCCACCGAGGGGGCCCTAATGGTGCTGGGCAGAAAGGCGGGTCTGGATTCCGGGCAGTTGGCGGCCCGATTCCCCCGGGTGGCGGAGATTCCTTTTTCTTCCGAAACCAAGCGGATGAGCACCATCCACCAGGATTCCGGAGGTTTCCTGATGTGCGTCAAGGGGGCCCCGGAAAGCCTCTTGTCCCGATGCGGGAAGATCTTGACCCGGAACGGCGAGCGGGACCTGGCGGTTAAGGACCGGGACGAAATCGCCAACCGGGCGGCGGCCATGGCCCACGAAGCCCTGCGGGTCCTGGGCCTGGCTTACCGGCGGCTGGAGGCGGTGCCGGATCCGGCCTCCGAGCCGGACCGGGAGCTGGTCTGGGTGGGACTGGTGGGCATGATGGACCCGCCCCGGGACGAGGCCCCGGCCGCGGTGCGCCAGTGCCGCCTGGCCGGCATCCGGGTCATCATGGTCACCGGCGACCACCCGGACACCGCCCGGGCCATCGCCCGGGAAGTGGGGCTGATTCCGCCGGCCGCGGAAAATCAGGCGGTGCTGACCGGGGCCGAAGTCAACCGCATGACTGACCCGGAGCTCAAAGAGGCCCTGAACCAGGTCCGGGTCTTCGCCCGGGTGGCCCCGGAGCACAAGCTGCGCCTGGTGGACCTCCTCAAGGAGCAGGGGCAGGTGGTGGCCATGACCGGGGACGGGGTCAACGACGCCCCGGCTTTGAAGCGGGCCGACATCGGCGTGGCCATGGGACTCACCGGCACCGAGGTCACCAAGGAGACCGCGGCCATGATCCTGGCGGACGACAATTTCGCCACCCTGGTGGCCGCGGTGGAAGAAGGCCGGGCCATCTTCGATAACATCAAAAAGTACCTGGTCTTTCTATTGAGCTGCAACCTGGCCGAGATCTTCGTGCTCACCGGGGCCTTCTTCGTGGGCCTGCCCCTGCCCCTCATCGCCCTGCAAATCCTCTGGGTCAACCTCACCACCGACGGCCTGCCGGCCCTGGCCCTGGGGGTGGACCCCAAGGCCCCGGATCTCATGGCCCGGCCCCCCCGGCCGCCCCGGGAAGGGGTCTTCACCCCCGCGGTGAACGGCCTGTTGGCCGTCATCTCCCTCTACCTCACCGCGGTCCTCATTCCCCTGTTCGCCTATTATTACTACTGGAACCCCGACGGCCTGGGCGACCCGGAGCAGGTCCTGATGCGGGCCCAGACCATGGTGTTCATCACTCTGGTGCTGGCCGAAATGGTGAACGCCTTCAATTGCCGCTCCGATTACCTGTCCCTGTTCACCGTGGGGTTCTGGGGCAACCGCTTTCTCCTGGTCTCGGTGCTCATTTCCCTGGGATTGATGGTGGCGGTCATCGAGTGGGAGCCCCTGGCAACCCTGTTCCACACCACCCCTCTGAAATGGCAGGACTGGCTGCTGGCCAGCCTGCTGGCCCTCGCCTTACTGCCGGTGGTGGAGCTGGCCAAATGGTGGCTCCGCCGGCGCGGCCGCAGCCGGCCGCCCACGGCCTCCGGGGGATGACGGCAAAAGTCGCCGGGACCATTAACCTCGACGACCTCTCCAGGGCGCCTTTCATTAAATTACAGGTAGCCGCGCCGCTAGTGTAATGCTTCATAATTTGTATGGCAATTATTCTGCCCGGCTCTACAAAAAGCGCTTTTAAAGTCCCCCTTTCTTAAAGGGGGATTTAGGGGGATTATAAG
>Ga0315268_10003718_pt1 | contig 16709 bp, 15 predicted proteins | sample C1_top_MG_FD_204535 | JGI IMG/M metagenome (GOLD analysis project Ga0315268, IMG submission 204535) | Sediment microbial communities from Yellowstone Lake, YNP, Wyoming, USA - C1_top | ecosystem: Environmental > Aquatic > Freshwater > Lake > Sediment | place: USA: Wyoming | collected 2017-08-01
TCCTTTTATCCTTACGTCGTGTCTTTATACAAACATTGCTTTCTTTTTGCATTCAATTCTACATCACCTCTTTCTTGTTTTTATCCATTAGTCGTAATTCTCCTCAAAAAGGTTCATAATTGTTTTTAGGCTCCATAGATACTGCGCATACAACCTTTTTTCAGGTATCATTTTTTAATCCCTGAGCCACCCTTGCTTCGACTTCTACGGCTCCTCGATGTAGAATATTTCTCCGTAGAGTTCAGAATTTCCCAGAGTTCATCGTAATTCGTAAATGCCCTCTTTCCATTGACACCTACTTCTTCTACAACCCCAACAATTCCCCGAGGGTTGTTTTTATCAGAGCGGCAAATGCGGACAATGTAATTGCACATTATTCCTCCTGTGTGATTGAAACAAGGAAAGTTTTATCATTGTGTAATGAAACAATAACACAGAGAAAGTCACAGATAGGTCACAGATGAAACCTAAGAGCTGAAGCGCTGAAGAACTGAAGTGCTGACGTGCAAAAGTGCCTAAAAACTTAAGATCTCAAGTACTGAAGTACAGAAGTTCTAAAGATTACAAACACTTAAGCGCCTTAGTCTTCAGCAGTTCAGGTCTATTGCATTCAGAAATGTGACATGTTATTCTGAGTTCCTATGTCAAATTATAAGAATCTTATTATCTGGCAAAAATCAGATGAACTTGCTTTGCAGGTATATAAACTGACAGACAAATTCCCCAAACATGAATTGTTTGGGATTACTTCACAGCTAAGAAGGGCCGTCCTCTCTATCCCTACAAATATTGTTGAGGGATATAACAGGAAAAGCAAAAAAGAATTACATAGATTCATTGATATTGCCTTGGGTTCACTTGCCGAAACAGAATATTTGATAGAGTTTTCTAAGAAACTTGGTTATATCAAGTCAGATATCTCTTCTCTCGAAGCTATGATTGTTGAAGCCGGTAAACTACTTTGGAGTTTTTAGAAATCCCTCTCTGATTGAAGAGCTGAAGATCTAAAGCGCTGAAGAACTGAAGCGCTGAGGCAAGGATAAAGTATATTTAGTTCTTCAGAACTTCAGCTTCTCAGAACTTTTGTAGCTTCAGATCTTTAGCTCTTCAGCCTTCAGCACTTTGTAACTTCATAATTTCTTCCCGATACTAAAGCCAATAAAGTGGGTAAAATTTTCATATGTACCGCTTAAGATGGAATTATGCACTTTTCTGTCTTCGTAAAATCCCGCAATGTAAACAAAGTCAATAATGAATTTTTTCATCTTATATCCAAATCCCATGCAGAAGCTATGCTGATTTGAATCAGGGTTGGCAGCATCAAGGGTTCTTTCAGGAACAGGGGTTGTAACAAATACATACCCTCCTCTCAGGGATAAGGTTTCTTTTAGCTTGTATTCAGCTCCAACCTTTATTATCCATGAATCCTTCCAGTCAAGGGGAGTTGAACTGTCGGTAAAACCTGCCTGTGGTACTTCCTTTTCCAAATCCATATCAGCACTGTGAAAACTTGACCATCCTGTCTTTTCCACATCAAATGCGAGGGTCAGTTTTTCTGTTGGCCTGTACGCAATTCCTAAACTGATTGTATCCGGAAAAGTTGAAGGCGTCTCCATATCAGTCTTAAATTCTGAACCGCCAAACACAGGTCGAAGTGCAGGGGCAATATTCTCAAGCTTTATATCACCTTCATGAGTTACTTTTATCCTGCTTCGATAAGCAAGACCAAGGCTTATTCTTTTGTCAGGAGTAAAAAGAATTCCTAAGTTATATCCAAATCCGCCACCAAAACCTTTCATAGTAAGTTTTCCGTCTCCTGCACCCAGTGCAGATTGATTGATCATTCTCTCAACCTCGGTCTGTGAAATCATATAATCCAGGCCGGCTCCTATTGACAGAGAAGGCAGCAGTTGATAGGCAATAGTGGGGTTTATGGAAAGTGTTGCGATCATACTTTCAACTGAAGAATATCTGGTGAGTCCTTTTTCGTCCCATTTTCTGCCTCCAATTCCAAAGGGCGACAATATCCCGATTCCGAAACGGAAATCCTTTGTGCCGAGGTCTGAGGAGACATAGAGATGAGGTGGAAAGAAGATCTGAAAATCCGTGTCTTCTGATTGGCCTGAAGGACTTGTATAAGTCGTAGAGGGAATCACGTAGGTTACGCCCCCATAAATATTGGTGTCTGTGAGCTGTGTAAGACCTGCTGGATTATGAGTTATAGCAGACGGGTCATCTGCTATGGCAACAAATGCAGTCCCCATGGCTGAAGCCTTTGCTCCATGGACGGGACCGCCTGCAAATGAGTTGGCTGGCAAGACCAGAAAGAGGAGCAGCATTGTAAATAGTATTGAATGAGCTAACCTAACTTTATTCATAGCGAACTCTGTTCCAATGATTCAAATTTCTGGATTCCTGCTTCCGCAGGAATGACGTCATTCCCGTGAAAACGGGAATCCAGTAAATAAAAAACTTAAATAACTTTTAAGATCTTTGAAGATTAATAACATGAATTTTATGCAAAGTGTCAGATATGTCATTCTGAATGTTCATCAGTGTCCCATAATGAAAAGGTTTTCAATGTTGAATTCTTTTTAACATTGATATCTTGCATTATTCTTTTATAAATAGTTTCTGTTTTACTTGAGGGTTCTATCCCGAGGACTGCATTTAATGTTTTACGGCAGCGATGATAAACTGACAATGAATCGCCCTTCTGCCCTAAACGTTCATAGCAGTTCATCAGGCGCTGATAAAGTCCTTCTGCAAGGTTGTCTACGCCGAGACCTTTAACATAGCATTCTATCGCTTTTTCCCATTGGTCATCCTTTTCCATAAGAATGCCCAGTTTCTCTGCTGCTCTTAAAAACTTGCTACGAAGATTCTCCCTGAAAGGAACAAACCTTACCTCATCGGTATTGCCCAGGAAGGAGCCTCTGTAAAGGGAAACGGCTTTTTCAATATGATGAACTGTGCCATTTGATTCCGCCTTTTCAAGAAGATGCTCAAACGCATATGCATCTACCCAGCAATATCTGAGATCCAATGAAACCCGTCCTCCACGGACTTGAATAGCCTTTTCATTACCTATCAACTGCCGCAAACGCTGTAAAGAAGTAGAAAAAGCACTATGGGCTTTGTCACCATCAGCTTCTGGCCAGAGGGTATCTGCCAATTGGTATTCACTAACGTCATGACCCCCGAATGTAATCAGTACCTTAAGCATCTCGAGCAATTTTGCATGAGCCTTCACAGGGAACTGCAAAGGCTTACCGTTTATGAATAAACCGAACTGCCCAAGGGTATAAATTTTCACAGCCCACGGCCAATTCTCACATTCAAAAGGCGGGGTATCAGAAATCAGATTGCGCCTGCGGATAATGTCCTGGACATATTCAATCTCTATACCGGCTTCAAGGGCCTTTACACAGAGTTTTGCCATAACAGACGGTATCCAGAAATCTGTGGTTACATATCCCTGTTCTTTTCCAATGGCCATTGCTTTCCTCATGAAATCTAATCCCGATGCTTCATCTCCACGGTCAAAGGCAAATTGGGCTTCTGCAAGCAGACACCTGAATTCTACCTGAAAAATTCTAACCGAACTGTAAATCTTGCGGGCATGAGCAAGATGCTCTAATGCCTCATTCTCCTTTCCCAATTCATGCATGACAAGAGCCTTGCCTAAGTGGTATATAGCCTCTGTTTGGGGCATACCTATTTGATCCGAAAATTTAAGAGCCATATCAGCATGTGATAGGGCTTTTGACGGATCTCTCTGTAACAGGGCGTACCAGGTTTCCAAAATGTGATAGTGACATTCCGCCCATAGAGGCATTTTGCCTAAATAGAGAGACAGATCATGGAGATATTTCTTAGCTGTTGCCGTCTCCCCTGTGCTCAAGGCGCCTGCTGCACCATTACCCAACAAAAAATGATCCATAAAATGGATCCCGCTTTCAGACGCCAATTTAAGGCCTTCAGTCGTAGACTTATGGCATTCTTCAAAATTTGCCGTCTCTCTGTAATGAACTGCTTCTTCATCCTTTAACCAGATCAAAGCCAACTGTGTAACAGCAGAGGATTGAATTTGCTCCCTGAATGAGTCAATTAAGCGCTTAGCTATTGTAAGCTCTCCAGAAAATAATCGATAGCCTACCAATGGCATAAGGGTATGCATCCGAATGTTTATATCTCCAATGTCCTTTGTAATGGCAAGCGCCCGTTCTGACCATGTTTCATAATCGGGATGCTGTGGTTGCCTTAACATAAATGCGTAAAGCATACTGCTTATTACACGGGCCTCAATCTCTTTAGAGGGAAATTCCTTGTATTCAGAAAGAAGTTCATAGAATATGGAAATCCATTGATCAAATCGCTGGAAGGCGCTGAAACTGTGTGAAATAGAATCAAGCACACCTGATAAAGATAGGAATATTCCAACTGCATCTCTTTGATTCTTAAACTGATGGAAGGCTTTTTCAAAGTAAGGCAGACTCTCGTTGGGATTAAAGGGCATGCGACAGACACCAAGCCAGTACTGAAGCCATGGTATCTTGTCCTTGATCTCCCCAGGCACGCTTAAAATCCAGTCTTCAAGGGTCTTGAATCTTCCTCCGGAGATGAGAGATAGTGATTGACTTAGGATCAGGTTGACAAATTCTTCCCAGTCTTCTGCTTCGCGGGCAAGAGTAACTGCATCCTCTATCCATCCCTCTTCTTTTGACAGAAGGGCAGCATTTCGCTGTATTGCTGACACCTCAACATGGGTAAATGAATTCCTTGCCCTGGAGAGAAGGAAATCTTTGAAGAGCGGGTGGTACTCGTAAACAGGCTTATAGTCAGAGCGTCTTTCTGTGAAGTAGTTGTTTTGGTTTAAGTCAGACAATATCTTTCCTGAAATGCTGATGCTCGTGAGTCTTTCCGCCATCTGAGCATTCACTCTTGGCAAAAAAGCAGTCTTGAGCAAGAATTCCCGTATCTCTTTATCAGTCTTCTCAAAAATCTCGACTGCAAAATAATGAAAGATCTCTTCTGGTATCAATGCTTCGAGCGCCTGATAATCAAGCTGCTTCATTCCGGCGCTTTTCATTATAAGGACAAGGCCGGCAACCCAACCTCCAGTCTTTTTATGTACCTGCAAAAAAACTTCATCGGATATATTTTCACGGCCTTTGGTCCGGAAAATCTCTTTTGATTCTTCCATGGTAAACCGGATTTCATTCCACCCAAGAATGCTCATCCTGTTGTTTACAAGAAAGCGTGCAAATGACGGCGGGGAATCCTTTCTGCTTAACACAATAACATTAACGCCTTTCGGAATTACATCTAATCCATGAACGATCATTTCATGGAACTCTGAATTGAGCGGCACTTCCTGATAGTTGTCAAAGATTATGGCAAAAGGAGGTTTTTGGAAAGAACAGAGATCTTCAAAATAGCGCTTTGTGAATGTGGGTATGTCTTGCAAATACTCGGGTGTCAAAAGAGGCAGGGACTTCAGTTTCCCGGGAGCTGCTTTTTTAGCTGCTATTCCCATGTAATAGAAGAAGGTAGCGATGTCCGCATCTCCTTCATCCACCTTGTACCAGATGGAGGGTATCTTAATGGCATCAAGATAGCTTGCAATGAGTGTTGTCTTCCCGGAACCTGGAGGTCCGTTTATCCATATGATCGGCCTATCCCTGCTGCTGTTTAGATGTTGAAATAGTCTTTTTCTTGGAAGAATGTGTGTAATGACCGGACGAGTTATCTTAGCTATAGGTGTTGTCTTCATTACCCCATCTTTTGCCCTTTACTAAGAAAACCAAGCTTACAAAATTTCAATCTGTTGGTAGCTCGGCTCTCATAAAAACAAAATGTATTTATGTACTTAGTAGATGCTTTGCTTTGAGAGGGAAACAAATATAAAAAATCTTGAAAGTAATACGTGGAATGTTGATTAGACACTTGTCTTCTTTATCAATTATTTCCCATTTAGTATCAATCAAACAATGCTGCCAATGTATCTGTCTTTTCTTCGATATGCTTTGCTAATTCCTCTTGTTCATTCTTCAACCGAAAGAGCTCGTCCGCAATATCAAGGGCAGCGAGGATTGATGCCTTCACAGGCGTAATATTAGCTGACGTGTTGTAGACTTCCTTGAGCTTTTTATCAACATATGAAGCAAGATTTCTGATGTGTTCCTCAGGAGCATTTCCTTTTATAGAATACCTCTGACCTAATATATAGACCTCAACGCTACCCATATTCCTTTACTCTAACTCGATTGTCTCGACCTCATTGAGGAGAGCCTCGATCTGGCTTTTTATCACATTCTTTTCTGACCTGAGCTGTTCGACTTCCTGATTTTTTTCATTCAACAGACCTTCAAGCTCTTTTATCTTTCTCTCCATATTTGTTTTTTCTTCTTTAAGGGTCTTGACCCTCTCAATCGCTGTTGCAATTTTATTTTCAAGACTCTTGAGTTTTTCCAATGGCATAGCCTCCTTTTTTATATCTTTCGATTGATCCACAAATTGGTTGTCGTCAAAGAGGGTCTTCTTCAAGATCATTACACCTAAAATAACAGAAGATATAATTTAAAGTCTACAGTTTTTCAAGGGAAATTTCTATTACACCATCTTTCATAGAAGAGAAGCGCTTATATTCAAAAAAAGTGGATATAACTCTCTTAGCATAGTTCCTTGTCTCGCTGTAGGGAATGTCTTCGATAAATTCATCTACAGATTTATAATTTCTGTTTTGAAGCCACTTTTTCACTATCTCCTCTCCGGCATTATAAGCAGCAATGGCATACGTGTAGGAGCCGAATTCTTTAATCAGATTGCTCAGATAACAGATACCAATATGAAGATTTTTTTTAATATCAACGAGCTCATGTGTGCCTTTTATCCCCAGTTTCAACTTGCTGTCAAATCGGAAGGCAGTCTTTGGCATAAGCTGCATAAGGCCAATGGCCCCTGCAATAGACTTAATCTCAGGATCAAACCTGCTTTCTTCCCTTACAATAGAAAGGACTAAAAGTGGATCTATATTGTATTCTACTGAGAGACCTTCAATGATCTCTTTATATGCGAGCGGATACCTGAATTGGTGTAGTTCTTCCACATATGGTACTTTTTCGACAAGTCTTACTAAATGTTTATATTCACCCAGTTCCTGCAATTTTGAGCAGATGTAAAGAAGCTCCTCTATTGAACGTATTTCTTTTGAAGTGTGGATCAACTCTAATAAAGCTTCTTGTGATAAACCAAGGTCAAGGAGGGCTTCTATACGGTCAATCTTTTTTGGCACAATAGAAATCCCTTTAACTGGTGCTATGGATTTGCTGAATTCTTGGCTTTCATTCATATGAGATTTTTCGAGCGATACTTTGACCCTTGCATATGACATAATGCTGTACATGTCGCGCTTTTTTCCACTGATTGTTTGATAAATGTTGGAGGCATCCTCTCCAACTGCCTCCATGCTGCGGGCCTTCCAGTAAAGATATTTAGTGTCATTGTAGGTGTCGTGCAATCTTGTGAATACATCAACTGCCTTCTTATATTCTCCTGTAAGGAAGTAGGTCCATCCAAGACCCCAGAGGGCGTCTTCACACTCGGCAGGATATTTTTCTATAACATTCTGATATAGCTTTATGGCTTCTTCGATATTTCCATCCTTCCTCTTGTCAGATGCAACTGCAATAAGGATAGAAACTACTCTTATATCTCCGCTCTTAAGAACTTCGTCGATGACAGAATTCACTGCCTCCTTTTCACCTGCACGGTACAAAGATCGCACCTCCCAATATCTCTCGTTAGCCTTTTTATAGACCTCTGCGGCTTCAAGATATTTTTTCTGTCTGAATAGGGAAAGGCCGAGACTTTGCAGGATTTCATTTTTTAATCTTCCGTCGTCTTTTTCAAGTGCACTCTTCAAGGAAGTTTCTGCACCTTTGTAATCCATGAGCTTTATGAGGTTTGAGGCCCGCTTAACTACATCGTCTAAGGTTATATCAGGGGGACTCAATTCGCTGTACGCAATCCCTGAAAAAAGACCTGCATCCATATAAATATCCTTAAAAACCGATTTAGCCATATCTGCTTTACCATTCTTCTTAAGCCACTGGGCATACAAAAACCTTATCTCGGTATCACTCGAATAATCTTTAAGATAGGATTCATATAACTGCTGGATGGTTTCCCCTGAAACTTCTTCAGCCTCTTTAATCTCACTGATACGGGAATTCCTTACGAGTGGTGAACGTGGATATTTCATAAGGAGAGTACGGATTGTCTTCAGAGACTCTTGATGATTTCCGGTTTGCTGATAAGCATCAGAGAGCCACAACAGGGCATAATCACCTAAAAGAGGGAATTCTCTCGCTGCAGTAGATAAACTGGATATGGCATCTTCAAATTTCTTACTTTCAAGTTCTTTTTTGCCTTGTATAAGACAAGCTTTACCATCTATTTCCACACCATACAAAGGTGAACAATATGTGATGAACAACATGAGAAACAACAGGCGAAGCCTCATGGTAATATCATATCCAAAAAGGTATGTTTCGGCAAGAGACTGATGAGCTCATATGGAGTTTATACGAAATGAGCCAAGTTCTATCCCATTTAATCAAAAGAATTCCTCGAAGCTCTGCTTCGGGGTTTCAATATACATAACGTCATTCCTGCGGAAGCAGGAATCCAGAAAAAGAGAACTACTGGATTCCGCATCAAGTGCGGAATGACAAGCTGATACAAAGTCTTTTATATATAAGATACCTCGCAGCTCTGCAGCGGGGTAGTTCATTTCAATAATTTTATGAATAATATGGGCTAATTATTTCTAATGGTTCGGGGTTTTGCAGAAAATCAGGGAAGAAAGTCCGGTTTTGATATTATTTCTGGATATGATATTCTTTTTTATGGGCAAGCTCATTGAAGAAATCTCTTTAAGGGATAAACCGTATGTCTTTGAAGACAGAAATGAGGCTGGTCGTCTTCTTGCTGAAAAGCTTATAAAATACAAAGGTTCTGATAGTATAGTCTTCGGAATACCATCAGGGGGTGTCCCTATTGCGTCAGAGATAGCAAATGCCCTTAATCTGCCAATGGATTTGATAATAGTAAGGAAGATACAGATACCATATAACCCGGAGGCAGGTTTTGGTGCATTGGGACAGGATGGTGAAATTATCTTGAATGAAGGATTGTTGAACCAGCTAAGATTAACAGAAGACGAGGTGAAAACGCAGATCGGAAAGACAACGGATATCATTAAGAAACGGAATCAATTATTCAGAAAAGGAAGAACCTTTCCGCAATTGAAAGGCAAGATTGCCATTGTTACTGATGATGGACTTGCATCCGGATATACAATGCTCACAGCTGTTAGGTTTATAAAAAGAAAAATGCCGCAGAAAACTGTTATTGCTGTTCCAACAGGATCAGACAGAACTGTTGATTTCATTCTGCCAGAAGTGGATGAACTTGTATGTCTTAACGTGAGATCAGGGTTTTCTTTTGCAGTGGCTGATGCATACAAAAACTGGTATGACCTTACAGATCAAGAGGTTATGGATACGATAAGGAAGGCCCGATATATTATTGAGGAATAAGTCTTGACCGATCAGATATTGAACTTAAAGGAGAAAGTAAATATGAGAAAAAAGATTGTTAGCTCATTGCTGATCTTTGTTTTTATTTTTTTATTTAATTCCTTTATTTCTGTTCAAAATGCTATCTCAAATACTAAGAAAAACTTCTTATGGAAGGTTCAATCAAAAACAAATACTCTTTATATTTTGGGTTCTGTCCATTTTTTGAAGAAAGAAATGTACCCACTCAATAAGAAGATCGAAGATAGCTTCGACAAGTCAGAAGTATTAGTGGTGGAGGCGAATATTAATGATATAGGTCAATTTGATATTCAAAGATTATTGGAAACTGCTTTCTATTCAGGTAATGAGACCCTGGAAAAACATGTTTCCAGAGAAACCTATGAACTTGTCAAAAAAGAATTTGGAGGACTTGGAGTTCCTCTTGAACTTATCAATAAACAAAAACCATGGTTTTTGGCATTAACATTGACGTCACTTGAGCTTCTAAAACTGGGATTCGACCCAAACTACGGGATAGACATATATTTTCTTTCGAAAGCCACAGGCGGGAAGAAAATTAAAGAACTGGAGAGTATTGATTATCAAATCAATCTTTTCTCTAAATTTTCAGATGATGACCAGGAGTTGTTCTTATTGTATACGTTAAAAGATATAAATGTACTTGGCAGGGAACTGGATAAATTGATGGAAGCTTGGACATCAGGGGATACAAAAAGTATGGAATCAATAATATCAAAAAGCATTACAGAAGACAGAAAGATGTCTTTGATTTATGAAAAAATCATCTATGAAAGAAACAGGAATATGGCTGTTAGAATTGAGGAATTATTAAAAACAAAGGAGACTCACTTTGTTATTGTTGGAGCAGGTCACCTTATTGGCAATAAAGGAATCATAGAGATACTAAGAGGGAAAGGGTACGATGTTGAACAATTATGAGCTATGGTTACTTTCCGAAGTGGTTTCTTTAAACCTCGATAAGTATTTAAACAACAAATAGAAGATTACTGGAAAGAGTTAAAAGGAGGGGTTGGAAATATGGCTAAGGTCTATTTCGCATCAGCGAGGGCATTAAAATGGAAATATAATGACAGTATGCCTGGCAAGCTTGAAAGGCTTCTTAGAGAGTTAGGCCTATCAAATTATTTCGAGCCGGATGAATGGGTTGCTGTAAAGACTCATTTTGGTTCAGAGGGTGCTCATAGAATAGTACGACCTATTTTTTTAAGAAAAGTTGTTGATGCGTTGAAAAGTATCAATGCAAAACCTTTTGTAACGGATACCGTGCGGATTAAAGGTCTTGATTACCTTGAGGTGGCAAACCAGAATGGAATAAACCATCTTTCAGTAGGAGCACCGGTTGTTCTTGCCGATGGATTGTATGGTAACGACAGTATAATCATAAAGGCAGGTGAAATAATCTCTGAGATCGCTGTTGCAAGCGTCATATATGATGTGCCTGCTATGATTGTATGCTCCCACGTAAAAGGACACATCCAGGCAGGTTACGCAGGTGCAATAAAGAATATAGCAATGGGTGGTGTGAGTTCAAAACATAGAGAGTGTGGCTGGAAATGTGGAAGGGGCGCTATGCATACGGTAGGAGAGGGCAAATTGATCTGGGATCATGAAAAATGTGAAGTCTGTCATCAGTGTGAGGAGATATGTCCGCTTGAAACCATAAAAATTGAAAACGAACTTTTTGCATACAAAGAAGAGGACTGCTGGAGATGCGGTAGGTGCACGAGGGTCTGTCCCTCTGGTGCACTTTCATTGCCAGGTGATGACAAAAGGTTTATGCGTTCACTTGCAGAGTCTGCAAAGGCGGTTCTCAGCACATTTAAAAAAGGCAAAGTCATCTATGTAAATTTTCTTACAGAGATACAGCCTGAATGTGATTGCATGCCTACAGCTGATGTGCCTGTCATACAGGATCAGGGGATTTTAATATCGGACGATATAGTTGCGATCGAACAGACAAGTGTGGATATGCTCCTGAAAGCTCCACCTCTACCCCAGGCAGCAACTGAGGAAAAAGCCATTGCAAAAGGTGAGGACATCTTATTCAGACTTTCTGAAAAACCCTATTGGATTCAGATAGAAGAGGCGGAAAGACTTGGGTTGGGAAGCAGGGAATACGAGATTATCGAAGTTTAAAACCGTTAAAAAAATACTGCTGTCCGTGGGAGTTGGACAGCAGTATTAGGGGAGATAACGAGGCATTTATATATTTAAATAACATTACATAAAAACTTTTGTCAAGAAAAATTTAGCAGAAGAAATATAACCATCTACATCAGGTTCTGTAAGCTGCATTTGCCCTGATATAGTCCTCTGTTAGATCACAGGTCAGGACATTAGCCGAAGATTTGCCGCGATGGAGATCAATCGTTATCTTTATATCTCTCCTTTTCAAAACCACGTCTGCCTCCCTATCTCTTCCTGTGCTTATACCTCTATTAACGATTCGTACCTTTCCGAAGTAAATATCTATTTTTTCTTCTTTCATCTCAACACCTGAGTATCCAAGGGCTGCCATGATACGACCCCAGTTTGCATCATTTCCATACATAGCTGTCTTTACAAGATTTGAGTTTGCGACTGAAAGGGCAGCCTTTTCAGCATCTGCCTCATTCCTTGCACCTTTTACCTCTATCTCTATAAACTTCGTTGCCCCTTCACCGTCCTTTACAATTAACCTCGATAAATCGAGAATAACTTCATATAGAGCGTTTTTAAAAGCGGTGTATGATTTTGATTCCTCTGTAATCTGACGGTTCCCAAGCATGCCATTAGCCATTACGAGTACGGTATCATTTGTAGACATGTCACCATCAACAGTAATTCTATTGAATGTTTTTTTCACTGCAATATTTAGTGTTTTGCTCAATGTCTTTTGATGTATAGCTATATCCGATATGATAAAGCAGAGCATAGTTGCCATATGAGGGCATATCATGCCAGCACCTTTGCAGATGCCCACGACACTGCCTGTTTTACTACCTATCTTTACATTCTTTTGTACGATCTTTGGAAATGTGTCAGTTGTCATTATCACTGATGCAACATCCTCCACAGTTGACATACTAAGATTCCCGATTAATTCAGAAATCTTCGGTCTTATCCGCTCCATGGGTATCGGTGCACCTATGACACCTGTTGAACAGACATAAACAAGAGAGGATTTTATCTTAAGACCATCAGCAACAAGTTTTGTCATTTCAATAGCATCTTCCATCCCCTTTTTGCCTGTGCATGCATTCGCATTGCCACTGTTTACTATGATTGCCTGTGCCCTGCCTGATTTTATCTTTTTTATATCAAGTTTAACAGGTGCTGCCTTAACATTATTTGTTGTGAATGTGCCAGCAATATTGGCTTCTACTTGAGAATATATGAGGGCAAGGTCTTTTCTACCTGGTTTTTTGATTGCAGCTTCTACTGTTGAAAATAAAAAACCTTTTGGAATCATAATAATTTAAAAACGGAATAATATATTATCTTACCAGTTATATAAAAAGCGAGGCAGATACGATGAAAAACCCTTGCAAATTTACAGAATTTTATTCTTATATACATGACTGCATTCTTAACCTGAAGCGCCTTTTAGCTGAAGGCTGGCTGGCCATATTAAGGTCTATGCGGTGTAAATGGCAAGCCTTTTTTATCGTGTCTGCCTCTTTACATTGAAGCAAGTTTTTAAAACGTTTAGGTTATGTGTATATTGAAGACAGGACATAGCATTTGAGCGGTTTTAAATTCTTTCTTAGAAAGAATTTACCTCGGAGGTCGGTACGACCGAGAATGAGCGAAAATACTATGTCCTGTCTTCCTGCCTTAAAAATTATGGGAATAATGCTAAAGTTTCGAGTGCTGTCTTTTCGCCGAACCCCATCATAATATTCATGTTATGTACAGCCTGCCCCGAAGCACCTTTCACGAGGTTATCAATTGACGTTATCACAATCAGGGTGTTTGTTCTCTCATTTACCTTTAATCCAATTTCACAAAAGTTCGTACCCCGGATATTCTTTATGTTTGGATAGATGCCGTATTCGAGAACTTTCACGAATGGTTCTCTTTTGTAAGCTTCCTTATACATTTTTACTATTTCGTTTACAGTCACCTTTTTTGCAATAGGAGCGTATATTGTTGTCAAAATGCCTCTGTCAACAGGTAACAGATGGGGCGTAAAATTGACTGTAATATCTCTGCCGTATAAGAGAGAAAGTTCCTGTTCAATTTCAGGTGTATGTCTATGTGTGCCAACAGCATATGCCTTGAACCCCTCATTTACCTCGCAGTAAGAGACAGATACATCAGCTTTTCTGCCAGCCCCGCTTATGCCTGATTTAGAATCAATAACGATAAATGAGATGTTGATAAGGTTATTTTTCAAAACTGGCAATAGGCCAAGTATTGCACCAGTTGGGTAGCATCCAGGATTAGCAATCAGTTTTGCCTTCTTAATCTTATTCCTGTAAATCTCGGGCAACCCATAGACAGCTTTTTTAAGGGTTGCATGAAATCTATGTGGCACTTTATACCATTTTTCATATATCTTTGCATCTCTTAGCCTGTAATCAGCAGAAAGGTCGATAACCTTCTTACCGTGTTTGAAAAAGAAGTCCACTGCCTTCTGAGATTCCCCATGCGGAAGGGCCATGAAAAAGAGGTCTGCTTTTGTAAGGATCTTTTCAATGCGTAACGGTTCGTACACAAGGTTTGAATATTTATAGAGGCTCGGAAATAGATCTTTTACGGATTTCCCAGCGGATCTTTCGGATGTGACCCCTGTGACTATAACCTCAGGATGATTTGAGAGAATGCGGAGTAATTCGCCTCCAGTGTATCCGCTCCCGCCGCATATAAAAACCTTTAACATTCGTTAACCCAAAGAATTCCTCGAAGCTCTGCTTCGGGGTAAAAACATATCATATTTTATGTCATTCCCAGACTCGATCGGGGAATCCAGAAGCACAACAAGACAATCTGGATTCCGCATCAAGTGCGGAATGACAAACTATTTCAGACATTTTAAGTTCTTGATACCTCGAAGCTCTGCTTCGGGGCAGTTCATTAGTCAATGGTCGATGGTCAATAGTCATTAGTTCGAGAAACAATAAGCAATGACTGATGGCTATTGACTAAAGGCTATTTGTTTATCTCTTGGAGAACTGGAATCTCTTACGTGCACCCTTCTGGCCGTATTTTTTTCTCTCTTTTTCCCTTGGGTCTCTCGTGAGAAACCCTTCCTTCTTGAGTCTTAAACGGAAGTCACTATTCATATCAACAATCGCCCTTGCTATACCATGCCTTACTGCACCTGCCTGACCAGTTAGGCCACCTCCGTTAACCGTTGCGGTAATATTGTATTTTCCTGTTATACCAGCAAGCTCGATCGGCTGACGAATCATCATCCTTAATGTTTCCCTTGGGAAGTAAATGTCGACAGGTTTCCTGTTAACGATTATCTGGCCATTCCCAGGTGTTATACTTACCCTCGCAACTGATGTTTTTCTTCTGCCCGTTGTATTGTATTGTATCTCAACCATTTATAGCTCCTTTATTATTATCAGACCTCTATTTGTTTAAACGGATAGTATCTCCGGTTTTTGTGCCTCATGAGGGTGTTCAGACCCCTTATATATCTTGAGTTTCTTTATAATTGCTCTACCAAGCCTTCCTTTTGGAAGCATCCCCCATACCGCACTAAAGAGGATCTTTTCCGGCTTCTTGTTAAGTCGCTCTCTTGCGGTCTCGGCCTTTATACCTCCTGGATATCCTGAATGACTGTAGTAAATTTTGTTGTCAAGCTTCTTGCCTGTTAGTTTTACTTTGTCTGCATTGATAACTATAATGAAATCACCCGTATCACTATGAGGAGTAAATTGTGGCTTGTTTTTACCACGCAAACGATTAGCAATCTTGACTGCAAGCCTTCCAAGGACAGCATCCTTAGCATCAACAATATACCACTTTTGTTCAACATCGCCCTTTTTGGCAAACTGAGTCCTCATCTAATTACCTTCCTTAATATATTTTATAGAGAGTAATTAAGATAATAAAATCACTATAAGATTGTCAATACAGCGCATCAGCATAGTGAATCAATAGCTCTTTCTTAATCATCCCTTCTCTCAGTATTTTCATTTCCCGCTCTGTTACATCCACAATAGTCGACGGCAGCTCGTTGGATGTTGGACCGCCATCGATAATGAGGTCAATTCTATCTCCAAAGTATCTGATAACAGTCTCTGCATCACTGGCAGGTGGTATTCCTGAAGGATTGGCACTTGTTGCAGAAATAGGAAAGTTGGCGTATTTTGCAAGATGAAGAGCAAATGACTCTCCAGGTATCCTGACTGCAACCTTATGGGTACCTGCTGTTATATACTCTGATAGATTTTCCTTTGCTGAAAGAATTAGGGTAAGAGGACCAGGCCAGAACCTGTCCATAAGCAACAACGCCATATTATTCACAGAAGCTGCGATAAGAGGAAGCAATTCTTTGTTACCTATAATCAGCGGCATTGCCTTGTCTTTTGGCCTTTGTTTAATTTCATAAAGGTTTTTCAGTGAATGTGCCAGATCAAACTTAACTCCGAGACCGTAAAATGTCTCTGTCGGGTATGCAACTATATCGCCATTTACAAGTGTTTCAACAGTATGGCGCAAAACCTGCGCCATATTTATTTCAGAGACTTTTATTCTTAGCATTGTAAGATACTAACATAGATGATTTGACTTTAATAGATTGGAAAAAATTAAAAAGTATCCTCAGGAGCCATTCTTTACACAAAAAACTCTGTCACAAAAAACTCTTGACATGCCTGCGGGTTTCTGTTAACTTTTTTAAAGTACTGATTCTTCGAGAGGGAAGAAGTTGGGGGAAATACAGAAAAGACGTCTCTCTATTGTCTCAATAGTTGGCCGGTTAGTGGGTGTAAAATGCCTGGCATAATGATTGCTCAGTCAGTCAGTCAGTCAGTCAGTCAGTCAGTCAGTCAGTCAGTCAGTCAGTTCTCTCTCTTTAAAAGCAGACAAAAATTTATATTATGAAGGCATGGCGTTCGGAAACGGGCATCATGCCTTTTTTGT
>Ga0315268_10003719_pt1 | contig 16707 bp, 14 predicted proteins | sample C1_top_MG_FD_204535 | JGI IMG/M metagenome (GOLD analysis project Ga0315268, IMG submission 204535) | Sediment microbial communities from Yellowstone Lake, YNP, Wyoming, USA - C1_top | ecosystem: Environmental > Aquatic > Freshwater > Lake > Sediment | place: USA: Wyoming | collected 2017-08-01
TCCGCCTGCTCCTCCAGGAAGGAGCCGGTGCCGGCGGCGCAGGCTTCGTTCATGGTGAAGTCCACCACCACGCCGTCGTCGATGCGGATGAACTTGGAATCCTGGCCGCCGATTTCGAAGATGGTGTCCACCCGCTCCATGCCGAGCTGCTGCGAGACGTGCATGGCGCCGGTCTTGTGGGCGGTGATTTCGTCGTTGACCGTGTCGGCGCCGACCAGCTCCCCGATCAGCTCGCGTCCCGAGCCGGTGGTGCCCACGCCCAGGATGTTGAGCCGGTCGCCCAGAACCTGCTCGATCTCGGCCAGGCCGCGGTCCACCACCGCGATGGGCCGGCCTTCGGTGCGCAGGTAGATTTCATGCAACAGGTTGCCGGCGGTGTCGATGGCAACCAGGTTCGTGCTCACCGAGCCGATGTCGATGCCGAGATAAGCGTCGATCTTGCCCTCCGGCGGCAGGGCCACGTCTGGCACGTGATCGCGCAGCAGCAGCACGTTCTGCATCGAGAGCGGGTCGGAGCAGGCGAAATTCTGCTTGCCCGTGTGCTGCCGCAACTGGTGAATGCGCTTGAAGGAGCGCTTGCGCAGCTCGCCGGTCTCGAAGATGGCGGCGCCCAGCGCCCCCAGCCAGCAGTAATAGTCGGGGACGAAGAAATCCGACTCGCCCAGGCCGAAGGCCTCGCGCATGGCGTTGCGCACGCCCTGGTTCAGCGCCACGCCGCCAATGAATGCCACCGGCGGCACGACCTCGCGTCCCTTGACGATCGCCGACTTGAAGTTGCGGGCCACGGCGTCGCACAACCCGCGCAGGATCTGGTCGGTGGTGTAGCCCTTCTGCTGGGCGTGGATCATGTCCGACTTGGCGAACACCGAGCAGCGCCCGGCAATGCGCGCGGCGCAACTGGCGGCGCAGGCGGCGGGGCCGACTTCCTCCACGTTGTAGAGCAGCCGCGAGGCCTGCTGGTCAATGAAGGAACCGGTGCCGGCGGCGCAGTCGCCGCTGGACTGGTAGTCCACGATGCCCAGGTACTTGGAGCGTGCCGAGGGTTCCAGGTGCAGGTACTTGGAGGTCTCGCCTCCCATCTCGAACAGGGTGCGCACCTCGGGGTAAAACTCGCGCACGCCCTTGGCCACGGCGCGGAATTCGTTCTCGAAATAAATGCCCAGGATCTTTGCGATCAGCTCGCTGCCGGAGCCGGTGACGCGAATGCCTTCGACGTTTTCCTCAGGGACGTGCTCGTAGAATTCTTTCAGCAGGTCGAAGGTGGACTGGATGGGGCTGCCCTGGATGCGGCGATAGCGCGCCAGCACCAGCGGGCGGCCGGTAAGGGCGGCCGTCGGGGGAAACTCGGCCTGGAAAAAGCCGTCGGGGTTCCTGGCGGTGAGGCGGTCGAGCAGCACACTGTCGCCCGGAGCGCCGATGGCGGCCAGCTTCAGGCTGACTGCGCCGATGTCCAGTCCGATGTTTATGCTCATGCAGCACAACGAGTTAGCATCCGCTTATCAACCGGGTCTGTGATTGCGCTCACTGGCGCCTGTGACCGCAGGCCGCCGGCGGCGGCAAATCCCGAGGTGAAGCGCCGCCAAGCGCCCTTGAACGGGGAAATGGGGGTGCGAACGGCGGGCGGCGGAAATGAAAATATTTTTGTGGAAAAGCGCCTTACCGCCCGGTCCGCGGGTTCGCAGCGCCGGCGGAAACACGGCGCACGGCGGCCGTCAGCGCTTGCTGCAACTCGCGTAGATGCGGCTCTCCGGTGAGATAGCTGATCACCATCATGCGGATCACGCTGCGGCCGCCGGCCAGGGTGTGCGAAATCCAGCGCGCGCCATCACCGGTGACCGCCTCCACCACCGCGGTGTTGGCCGCCGCAATTTCCTCTTCGTTGGTTCCGCCCTTCACGCGGAAGTTGACGACGGTCAGCTCGGGTTCGAGCGCCAGCTCGTAGTCGTCCGACGCGCGCACCCAATCGGCGAAGCCGCGTGCCAGACCGAGTTGGCGGTCGATCAATTGCTCGTACGCGGTCCGTCCATGCACGCGCAGCGTGAGCCACAGTTTGAGCGCGTTCATGCGCCGCGACCACTGCGCGCTGATCTTGAAATTGTCCAGCAGGCGGGCGTTGGGGACCGTCGGCATGTAGGGCGTGGCGACCTCGAAGGTTTGCGTCAGCGCTTCGGGATGGCGGGTAAGAATGACCCCGGCGGCGAACGGCATGGCCAGCCACTTGTGCGGGTCGATGGTGACCGAATCGGCGCGATGAACACCGCGCACCAACCTGCGGTGCGCGTCCGAGAACACGGCCGCCATGCCGTACGCGCCGTCCACGTGCAGCCACAGCTTGCGCCGGGAGCAGAGGCCGGCGAGCGCTTCAATGTCGTCCACCGCGCCGGAGTTGGTGGTGCCGGCAGTGGCCACGACGCAGAAAGGCCGGTGCCCGGCGGCGACGTCGCACTCGATGGCCATCTCCAGTTCTGCCGTTTTCATGCGCAGGTGTTCGTCCACCGGGATGCGCCGCAGCGCGCTGCGCCCAATGCCCAGCAGGCCCGCCGATTTGTCCAGCGAATGGTGGCTTTCGGCGGAGGCGTAGAACACCGGGCGCGCACCGATGGCGGTGACCCCGTCCTCCACCACCTTCGGAAAATGCGTCGTCAGCGCCACCGCCAGGCCGCTGAAGTTCGCTTCATTTCCACCCGAGGTGAATGTGCCCCCGAAACTTTCGCGCCAGCCGACGCGCTCGGCGATCCAGCGCACGGTTTCGTGCTCGATCTTGGAGGCCAGTTGAGAACGCGCCAGGGTGGCCAATTGCGGGTTCAGGGTTGCCACCAGCGCCTCGGCGAGCACCGCCATGTAGGTGGGGGTGGGGTTCATGAGGCCGAAGTAATTGGCGCTGGGAACGTGAAACCCCTTGTCCACCAGTTCGCCGCAGAGGTCGTCGAGCACGGTGGCGGCGTCGGCGCCGAGCTCGGGCATGGCGTCGGACAGCTCCCCGAAATTCCGCTGCTCCAGCGGGAGCTGCACCTTGCGGGCGGGCAGGGAAGAGAAGTAGGCGTCGATGCGGTCGATCAGCTTGTAGCCGAGTTGCCGCCGGGTTTGCGAATCGAAGGCGAAGTTCATGGGCGCGGCTTCTTTTGCCGGACCGCCTCGGCGTCCTCTGCGTCCTCGGCGGTGGGTTTTTCCGGGCGCAGCAGCGGGAACAGGATGACGTCGCGGATGGAGCGGGAGTCGGTAAGAAGCATGGCCACACGATCAATTCCCAGGCCGTAGCCGGCGGTGGGCGGCATGCCGTAGGAGAGGGCGCGGACGTAATCCTCGTCCATCTGGTGCGCTTCCTCGTCGCCGCGGGCGCGCTCCTGCAACTGCTGCTCGAAGCGGCGGCGCTGCTCCTCGGGATCGTTCAGTTCGCTGAAGGCGTTGCCGATCTCCAGGCGCCCGGCGAAGACCTCGAAGCGCTCCACCCAGTCGGGCTCATCCTTCTTGTTCTTCGACAGCGGCGAAATGGCGACCGGAAAGTCGTAGATCATGGTCGGCTGCACCAGGTGAGGTTCGGCGACAGCCTCGAACAGCTCGGCGATGGTCTTGCCCGCCGGGGCGCTGGGATCGTAGGGCATGTGCGGGGTGTGCGCGGCGTTGTAGCGCTTGACCAGTTCGCCCACGCTGTGCACGTCGGCGAAGTCCGGCATCTCCGGTTTGCGGCCCGCCGCTTCGGGCCAGTACTTGCTGATGGCCTCGCGCATGGAGAGGCGCTGCCACCTGGCCCAGTCGATCTGGTTCCCCTCAAAGCTGGACACGGCCGTGCCGTTCACTTCGCGCGCCACGAAGGGCAGCATCTCCTCGGTCAGGTCCATCAGGTCGCGGTAGTCGCTGTAGGCCTGGTAGAACTCCAGCATGGTGAACTCGGGATTGTGCTGGGTGGAGATGCCCTCGTTGCGGAAGTTGCGGTTGATCTCGTAGACGCGCTCCAGCCCGCCGACGATCAGGCGCTTCAGGTAAAGCTCGGGCGCGATGCGCAGGAAAAGATCGATGTCGAGCGTGTTGTGGTGGGTGATGAAGGGCCGCGCCACCGCCCCGCCCGCGATGGGCTGCATCATCGGCGTTTCCACCTCGACGAAGCCGCGGGCATCGAAGAATTGGCGCAGCGCGCGCACCAGGCGGGCGCGCCGGATGAACACCTCGCGCACTTCCGGGTTCATGAACAGGTCCACGTAACGCTGGCGGTAACGGATCTCGACGTCGGTCAGGCCGTGCCACTTTTCCGGCAGCGGCAGCAGGTCCTTGGCCAGGAAGGTCAGCTCTTCCACGTGGACGGTGAGCTCGCCGGTGCGGGTGCGGAACAGGTAGCCGCGCACGCCGGCGTGGTCGCCGATGTCCAGCAGCTTGAACAGCTCCCAGCCCTTCTCGCCGACCGCGTCCTTGCGCACGTAGATCTGCAGGCGCCGGCCGGCGGCCTGGAGATGAGCGAAACCGGCCTTGCCCATCAGGCGCAGGGCCATGATGCGGCCGGCGAGCTGCACCTGGATCTGGTCGGCGTCGAGTTGCTCGGCGGCCTTGTCCGAGTGCTGGGCGACGATTTCCGGGATGGTGTGGGTAGCGGCGTACCTGTGCGGGTAGGCCGGCTGTCCCAGGGCCTCGATCTGGGCCAGCTTCTTCCGCCGGAGCTCGTAAATTTTCTGATCCAGTGCCAAGAAAAATGACCTGCCGGGTGGAAAACAGGAATTATAAAGGATGGAGCGTGGCGGCCGGCCGAAAGGCGCCCACTCTGTCCCGCCAACATCGGCAAGACAGCCGAGACAAGGGAGTGTTCTGGGTCACCATCGGCTGTGATCTGCGAGCGCCGAGTCTTGAAGGAATCGGGGCTGCGGTTTACACTGAAGCGTTCATTTCCAGCACAACTGCCGAAGCTAGAGGCCGGTACTCATGCCCCAGAACTACGTGCCCATCTTCTTATTCATTGCCTTGGTCGCCGTAGCCATTCCCGCCACGCTGATCCTCGCCAAGCTGGTGCGGCCCGATAACCCGCACCAGACCAAGCTGATGCCGTACGAGTGCGGCATCGACCCGGTGGACAACGCGCGCGGCCGTTATACGGTGCGGTTTTATATTGTCGCCATCCTGTTCGTGGTGTTCGACGTGGAGACCATCTTCCTGTTCCCGTGGGCGGTGCAGTACCGGGCATTGGGGCTGTTTGGGCTGGTGGAAATGCTGGTTTTCCTGGCGATCCTGATCGTCGGATACGTGTGGATCTGGAAAAAGGGCGCGCTCGAATGGGTGTAGGGGCGGAGGCACAGGCCGAGACCTTCACCGCCAGCCGCTGGACCGCCGGCAACCGGCTATTCCCGACGCAGATTGTGGTCAGCCCGGAATGTGTGTTGCGCATCAAGCGGCGCTGGTTCGGTAGCGACGAGGAAAGCATTGCCCTGGCCAAGGTGGCTTCGGTGCGGATCAGCACGGGGATGTTATGGTCCGACATCCGCATCGATTCGGCCGGAGGCTCAAACCCGATCCTGAGCCATGGGCACAGCAAACAGGACGCGCAACGTATCCGCGACCTGATCGAGAAATTCCAGGCGGAGGGGGCGCGCGCCGCGGAAGCCAGCCGCCGGGAGTGACTCGGCAGTGGTGATTGCAGTCACAGATGCTTGTGACCTGTGTACCTCCCAGGGATGCTGGCAAGCTGTTAAAAGTAAAAGTTCTTTAGCCTCACTCCCAAGGAAGCCATGAGGACGGAGCGGGCGGAACAATTCCGCCGCTGCACCCACAGGGATTTACATGCCCGACGAAACCAAACCGAACCAAGCGACCGGCCCGCAGCAACCCGCCAAGCCCGCGGAAACAAAGCCGGCCGAAGTTAAGCCGGCGGCGCCTGCCGCCGCGAAACCGCCGGCCGCAACGCCCGCAGCCGCGGCGAAACCACCGGCCGCGCCGCCTAAGCCCACCGGCCCGGTTCCCGAGCCCTGGGATTCGGAGATGGTGAGCGGCTTCAAGCGCCGCTTCGGCTCCGGCATCCGCGAGGCCAGCACCTACGTGGGCCAGAAATACATGGTGGTGGACGCGTCCATCGTCCGCGAGGTCCTGCAGCTTCTGCACCACGACGAGCAGTTCGACTACTGCGTGGACGTCACCGCCGTTCACTATCCCAAGCGCGAGCGGCAGTTCGACCTGGTGTGGATCCTGTATTCCTTCCCCAGGAACGAGCGCATCCGGGTGAAGACGCAGCTCAAGGACGGCGAGGCGGCGCCCAGCGTGGCCGCCATCTGGCCCACCGCCGACTGGCTGGAGCGCGAGGTGTTCGACATGTTCGGGATCGGTTTCGAGGGGCATCCCGGGCTGAAGCGCATCCTGCTGCCCGACGGTTGGAAAGGCCATCCGCTGCGCAAGGACTATCCCATCCTGCAGCAGGACACGGAATGGGTAAAGATCAACCTCGGCATTGAGAGCGGCCAATGACGGAAGCGACCAAATCCGGTTTTTACGAGGACATTAGCGGCGACCACAAGACCTTTCTCGACGCCAACGAACTGGTGCTCAACATGGGCCCGCAACACCCGTCCACGCACGGCGTGCTGCGGGTGATCCTGAGGCTCGACGGCGAGAAGGTGCTGGGCACCGAGTGCATTATCGGCTATCTGCACCGCGGGGTGGAGAAGATCGCCGAGAACCGCACTTACACCATGTTCAACCCCTACGTGGACCGCATGGATTACGTGGCGGCGGTCTCCAACGGACTGGGCTACTGCCTGGCGGTGGAGAAGCTGCTCAATGTGGAAGCGCCGCCGCGGGCCGCCTACATCCGGGTGATCCTGACCGAGCTGAACCGGATCGCCAGCCACCAGCTCTGGCTGGGCACGCACGCGCTCGACATCGGCGCCATGACGCCGCTGTTCTACACCTTCCGCGACCGGGAAGAGATCCTGAAGATTTTCGAGAAGTACTGCGGCGCGCGGCTGACCACCCACGCCTTCCGCATCGGCGGCTGCGCCTACGAGACCTACGAGGGCTTCGAGCAGGAGGTGAAGGAGTTCCTCAAGTTCTTCACCCCGAAGATCGCCGAGTACGAGCAGTTGCTGACCACCAACCGCATCTGGGTGCGGCGCACGCGCAACGTGGGCTTGATCAGCGGCAAGGACGCCATCGCCCTGGGGGTGACCGGGCCGGTGCTGCGCGCCAGCGGGGTCAAGTGGGACATCCGCAAAGCGCAGCCGTACTCCATGTACGACAAGTTCGATTTCGAAATCCCGACCGGCGAGAACGGCGACACCTACGACCGATACCTGGTGCGGCTGGCCGAGATGCGGCAATCGATCCGCATTATCGACCAGGCGGTGAACAGCATTCCGGAAGGGCCGATTATGGCCAAGGTGCCGAAGGTGCTGAAGCCGCCGGTGGGCGAGGTGTACGTCTCGATTGAAGCCCCCAAGGGCGAGCTGGGCTACTTCATCGTGAGCGATGGCTCGACGCAGCCTTACCGGGTGCGCGTGCGCCCGCCCTCCTTCGTGAACCTGCAAGCGCTGGACGTGATGGTGCGCGGCCAACTGGTGGCCGACGTGGTGGCCGTGATCGGAACGCTGGACATCGTTTTGGGCGAGGTGGACCGCTAATGCTCAACTACCTCACCGGGTATCTGCAATCAAACGTGACGCCAGGGCAGGCGGGCAACGTCCTGTGGGCCCTGATCTACATCGTGCTCATCTTCGCCGGGGTTTCGGGCGTGGTGATCGTGATGAACTGGGGCGAGCGCAAGGCGCTGGCGCACATGCAGGTGCGGCTGGGCCCCATGCGCGTGGGCCCGCACGGTCTGATGCAGCCGTTTGCCGACGCGCTGAAACTGTTCACCAAGGAAGACATCATGCCCGCCGAGGCCGACAAGCCCATCTTCTGGATGGCGCCGGTCTGGGTGGTGGTGGTGTCCTTCACCACCTTCATCGTGGTGCCCTTCGGCGCGACCCACGCCGTGACCGACATGAACATCGGCATCCTGTTCATGCTCGGCGTCTCGTCGCTGGGCGTGCTGGGCATCGTAATGGCGGGCTGGGCGTCGAACTCGCACTTCCCGCTGATGGGCGCTCTGCGCTCCAGCGCACAGATGGTCAGCTACGAAGTGGCCATGGGCCTGGCGGTCGTCTCCGCCATCCTGATGTCCGGCATCACCGGGTTGGGCGCGTACGGCATCGGCTCCGGCGCCAGCAGCGGCACCCTGAGCATGATCGGGATTGTCAAGGCGCAGGAAGCGCAGCACGTCTGGTTCATCTTCAAGTTTTTCCCGCTCGGCCTGGTAGCCTTTGGGATTTTCGCCATCGCCATGGTGGCGGAAACCAACCGCACGCCCTTCGACCTGCCGGAAGCGGAGTCGGAGCTGGTGGCCGGCTTCCACACCGAGTACAGCGGCCTGCGCTGGTCGCTGTTCATGCTGGGCGAGTACGCGGCCATGGTGGCCGTCAGCTCGATCGCTACCACGCTGTGGCTGGGCGGCTGGCTGCGGCCCTTCGCCAGCGTTCACGGTCCGGCGATCACCATTCCCGGCTACTGGAACCATCCCGAGCTCGGGATAGTGGATTTCGCCTTCTCCTTCGCGCCCGCCGCGGTGTTCCTGATCCTGGCGTTCTTCACCTTCTTCAATGCGGTGCGCATGCCCAAGCATCCGGCGCTGAAGCCGCAGACCATCGGGCTGTACGTTTTCGGCATGGTGCTGGGGGCGGTGGGCCTGGTGCTGCTGGCGCCGCCGGTGCGCGACCGCATCCAGGACATCTTCTGGTTCGCCGCCAAGGTTGCCGTCTTCATGTACATGTACATCTGGTACCGCGCCACCTTCCCGCGCTACCGCTTCGATCAGTTGATGAAGGTAGGTTGGAAGGTACTGCTGCCGATCGGGCTGGCGGTGCTGCTGGTCACCGGAGTTGTGGGCCTCGGGCCGGAATTGGGCGCGTGGCTGAAAGGGGTGCTGTGATGAGCGCCGCTCCGTTGCTGCGCAAGATGTTCATGGTGGACTTGCTTAAGGGGCTGGCGGTCACTTTCAAGTACCAGCACCCGAAAGAAATTTATACCGAGCAATACCCGCTGGAGCGCCCGGTGATCGCCGAGCGCTATCGCGGGCTGCCGCGGTTGAACGTGAATCCGGACACCGGCGAGACCATGTGTATCGCCTGCAACCTGTGCGCCAGCGCCTGCCCCGAGCACCTGATCGTGGTGCAGAGCGAGCGCAACCCGGTGACCAAGCGCAAGGAAATGACCTCGTTTACCTATGACGTCAGCCGCTGCATGTTCTGCGGGCTGTGCGTCGAGTCCTGCTCCACCGATTGCCTGGAGCTGAGCCAGGACTACGAAATTGCCGTTTACAGCCGCGAAGGCCTGGTGCTGGACCGCGCCCGGCTGGAGAGCGGCACGGAACCGACGGTGTACACGCGATGACACCTGTAGCCCCAACGTTCTTTTTCTACCTGCTGTCGGGGGTGGCGATCGTCAGCGCGGTGCTGGTGATCACGCGCCGCAACCCGGTGCACTCGGCGATATCGCTGATCTTCACCCTGCTGGCGCTGGCCGGCCTGTACCTGATGCTGTACGCCCCGTTTGTGGCCGGCGTGCAGATCATCCTCTACGCCGGCGGCATCATGGTGCTGTTCCTGTTCGTGATCATGCTGGTCAACATCGAGCGGGCGCAGCGGGAAGATCAGTTCAACCAGCAATGGTTTATCGGGATTCTGGCCAGCGTGGTGCTGGGCATCCTGTTCGTCTACGTGTACCGGCGTGGCAGCGCGATTTTTCCGCTCAACCCGGTCTCGCTGCCCGAGCCGCAGAACACGCAGGACCTGGCGATGGCGCTGTTCCGGAATTACCTGCTGCCCTTTGAAATCGCCTCGCTGCTGCTGCTGGTGGCCATCGTGGGCGCGGTGGTGATGGCGAAGAAGAGGATTTGAAAACCGTCGTTGACCGTTGGTCGATGGTCGTTGGCAAAACCGCGAACGACTAACGACCAACGACTAGCGGCCAAGAGAAACAAATGGCTGAAATCGGAACCTTACACTACCTGGTCGTAGCCGCGGCGCTGTTCGTCGTGGGCACCATCGGCGTGGTCACCCGCCGCAACGTGGTGATCATCCTGATGTCGATCGAGCTGATCCTGAACGCCGTCAACCTGAACCTGGTGGCGTTTTCCCGGTTGTGGAACCTCAACGGGCAGATCTTCTCGATCTTCGTCATTACCGACGCCGCCGCCGAGGCCGCCGTCGGCCTGGGCATTCTGATCGCCTTCTTCCGCAACAAGGAGACGGTCAACGTGGATGAAATCGACTTGCTGAAGTGGTAGTCGGTCGTTGGTCGATGGTCGTTAGTCGTTGGCCAAGGCGGAACCGCGAACGACTAACGACGAACGACTAACGACGAAGTAGCGGCTGATAGCTGAGAGCTAAAAAATGTTCTTTCTCGAGCACATCTGGATCATTCCGCTGCTGCCGATCTTCAGCGCGGCCATCATGTTCTTCGTCGGCCGCAAGCTGGAGAAGAAATGGGTCAGCGCCTTCTGCGTCGGCACCGTGGTGGTCGCCTTCGCCTGGGCGTGCCTGGCGGTTTATCAGTACACCTCGGTGTGGCAACCGGCGCACGACAACGGGCCGTACCAGAAGATCATATACACCTGGCTCGGCGACGGCGCCGGGGTCACCCTCCCCGGGGCGCACGGACCATTCCACTTCCAGGCGGACGCCGGCTTCCTGCTGGACCCGCTGTCGGCCATCTGGCTGTTGTTCGTCACCGGCGTGGGCATGCTGATCCACATTTACTCGATCGGCTACATGGGCCACGAAGGCGGCTATTACCGGTTCTTCGGTTACCTGAACCTGTTCATGTTTTCCATGCTCACGCTCGTCATGGGGAACAACTACGCCATGTTGTTCGTCGGATGGGAAGGCGTGGGCCTGTGCTCGTACCTGCTGATCGGGTTCTATTTCAAGAAGCACTCCGCCTCGACCGCCGCCAACAAGGCGTTCATCGTCAACCGCATCGGCGACGCCGGGTTCATCCTGGGCATGATGACCCTGTTCTGGTACTTCGGCTCGGCGCGCTTCACCGACATCACCCACACGCTGAACACCAGCCATTTCGCGGTAGGCGATCCCTGGATTACCTTCGCGACCCTGATGTTGTTCATCGGCGCCTGCGGCAAGTCGGCGCAGCTTCCGCTCTACGTCTGGCTGCCGGACGCCATGGAAGGCCCCACCCCGGTTTCCGCCCTGATCCACGCCGCCACCATGGTGACCGCGGGCGTGTACATGGTGGCGCGCGCCAACGGGCTGTTCATGCTCGCCCCCACCAGCATGAAGACGGTGGCCATTGTCGGCGCCATGACCGCGATCTTCGCCGCCTCCATCGGCCTGGTGCAGAACGACATCAAGCGCGTGCTGGCCTACTCCACCGTCTCCCAGCTCGGGTACATGTTCCTGGCGCTGGGCGTGGGCGCCTTCGCCGCCGGCGTGTTCCACGTCTTCACCCACGCCTTCTTCAAGGCGCTGCTGTTCCTTGGCTCCGGCTCGGTGATCCATGCCATGTCCGGCGAGCAGGACATGCGCCACATGGGCGACCTCGCCAAGCGTATTCCGACCACCTACAAAACCATGCTGGTCGGGACGCTCGCCATCGCCGGCATTCCGCCGCTGGCCGGCTTCTTCTCCAAAGACGAAATCCTGTGGCAGGCGTACTCCTCGCACAACGGCGGCTTCCGCGTGCTGTGGGGCATTGGCTTTGCGGCCGCGCTGATGACCGCCTTCTACATGTTCCGGCTGATTTACCTCACCTTCTGGAGTCCGAGCCGGATGAGCCACGAGGCTGAGCATCACGTGCACGAGTCGCCCAAGTCCATGACCGGCGTACTGGTGGTGCTGGCCATCTGCTCCATCTGCGCCGGCTGGCTGGGCATTCCCAAGGCGCTGGGCGGGACCAACCGCTTCGAGCACTTCCTGGAGCCGGTGTTTGCCACCGAGACAGTCACGGCCGCCGCCGAGCACGAACTCCCGGCGCTGAGCGAACACGCTGAGACCGCCGCGGCCGCTAAGGCCGAAACCGCCGAGACCGCTCCCAAGCCCGAAGGCAAGGAAGAGCATGGCGAGGCCATCGAATACATCCTGATGGGCTTGTCGGTGGCGCTCGGATTCATCGGGTGGTTTGCCGCGGGTCGCTTCTACAAGAAGGCGGAGAAGGGATACGTGGAGCCGATCGATGCGCTGTCGCGGCCGGCGTACCAACTGCTTTTGAACAAGTGGTACGTGGATGAGATTTACGACTATGCATTTACCGGCCGCCTTCCGGTTGGCCCGGTGCGCCTCGGCGTCATGGGCCTGGGCGAGGCCTCGTGGAAGTTCGACGCCAACGTGATTGACGGCGGCGTGAACGGCGCCGGCTGGATGACCCGCACCATCGCCTCGATTTCCAAGTGGTGGGACACCTGGATCATTGACGGCGTGCTGGTCAACGGTCCCGCGATCCTGGCGCGTTTGGCTTCTTATCCCGTCCGCCTGGTGCAGTGGGGACTGGTGCAGTGGTACGCCCTGGTCATGGTCGGCGGCGTGGTCGGCTTAACGATGTATTACGTGTTCAAGTAGCTGAAGCGAGAACTGAGAAATGTATAACCATATTCTCTCGATCATCCTGTTCACGCCCCTGGTGGGCGCCGTGGTTCTCCTGTTCATGCCGAAGGAGAACAAAGATGCCATCCGCTGGGTGGCGAACATTTTCGCGTTCGCCGGGCTGGTGGTGTCGCTGCCCCTGATTCCCTGGTTCTGGGCCTTAAAAGGCCAGCCGGGGTTCAAGTTCATCGAGGGCGCGGCCCACAACTGGATTCCCTCCATCGGCGCCGGCTACTACCTGGGCATCGACGGCATCAGCTTCCTGCTGATCATCCTGACCACGCTGCTGGGCTGGGTCTCCATCCTGTCCTCGTGGACCGCCATCCAGGTGCGGGTGAAGGAATACTACATCTGGTTCCTGCTGCTCCAGACCGGCATGCTGGGCGTGTTCATGGCCTTGGACATGTTCCTGTTCTTCGTGTTCTGGGAGGCCATGCTGGTGCCCATGTACCTGCTGATCGGTATCTGGGGCGGACCGCACAAGCTCTACGCGGCGATTAAGTTCTTCCTCTACACCCTGGTCGGATCGCTGCTGATGCTGCTGAGCATCCTGTTCCTGTACTTCCACCACCACGGCATCACCGGGGTGTACACGTTCAGCATCCCTGAGCTGTACAAGACCGCGCCGCAGATCGCCGGCACCGCGGCCATCCTGCTGTTCTTCGGCTTCTTCATCGGCTTCGCCATCAAAGTGCCGATGTTCCCCTTCCACACCTGGTTGCCGGACGCGCACGTGGAGGCGCCCACCGCGGGCTCCGTCATTCTGGCCGGCGTCCTGCTGAAGATGGGGACGTACGGCCTGATCCGGTTCTCGCTGCCGTTCTTCCCCACGGTTTCGATGAACCCGAAGGTGCGCGGGCTGGTGATTGCGCTGTCCATCATCGGCATCATCTACGGCGCGCTGGTTTCCCTGATGCAGAAGGATATGAAAAAGCTGGTGGCGTATAGCTCGGTCAGCCACCTCGGCTTCTGTACCCTGGGCATTTTCGCCTTGAACCAGGCCGGGCTGGCGGGCTCGGTTATTCAGCAGATCAACCACGGAATCTCCACCGGCGCGCTGTTCTTGATTGTCGGCGTGCTCTACGAGCGGCGGCACACGCGCGAAATCGCCGAGTACGGCGGCATCTCCAATGTGATGCCGGTCTACGCCACCATCACCATGATCATGTTTTTGTCCTCCATGGGGCTGCCGCTGCTGAACGGGTTCATCGGCGAGTTCACCATCCTGCAGGGCACGTTTGTCGAGAGCAAGGCGTGGGCGGCGTGGGCCGTGCCTGGCGTGGTGCTGGCGGCCGCCTACCTGCTGTGGCTCTACCAGCGCGTGTTCTTCGGGCCGGTGACCAATCCGAAGAACGAAAAGCTGGCCGACCTGTCGGGCCGCGAGATTCTGACCTTTGCGCCGCTGGTGGCCCTGGCGCTGTTCATCGGGCTGTATCCGAAGCCGATGTTCCAGATTCTGGACCAGCCGGTGGCGCAACTGGTGGAGACGGTGCGTCCGGCGCGGGGTCAGCAGCCGGTGCTGGCGGCCAAGCCGGCGGAAACCGCGCCTGCGGCGGTGCAGCCCGCGCGCACCACTCCGGCCACCACCAATTTCAAGAAGACCTTGCCCGCCCCGGTGGCAGTTAATACCGGCGCGGCCGTCAAGCTGAACTGAGGGGGGCGATACGTGCCTACTCCGATCCAATTCTTTACCGGCAGCGACTACGCCCTGTCGTTGCCCATGATCCTGCTGTCGCTGTTCGGGCTGGGGGTGCTGGTGATCGACCTGATGCTGCCCGAGCAGTGGAAGCGCTGGAACGCGATCACCGCCATGATCGGGCTGGGATTTTCCGCCGCCGCGCTGCTGCGCATCCAGATGGGTCACTATGCCGACGGCAAGCCGCTGGTCGGCAGCTTCGCCTTCCTGGCGCGCGCCGGCAACCAGATCGTGGGCTCGGTGCTGCTGGATGGCTTCGCCGTGTACTTCTTCTACCTGTTTTTACTGGGCGCGGCCATCGCCATCCTGATGTCGGTGCGCTACCTGGAAATCGAGCGCGAACACCACGGCGAGTTCTACGCGCTGATCCTGTTTTCCGTCGTCGGCATGATGTGCATGGCCAGCGGTTACGACGTGGTGTTGCTGTTCATCGGCCTGGAGCTGATGGCCATCTCGACCTACGTGCTGGTCGGGTTCCTGCGCCGCGACCGCCGCTCCAACGAGGCGGCGCTGAAATACCTGCTGCTGGGCGCGTTCTCCAGCGGCATCTTCGCCTATGGACTTTCGCTGCTGTATGGATTGTCGGGAAGCACCAACCTGGGGGTGATCGCGCAGGCGCTGGAGCGGCAAGTAGGCAACAATCCCAGGGATCCGGTGGTGATCGTGGCCCTGATCACCACCGCCACCGGGCTGCTGTTCAAGATCGCCGCCGTGCCCTTCCACCAGTGGGCGCCGGACGCTTACGAAGGCGCGCCCACCAGCGTGACCGGCTACATGTCGGTGGCGGTGAAGGCCGCCGGCTGGGCCATGCTGCTGCGGATTTTCATCTGGGGGCTGTATCCGCTGCGTTCGCTCTACGTGCCCCTGCTGGTGTTCGTCGCCGTGGCCACCATGATCGGCGGCAACTTCGCCGCCCTGACGCAGAACAACCTCAAGCGCCTGCTGGCCTACAGTTCGATCTCCCATGTCGGCTACATGCTGCTGGGCCTGGTGGCCAGCGACAACATCGCCAACAAGACCGGCATCCAGGGCATCCTGGTCTACCTGCTGGTTTACACCTTCATGAACCTGGGCGCGTTTGCCGTGATCACCTCGCTGCGGCGGCGCGAGATTATCGGCGACGAGATTGACGACATCGCCGGCCTGTGGACCAAGGCGCCGACCGAGGCCATGCTGATGATGGTGTTCCTGCTCTCGTTGGCGGGCATCCCTCCCTTGGCGGGCTTCTGGGGCAAGTACTTCATCTTCCTCAGCCTGATCCAGACGCAGCACTACGTCCTGGCTACGGTGGCCGTGCTCTTCGCCGTGCTGGCGCTTTACTACTACATGCGCATCGTGAATGCCATGTTCATGCGCCCGGCTACCGATACCGAGCCGGTGTCGATTACGCCCGGCATGAGCCTGGCGCTGGCGGTGACCGCCGTGGGCACGGTGTTCATCGGTATCTTCCCCAACTACTTCATCGACGCCGCCGGCCGCGCCGTGGGCATGGCGCAGGCGGGCGGATCGCTGCTCGGGTTCTTGCGATGAGGAATTGCGGGATCGGGTAATCGGGTAAAGTAAGAAGACCCCGGGAAGGTTCGGGGTCTTTGGTTTTTGCGCATGCCTGACGACCAGCCGCCAATGCCGGACAACCACCATGCCGTCGACCGTCGGCCGTCGACCGCAGACCAGGGCAAGAAGAACTTTATCGTCACCATTGCCCGCTACAGCCAGCTCGCCTTTGTGCTGCCGGCGTGCACCGTGGTTGGCTGGCTGATCGGTGTGGGGCTGGACCGCTGGCTGCACACCACCTGGCTCTTCCTTGTCGGCCTGCTGCTCGGCATCGCGGCCGGCTTCGTGGAGCTGGTGCGGGCGGTAACTTCCTCCCAATCGAAATCCTGAGTCCCACATCCTCGTCTGATAACCGTCCACGACCTGCGTGCCACCGATCGCTCGCGCTGGCCGGTGACGCCGCTGCGCCAGATTATGCGCCCGCTGGAGAAAGTTCGTGACGTCCGGCCGGACCGGCCGGTGAGCCAGGCCACGGGAATGGCACGCGAGGAGTTGAATCAGCTACCGGCGCGCGGCAGCATTTTGCAGGTGTTGCATTCTCGTTCTCTGCTAAAAGGGCGCAATGCCTGCAATTTGTTTCGCCCGCGTTTAAAGCAGTTCCACGGTTGGTGTATCCCTCCAGCCTTGAAAGGGCACGGCTTCCAGCCGTGCCGATAGTAGCTGGGGATAAGTGGCCTTTAGGCCCGGAGGGACGGTCCCCCAGCGGCTAAAGCCGGATTCATAGGTGCCCTGTTCGGCACGCCTGAAGGCGTGCCCCTCGTGTTTGGCTATTGTGTGGAGTACAGGACAGCGGATTGCAAGCTGTTGAACATTTCTAGCGGCTTCGGTGCGCCGGGAGGTGGTGCAGCGAAGCCG
>Ga0315268_10003720_pt1 | contig 16706 bp, 16 predicted proteins | sample C1_top_MG_FD_204535 | JGI IMG/M metagenome (GOLD analysis project Ga0315268, IMG submission 204535) | Sediment microbial communities from Yellowstone Lake, YNP, Wyoming, USA - C1_top | ecosystem: Environmental > Aquatic > Freshwater > Lake > Sediment | place: USA: Wyoming | collected 2017-08-01
GAGTTGAACAAAAGGCTGAAAAGGAGATTGAAAAAATGTTTGGAGGTTTGATTACTATCGTCCGTTAGGATATAAAATGTGACATTTTAAAATGGTAAATATGTGACATATTGACTTGGTAATAACATGAGAAAAAACGATCCTGTACCAAGAAAGTTGTTCTTGTCTTCATAGCTTCAAGTTACCATTGTCTATTACCATTGCCGTTTTTTCTTTACTATAGTGCGTCAGTCTTCACTGCGCCACGCACCCATCAGGATTAAGGTTATGCCCTAAGACTGTACTGATAGGCAAACCCTTTCCGCTTAAATGCGGACCAGAAAACCTTCGGTTCCGGGTCGGGTCCATTTGTTATATCTCAGATCGCGTGGTTGTTAGCCAACCCAACAGTGGCTCCCGACGCGGACAGTAAAGACGCCGATAACTCTTATGTTACTGGAGGGAACGGGTTGCCAATCAGGTGCTTGGTTTTTTCCAACAACTAAACAGGTTCACCGTCCCCGCTAGATCTTTATGCAAAGGCTTTGTCCGGCATGAATACAACTCCATCCTTCATGATGTAATACGCCGCTCTGGCCAACTTGTGAGCAAGAGCGTTGTGTGCTATTGGAGCGTTCGTCTTCTGCAGCTTGCGCTGGTAATATCTTCGGGATTCAGAATCGAAGAACCGTGCATGGTCCGAAGCCTCGGAGAATGCCCATGCTAAATACCTGTTGCCGTTTTTCCTGTTGCCAGTGCCCTTCTTCTTGTCATTACTAAACCTCCCGCTGGGAACCTTCCTGCAATACGACACGTAGTTACCCACTTTCCGGAATCGCTCAATCGAGCCGGTCTCCAGCATGATTGTAGATGCAAGGATTTTCCCAACTCCCGGAATACTCAATAGACGGTCATAGGGATCGCTTAAGTGTATCCTTCCATCGATGCTTGCCTCAATAGCCTTGATCTGCCTGGTCATAAAGTCTATGGCCTCTTTGCTCACTTTACCAGCCAGTGCAAGATCCTCATTCCCCTGAAAGAGAGGGGTTACCCTGTCCGTCGTCAGCACTTTCACATCGTTTGCCTTAAGCCTACTACCCAGGTTCCGTGCGATAATGTTCTGAAGACTGACGATGAGCGATGTCCGCAGTCTTACTAAATGTCCCCTCTTCCTCAATAGGTCCCGTATCGGACGCTCTTCTTTCGGATAAATGTATCCCTCTGGTAGTATCCCCAATCGCAACATCTCAACAAGCCAGAATTCAACAAGCCAGAATGCGTCATTCTTGTCATTAGAGTATTTCAGTCCAGAGTATTGCTGGGTCTTCATTACATTGGCCAGATGCACCCGGTATCCCTCCTCTCGAAGCAGATCAACCAAAAAGTACCAGTTATACGGTGACTCCACAACAATCCCTTCAATTTCATCTTTGAATGGCCTGAGTGTCTCCTTGATCCTTGCCGGATCATTTGGAAGTTTTTTCTTAAATATCCTCCTGCCTTTCTCGTCGCTGATACCCAAATACGAGCTACTTGAATGCAAATCAAAAGCTGCATATAATTTCATACGGCACCTCCTAAAGGTTAAGATTGATGTCTTCCTTTGAGCATACCGCAAAACGATATGCTCAAGAGGTGCCCTCTATATGATTATCAGGTGTTAGTCGCAGGCCTTTCAACATCGTCCAGTGTGTGTCTTTGATGAAGTAATCAATGATGCACTTGATATTGGATGGCAGGATTTATAAATTAGGCAAGAGTATCTTTCTTTGATATTCAGGCAGTTTGGGTAGGCATAATCGCATACTTCTTCATTTTATAGCCGATCTGTCTTGATGTAATGCCGAGCATCCTGGCTGCCTTTGCCTGAACCCAGCCAGCCTCCTCAAGGGCATGGAGGATGCTTGATTTCTCTATCTCTTGAATCCCTGCTCTCAGAGATTCTTTTTGGAGAACTTGTTTTGAGGGAAGCAACTTTAGATTTATTGGGAGATCAGAAGGTTCAATGGTCTTTCCGTCGGACATCACAACAACCCGCTCTATTGTATTTTCAAGCTCTCTTACATTGCCCGGCCAGTTGTAGTCAAACAATATACGGAGCGCCTCGGGTGATATAGATACGTTCTTCTTATTCTCTTCATTGAAACGCTTTAGAAAATGCTCTGTTAGAGGAAGAATGTCTTCCTTTCTTTCTCTAAGTGTAGGCATGAATATCGGTACGACATTAAGCCTGTAGTATAAATCCTCTCTGAATTTAGCTTTAGAAACGAGATCTTCAAGATTCCTGCTTGTTGCTGCAATAAGTCTGACGTCAACTTTAATGGTCCTTTCTCCTCCTACTCGTTCGAACTCCCTTTCCTGAAGAACACGCAATATCTTTGGCTGCAGGATAATGGGCAGGTCCCCAACTTCGTCAAGAAGTATTGTCCCCTCATTGGCAAGTTCAAATCTTCCTTTTCTTGCCGTTATAGCCCCTGTAAATGCTCCCCTCTCATGTCCGAAAAGTTCTGATTCCAGTAAGCCCTCGGGAATGGAGGCACAATTAAATCTCATAAAGGGCCCTTTTGCCCTGGGACTCATGTAGTGAATAGCCTTTGCTATTAATTCTTTTCCTGTGCCACTCTCTCCATATAGAAGAACGGTTGCCTTCGAATTGGCAACACGGTTAACAGCTTCAAATACCTCCTGCATTTTATCTGAATTGCCAATTATATTCGGAAGACTATACCTTCCTTTCAGCTCAAGTCTCAGATTTTCTCTCTCCCATTCTGATTCCTTATAGTGTTTCCAGAGGACTACATATTGAGCAATGATGGATGCTACGATTTCTAAAACCCTGACGTCTTCATCAATCGTTATAGCCTTATCCTTAAAAATTCTATCAGCGCTCAAAACACCTATTGATTCTCCCTTAAATTTAATAGGAACACACAGGAAAGAAATTCCGCTCCTTTTCATCCTCGATCCTGTTTTATTGAGAAACAATGGTTCCTCTCCCACATCGGGGATAATCATAGGAAAACCCCTCTCTAAGACCCTTCCAACAATCCCTTCACCTATCTTATATTTTCCACGCTCTATCTGATCCTTCGTAAGACCATGGGCAGCAATTATTTGGAGTTCTTTCGTATTATGGTCAAGGAGAAAAACAGAACCTCTTTCCATCTCCAAAAAATCACCAAGTACATACATGGTTCGAGAAAGATTCCTGTCAAGATCGAAGGAAGAGTTTAAAACCTTACTTACTTCGAGAAGGGCAGAAAGTACTCGATTTTCCCTAACAAGAGACTGGGCCATTTTAATCTTCTTACCTTTCTAAGTTTAAACTTGATATTCCTGTAGTTTGGGCAGGATTATCTTATTCTTGTCATTCTGGCTTGTCCAGAATCTTTCTCAAGATAGATTCTCTACGAGTCGTAGACCCGACAAGCGGGAATGACAACCTGGAATTACAATTTTTCAATACCATATGGTCTTGCCACATGTTATTTTTATTATAGTTATACGTTTTCCACCATCTCCCAGACACCACAGGGACAGATGCCGGCACAAAAGCCACAGCCTATGCATTTATCGTCATCAACCACGTATTCATATGAGCCGTCTTCATGTTCTACGCGGGCTATTGCTCCCCAGTAACAGGTAGCTTCACACATGTGACAGTCGCGACAGGTGGCGCAGGACATGCACTTTTCTGCCTCTCCTTCAGGTGTGAAATCACCTTTACAGACGTCATAGTATTCTGTCTTTATCCTTTCGTAAGGGATAACCTGTTTGATTTCAGGCCAGCGGGGTGCATGCATGAGCTGATAATGGATGGTCTCTGCAGCAATCCTTCCCTGACCAATAGCATGTGTTGCAAGACCCAATCGCGTAGCGTCGCCGATGGCAAAGACCTTAACATCAGATGTCTGACCTATTTCATTTACTACTATCCATCCTTTTTCTGTGTGGATATTTATCGGAAGGAAATCCAGTATTGGCAGTTCACCAATAGCAATAACGACAAGGTCTGCATCGAGGAAAGTGCCATCAGTGAAATAGATCTTTTTCTGCTTCTTGTCATATCTCTCTGTAAATTTAGGCCAGAGTATTTGAGTACCTTTTGCCTTTGCTATCTCCATCTCTTTGCCAAAGGCAGCTGGTTTCTGAATATCTACGGCGATGACAGACTCAGCACCACAGTTATATGCCTGTGAAGCAGCATCCATACCCACATTACCTGCTCCTATAACAACAATCTTTTTATTATTGAGGTTTGGTAAATCTCCGATATTGATTCCTTTCAAGAACTCGATGGCAGATATTACGTGTTCAGAACCTGAAAATGTGAGCGTTCGTGGCTTATGAGAGCCGCAAGCCACAATAACAATCTCATGGTTTTTATAAATCTCCTCAAACTTTTTCTGATCAATGTTTGCTTTTAAATGAATAGCAACGCCTATTTCCTCGAATCGTGAGACTTCTTTTTTGAGTATCTCATGGGGAAGGCGTTCCCGCGGAATACAAAGCTCGAGCTTGCCTCCTAATTTATCACTTGCCTCATAGAGGTCAATAGAGTGCCCTTTTAATGCAAGCTGCCATGCAGTACTTAACCCGGCAGGTCCTCCGCCAATGACTGCTATTGTGTGCCCAGTTGGTTCTGCCTTCTTTGGTGCGGGTATATCGAGAGCAAGGCGTCCAAGTTTGTCTATGCTGAGGGGTTTGTCTAACTGACCCCTTGTGCAGCTTTGCATACAGAGATTCGGACATATCTGTCCGCATACTGTTGCGGGAAGGGGGCTGTACTGTAGAACCAGCTCCAATGCCTCATGGAGTTTCCCCTGTCTGATAAGAGAAGCCCGTTTGCGTGAGGGAATATGTGTTGGACATGCATACTCACATGGTGGAGCATACTTTTCATTTGCCCAGACTGGTTTGTTTCTCCTGTCTTTCCCTGTTGTTATATATGGTAATAAGGTGAGCTCATGGTCCAGATATTCAGCAAAAATACCGCCCTGTCCAACTTCCTTCTCCCATATATTTTTTCTGAAATCCGAGACCGATATCTTAAACCATCTTCGTAGCCGCTTTTCCTGAGGAGTGTATGCAATAAATTTTTTCCAGTCGTCAATGGAACGAGTAAGCTCATCATAGTGTGAAGTTCTATCAATGGCTTCAAGAAATGTATTTATATTGTTTTTGAGCCATTCCCAATCCTGTGGCGTAAGGTTAAGGAGTTGTACATCTTTTTCGCTATAACTCTGAATCGGACCTCTAAAATATATTGTCCCGCCAACCATTCCGACACACGGACGGTAGCCGAGTATATTCTTGGGATTCCTCGGGTTAACACCACAAACAACGGCAATGCCCCCCGCTTTAAACTCAGCAAAAGAGTCCCCGATGTCCCTGAAATACCACGATTGAGGAGGATCGAATCTCGGGTTATGCTTTGTCATCGTATCGCATCGTGCACCTCCACTACCCTGGACGTAGAGAATTCCCTGAGCTGCAGCATTGAAGGCACCATTGGTAACATCCCCTAAAATAGTTATCTTAGCCCCGCAATTAAGCCAACCTACATCGTCTGAGACACTTCCCTTTGCGATAATTTCTGTCCCGATCATTCCCATACTTCCAAGCCTCTGGCCAACAGGGCCTTCTACAGTTATCTTTATCGTCTCGCCTCTTGGCCAGATCCTGCCACCTATGCCGTGTTGTCCATCGGCGATTATATGAAGTTCCCTCGCACCATTCTGAACAGTCTGTTGAATTTGCTCTTCCAGTATGCGGGAAGATATCCGTTTACCATTTACAGTTCCATATATGGTGACATACCCCCCCTCTAATTCCCCCCTTGCTAAGGGGGGGCTAAGGGGAGTTTTGACTTTTGACTTTTGACTTTTGACTTTTTTTCCTACCTTAACACGCATAGCTTATCTCTAATCTATCTGCCATTGCCTTGTCGTCTATACTTAATCCATCTGACATGCCGATAGGTAGTTCCGTGCTTCTGCCCATAGGTGCAAATATCTTCTTCAACTCCATATTGGCAGCCCTGAAGACTTCTACTACACGTTCAGCAACCTTGTCTGCATCGAGTCTCCTGTAAAGTTTTGGATCTTGTGTTGTTATGCCCCTCGGACACTTGCCTGTATTACAGAGATTACAGCGGTTGTATTCGTTACCAAAGCAGTCAGCAGATGCCTGCATGATGTATTTTCCAACTGCAACTGCTGAAGCGCCGAGCATTATGAGAGCCGCGGCATTGGCTGCTAAATTGCCCTTTTTGGCAATACCGCCTGCTGCTATGAGAGGCAATTCATTCTGTTTTCCTTGTCTTACAAGGTCAAGATAACATTCCCTTATGTTTGATGCGATTGGATGTCCCATCTTGTCCAGAGACACATTGTATGCTGCGCCTGTGCCACCATCCTCACCGTCAATAGAGAGTGCAGATGCATAGGGATTCCTCGCAAGGTTGTTGAGGACTGCCCGTGCTGTTTTCGTGCCAGAAATCTTTGGAAAGACAGGCACCCTGAAACCCCATGCCATGGACATAGACTGGATCATTTTAGCTACTGACTCTTCAATGGAGTACTTCGTCTGGTGGGTTGGTGGTGATGCAAGATCAACAAATTGTGGAACACCACGAATACTGGCTATGAGTTTAAGAACCTTTTGTGCCATCAAAAGACCTCCATCACCAGGCTTTGCGCCCTGGCCATATTTAATCTCGATGGCAACAGGATCTTCTACCATATGTGGTAATGCATGTATAATCTCATCCCAACCGAAATATCCTGAAGCAATCTGAATGATGAGATATTTCAAATATTTTGACTTTAAAAGTCTTGGGGGTACTCCACCCTCACCTGTACACATTACGACTGGTAGCCTATCAACTTCATTAAGATATGCAACACCCATAGAAAGTCCTTCCCACATGGGAGGCGAAAGTGCACCTACTGACATGCTGCCAATCATAATTGGGAAAATCTCCCGGACAGGCGGAATAAATTTGTCACTCTCCTTATCCATTATGAGTTTGCCATCAACAGCCTTTAGCGGTAGATCCTCTGGGGGTAAAATCCTGCCAAGGAGTGTTCTAACATGAAACTCGTGTCTTCCCGCATCCAGTGCCGGATCTGTAAGCATAGAAATTCTGGTAAATTTAAGTCTGTCCAGAGTTGATATGGATGGGTCATTTCTCCTTCCCCCCCTCTTATATCCTTCTCCTCCCTTGTTTTTATAGTGAAGGAACTTATTCTGGGGGTTGAATTCAGGCTCTATCGCCTCATTGGGACATACGAGTGAACATGTCCCACAACCTGTGCAATATCTCTCTATGTCTTTGACCTGTTCGACCACGTGGACAATTCTTCTGACAGCTATTGGTGTTGGAATAGGGCCCTCAGAATGGACGAACCTCTGGACATTAACAGTAGGCTCGATAGCCTTAACAGGACATACGGCAGTGCATCTGCCGCACCTCTTACATCTATCGTCTCTCCAGCGGATGATGTAAGGGAACTCCTTTAGTGAGAGCTCATGATTGTGGTCCAACCTTGTAGCTGGTTCCATACCTTTACCTCCTCTGCTTGTGGCTTGATGATTACCATGTCGTATTTCATTGGAAAGATATCCTGTGATCTGTTCCTTTTAGGAATTACCTTGTCAAGCCCACATTCTTCCGACATCAATGCATATTTACCATTTATTCCACCGACTACACCGGGCCTCAGTTTTTTCGAATCGTGTACCATAAAGCAAGCTCCATCGGCAGTAAATCCAATAACCACATTCGGCCCGTCTATGCATAAAGGTCTTAATGAATGTTTAAGTAACTTCAGAGCTTCTCTGTCTTCTCTTGTCTCTATCTCTGAGGCCTTAAGGGGTGTAATGACATCTTTATAATACGTAAGGGGCAATCCCAATTGTCTTGCCGTGTAATGAAGGATATGTGTAAATACTTCACTATCACTGTTATAGCCAATGTAGCCAGGGAATCCCCTGCTCATCAAGAATTCCCGTATGGGAACAAAGGCTGTATTTTCGCCATTTGTCATGGAACAGTAACCCTGAATGAAAAATGGATGACAAGCATAAAGATATATAGAATAATTTGTGTTCTGCCTGCCCTGAGCAAATACAATTTTTGCCCTTAGCCCATCTTTATCGAGGCTGAAGAACTCAGCTAATTGAATTGGGTCTCCTACCTCTTTTAATACGATGACATCTGGATAGAATGAAAAAATAAATATTGATTCGTCAGGTTCTCCCATCTTTCTTAGGGAAAGACGGGTATTCATGAGTAGATCTTCTTTTTCATGAGTAGATTTACCTTTACAGGATTTGGGATACTCATATGCCCTTGCAAAATAGTAATCACGGGCTATAATACCTTTTACAGGCCTTATCTTCGGAGCCCACTCATATATAAGTTTGAATCCCAGTTTACTCATATATTCATCGAGTATTTTCATGCCCTTTTTAGAGCAGATACCTGACAATATCGGATATTCCTTTAGTTCCTCAAATTCGCCCCCCAGGTCTTTAAGTGTAAGCCCAAGACCGGACCCGTCATATCCTTCTTTCATTGTTTCAATGGAGAGGATATTTTCCACAGGGGAAAAGTATTTATTGGATGTTATTGCAGATAGTCTGCACATTTTATTTGCCCCCAACTAATATTTTCTGTAGGTAAACAGTTACCATTTATAATATATAATGCTTAAACATTTTTGTCAATCTTGAAACAATTTTGTAGGAAACTCTGAATTAAAAGATTATTGAGATTTATAAAGAAGCTGGCTTCAATCGATAATTGAGACGCATATTTCAGCGATACTTTTCTATAAATGCCCTAAGCCATTTACTCCTGGAAGGGTGTCTCAGTTTTCTTATCGCCTTGGCTTCTATCTGTCTTATACGCTCTCGTGTCACCTCAAATTCCAGTCCAACCTCTTCAAGGGTATGTGGAGCATCTTCACCGATGCCAAATCTTCTCCTGATGATTTTTTCCTCTTTAGGAGTTAGGGAACTCAGGATTCTGTCTATCTGTTTTTTCATATCCTCTTGCATTGCAGCATCAAGGGGAGACAATATTCCTTTATCTTCTATGAAATCTCTCAGATAACTGCCTTCTTCTTCCCCAACAGGAGTTTCAAGAGAGACAGGATCTCTTGACATTTTTAGTATATCTTTTACCTTCTCAACTGGAATTTTCAACCTTTCAGAAATTTCATCAGGCAAGGGTTCCTCACCTCTCTCCTGAACAATTTCATTCATAAGCTTTGTTATCTTATTAATGATCTCAGCCAAGTGTATAGGTATCTTTATTGCTCTTGATTGTTCTATAAGCGCCCTTGTTATTGCCTGCCTTATCCACCACGTTGCGTAGGTGCTGAATTTATAGCCACGCTTGTACTCAAATTTATCAACAGCCTTCATTAGTCCGATATTTCCTTCTTGTATAAGATCTAAAAAGCTTAGCCCTTTGCCTATATATCTCTTAGCAATGCTTATTACAAAACGAAGATTCGCTTCTATTAGAGCTTTTTTCGACTCGTGTAATTTTCTCTCCTCTGTAATAAGATCCTTTAGTGCCTCCTTCAGCTCGGTCGGACTCATTCCGAATATTATTTCTTTTTTCTCCAATTCCTTTCTATAGAGCCCATATTTTTTCTCTGTATCAGATCTGTATCTTACCTTTTTCTCTGCCTTTGTGATCTTGCTTTGAAAGAGTTCGATATCTGAAACTGAGCGTTTTAGCTCCTCAGAAAATGCTATTACAACGTCCTCTTTTAATCTAAGATCATGTACTTTTTCGAGTATTTTTTCTCTATTTTCCTCAAGATGCTTAATCAATTCAGAAGAGGGAGCTAATTCTCCTGTGCAAGTTTCCTCTATAGAAGTTTTTTCAGATGCGACTGGTATATTTTCCTTTAGTTTCCTCAGATGTTCCATTCTTCTCAGATAGAGATGACCGATCTCCTCTGTAACTTTTAAAAATCTTTTTCTTTCCGATATAAGGTCTTCCTCTGTTTCTGCCTCACAGTTTTGAATGATCTCAGTAAGAGGGGCATTTCTGTTTCTAACCAATCTGCCTAAGGATAGAAGCTTTCTAAGGAAAAATGGTATTGAAAATATTATTCTGCTGATATTGTTTCTTCCTGTTTCTATCCTTTTAGCAATCGCAATCTCTTCTTCCTTTGTAAGGACAGGCACATTACCCATCTCCTTAAGGTAAAGGCGGACTGGATCCTTTTCTATAAAAGTGCGGTGCTCCTCTCTCTCTTCCGTGGACTCCTCATCTGCACTGGCGTCTAAACGGCTGGCCTCTTTCTTGTCATCTTGTTCTTCAAGATAATCAGGGTATTCTTCCATAGGTATGCCCCTTTAGCAGGTTTCGCTTTTCCTCCAACAATTTATTCAGAAGTGCAATATCACCCGATTCCTCTGCCAGTCTCCTCTTTTCCTCGAATCTTTTCTGCAGAAGTGTCTGCAGGCAATCATCGATGTTTCTATCAACGTGCTCTAAATCAAATCCAGGCTTAAGAGAGAGTCCCGTAATCAGTACTTTTTCTTCATCATTAGCCTCATTGCTGAGAGATCCGATGGTTAACTTATCACCAAGTACCCTAATTTTCTTAAATAAAGATTTTATTGTTTTGTCCCTCAGGTCTTCGATATCAATCCTTGAAAGTATGTATTCAGCCTTTTCAGGGAATGCAATTATTGCACTTATAAGAAGATATTCTTCTTTAAATGATGCTTTCTTCATCATCCCGATCCCTTCCAGGCTGTTAGGCCTAACTTTTTTCTTTACTTTCTTCAACTCACTCCTTAAGACAGATTCGTTAATCCTTGTTCTGTCTGCGAGTTCACTTAATAGTTCGTCTGCAATAATCAGGTCTGTCATGCCTGATATCGTCCTGAGTACCTCTCTTACAGTGTCTATCTTATCTCCTTTTGATATACTCAGGAGAAACTCTATCATTGACATACCATTTGTAAGCATCTTATTAAAAGGTTGACTGCCTTTTTTTCTCAAAAAACTATCAGGGTCTTCACCCTCAGGAAGTAATAAGACTTTTGCTCTAAAGTCACATTCAGAAAGGATTTCCAGCGACCTCCTTGCAGCAGAAACACCCGCCTCGTCATTGTCGAAGACTATTACCGCCTTTCCTGTTAGTAACTTTAGCCTTTGTAACTGCCTTGAAGTCAGAGCAGTTCCTAATGGTGCAACTGTGTTTTTAAATCCATACTGATGGCATATTATTGCATCGAGGTAACCCTCAACAATAATGGCATAACCTTCCTTTCTTATCTCTTCTTTTGCAAAATTTAAGGCAAAGAGAGTCTCGCTTTTTTTGAATACCTCTGTTTCAGGAGAATTTAGATATTTTGGGAGAGAGTCATCTCTCACCCTACCACCGAAAGCAATGACATCATTCTGATAGTTGAATATGGGGAAGATAATGCGTCCCCTGAACACATCCCTTAAACCTCTTTCGTCAGATACGGCCAGCCCAGCATCTCTCATAAGGGAATCGCCATAACCCTTTTTCTTCAGATATTTAATAAGACCATCTCTTTCATCAGGTGCATAGCCTATGGAGAAACGGTAAAGAGATGTCTCTTCAACACCCCTGTTCTTAAGATATGCCATAGCCATCTTTGAACTATTAAGGTTCTTTATAAAAAAATTCATTGCCTCTTTGTTTACATTGAATATCTTCTCTCGCTTTTCAGAAAGACCCTTGTCAAAAAAGTATTCTCTTATAGTGATACCGGTCTTCTTTGAAATATATCGTATTGCTTCATTGAAAGAGATGTTATCATGTTTCATCAAAAAGCTGACTACATCGCCACCAACCCCGCATCCGAAACAATGAAATATCTGTTTTGTCGGACTTACCATAAAGGATGGAGTTTTTTCAGAATGAAATGGACAAAGGGCTTTATAATTCTGGCCGGATTTTTTTAATTGGGCATAATCAGATATAAAGTCAACAATATCTACTTTCGACTTTATTTCTTCAAGCAGCCTTTCAATGTTCATTAAGCCTGCGCTACAAGTCGTAGACTCTACGAGTCATCGACTGAATCTCTTAAACCCGGAACATTCTAAGATCTCTATAGAATCCCCACTCGTAATCTTATCTAAAAGTAAATTAAGGCCAAGATTGTCGCTTGAGATATGTCCTGCAATGATAACGTTCAGGTGGTTTTTTTCTGCCTCCTTACGATGTTCCTCGCTAAGGTGCATTGCTACTATCGTATTTACTCCGCTTGTTGTAAGGCTTTCAAATATTTCCTTTGCTCCTTCTGTACCACCTGTCATATCGACAAAAATTTTTCCTGCCTTTCTATTTTTTGCACCAAGAAAGATCTTAGGGCCCACACTATTGAGACCTGCCTCTCTATATTCAGGGATTTCCTTCAGTATGCTGATGACATCATCTATAACATAGGGCTTTTTTTCATCAAAGAGCCTCTGGAGATAGCTTGCAACCATGTTATCGGCAGGTGTATGAAGACAGAGAAAAGAAATACCTAAGAGTTTTGCTGCATCTACCGCTCTTGAATGATTAACTGGTAAGAGTTTCCTCTCCACTTCTTTTATCCTTCCATCCATGAGCCCTTCTGCAATGTTTATGGGTACTCCGAATCTGTTTAATATGTCTGATTGCATACGCATAACGTCATAAAGGTTTGCATATGCCCTTCCCTCGGGGTGATGCGAAAGAAGAAGATCAACCGACCTGCCTTTAGACCGCAGGCTGTCAGCGAGCAGTACCTCGCCAACCTCTATATCAATACCAGCGAGAGCTGTTTTAATTTCCTCATCACCATTCCCATAGAGAATCCGTGAATCGGAATAGGGGTTCTGGAGAGATTCCTTGTCGAAAAATTCCTTCTCAACAGGCTTAAGTTCCTCAAAATCTTTCTTCCTGCGATCCAGATCCTTCAGAGCGATATCTCTGCCTCTGGGATCATTCTCTATTCCGATTTCGATAGCTTTTCTATAAATATCTATTAGCTTCATATCTTTTCTAAAAGTTCCTTTACACGCTGATTCACAACTTTCCCATCAGCAGTACCTTTTACTTTAGGCATAAGAAAACGCATAACTTTACCCATGTCCTTTATGCCCTCAGCTAAGGATTCTTTTATTGCTTCGGTAATTAAAAGATCAAGATCTTCCGAGGTTAACTGATTAGGCAAGTACGATTGAAGGATTGATAGCTCTTGATTTTCCTTCTCGGCGAGGTCTTCTCTACCCCCTTTTGAAAAAAGCTCGATCGATTCACGCCTCTGTTTCGAAAGAGTAGAGATAACAGAGATTATCTCATCATCAGATAATTCTCTCTGTTTGTCTATCTGCTTATTTTTGACGGCTGCCTTAACCATCCGTAGAACAGAGGTTTTAAGACGATCGGATTTTTTTATTGATGCCTTTAAGTCCTCGTCAAGTCTCTGCTGAAGAGACATTATCTTGTTACCAACTTCATTCTTCTGTAGGCTTTCTTACGAGCAGCGAGAGCCTTTTTCTTTCTCTTCACACTTGGCTTTTCGTAGTGTTCCCTTTTCTTTATCTCGGAGAGAATTCCTTCTCTTTCACACTGTTTCTTGAATTTTTTTAGAGCATTTTCAAAGGACTCACTCTCAGTGACCCTTACTACGGGCATTCATATACCCCTCCCCTCTGGTTAAAAATTTCTATTTAAAATCAAGTATAATTCTACCAATTTATAAATTTCCCTGTCAATGTTTAAACAAAGTAAATTTTACACATGCATAGCAGGAAATTGCATAAAAATTTTATATGTGAAGATTCAAAAGAAGGGAATGCATTTTCAGTTTTTGGAAAAGAGAAGGTTATAAACTGAACCAACGGTTCAGCAGGAAAAGATACCTCAACCTCCTCCGCTGAAACTCGGGGTGGATGATGGCTCAGCGTTACCCTTTAAACTGCAACTGAATAAAGAGAACCTTTTCCTGATATCTTTTGAACCACACTTTGGGCAAGTAATATCTTTTTCTGAAGAGTTCATCTTTTGTAATAAGGCAAAGGTTTCTTTACAGTTCCCAAATATATATTCATAGATTGGCATTCAAATTCATCCTCCGTGCACCTGTTAAATTTTATATATTTTAACATAAAAACTTTCCTTTATCTTTAGTATCAAAAACCGTCACGAGTATCAAAAACATCTTGCTTGCCTAAAAGCATAATAATATGCTATCTTTTATAAGAAGCACAAAGGAGTATTTTGTTGTATTGTTAACCGCAAAGTATTTCAGCTTTTGCGGTTTTTTTTATGACATTACCTCCTTAGACTTCAAATAGTTTAAAAGGAGGTATGTCAGTATGGCAAAAGGAACCGTAAAGTGGTTCAATGAGTCCAAGGGGTTTGGTTTTATCACCCAGGAAGAAGGCAACGATGTTTTTGCTCACTATTCCGAGATTAAGAGTGAAGGGTATAGGACCCTATCTGAAGGCGATTTGGTGAGCTTTGATGTTGTTAAAGGCGACAAGGGCCCAAAGGCTTCAAACATTATAAAGCTCTAAACCCTAAAAACTAAAACCCAGATCTTCAGTAAATAAGTGTCTGGGTTTTCAATACGCCACTAAATCTCCTATCTCATGAACTCTTTTAAATATGTGGCTATTGCATTCTTTACCAGGGAACATTCTGGTAAAAAACTCAAAGGAGATAATCAATGATGATTAATAATGTTGCCGATGGTAATTTCGTTAAGGTCCATTATACCTTAACAGTTGAGAACAAGATTGTTGACAGTTCAAGGGGACAAGAACCTTTTGAGTTTCAGGTTGGTATGCACCAAGCGATACCCGGATTCGAGAAAGCACTTAAGGACATGAAAGTTGGTGAGAAAAAATCCTTCCAGGTCAGCTCTGAAGAGGGTTATGGCCAAGAGGATCCCAATGGCATACATGAAATATTAAGAGACAAATTACCCCCAGATATGGAGCCAGAGGTAGGAATGACACTATATGCTTATGGAACAAACAACCAGTGCATTCCTGCAAGAATTAAGGAGGTTAAGAAGGATGTGGTTGTCGTGAACTTCAATCATCCTTTGGCGGGCAAGACCCTGAATTTTGAAGTGGAAATAATCGAGATAAAAGAGGGAGCATAAAGTATTTCCTGAGAAAGAGAAGAGCAAATGTCAAAAAAGATTGAAGAGATTGAATTGGTAAAAAAATAACTCATGCACACACAAGAGTCAAAAATAATGAGAGTATATTGCATAGGTAAATCAATTGTTCTGCCCCATGTCCGCTATGTCAATCATGGAGGGCATACTGGTATTATGTTTCATTCTGAGGTTGTGAGAACTAATGGGAAATATCAGACTTTGGGATGTAATAAAACAGATGCTTCTGGTTTTTGTTTAGGTCACAAGATTAGTAGAGAAGAATTTTTGAAAAGGTATTGTGGTGAGATAGAAACAGAAACAAGGGGCAAGAAAGAAACGGATAAAGGCTCCGGGATCTAAAAACCTATCCAAAATTTAAATAAACTTATAATTTTGTTGAGATAAGGCTTTATTAGTCGATATCTTTGGTTTTTCTCGATAACAGTATGATGTTTTATTCTCAAGTCATAAGATTTAATGGACGTTATAAAAGACTGAGATGTCATAGGATGGACGGTTTCTGGTTTATGTTGGGGCACGAGATGAGCAAAGAAGAGTTTTTAAGAAGATATTGTGGTATAGAGCCAGAAACAAAAACAAACAAAGAATGATAAGGGGGTCTAATATTTATAACTAAGGCTTTGAAAGTATCCAAGAACATTGAAAGATCAGAGTTTTTATTAACAGAAGAGGAGGTTTGAATAATGAGAAAAATGTATATTGGAAACATTGCATTCGATGCGACAGAAGAAGATTTAAGAAATCTCTTCTCGGAATATGGTGAGATTGAATCATTAAAAATAATTAAGGATCAATTTACGGAACGATCCAGGGGCTTTGGTTTTATTGAGATGGTAGATGAAAAAGATGCAAAAAAAGCGATTGCAGGCCTTAATGATAAAGATTTTATGGGGAAAACACTCACTGTAGCTGAAGCGAGACCACAACAACGGCGTGGCTTTCAGGAGAGAAGGGGTGGTTTTGGTGGAAGGAAAGGCTGAAGATAAGTTGTGGAGATTAAAGTCGACGGACATGATATTGAAGGGGCACTAAAAATCCTTAAGCGTAAACTTCAGAAAGAAGGTCTCTTTAAAGAAATTAAACAGAGAGGTTATTATGAAAAGCCTTCTGAAAAGGAAAAACGGAAACAAAGAGAGGCAAGAAAGAAAAGGATGAAGGCTCTAAGATTTAAGAAACATACCTAACATTTAGATAAACCTATAGATTGTTGTGAAGAAACTTTTGAAAATTTTGGGTCTGTAAAAAAACAGCCCGAATGCTTACGGAGGTGGATATGAAAGCACTTGTTGAACTAATAGCGAAGTCTCTGGTAGATAAGCCGGAAGAGGTTACAGTGGCCCAGGTAGACGGAGAAAGAACCGCTATTTTTGAATTGCGTGTTGCTCCAAGTGATATTGGGAAGGTTATCGGAAAGCAGGGAAATACAGCGCGAGCAATGAGAACAATACTGAGTGCTGCTGGTGCTAAGCTTGAAAAGCGTTGTGTTCTTGAAATATTGGATTAAACTGAATAATACCCCAGAACTGAATTTTAATCGCTCGGTCGCTGAG
>Ga0315268_10003721_pt1 | contig 16706 bp, 31 predicted proteins | sample C1_top_MG_FD_204535 | JGI IMG/M metagenome (GOLD analysis project Ga0315268, IMG submission 204535) | Sediment microbial communities from Yellowstone Lake, YNP, Wyoming, USA - C1_top | ecosystem: Environmental > Aquatic > Freshwater > Lake > Sediment | place: USA: Wyoming | collected 2017-08-01
TTAAGGGATACAGGCCTCAATTTTATTTTAGGACGACGGATGTAACGGGTGTAGCTCAGCTACCAGATGGAGCAGAGATGGTGATGCCTGGTGATAACGTAAATCTTATAGTAGAGCTTATTGCGCCTATAGCTATGGAGAAGGAGTTAAGGTTTGCCATAAGGGAAGGCGGAAGGACTGTAGGTGCAGGTGTTGTTACGGAAGTACTGGCATGAAAAACACAGATGAATGTAGAAATCAGTGTTAAGGTGAGGAAGGTGTGAACCAGAAGATAAGGATAAAACTGAGGGCTTATGACCACAGGATACTCGACAGATCTGTAAAGGAGATAGTAGATACTGCCCAGAGAACCGGGGCAAGGGTAGCTGGTCCAGTACCCTTACCTACAAGGATAAGCAAAATTACTGTTCTCAGGTCTCCACACGTGGATAAGAAATCGAGAGAGCAGTTTGAGATCAGGACTCATAAGAGATTGATAGATATCTTTGATCCAACTCCACAGACCATTGATGCCCTTATGAAGTTGGAGCTGGCAGCCGGCGTCGACGTGGAGATAAAATTATGACGGGCATTTTAGGAAAGAAACTTGGTATGACCCAGATATTTACAGATGATGGGCAAGTATGCCCTGTCACCGTTGTTGAAGCTGGTCCTTGCTGTGTTATTCAGGTTAAGACCTTAGATAATGATGGCTATGAGGCTATTAAAATTGGCTTTTTAGAGGTGAAGGAAAAGAAGTTAAAAAAACCCTTAGGAGGTATTTTCAAAAAAGCAGGGGTAAAGCCCTACAAGATGTTAAAGGAATTTCCTATGAGTGGTTTAAGCGTTGGTGAACTCTTGACAGTGGAAAGATTTACAAAAGGTGATAAAGTTTCTGTTACCGGTATATCCAAGGGTAAAGGATTTCAGGGTGTTATGAAGAGGCATCATTATGCTGGGGGACCAGGTTCCCATGGTTCAATGTTCAACAGAGCTCCAGGCTCTATCGGTTCTAGCTCCTACCCGTCAAGGGTTTGGAAAAATAAAGCGCTCCCCGGGCACATGGGCTCTGTAAGAGCAACAGTGAAGAATCTCGAGATCGTTGACGTTAGAATTGACCAGAACCTGCTCATTATAAAGGGCGCTGTACCGGGGGCTAAGGGTACATATTTAGAGATCAAAAAGGAAAACTGAAATGCCAGAGGTCGAATTAAAAGACAGGAATAACAATATTGTTGGAAAGGTTAACCTTAACGATAAGGTCTTTGGTCTTCATGCCAGACCTGATGTCTTACACGAAGGAGTTATTAATTTTCTTACTAATCAGAGGCAGGGTACCCACGCAACAAAAACGAGGGGGCTTGTTCGGGGAGGCGGTAGGAAACCATGGAAGCAGAAACATACAGGAAGGGCAAGAGCGGGAAGCATTCGTTCACCCTTATGGAAAGGTGGGGGAACTACCTTTGGCCCGCTACCAAGAAATTACTCTTATAAACTTCCCAAAAAAGTAAAAAATCTTGCTGTAAAGGCGGCCCTCTCTATAAAGATGGCCGAGGGGGCAATAACAGTCATAGATGGATTCTCACTGGATCGGCCTAAAACAAAAGATATGATAGCTACGCTGAAGAACCTTGGGTTAGAAAGAGAAAGAGTACTTATTATAACTCCAGAAAAGGATGAAGCTGTGGCACGTTCCGCTAGGAATATTCCTAAAATTAAGGTGGTCAGATCATCTGATCTCAATTCCTATGATGTAATGGTCTCAAGTAGACTCCTTATTACAAAAGGTGCGGTTTCAAGATTTGATGATGCTGAGGTAGTGGCATGAAAGATCTCTATAAAATACTAAAAAAACCTCTCTTTACCGAAAAGGGTAGTCATCTAAAAGAGTCAGGGAATAAGATATTAGTTGAGGTAAGTTCTGATGCTAATAAGCTTGAAGTTAAAGAGGCTATAGAAGAGATTTTCAAGGTTAAAGTGGAAAAGGTTTCAACAATGAATACAAAAGGCAAATGGAAAAGATATGGAAGGTCTATCGGAAAAAGGCCTGATAGGAAAAAGGCGATAGTAACCTTAAAAAAAGGTGAAAAACTCGATTTTATTGAAGGTGTTTAAATGGGTATAAAGAAATATAATCCAACATCACCTGGCAGGAGATTTCGAACTGTCTCTGATTTTAGCGACCTTACAACAGATACCCCATACAAGCCTCTTCTAATGCCAAAGAAGAGGACCGGGGGCAGAAACAACAGTGGTTGTGTTACTGCATGGCATAGAGGAGGAGGTCACAGAAGGGCATATAGGATTATCGATTTCAAAAGGGGTAAAAGAGACATATCTGCAAAGGTTGAATCAATAGAATACGACCCAAACAGATCTGCAAGAATTGCTCTCCTTAAATATAGAGATGGAGAGAAGAGATACATAATTGCTCCCTTAGGGCTTCAAGTTGGAGATAATGTGGTATCAGGAAAGGATGCTGAGATAAAAATTGGCAATGCTTTACCTTTGAGCCACCTTCCATTAGGGACCTTCATACACAATATTGAGCTCAGACCAGGAGAGGGCGCCAAATTTGTTAGAAGTGCCGGCTCTTCAGCGCAGTTAATAGCAAAGGAGGATGATTATGCCCAGGTTAAACTCTCATCAGGTGAGGTAAGGCGTATACCCTCAGGATCTATGGCTACAATCGGGCAGATTGGTAATCCTGACCATGAAAACATTTCTTCTGGTAAGGCTGGTAGAACAAGGTTGTTGGGTAGAAGGCCCCATGTAAGGGGTGTTGCAATGAATCCTATAGACCATCCCCTCGGTGGAGGTGAGGGCAAGAGCTCGGGTGGTAGACCAGCATGCACACCATGGGGGAAACCAGAAGGGGTTAAAACAAGGTGGAATAAACGAACTGATAAATTTATTGTGAGGAGGAGAAAATAAAGTTGGCAAGGTCATTAAAAAAAGGTCCCTTTGTAGATGAAAAGCTCATGAAGAAGGTTAAGCTAATGATACAAAGTGGTGAGAAAAAGATTATCAAGACATGGTCGAGACGGTCTACAATATTTCCAGAGTTTATAGGATACACCTTTGCTGTTCACAATGGTAAAAAATTTATACCTGTATATGTTACAGAAAATATGGTTGGTCACAAACTTGGTGAGTTTGCCCCAACAAGGACCTTTAGGGCACATGCAGGCTCAGAAAAGGTTGCAAAGGTATAAATTTGTTATGGAGTCAAGGGCAGTATTACGATATGCACGGATAACGCCTCGAAAGGTAAGGAGAGTGACTGAGCTGATAAGGGGTAAGAGCGCAGGTGATGCCCTCCTATTTTTACATTTTATGCCATACAGAGGAGCAAGATTTGTTGAGAAACTTCTTAAATCAGCTATGGCGAATGCAGAACAGAAAAAGGCTGTTAATCCTGAGTCTATGAAAATCGTGGGGGCTGTTGTTGATCAGGGCCCCACTATGAAACGGATTGAGCCGAGAGCAATGGGAAGGGCTAATGTCATAAGGAAAAGGACCTGTCATATAACTTTAATTTTATCAGGGAAAGAATAGGGGGTAAATCTGGGTCAGAAGACACATCCGATAGGAAGCAGGCTTGGCATAATAAGGACTTGGGACTCAAGATGGTATCTTAAAAAAGGTTATGCCGAACAACTTTTAGAAGATATAAAAATAAGAAAGATGCTGAAAAATAAACTCTTCCATGCTGGTGTCTCGAAGATAGAGATAGAACGGGCAGGTCAGAATATGAGAGTAGCAATACATACTGCGAGACCAGGGATTATTATTGGCAAGAAGGGTGCTGAGGTAGAGAAGCTCAGGAAAGACCTTCAACAGATAACGGGGAGAGATATTGCGATAGATATAAAAGAGATTAGGAAACCAGAAATAGATGCTCAACTCGTTGCGGAAAATGTGGCTCTTCAACTCGAAAAAAGGATAGCTTTTAGAAGGGCGATGAAGAAGGCTGTGACTTCTGCCCTTAGATTTGGTGCCCTCGGTGTAAAGGTATCATGCTCAGGAAGACTTGCGGGAGCTGAGATAGCAAGGTCAGAGTGGTATAGGGAGGGCAGGGTGCCGCTCCATACATTAAGGGCTGATATAGACTTTGGTTTTACAGAAGCAAGAACAACCTATGGAGCTATAGGAGTTAAGGTGTGGATTTATCAAGGTGACATATTGCCAGAAAGCTTCGGGCTTTCCTCCAGAACATAGCAGTGAGGTTTGTAATCAGAGATGCGTAAAGCTGGAGGGCTGAAAGAAATAACTACTATATATAACAATGGCGAAGATCTATGTTAATGCCTAAAAAGGTTAAATACAGAAAGATGCAGAAAGGCAGGATGGCAGGGAAGGCATATAGAGGTTCTACCGTCTCCTTTGGTGAATTTGGACTGAAGGCGCTTGAACCTGCTTGGATTTCCAGCAGACAAATCGAAGCAGCAAGGGTTGCTCTTACACGCCATGCCAAGAGGGGGTGTAAGGTATGGATAAGAGTCTTCCCTGATAAACCAATAACGAGAAAGCCTGCTGAGACAAGAATGGGGAAAGGTAAAGGTGCACCCGAATTCTGGGTGGCCGTTGTAAAGCCGGGGAAAATCCTCTATGAGATGTCTGGAGTTACTGAAGATATTGCAAAAGAGGCATTTCACCTTGCCTCTCACAAATTACCTATGGCAACAAAATTTGTGAAAAGGGATGAAGAAGTTCTGTGAAACCATCTGAACTTAGGGAAATGACGGTAGACGAATTGAAACAAAAAGAGCAGGACCTCAGAAGGGAACTTTTTAACCTGAGATTTCGACAGGCTACTGGTGAGCTTGAAAATCCGGTGCGTATAAAGATCGTTAGGAAAGATATAGCAAGGGTTCTAACAATAATAATGGAAAAATCAAATAAAAACTAAGAGATTGAAATATGTCTAAAAAAATTTATATAGGTGAAGTTGTTAGCGGTAAGATGGATAAGACTGTAGTTGTGGCTGTCAAAAGACTTTTTCAACACCCCGCGTACAAGAAGACAGTAAAGAGGTTAACAAAGTTTAAGGCGCATGATGAGGATAACAAATGTCATATCGGAGATGCTGTTAAGATTATAGAAACGAGGCCTCTTAGTAAAGAAAAAAGGTGGACGGTGCTTGAAGTCTTAGATAAAACAGCGAAAGGTGATTAAAGATGGTTCAGTTGAGGAGCATACTTGAGGTGGCGGATAATTCGGGTGCTAAGAGGGTTCAGTGTATAAAGGTCCTCGGAGGCTCTCATAAGAAGTATGCAAGACTCGGTGACATCGTTGTCGTAAGCGTCAAGGAAGCACTGCCAGACAGTAACATCAAGAAGGGATCGGTAGCGAAAGCAGTTATTGTAAGGACTAAAAAAGAACAAAGGAGGCTTGATGGGTCATATATACGGTTTGACCAGAATGCTGTTGTACTCATCAATGCTGAAGGCGACCCTGTCGGTACGAGGATATTTGGGCCGGTAGCAAGGGAGTTAAGATGGAAAGAGTTTACAAAAATAATCTCTTTAGCTCCGGAGGTTCTCTAATAAATATGGGGTTGAGCATAAAGAAAAATGATACGATCTTGGTAATTGTTGGGAAAGAAAAAGGCAAAAGGGGTAGAGTCCTTTCTGTTTTTCCCTCAGAGGGCAAGCTTCTGATAGAGAGGGTTAATATCATTAAAAGACACATGAAACCTAGTAAAAAATATGCTCAAGGGGGCATAATTGAGAAAGAAGCACCCCTCCATATATCGAATGTGATGCTTTTATGTCCGAAGTGTGGAAAGCCAACAAGCATTGGCAATACGGTCCTTCCAGATGGTAGGAAAATGAGGACATGTAAGAAATGTAAGGAGGTCATAGATTAGGGGTGTTGTCGAGGTTAAAGGATAAGTACATAAAAGAGGTTGTGCCAACCATGATGAAAGAGTTTTCATACAGGAACGTAATGCAGGTGCCAAAAGTGCAGAAAGTTATTCTTAACGTGGGTCTCGGAGAAGCTATACAGAACATAAAGCTCCTAGATGCAGTCCAGAAGGAGCTTTCGTTTATAACCGGGCAGAAGGCAGTGGTTACAAAGGCAAAAAAATCAATTGCCAGTTTTAAACTTAGAAAGGGAGTGCCAATAGGCTGTAAAGTAACTCTTAGGGGTTATAGAATGTATGAATTCCTTGACAGACTGATAAGTCTTGCTTTTCCCAGGATCAGGGATTTTAAGGGAATATCAGGTAGGTCCTTTGATGGGAGAGGTAATTATTCTCTGGGTCTCAAAGAGCAGTTTATATTTCCTGAGATAGATTATGACAAGGTTGAAATAGCCCATGGGTTAGATGTTACCATCTGTACTAATGCTAAAACGGATAGGGAAGGGAAAGCCCTTTTGAGTTATTTAGGCATGCCCTTTAGAGGTTAAAATGCAAAATGCGTCCGCCTCAAGCGGATTAAAAATTATGGAATCCTTATATTTTTAAATTGTAAATTTTGAATTCTCACGGAGTAAGTTATGGCTAAAGTTTGCATGATAGAGAAGTCCAAAAGGCAACCAAAATTCCGAGTAAGGGGCCACAATAGATGTAGGATATGTGGTAGACCGAGGAGTTATTTGAGAAAATTTGGGATGTGTAGGGTATGTTTTAGAACCCTTGCCCTTTCAGGGCAGATACCAGGAGTAACAAAATCAAGCTGGTAGTCTGCTCCCTATATGGGAGGTGAGCAATGTTAACTGATCCTATTGCTGATATGCTTACGAGAATAAGAAACACACTGCGGATAAAGGCAGAAAAGGTTGATATTCCTGCTTCCAGAATGAAAGTTGAAATCGCAAGAGTATTGAAAGAAGAGGGGTTTATAAAAACCTATAAGATTTTGAAGGATAAAAGGCAGGGTATTCTGAGAGTAGTGCCGAGGTATGTGGAGAATGAAAGCGTTATATCAGGTTTGAAGAGAATTAGCACACCAGGCAGAAGGGTTTTTGTTGGCAAAAAAGAAATACCGAGAGTAATGGGTGGAGTAGGGATTGCAATACTTACGACGTCCAAGGGGATATTGAGTGATAGGATCTCTCGACGTGAAGGGATTGGTGGAGAAGTTATTTGTTATGTTTGGTAACAAAGATTGAACGCTCCATGTAAGGCCTAGCGTTTTTAATATAAAGTTGCCTAGTACGCAATAAAAAATTAAGGAGACAGTATAAAGGTGTCAAGAAGAGGTAAAAAGCCCATAGAGATACCCAAGGGAGTTGATTTATCAGTTGATAATAAAACAGTAAAGGTCAAGGGACCTAAAGGCGAACTCAGCTGGGTTTTTCCGGGTAGGATTAACGTCTCAGTAAATAATGGTATTGCAGTAGTTGAGAGGATAGGTGATTCGAGGCTTGATAGGTCGCTCCACGGTCTCACGAGAAGCATTATTTCTAATATGGTAACTGGAACTTCGCAAGGTTACCAGAAAGTTCTCGAGATAGTTGGCATAGGTTATAAGGCTCAAGTGATGGGTAGCAAGCTTGTACTCTCTCTTGGTTACTCCCATCCCATTGAGTTCCAATTGCCAGAAGGCATTAAAGCATCTGTTGATGCGAAGCAGACCGTGATTACGCTGACGGGAATTGATAAACATCAACTTGGGCAGGTTGCTGAAAATCTAAAGGGCCTCAGGCTACCTGATTCTTACAAAGGTAAAGGCATAAGGTATTCAGGGGAACGTCTTAAGTTGAAGGCTGGTAAGGCTGGTAAGAAGTAGTCCGAAATGGATAGGCCTTGGAGTTTAAGATCTGTCAATAAGTACTACCCGCTAACAACTGATAGATAACTTAAAAGGAGAAAGACTTTTTGGCAAAAAGCAAAAAAGAGGGTAGAGAAAGACGTCATAAAAGAATAAGGAAGAAAGTTTTCGGGACTCCCAAAAGGTTGAGACTTTCTGTTTATCGTAGCCTAAATCATATCTATGCACAGATTATAGATGATCTTAAAGGACATACTCTTGTTTCTGCATCGAGTCTCGACAAAAAATTCAAAGATAAGGAATCTCATAAGGGGAATATCGAGACGGCAAAGCAGGTTGGGGAGATCATGGCAAAAAGGGCGGTGGAGAAAGGCATAAAGAAGGTTGTTTTTGATAGAAGCGGATATCTTTACCACGGTAGAATTAAAGCGTTAGCAGATGCAGCTCGGGAAGCAGGGCTTGAATTTTAAAAGGGGGTGTAATGGCAAGGATCGATCCAGAAGGGTTGAATCTTAAAGATAAGGTCGTATACATAAATAGGGTAGCAAAGGTTGTTAAAGGTGGAAGAAGATTCTCTTTTACTGCTCTTGTTGTTGTAGGAGATGGAGAGGGCACAGTGGGTGCGGGGAAAGGAAAGGCCTCAGAGGTTCCAGAGGCAATAAGGAAGGCAATTGAGCAAGCGAAGAAATCTCTCATTAATTTCCCCATAAAGGACAATTCAATACCTCATAGAGTAGTGGGAAGATTCGGCTCAGGAACAGTTATCTTGAACCCGGCACAGAAAGGCACTGGTATTATAGCAGGTGGTGCTGTTAGGGCGGTCTTGGAGGTAGCGGGGGTTCATAATATAGTAGCAAAATCCCTCCGCAGCCATAATCCTTTCAATACAGTGAAAGCGACACTGAATGGGCTTTCAATTTTGAAAGACCCAGGTGCAGTGGTGAAACTTAGAGGAAAAGTCGAAGAAGAATCTAAAGAGTCATCATGAAGATCGAGGAATTAAAGCCTGCTTTAGGGAAGAGAGGAAAGGTTAAAAGAGTTGGGCGTGGTATTGGCTCAGGGCATGGGAAGACTTCTTGTAGGGGACATAAAGGGCAGAAAGCTCGTTCTGGAGGTACAAGGGGTCCTGGGTTTGAAGGTGGACAAATGCCTCTGCAGAGGAGGCTTCCTAAAAGAGGGTTTAAGAACCGCTTTAAAATAAAGTATGCAATAGTAAACCTTAAAGACCTTAGTAAATTAGAGGGGATAGATATCATAACCCCTGAAGTCCTTATTGAACAAGGTATTGTAAAGGATTTAAAGGACGGGCTCAAGGTCCTTGGTGAAGGTGAAATACACAGGCCCTTTAAGATAAAGGCAGATGCCTTTAGTGCTTCTGCGCTAACAAAGATAGCTGCTTCTGGCGGCAAGGCCGAAATAATCTAAAATTCCATGGGAATTCTCTCGAGCTTCCAGAATATATTTAGAATACCAGAGCTCAAAGGCAGGATTCTTTTTACTTTAGCCCTACTCGCGGTATACAGGGTTGGTGCTCATATTCCAACCCCTGGAATTAACGGAGAAGCATTAAGTGATTTTCTTGCTCGAAGTGGTGCAGGTGCCCTCATGGGATTTTTTGATATGTTTTCAGGAGGGGCATTATCGAGGGTCACTATCTTTGCTCTCGGTATAATGCCTTATATAAGTGCGTCTATCATCTTTCAGCTTCTTACTGTCGTAATTCCAGCCATAGGTAAGCTTGCAAAAGAGGGAGAGGCAGGTAGGAAAAAGATTGTAAGGTACACACGATATGGAACAGTGGTCATTAGTGCAATTCAATCATTTGGTATAGCAGCAGGAATAGAAAGTATGCAGGGTGGAGCTTTTGTGCAAAATCCTGGCTGGTCTTTCAGACTAATGACAATGATTACCTTAACATCAGGAACAGCCTTTATTATGTGGCTCGGGGAACAGATTACTGAAAGGGGAATAGGTAACGGTATATCCCTCATAATATTTGCTGGAATTGTTGCACGCTTCCCTAATGCTTTAATCAGTACAACCAGATTAATACAAGCAGGGGAACTGTCTATTTTATTCGTTATTCTACTCATTGCCATGATGGTGGCTGTTGTTGGTGCGATAATTTACATGGAGAGAGGTCAAAGGAAAATCCCTGTCCAGTATGCAAAGAGGGTTGTTGGTCGGAAAGTATATGGTGGGCAATCTACTCACCTACCACTTAAAATAAATACCTCAGGGGTTATCCCTCCAATATTTGCTTCCTCTATTATTATGTTTCCTGCAACAGTGGCAGGTTTTATAGCAATACCATGGGTACAGGCTGTTGCCAAGCAACTTGCCCCAGGTACAGTACTTTATACCATTCTTTATGTTGGGATGATCTTTTTCTTTGCATATTTTTATACCGCCATTATATTTAATCCTGTTGATATTTCAGATAATCTTAAGAAGTACGGAGGTTATATACCTGGTATCAGACCTGGTCAGAAGACCTCTGAGTATATTTATAGGGTGCTCTCGAGACTGACATTTGTAGGTGGTTTCTATCTTGCGGTTATATGCATTATCCCAGAAATTTTGATAAGGAGATTCCACGTGCCTTTTTACTTTGGAGGGACATCTATCTTGATTACTGTGGGAGTTGCCCTCGACACTGTTTCACAGGTAGAAACACATTTAATTACGCGCTCATACGAGGGCTTCTTGAAAAAAGGTAGATTAAGAGGAAGGAAAGGATAGCTTAAGGATTAAAATACAATGAGTGTAGTATCAGGGTGAATGATTATCTTAAAATCGCCAGAAGAAATAGACAAGATAGCACAGGCGTGCCGAATAGTTGCCAAAACAATTAAAGCTATAAAGCTTATGGTAAAACCGGGCTTGACTACATTAGAGGTCGAAAGGTTTGCTGATACATATATTAGGGCACAAGGTGGAATCCCAGCATTTAAAGGGTACAGGGGATTCCCTGCGAGCATTTGTACATCCGTAAATAATGAGGTTATTCATGGTATTCCCTCAAAAAGGGCATTAGAGAGAGGAGATGTTCTGAGTGTAGACCTTGGTGTCTATAGAGATGGTTTTAACGGTGATGGTGCTGTTACAATTCCAATTGGTGAAATAGAACCAGATTTAGAAAGGTTGCTCAAGGTAACAGAGGAATCTCTTTACATAGGCATTGAGCAAGCAAGGATAGGTAATAGAGTTTCTGATATATCTTATTCAATTCAAAGATTTGTTGAGTCGAATGGGTTTTCTGTAGTAAGGGAGTTTGTAGGCCATGGCATAGGCAGGGAGTTACATGAAGACCCACAAGTTCCAAACTTTGGTCCGCCTGGACGTGGCCCGAGGCTCATGGGGGGCATGACCTTAGCGATAGAGCCCATGGTTAATGCGGGGGGATATGAGATCATTATCCTAAATGATGGATGGACAGCAGTTACAGCTGATGGAAAACCGTCTGCCCATTTTGAGCATACTGTACTTGTTACGTCAGATGGACCAGAAATCTTGACTAAAAATGGTTGAAAAAATTATAATTTAAAGTTAATGCCTAAAGAGGAAATTATAGAGGTTCAGGGCACGGTGTTAGAGACTTTACCAAATGCAATGTTCAAAGTACAGCTGGAAAGTGGGCAGGTTGTATTAGCCTATGTGTCAGGAAAGATGCGGATGCATTTTATAAAGATTTTGCCAGGTGATAAGGTAACGGTGGAACTTTCTCCATACGATCTTACAAAGGGTCGGATAACATATAGAGCCAAATAAAAAGTTGAAAAAACTTTTGACCACGTAATTACCTCTATCTAAATTATTTAAGAGGGGGAAATGAAAGTTCGTTCTTCAGTAAAAACTATGTGTGCTAAATGTAAGATAGTAAAAAGGAAAGGCATTATAAGGGTTATCTGTGATAACCCAAGGCATAAACAGAGGCAGGGGTGAAAAATCCTACTCTCGAATTAAGAGAAGGAGTGTAAATTGGCAAGAATTGCCGGAGTTGACTTACCAAAGAATGAACGTATAGAGATAGGGTTGACAAGGATCTTCGGAATAGGCAGGTCTCTTTCTCTGAAGATATTGTCTGAGACAAAGGTCAACCCTAATGCAAGGGTCAAGGATCTCACTGATGAAGAAATTGTAAAAATCAGAGCGGTGATAGACAGAGACTACAGAGTTGAGGGTGATCTGAGGCGCGACATATCTATGGGTATAAAAAGACTCACGGACATCGGCTGTTACAGAGGAGTGAGACACCGTTTGGGACTTCCTTTGAGAGGCCAGAGAACGAGAACGAATGCCAGAACGCGTAAGGGTCCAAGAAAAGCAGCCGTCGGAAAAAAGAAGGAGGCATGACTAAGTGGCTCAGAGGAAGAAAGGCATTAAGAAAGAGAAAAAAGGTATTACCAACGGGACAGCTCATATTCAAGCTACCTTTAACAACACGATAATAACTATTACTGACACAAATGGTGAGGTAATTACGTGGTCAAGTGCGGGCAACTTAGGTTTTAAAGGTTCAAGGAAAGGAACTCCCTATGCTGCACAGATGGCAGCTGCTGCAGTAGCGAAAAAGGCAATAGATATAGGTATGAAGCAGATTGATATTTTTGTAAAGGGCCCAGGTGCAGGAAGGGAGTCAGCCATCAGGGCACTTCAGGCGGCAGGGCTGGAGATTAACCTTATAAAAGATGTGACACCAGTACCCCACAATGGATGTAGGCCTCCCAAAAAGAGGAGGGTTTAACTTGGCAAGATATACAGGACCACAATGCAGGATTTGTCGCCGGGAAGGGGAAAAGTTGTTTTTAAAGGGTGATAGGTGTTACACCGAAAAATGTGCTATCGATAGAAGAAAATACCCTCCTGGGCAACACGGGCAGGCTTATAGAAAGTTGTCCGACTACGGTATCCAGCTTAGAGAAAAACAAAAGGTCAGGAAAATTTATGGAATGCTTGAAAGAGAGTTCAAGAGGTCTTTCTATGAGGCTGACAAGAGAAAAGGTATTACAGGAGAAGTCCTTCTTCAGCTTCTGGAGAGCCGTCTTGACAACATTGTATATCGTATGGGCTTTGTATCTAATAGACGCAAGGCGAGGCAACTTGTCAGCCACGGTCATTTTCTTGTAAATGGCAAAATAGTAAATATTCCATCTTATGAGGTCAAGAGTGGAGATTTTGTTGAGGTAAAAGAATCAAGCAGAAATATACCTGAGATAATCGACAGCCTATCAAAAGCTGAACATAGAGGAATAGCCCCTTGGGTTGAGGTTGATAGTGCGAACATGAAAGGTAAGGTTTTACATATTCCCTCAAGAGAGGAAATACAACTTCCTGTTCTGGAGCAGCTCATAGTAGAATTCTATTCTAAGTGAGAACAACTTTTAGGAATGTTATGATAATAATCAGATTCCAAATATCGATAGTCAAACAATAACAGAAATCTCAATGTTGAAATTCACAATATTAGATTGATAAACACGTGTGTTAATTATTTGAATATCTAATAGATGAATTTAATAAGTTTAACCTTTTAAAGGCAGAAGGAGGCCTTATGGATCTGAAGAGAAAAGGCTTTCAGTTACCTGATAAAATCAGGTTTGATGAAGAAACTTTGACTGGCACATACGGTAAACTTATAGTGGAGCCGTTAGAGCGTGGTTTTGGCACTACCATAGGGAATGCCCTGAGGAGGGTTCTACTCTCTTCCATTGAAGGTGCTGCAATTACGGCAATAAAGATACAGGGTGCCTTTCATGAATTTTCGAAAATAGACGGCATTAAGGAAGATGTTATTGACATAATCCTAAATATAAAGAAGCTTAGGTTCAAGGTTTATTCTGACGGAAAGAAAACTGCAACAATAAAGGTAAAGGGGCCAAGAGATGTAACAGGCTCCGATATACAAGGTGATGCATCTTTTGAGGTTCTTAATCCTGAACAGATTATAGCAACTTTAGATAAAAATGCCCTATTTGAGGCTGAAATGCATATTAAAAAAGGCAAAGGATATGTGCCCTCTGAATTAAACAAAGAGGAGGATTTTCCTGTAGATATGATTGCCGTTGATTCTGTCTTTACCCCCGTAAGAAGGGTTAACTTTGCTGTAGAGAAAGCGAGAGTTGGAAGGGCAACGGACTATGACAGGCTAGTAATAGAGATATGGACTGATGGAAGTATAACCCCGGAAGGAGCAGTTTCACAGGCGGCATCTATCATAATTAAACATATGGAACTGTTCCTATTTGATGAAGAAAAAGAGGAAGGGGAAATAAGCTCCATACTAGAAGATAGCGAAATGCAATCCTTGAGCGAGAATCCAGTATTTAACAGTAATCTCCTCAAAAGTGTTGATGAGCTGGAGCTTTCTGTAAGAGCCAATAACTGCTTGAAAAATGCAAATATAAAGAGCATTGCAGACCTTGTGCAGAAAACAGAGCATGAGATGCTCAAGACCAAAAACTTTGGACGCAAGTCCCTTAATGAGATAAAGGAGATATTACATTCAATGGGCTTGCGCCTAGGTATGAGGGTAGACCTCAATGCCCTTAACCGTGAGATAGCTTCAAAGGGTGGAAGTGTGGTGCAGGATGCGTCATAGGTCTGATGGAAGGTTATTCGGTAGAACTACAAATCAGAGGAAAGCCCTTTTAAGGGGCTTAGTGGCATCGCTTTTTGAACATCAGAGGATAGAGACAACTGTTGTAAGGGCAAAAGAGGCAAGAAGAATAGCAGAGAAGATTATAACGCTTAGCATCAGGGGAGATCTCCATGCAAAACGACTTGCCCTTTCGTATCTACCAAACCGATCCGCTATTGCAAAGCTTTTTAGCGAGATAGCACCAAGACTTTCTGGAAGAACCGGTGGATACTTGAGAATTGTTCAGACGAGAAATAGAGTTAAGGACTCTTCGCCTATGGCTGTCCTTGAATTTGTTGACTACGAAGACGTCCGGAAATCCAAGGGAGCAGGGTCAGAGAAAAAGGCTGGCAAATCTTAAACCTCAAAGGCATCTTTAATGTGCCTGATCTCTTTCTTCCCATTATCACTGTAAATAATACTCAGGATGTCAAACCTTGCAGGTAATTCTCTCTTTTGCTTTTTAAGATAAAGTAATCCTAACTTTTTTAGTTTTTGCCTTTTTTTATTATTCACTACCTCAAAAGGTTGGCCGAAGAAATTATCTGCCCTCGTCTTTACCTCGACAAATACTATGGTGTTGCCGTCCTGCGCAATGATATCAATCTCACCGATGGGGGTTTTATAGTTCCTCGCGATTATATTGTAGCCTATCTTTTTAAGAAATTTTGCCGCAAGGTTTTCGCCCTTAATACCAAGAACTTTCATATCCCTCTAACCTCCTGAGGAGCTTTGGTATGCCTTCTATATCCCTTATCTCTTTCTGGCAGTGCACTTTGAAGAGATCCCTAAAAGAAGAAAACTCTTCCCAATGTCCGTTGAGATACAAGGATAAAGCCTTATTGAGCCTCTCACCCTTTCTGTCCCAATCAAGGAGTATAATGACTTTTTGAAATTTCTCTGCGATATCTGAGCAAAAGTCATAAAGGCTTTTCCCTCTATGAAGCGCGATGATCTTACCGATAAGTCCAAGTTTTCTCAATGCGGATACATCTCTACTGCCTTCTACAATAATGGGAACATTTTTATTTATCTCATGTAAAGCTTCTATTATCTCTCTCAGTCTCAACGCTCTCTCGAAATCATTAGGTGACGGTATATCTCTCGGCCTCATATTATTACTAACCAGTGAGAATTTTTTCTATTTTAAAATTTTACCATATTCAAGGATTGGCATCCCTATTTATGTGAAAATTTGACTATCTAAGACTTTCAATTTGAATTCGCACTGTGTTTGGAGCCAAAAAATTTTTTGTGATTCTCATCACAGCTTTTCATAGGCAAAAAAGTTAAAAAACATATGCGACATTAAATAAATAATTATTATGAAAAAGAATGGTTAATTGGAAGTTACAAGATATGAACAATAAGCTCAGAAAATTTGAAGGGAATAAGATAGCGACTCAGCGGATGAAGATTATCAGATTCTATGAAAGATATGGGGAGAAAGCTACTATTGAAACCTTTGGTACAAATAGAAAGGTAATCAACCGTTGGCGGAAAAGACTGGGGAAAATGGGGGGAAAACTCATAGCGTTAGTCCCATTATCTACTCGTCCTCAAAGAGTAAGAAAATCAGCTATTCCGCTTGAGATCATTGAGTTTATAAAAGGTCTTAGACAAACACACCCAAGACTGGGGAAAGAAAGAATTAAACCCCTTTTAGATGAATATTGTAGTTACCACAAGATAAAAAGCATTTCTGAATCAACGATTGGAAATATTATAAAGAGACATCTTTTAATTTCGGAAAGCAGGTAGAATTTGGAACAATACGACAGTAAATGGGCAGAGGATAGTAAAGAATGGAATGATAAAAGATTAAATAGCAAAAACATGAAGTATTGTTATCGGAGAATTGCGAGTGTGCTTTCTTGTTATAAATTGACATTCAGTAGGTTTTTATTTAAGTTAGGAACATGGCAGCAAGATTAGGGCAACTACTTATAACCTCTAATATTATCACAGAGGAGCAGCTAAAGGAGGCTCTTAGCCTTCAGAGAAGAGAAGGTGGTAGACTTGGTACGAACCTTGTAAGGCTGGGTTTTGTAACAGAGGAAAAACTTGTTGCTTTTCTGAGCAGGCAGTATGGTGTTCCTGCAATAGACCTGTCTGATTATAAGATTGACCCATCTCTTTTAAAGCTCATACCTGTTGAAATGGCGAGGAAATATCTTATTGTACCTGTTGCGAGGGTTGGTGCTACCTTAACGATTGCAATGGTAGATCCTTCCAATGTATTTGCGATAGACGATGTAAAGTTCAGGACGGGATACAATGTTGAAGTTGTTGTGTCAAGTGAATCTTCAATCCTCCAGACCATATCAGACCATTATATGGGTCAAGGTGAAGCCCTTGTTGCT
>Ga0315268_10003722_pt1 | contig 16706 bp, 13 predicted proteins | sample C1_top_MG_FD_204535 | JGI IMG/M metagenome (GOLD analysis project Ga0315268, IMG submission 204535) | Sediment microbial communities from Yellowstone Lake, YNP, Wyoming, USA - C1_top | ecosystem: Environmental > Aquatic > Freshwater > Lake > Sediment | place: USA: Wyoming | collected 2017-08-01
CCGACTGCGACGACACCCCGCGGTCATCCGCTCGTTCTTCCAAGCTTGCCCTCTCTCTTTTTGATCTGAATATCAATCTATCCATACAGAGGTCTTTAGGTACACACCGGACAGCCCGAGTCAATCTACTTTTTGGCACTTCCCATCTCCCGGCTGACGCGCTCGGCCTCTTCCATCACCCGCAGCGTGTTGCCGCCCAGAATTTTTTCGATGTCTTTTTCCGCATAGCCCTTCTTGAGCAGCGCGTCGGTAATTTTCGGCAGCATGGAAACGTCGTCCATGCCGAAGGGCATCGTGGCGCCATCGAAATCGGAGCCCAGGCCGACGTGGTCCACGCCGACCAGCTTCACCACGTGGTCGATGTGGTCGATGATTTTCGTCCATTCGACACGCGGGGCTTTGCCGGAGGCCATCAACTCGCGGTCCAGCCGGCCGCTTTCTTTCACCTTGCAGGCTTCGTCTTCGCCACACTTTTTTTCAATGGCCTGATCCTGGACGCTGACCTGCTTGCCGAGCGCGCGCGTGGCGTCGAGAAATCCCTGGTCGAGAAACGAGACGTGATAATTGATTTGAATGACTCCGCCCTTGGCCGCCAGCGCACGGATCATGTCGTCACTCATGTTGCGCGGGTGGTTGGAGATGGCCCGGCAGGAGGAATGCGAAGCGATCAGCGGCGCGCGGCTCAGCGCCAGCGCGTCGTAAAACGTTTTGTCGGAGACGTGCGAAATATCCACCAGCACGCCCAGCCGGTTCATCTCCGTCACCACCTGCTTGCCGAAGTCCGTCAGCCCGTTGTGCGCCGGCTTGTCGGTGGACGAATCGGCCCAGTCGTTGTTCAGGAAGTGCGTCAGCGTCATATAGCGCACGCCCAGCGCCGCGAAGATCCGCAGCACGCCGAGGTCGTTGTCAATCATATGACCGCCCTCGACGCCCAGCAGCGCGGCAATCTTGCCTTGTTTCTTCGCCTGGCGGACTTCGGCCGCGGTGGTAGCCAACACAAGGTCGTTGGGATGCGTCCGCGCAGCTTCGCGCACGTCGTCAATCTGGCGCAGGGCGAGTTCCACCGCCTTCGGGCCGGTGGTTGCGCTGGGCACCCAGATGGAAAAGAAAATCGCGTCGAGACCGCCTTCGCGCATCCGCGGGATGTCGATGTGGCCGTCGGGGTTTCGCTTGCCGATGTCGAAGGATTTCTCGTAAAGGAAGCGCTGCGGTGTGTCGTCGTGGGTGTCCACCACCAGCGCGCGCGCCTGCAGCTTGCGCGCCTGCTCGGAGATGTTCAGCGCCGATTGCTGCGCGGCCAGCGGCGCAATCGCCAAGGCGCAGAGCAGCGCCAGGGCCAGTCCCCCGTACCGAAATGTGGCAGCCTTCCTCATTAGTTCCCCCAATCCCTCCGGGGCTAAGGCCCCCTTTTTTCAAAAGCGCCTTCTTCGGCACGGCTCCCTCGCCTGCGCTCGGGACAAGTTCCGCCGTGCCCTTTCTCCGACATCAACTGCGTCTGTTGCCAGCAGAAATCATTTCTTGGCGGTGGAATTCAATTCCCGGCTGACGCGCTCGACTTCCTCCATCACCCGCAGGATGTTGCCGCCGAGAATTTTCTGAACGTCTTTTTCCAAATAGCCCTTCTTCAGCAGTGCTTCGGTGATTTTCGGCAGCATGGAGCAGTCGTTCATTCCCTCCGGCATCGTGGCGCCGTCGAAATCGGAGCCCAGGCCGACGTGGTCTATGCCCGCGAGCTTCACGGCGCGGTCGATGTGCTCGATGATTTTCTCCCACGACACCTTGGGCACCCGCGCGGAAATTTCGCGACTGATGCGAACGCGCTCTTCGGTGCGCTTTGCCGGATCGTTGGCGTAGAGTTTGTCAATCTCTGCGAGCTTGGCGCGGCGCTCGGCGCCCAGGCTGGCCTCGGCGTCGGCGCGCTCCTGGCTGAGAAAGCCGGAAGCGTAGTTGATCTGGATGACGCCGCCTTTTTTCGCCAGCGCCTGCACCATTTCGTCGGTCATGTTGCGCGGCACGTTGGTCAGCGAACGCAGCGACGAATGCGATGCAATCATCGGCGCCTGGCTGACCTCCAGCGCGTCATAAAAGGTTTTGTCCGAAGCGTGGGAGACATCGACCATCACCCCCAGCCGGTTCATTTCCCGGATCACTTGCTTGCCAAAATCGGTGAGCCCGTTATTTTTCGGCGCGTCGCTAGACGAGTCGGCCCAATTCGTGCTCACCCCGTGCGTCAGGGTGAGGTATCGAACGCCGAGCGCGGCATAGTTGCGCAGATTGCCGAGGTCGTCGTCAATCATGTGGCCGCCTTCCACACCCATCAGGACGGCGATCTTGCCCTGCTTGTGAATGCGGCGGACTTCGGCGGCGGTGGTGCACAGCACCAAATCGTTCGGGAAGCGGCGCACCAGCTCGCGCACGCTGTCAATCAACCGCACGGCGCGTTTCACCGCTTCCGGCCCGCTAATCCGCCCCGAAATGTAGATGGACCAGAAAGCCGCGTTCAGATTGCCCTCGCGCATGCGTGGCAGGTCCACGTGGCCGGTCGTGTTCCGCTTGCCGAAATCGTAGTCGGGCGAGAACAAATTGCTTGTCGTGTCGATGTGCGTATCGAAAACGATGGAGCGCTTGTGGAGCTTTTCCGCGCGTGGGGAAATCTTCGCGGTATCGGTGGATTGCGCCGCCGCGTCCGCGCCGGCCAGAAAAGCCAGTCCGCAGCAAAGAATCAAAAGAATTCGCATGGGTGGAATTTCGCCCCCGAAATGATCTCGGTCGGTCTCATCCGGCCGCAATCGAATGTGCCAAAGGTTTCTACGCGATGCGAGTCACAGGGTCAAGCCCGTGCCACTAGCCGGCGCCGGCGAACGCCTTCGACGGCGGGCGCAGCGTGCGCAGCGCCTTCATATAGTCGCGGTTCATTCGCGCGATAAATTCCAGGCGGATCTCCTTGGGGCACGCGGCTTCGCACTCGCCGTGATTGGTGCAGTTGCCGAAGCCTTCCGCGTCCATTTGCGTGACCATGGCCAGCACGCGCCGCTCGCGTTCCGGCTGTCCCTGCGGCAGAAGTCCCAGGTGCGACACCTTGGCGGCCACAAACAGCGACGCCGACGCATTCGGGCAGGCCGCCACGCACGCGCCGCAGCCGATGCAGGCGGCGGCGTCCATCGACAGGTCGGCGTTTTCCTTCGGCACCAGAATTGCGTTGCCGTCGGGCGCGCTGCCCGTGGGCGCGGAAACAAAACCGCCCGCGGCGATGACGCGGTCGAACGCGCCGCGGTCCACGATCAAATCTTTCAGCACGGGGAACGGCCCCGCGCGCCACGGCTCGATGGTGAGCACGTCGCCGTCTTTGTAGGTCCGCATGTGGAGCTGGCAGGTCGTGGTCGCGCCGCGCGGCCCGTGCGGGCGCCCGTTGACGACCATCCCGCACGTCCCGCAGATGCCTTCGCGGCAATCGTGGTCGAAAGCGATGGGCTCTTCGCCCTTCAGGATGAGTCCCTCGTTCACCACGTCGAGCATTTCCAGAAACGACATGTCGGGGCTGATGTCCCGCGCCGGATAGGTGACGAAGCGGCCCGGCGTGTTCCGGTTTTTCTGCCGCCAGACGTGCAGTGTGAGGTTCATCAGTGAGGTGCTGCCGTTCCCGGCCATCTGCTCTCCCTTCCCGGTCGTTGCCGCGCCTGCAACCGCCTACTTGTAGCTTCGCGTCGCCAGGTGCACGTTCTCGAAGTTCAATTCCTCGACGTTGCGGATGGGCTTCTTCCCCTCTCCCGCGTATTCCCAGGCGGCGACGTGGCAGAAGCGTTCGTCGTCGCGCAGCGCCTCGCCGTCCGCCGCCTGGTGCTCGATGCGGAAGTGCGCGCCGCAGGATTCCTCGCGCTCCAGCGCGTCGAGGCACATCAATTCGGCCAGCTCCAGAAAATCGGCTGCGCGCCCGGCCTTCTCGAGCGCCTGGTTAATCTCTTCACCCTCGCCGGGAACTCGGACGTCGTGCCAGAACTCTTCGCGCAGCTCCGGAATTTTTTCGAGCGCCGTGCGCAGCCCTTCGGCGTTGCGCGCCATGCCGCAGTACTCCCACATGATTTTGCCCAGATCGCGGTGGAAGGAATCGACGGTGCGGTGTCCGTTGATTTCCAGCAGCTTCTTGACGCGCGCGGCGACGAACGTCTCGCCCTCTTTGAAAGCCGCGTGGTCCGTGCCGGCTTTTTCCAGCTTCGTCGAGCCTAGGTAATTCCCGATCGTGTAGGGAATGACGAAATAGCCGTCGGCCAGGCCCTGCATCAGCGCGCTCGCGCCCAAACGGTTCGCGCCGTGGTCGGAGAAATTCGCTTCGCCGGCGACGAACAGGCCCTGGATCGTGGACATCAGGTTGTAGTCCACCCAGAGCCCGCCCATGGTGTAGTGCATCGCCGGGAAAATGCGCATGGGCACCTTGTAAGGGTCTTCGTCGGTGATGCGCTCGTACATATCGAACAGGTTGCCATAGCGCTCGCGGATTTTGTCGGCGCCCAGGCGCCCGATGGCGTCGGCGAAATCGAGATACACGCCCAGGCCGGTTTTGCCGACCCCGCGGCCTTCATCGCAGACTTCCTTGGCCGCGCGCGAAGAAATGTCGCGGGGCGAGAGGTTGCCGAAGCTCGGGTACTTGCGCTCGAGGTAATAGTCGCGCTCACCTTCGGGAATTTGGTTCGCCGGGCGCGTGTCGCCCTTTTTCTTGGGCACCCAGATGCGTCCGTCGTTGCGCAGCGATTCCGACATCAGCGTGAGCTTGCTCTGATGCTCGCCGGTGACGGGAATGCACGTGGGATGAATCTGCGTGAAACACGGGTTGCCGAAGCAGGCGCCTTTCTTGTACGCGCGCCAAATCGCCGTACCGTTGCAGCCCTTCGCGTACGTCGCCAGATAAAAGACCGTGCCATAGCCGCCGGTCGCCAGCAACACCGCGTCGGCAACGTGCGATTCGACTTTCCCGGTGACCATGTCGCGCGTGACGATGCCCCGCGCGCGCCCGTTGATCACCACCAATTCCTGCATCTCGTGACGCGAGTACATTTTCACTTGCCCCGCGCCGATCTGCCGTGCCAGCGCTTGATAGGCGCCGAGCAGAAGCTGCTGCCCGGTCTGCCCGCGCGCGTAAAACGTCCGCGAGACCTGCGCGCCGCCGAACGACCGGTTGGAGAGCAGCCCGCCGTATTCGCGCGCGAACGGCACGCCCTGCGCCACGCACTGGTCAATGATGTTCACCGACACTTCGGCCAAGCGGTGCACGTTGGCCTCGCGCGAGCGGAAGTCGCCGCCCTTCACCGTGTCGTAGAACAGCCGGAAGACGCTGTCGCCGTCGTTCTGGTAATTTTTCGCCGCGTTGATGCCGCCCTGCGCCGCAATCGAGTGCGCGCGCCGCGGGCTATCCTGGTAGCAGAAGCAGGAAACGTTGTAGCCCAGCTCCGCCAGCGACGCCGCCGCCGAGGCGCCCGCCAGTCCCGACCCCACGACGATAATCGAGTACTTGCGCTTGTTCGCCGGGTTCACCAGCTTCATGTCGAACTTGTGCTTGGTCCACTTCTGCTCGATGGGACCGCTTGGGACATTCGATTTCAGCTCCATCGTTTCGCGCTCCTAGTGCCGTTCCAACTCGTTCCGGCCAAATGTGTCCAGGAATCTCATGAGCCTGTTCCTAGCGAAGAACCCCCGTCAGAATTGCGGCGGGGATGGCAACGAATCCGACGCCGACAAGGATGGCGTAGAGCGTGGCGAAGCGGCGTCCCAGCGACGCGTAGCGCGGCTGGCTCATGCCCAGGGTCTGAAACGTGCTCCACACGCCGTGATAAAGATGAAAGCCCAGAGCCACCACGCCCACCATGTAGAAGATGGCCACCCAGGTGACTTGCAGGCCGACAATCAAATTGTGGTAGACGTCGCCGTCGATGAAATTGGGATGGACGGTGCCCGTGGTCAAGTGCAGCAGGTGATAGATGACAAACGCGGCGAGGATGGGCCCGGTCCAGCGCATCGTCCGCGAAGCGAACGTGGATTCCTGGTAGTCGGCGACGCGATAGCCCTCCGGCCGCGCCTTCGCGCTGCGCCACCACAACACCAGATAGGTGTAGATGTGCAGCCCCACCGACCCCAGCAGCACAATCCGCGCGCCCCACAGCAACGCCGGAATCTTTCGCAGCGTGTGGGCGTACTCATTGATGGCTTCGGGGCTCTTGAACGCGGTCAGGTTGCCGACCATGTGCCCGAGCACGAACAGCGTGAGCACCACGCCGGTCGCAGCCATCACCAATTTCAGCCCCACCGACGATTCCAGCAGCCAGGCCAGCCGCGACCTGACCGGCGGGCTCTGCGTAATCACAGGGGTTTGGGCGATCGCGCTCACGAATCCCTCCTGTCCCGAAGCGTGCGAGTCACTGAGCAATCGTCCCTTCTCAGCGCCCACGGGGTTTGGTCACCGACATTGCTTGTCATTCTGCGGGGCGGCCAGGCAAGACCTACAGCGGACAACCACGGGCACGGCAACATCACCACGCAAACTATCACGCGCCTGCAGCAGTGTCAATTATCACTGCTACCTGCTTCCTCTCAGAGAGGAGCGGTTGTCATCCCGAGGCCCGATTCATCGGGCCGAGGGATCTGCACTAATTGTACTTTCTAGCCGCGCCTCGCGCAGGTAGAGGAACAGCGGCAGTCCCAGAGACACTCCGACCAGTAAGTTGGCGGCAATCGGCGCCCCTACGACTTACTCCATCAACGCGGTGTCGCGTCGCGGTCGCCTTCATGTAGCGCCGGGTTCGCCGATCCGGCATCGCGGACGGCGACACCCGGCACGATTGCGAAACCTGCCGGGCATCCCGACCCGATTCGTCGGGAGCCCGGCGCGTCTTTCGGCCGCCTGGCAGGCGGCGCTACAGCACCAAGCCGGCGCTGGGAAGTAGGACAGACCTCCAGGTCTGTCCAGTTCAGCTTCAAGCACCGAACCCATTTGGACAGGTGTGGACACCTGTCCTACAGTATTGACAACCTTGCTGAAGTGAGGAAAATCGGCTTCGGGAACGCGCCCAATCGGGTATAATCCTGCGAGTATCCGGACAGAGGAGCGCTGAAGGATGTCAGATAAACTGATTGCCGACCTCACCCGCATCGTGGACGAGCTGGCCAAGGTAGGCGCCACGGTGGAAATTCCCGTGATCGCCAAGCTGGCCGAGCAAATCAGCAAGGAGTTCAGCGTGAAGTCCGACGAGGTGGCCATTCTGGCCCTGGTCGGCGGCGAAAAGTTCCTGAAATTCCTCGTCCCGGAAAAACTCCAGCAGGTGGGCAACATCCCGATGACCAGCACCACGGCGCTGGCTGTGCGCACGGCGCGCGACAAGCGGCCCGAAGTCATCAACAACTTTTCGATCGCGCGGCATCCCACCGTGTTCGAAGCCGTGCCGCTCGGCCCGCAGCGCGGCGACCCTATCCAGAAAATCATGAGCGCGCCGATCTTGGCCGAGAATAAGGTCACGGGCGTCATTCAGGTCTCGCGCAAAGGCAAGACGATGGGGGCGGCGGGACTCGACTTCACCCCGAAAGACCTGAGCGACCTGGTGGCCATCGCCCAGGTCATCGGCAAGTGCTTGAAACTCTGCCCTGCTGCCAACTGACCTTTCGTGACTCCCTCGCGACTTCAACACCAGCCTGTGCCCCGCTCTCGCCGAAAGTTTCTTCAGCTTTCTTTCCGTGCCGCCCTCGCCGCTTTGCTGTGGCTGGCGCCCGCCGCGGCGCAACAGCCGCAACGCGTCAGCCTGACGCTGCTCAGCACCACCGATGTTCACGGCAACATTTATCCCGTCGATGACCTCTCGAACCGGCCCGCCAACCGGGGCCTCGCCAAAATCGCCACGCTGGTCAAGCAGGTCCGCGCCGAGAATCCCAACGCCCTGCTGCTCGATTGCGGCGACACGATCGAAGGAAACCGCCTGGCCTACTATTACGCGCAAAAGGACTCTTCCGGGCCGAACCCCATCATCGCGGCGATGAATGCCATGCGCTACGACGCCATGGCCGTCGGCAATCACGAATTTAATTTCGGGCTGGACATTTTGTGGCGCGCCAAGCGCGAATCGAAATTTCCCTGGCTCTCCGCCAACATTCGTTCGAGTTATTCGAAATCTTCCGGCGAATACATCCTGCCGTACATCATCAAGGAAGTGTCGGGGATCCGTGTCGCCATCGTCGCGTTCACCACGCCGGGAATTCCCCGCTGGGAAGTCCCTGCGAATTATCGCGGCTACAAGTTCGAAGATATTGTCGCGGCCGCCAGGCGGATCATTCCCGAGGTGCGCAAGCAGGCGGACCTGGTGGTTGTGCTCTCGCATTCGGGCATCGACCGCGATGCCGTCACCGGCGAGCCGGTCGTCCGGGAAATTCCGAACGAAGACGAGACCTGGGAACTCGCCGAGCAGGTGCCGGGCATCGATGTGATTTTCTTCGGCCACACCCACCACGAAGTGCCGGAGAAAATCGTCAACGGCGTTCTGCTCGCACAACCGAGTAACTGGGGGCGATCGCTGGCGCGTGCCGACATTGAGCTCGAACGCGGCCCCGACGGCCGCTGGAAAGTCGCCGGCAAGAAATCGCGGACCCTTGCCGTCACCGACCGGGTCGCGGCCGATCCGGAAATTCTTGGGCTGGCGAAAAACTTGTACGAAGCCACCGAGCGCTATCTCAACACGCCGGTGGGCACGCTCAGCGAGGCACTCACGGGCCGCACCGGCCGCTTGGAAGATACGCCTTTGGTTGAGATGATCAACCGGGTGCAGATGGAATACGGCAAGGCCGACGTCTCTCTGGCTACGATTTTCCTGCCCACGCTGCGCTGGGAGCCCGGCACCATCACCGTCCGCCAGTTGTCGGTGCTCTATCCCTACGACAACACGCTTTACACCATTCGCATGACCGGGGCTCAGCTCAAGGAAGCGCTCGAACACGCTGCGAGTTTTTATCCGGCGTGGCCTCCGCCTGCTGGCCAGCAGATGACGCCGCCGGGCTACCAGTGCGATTCCGCGGAAGGCGTCGACTACAAGGTGGATTTGACGCGGCCGGTCGGCGAGCGTATCCGCGACCTGACGTTTCGCGGCCAGCCGCTTGCCCCCGGCCAGAAGCTGCGCGTCGCTATCAACAACTACCGCTACACCGGCGGCGGAGGCTACAAGGTTTACGGAAAACTTCCCATCCTGTTTCGCTCGAGCCGGGAAATGATCGATTTGCTGGTCGAATACGTCTCCCGCATCCAGCAAATCCCCGCGACCTCCAACCAGAACTGGGAGATTGTGCCCGCCGAAGCGCGCCAGGCGCTGATCGAAGCCACCGCGCCGCGTCCCGCGGCCGCGGCGGCCGCACCCGGCGCGCGCTGACGACGCTTCGCAAGGCCGCCGGGCGATGCGACTCCTCGCACGTCTTGTGGAAAATCTTTCGCGAGAGCGGACAAAGAAGTTGACACTCGTGCACGTTCTTGTTATTTTCTCGCGCGCAACTTCACCATCGCATCGCTTGCGAATCTGACGACAGGAGGCACCGCAGCCCGGCACGGTCCATGGCGTTCGTCGCGAAGAAGATCTTTCTTACCAAGGGCGTCGGGAAACATCGCGAGCGGCTATCCAGCTTCGAGCTGGCTCTCCGAAATGCGGGAATCGCTGCGTGCAACATCGTGCGAGTGTCTTCGATCTTCCCTCCGTGGTGCAAACTGATTTCGCGCAGTGAAGGACTCAAACACCTGAAACCCGGCCAGGTCGTCTTCACCGTCATCAGCGAAAATTCGACGCGCGAACCGCACCGGTTGATCGCCGCGGGCGTCGGCCTGGCGCTGCCCGCCGACAAATCGATGTACGGCTACCTCTCCGAGCATCACTCCTTCGGCGAACCTGAAGAAGTCGCCGGCGAATACGCCGAAGAGCTGGCCGCGGAAATGCTGGCCACCACGCTGAACGTCGAATTCGATCCGGATTTGTCGTGGGATGAGAAGAAAGAAGTCTATCGGATTTCGAACAAAATTGTGCGCACGATGAACATCACTCAGTCGGCCGTCGGCGACAAGCGCGGGTTGTGGACTACGGTGCTTGCCGCTGCGCTCCTGTTGGGCGACGACGACTAAACCGCCCCGGCCTGCCCCCGCTTTCCCTTTCGCTTAGCGCTTCTTGGCTTTCGCGCGTTTGAAGTAGCCGATGCGTTCGAGCACGGCGCCCGCCAGCAACGGCAGCGCCACGGTGGCGTCGTCGAGCACTTCGGCGAACTGCCCGCCTTCCTCGCGCGGCACCAGCTTGCCCCACGACACCGCTTCGGAGTAGGTGCTGCCGGAAAGTCCGCCCCAGTTCACCGGCTCAGGACACACGCGCACGGCGTATTGGTAGCGGATGAGTGGAATGTTTTCGAACCCGCGGCGCACCAGCAACTCGATGAACACACCGAATTGCTGCGCCCAGTTCCGCGGCACCCCGCCGCCTATGGTGAAAATGCCGATGCGCTTTTGCCGCATCACCAGCTGCGCAAAATGTTCGACATCTTCAAAGCTGTCAAAAAAGAGCGGGGGCTTGCCCTGCTTGCGGCGCGCGCGAGCCTCGAGCGCGAAATCCAGGCCGAGCTCCGAATCGGTGAAGGCCGGGACATAGACGGGCACGCCCTTCTCATAGGCCGACTTGAGAATGCCGCGTCCGCGGATGGTGCGGTGGAGGACTTCCCCGATCCGGTTGTGAAGCTTCCAACTGCTCACCGGTTCGCGCGGATCCCATTTGGCGAGCACCGCGTCGATGATTTCTTCCACGTAATCGAGATTGATTTCGGGCTCGATGGAATCGTAGACGCGGTTGTAGCCGGCCAGGAACATCGTGCGGTCATCCATGGTATCGTCGTACCGGAAATGCGAACGCCCGCTCGCCTCCACCAGCCCGTGGGCCATCAGCGCGCCGGTGGAAACGACCGCGTCCACGACCCCGGCGTCGATCAGGTCGCAAAAAATGAGCCCCATCTTCGCGACGGTCATCGCGCCGGCCAGCGTCATCACCACGAAGCATTCTTTGTCGCGCGCCATCGCTTCGAGCACCTCGGCCGCGTCGCCCACCTGCCGTCCGGTGAACGCCGTGTGCCCCATCGCGCGGACCAGGTCATCAATCGAATTGCATTTGGAAAGATCCAGAGGATAGATAGGCTGAAGATGGTCTTTCACCGGATCGTGCAGGATGCGCCCGGTGGGGCCCTTTTTCTTCGCCATGCAGTCTCCTTGGAGATTGAGGTAAAGTTAGAGGTGCATTGTCGCGTCATTGATAGTACAACGCGATGCAAAAAGAAAAGAGAAAAAGTCGGAATTCATAAGATTTTTTTTCGCGCTCGTTGAAACGTTTTTCTTCGCGTGTGAGGCAATCCGGTGAACCTGATGATGCAGCATTCGTTCTGGGGTTGGGTTTTGATCGGCCTGCTGGCTGGCTGGCTCTCCGGCAAAGTGACGCGCGGCTCCGGCTTCGGTTTGCTCGCCAATATTTTTCTCGGGCTGGTCGGCGCGGTTATCGGCGGCTGGATTTTCCAGCGGCTCGACATCCACGTCGGCGGATTCATCGGCAGCCTCGCCGCGGCGACGGTCGGCGCGGCGATACTCGTCGCCGTCGCCCGCTTCTTCGCCGGCAGCGACGACTGAATTCGGCCCCGGACTTCTTCAGCGCTCACTCCTCTCCCTGTGGTAGGATTGCGCGTTACAGAGAATGCCTGAGGTCAGTCGAACGCTTTGAGTAACGCTTCGTTGTTGGCCATTCCGCTGGGCGGGTTGGGCGAGTTTGGAATGAACATGCTCGCCTTGCGCTGCGGCGACGATATCATCGTCATCGACGCCGGGATGATGTTCCCCGAAGCCGAGCTGCTCGGCGTGGACATCGTCATCCCCGACATCTCCTACCTGAAGCAGCACCGCAAGCACGTGCGCGGCATCGTGTTGACGCACGTCCACGAAGACCACATCGGCGCGGTGCCCTTCATCCTGGAAGAATTCAACGTGCCGGTCTATGGGACGCGCTTTACCCTCGCCATCCTCACCAAGAAATTGGAGGAGCGCGGGCTGCTGGAAGCCGCGACGCTGCACGAAGTGTCCGCCGGCGAATTCATTGAGCTGGGCCCGTTCAAAATCGAGTACATCCAGGTGACGCACAGCACCATCGACTGCTGCGCGCTGGCGATTCGCACGCCCCTCGGCGTCATCATCCACACCGGCGATTTCAAAGTGGACCCGACGCCGGTAGATGGGAAGGCGTTCAACCTGCACGCCTTCGCCGAGTACGGCAAGCAGGGCGTGCTCGCGCTGTTCGGCGACAGCACCAACGTCGAGCGCCCGGGCTCCACGCCCTCCGAGCGCGCCGTCACCCAGCCGCTGGAGAATCTGTTTCGCGCAGCGCGCGGCAAAATCCTGCTGGCCTGTTTTTCGTCCTCGATCCATCGCATCCAGTTGGTGATTGAGCTGGCGGCGACGCTCGGCCGCAAAGTGGGCTTCGTCGGGCGCAGCATGTCGGACAACGTCGAGGTGGCACATTCGATCGGGCGCCTGCGCATCCCCGATGGCATCGTCGTGCGCCCGCAGGACGTCCGCAGCTTCGACCCGAACAAGTTGGTCGTGCTGGTCAGCGGCACGCAGGCGGAGCCACTGTCGGCGCTCTCGCGCATCGCGGTGGACAACCATCGCGCGATCTCGCTCGACGAGAACGACACGGTCATTCTTTCCGCGCGCATCATTCCCGGCAACGAGCGCGCCATCTCGCGCATGATTGACCACATGTTCCGCCGCCGCGCGCTGGTCTATTACGACGGCGGCTCTGCCGGCCCCATCCACGTTTCCGGCCACGCCAGCCAGGAAGAAATGAAAATGATGCTCAACCTGACGCGGCCGAGATATTTCATCCCCATCCACGGCGAGTACCGGCAACTGTTCCGCCACGCGGCGCTGGCGCACAGCGTCGGCGCCGTCTCGGGCGAAATTTTCATTCTGGAGACGGGCCAGGTGCTCGAGTTCACCCCGGCAGGAGCGTTCCGCCGCGAGCCGATTGCCGGCGGGCGCGTCTGCGTGGATTCCGGCTCGCTCGAAGAGATCGAAGACATCGTCATCCGCGATCGCAAACACCTGTCCGAAGACGGCATCGTGGTCCCTATCATCGCCATCGACAAACATACCGGCCGCGTCGAATCCTTACCGGAAATTGTGACTCGCGGCTTCCTGCCCTCCGACGACGGGCAGACCATCCTGGCGGGCGCGCGCGACGTCGTGCTGAAAACGGTGGAAGGCTCCAACTCCGAGGAGAAAACGGACTGGAGCGTCATCAAGGAAAAAATCCGCGTGGACCTGAAGCGCTACCTGAAAAAGCAGACCGCCAAGCGGCCCCTGATCCTGCCGGTCATCCTCGAAGTCTGATAAAGGTCAATCCTGTTGAGCCACGCTCCCACGCTGCGCCCTTTTAGCCCCACCGACTTCGACAGGCTCTACGAAATCGACCAGGCCTGCTATCCGTCGGGGATTGCCTACTCCAAACGCACGCTGCGCTGGTTCCTGCACCAGCCGGCCTCGATGTGCTACGTGGCCGCCGAGGGCGACGAAATCATCGGCTTCATCATCGCCGAGTGGGACGCCAGCCACGGGCACATCATCACTCTCGACGTGACGGAGAATCACCGGCGCAGCGGCGTGGGCAGCGCGCTGCTCCGTGAAGTCGAAAGCTCGCTTGCTCTTCGCGGCGTGCGACGCATTCAGTTGGAAACAGCAACAGACAACGAGCCCGCGATTGCCTTCTGGGAAAAGCACGGTTATCGTACCCGCGGCATCGTGAAGAACTACTATTTGGACCGCATCGACGCGCTCTGGATGCAAAAAGTAATGGCCTGAACCCGGGAGATGGAATTTGAACGATTATCTGCTCTCTCTGCTGCTGGGAATCATCGAAGGACTGACTGAATTCCTGCCGGTCAGCTCCACTGCCCACCTGCGCATCGCCGAGGCGTTGTTCGACGTGAGTCTCACCAGCGGCTATTGGAAAATGTATACGATTGTCATCCAGCTGGGCGCCATCCTCTGTTTGCCCGTCTATTTTCGCGAACGCATCGCCAAGTTCCTTTCCACCTTTCCCCGCGGCGAACGCGGCGACCGCACTCCGCTGACACATCCTCTGAGTCTCGTCCTGCTTGCCTTCGTCGTCACCGCCATTCCGGCCTTCCTGCTGACCAAGATCATCGGGAAGCATCTGGAGAGTTTGGTCATCATGGGCAGCTCTCTTCTCGTTGGCGGGATCATCATGTGGATCGTCGACGCGAGGAACGCCCAATCGGAACAGGCCGGACCCGACGCCGCCGGCGGCCGCATCGGCACCTGGCGTATGGACGACATGAGCATCGCCCAGTCCGTGTGGATTGGGGCCTGCCAGATTTTCTCGGCTGTGTTTCCAGGGACGTCACGTTCCATGGCGACAATCGCCGCCGGCCAACTCGCGGGGATGTCGCGCGCTTCGGCGCTCGAATTTTCTTTTTTTCTCTCGATTCCCACGATGGCCGCGGCCACCGGCTATGACCTGCTGAAGTCGCTGCTGGGGAAAGGTGAAAATCTGATTGGCGTTTCTAACCTAGATCTCCACGCCTGGGTGGTTCTGGCCATTGGCTTCGCTGTTTCCTTCATCGTTGCCTACGGCAGCGTCGCGTGGTTCATGGCCTGGGTGCGGCGCCGGGGATTTGTGCCCATTGCCATCTATCGCATCGTGATCGGAGCCGGCGTGTTGTTCTGGGCCTTTCGATAGCCCCTCCCTGGCGTCCCCCCTGACGTTGCACGCAAACACACACGGCTGAGAACTTTCGTTTGCGTTGCGCCTTCTTTGGTATAGTCAATCTGTTGTTGGGTTTCCTCCCGGGTGGCGCCGCGCGACAGCGCCCGCGCAGCCGCCCCGTCCCGATGTGTCGGGACGCCTCGTTCCGAACGGTTGGGACGTGTCAGTTTTTGCCTTCCCCACGATATCAAGGAGATGTGTGTGCGCGTCTTGACGCCGACCGAGAACCGCCGTCTGAACGAGTTGGTAGGATTCCTCGGAGTCACCATCGCCGTGCTGGTGGCCCTGAGCCTGCTCTCTTACAGCCCGCGCGACGCTTCTTTGAATGTTGCCGCGCCTCCCGCGGGCGACCGACCGGCTCATAACTGGATTGGTCCGGTCGGCGCACACATGTCGGACCTGTTGTTTCAGGGCCTGGGCTACAGCGCTTTTCTGCTGCCCATCGCCATTTTCATCCTCGCGGTGCGCTGGTTCCGCAGCCAGACCTTCGAATCCCCCATCGCCAAGCTCTTCGGCTTCTTCCTGCTGCTGGGCTCGTCGTCTGCTTTGTTTTCGCTGCTCCACTTCCCTGCCGTGCGTGGCGCGGGGCCGCCCGGAGGTTTGCTCGGCACGCTGCTCAGCGCAGGATTGCTGGCCGCGTTCAATCCCGTGGGCGCGCATGTAGTCGGCATCGCCTGCCTGCTGGTCGCGCTGTTCCTGACCACGCGCTTCTCCTTCAGCGCCACCGCTGGATGGCTGAAGGGTCCAGTGGGCAAACTGAACTTGCTGGCGCCGCTCCGCGCGCGCTGGCAGGCGTGGCGCGAAGCCCGCGAGCGCAAGACGCTGCAGAAGCGCCTGGAGAAAATCAAAATCAGCGGGCGCCCGCCGGTCGCCCCGCAGTCGCAGCCCGCCTTGGAGAAGTCCACCAAGCCGACCGAGATTGAAGACGAAGAAGAGTTGCCTGCCTCCGGCCCCGCCGTGATCCGCATGAAAGACATGCTGCGGCCTGAGCCGGTGGCGAAATCTGCCGCCGAACCGAAGATTGCGCACGGCAGAAGGAGCTTTCGCCTGCCTTCGCCCGGCCTGCTCCGTTTGCCGGAGCGCGGCGAAAAAATCGAGGAAGACGACCTGAAAGCCTACGCGCGCGCCATCGAAGAAAAATCGAGGGAATTCGAGGTTGGCGGCAGCGTCACGCAAATCAATCCCGGCCCGGTGGTGACCACCTTCGAGTTCAAGCCCGAGGCGGGCATCAAGGTGAGCCGCGTCACCAGCCTGGCGGACGATCTCTGCCTGGCGCTCAAGGCTGAATCCATCCTCATCGAGCGCATCCCCGGCAAATCGACGGTCGGCATTGAGGTGCCCAACCACCACCGCCATACGATTGCGCTCCGCGAAGTGATCGAGTCGCCGGAGTTCGCCAACTTGTCTTCGAAGCTGACGATGTCGCTGGGCAAAGACCTCCACGGGCGCATCCGCGTGACCGATCTGGCGCAAATGCCGCATATGTTGATCGCCGGCTCGACCGGCACCGGCAAAAGCGTTTTCATCAACTCGATGATCATCGGGATGCTCTACAAGGCCACGCCCGAAGAGCTGAAGCTGGTCCTAGTGGACCCCAAGCGGCTCGAGTTGGGCCTTTACGAAGACATCCCGCACCTGCACACGCCCGTGGTCACCGACCCGAAGGTCGCTGCCAACGTGTTGCGCAACGCCACGCGCGAAATGGAACGCCGCTTGAAGATGCTGGCGCAGCGCGGCGTCCGCAACATCGACCAGTACAACCACACCTTCCAGAAGGACCAGTCGCTTTCACTGTTTGACAACATGGAAGAGGAAGAGCACCGCCCGCTGCCTTACATCGTCATCGTGATCGACGAGTTGGCCGACCTGATGATGGTGGATACGAACGGCGTG
>Ga0315268_10003723_pt1 | contig 16705 bp, 15 predicted proteins | sample C1_top_MG_FD_204535 | JGI IMG/M metagenome (GOLD analysis project Ga0315268, IMG submission 204535) | Sediment microbial communities from Yellowstone Lake, YNP, Wyoming, USA - C1_top | ecosystem: Environmental > Aquatic > Freshwater > Lake > Sediment | place: USA: Wyoming | collected 2017-08-01
GTAGGGTAAAATCTTCGCGGTAGGTCATGTTGTTTTTCCTTTCGATTCGATACCGCAAGGATAACACTTGACCTACCTTTCATTGCAATTTACAGAAACGATCTTACACTACTATAAAAGGTGGCGCGCAACCTTGATTCTAATATATGCTGGCATAGACACAATGGCATTTCTTGATATGCCAGCCAATCAAGTGAAGGTTCAACGCAAAGACTTTATACAATGGACAGAAAAATACATTCATTTCCCCTGCAAAGATCAACTTCCAGGTATAGATCTTTACGGAGCGCGATGTGCATTGCTCCACACTTATAGTGACGAATCGGAATTGAGCCGAGCTGGACAATGCCGCACAATAGTTCATACTGACGAAGCTAAGCCCGAAATAAGACCTTTTGATGCAGAAAAAGTATTTGTCTCAATCCCTGCTCTAAAGAAGGCGTTCGACAATGGTATAGATAAATCCCTAATCAATGCCTTTGCCAACAAGTCCAAAGCCAAGGTTGTGGAAGAACGGCTAAACACATTGATACAGATTTACTCATTCCCCTTATCCAAAAAAACTTAACGCCTTCGGCCATCGCTTTCGCATCCCGCGGACACCGCCCACTGCTTTCTACCTCCACCCTCCACGGGACGCTGTTTCCTCATAGACTCCCTGCCTAAAAACGATTAAACTCCTGTTAATACTTCTCTACCGAATGGCTAGCTTCTCACTGGGAGTCTGCGCGATATGAGAACAAAACGCCTTGCCCTCGTCCTAACAGCAATCTTCGTAATCGCTTTTACTGCCCGCTGGTGGCTCCCAGCACTCTTGCAGATCCTCACAGTCAATGCAAATCCGATCCAATCCCTTGATTCCCTGATTAGCATTTTGTCCAGCATAATTTCACTTGCAACCGCCGTTGTCGGTTTTATTCTCTTGCGAGACAACAAAGAATCGACCCCCGAAACCCTCGACCAGCGCAACCGCCGCATCATGCTCGACCATGTCGAGAACTTTTGGGTAAAAGGCATTCTTGAAAAAAGCTTGCATGGTGTAGCCTTGATGGATCTTGGCATGAAGGAAAATCCAGAATCCGTCTCTTATCCTTGGACGATCAAAAGAGAATCGACTCAACAAACTCTTCCCGTTGGAATGTCCATGTTTAACATCTTTCAAGAGATCGGTCTTGGTCGATCTCTGTTAATTCTAGGTGCGCCTGGATCCGGAAAAACCACGATGTTGCTCGAGTTGGCAAGCCAACTCCTTGAACGTGCCCGCCAAAACGAGACAGAATCTATCCCGATCGTTTTCAATCTCGCCTCGTGGACAGAGAAACAAAGTCTGGCCGAATGGTTGGCATCCGAGTTGAATGCCTTCTATTACGTTCCCCAAAAGACCGCACCAGTTTGGATTAAAGAAAATAAACTTCTCTTGCTTTTGGACGGATTGGATGAAGTTAAGCCCGACAGTCGCAACAAATGTGTCAACGCTATCAACCAGTTCAGAAAAGTACATGGGTTGACCTGCATGGCAGTCTGTAGCAGAAGTCAGGAATATGCAGAACTCAATCCGCACCTTTCTTTCAATGGCGCGATTCAGATTCAGCCACTCACGTCGAAGCAAGTCGCTGAATATTTCAATCGTTTTGGGAAAACCCTGGTTGGCATCAGACAATCCATCCAAAGAGATACGACCCTGCGAGAGCTAGCCGAATCCCCACTCTTTCTGAGTATCATGACTTTAGCGTATCGCGATACGTACGGCGCCGACATTCTGGTCTCTGAAAACGTTGCTATTCAAAGAAAACACCTCTTTGACACCTACATTGCCCGCATGTTTGAGCGTCCTGAACGCTCAAAAAAGGCCATATTCAAAAAGCCAGAGATACTTCATTGGCTTTCGTGGTTGGCTCAAAAGATGAATGATCACAACCAGATTCCTTACTTGCTTGAGCGAATGCAGCCAGATTGGTTAGGCGATAAAAAACAAACGCTACTCTACAAATTAATAGTACCATTGAGTGTCGGGCTGAGTGTCGGGCTGAGTGTCGGGTTGAGTGTCGGGCTGATTTTCGGGCTGGGTGTCGGGCTGAGTGTCGGGCTGATTTTCGGGCTGAGTGTCGGGCTGATTGTCTGCCAGCATGATGTGTTGATTTTCGGACTGAGTGGCGGGCTGAATGGCTTGTACAGTCAGAATGTGATCAAGACGGTTGATAAATTGACTTGGTCTTGGAAAGAAGCAAGATCTGGGCTGATTGTCGGGCTAATTAGCGGGCTGATTGTCGGGCTAATTGGCGGGCTGATTTACGGGCTGATTTTTGGGTTGAGTGTCGGGCTGATTGGCGGGTTGAGTGTCGGGCTGATTGGCGGGTTGATTAGCGGGCTGATTAAAGGGCTGATTTCGCAGGATGTTAACCAAACCACAAGACCTGGACAAAGAATTTATTTTTCAATGAGGAATGCACTGATAGTTTTTCTAATTTTCGAGCTGATTGGCGGGCTGATAGTCGGGCCAATTGGCGGGCTAATTTTCGGGCTGATTGGCGGGCTGATAGTCGGGCCAATTGGCGGGCTGATTTTCGGGCTGATTTTCGGGTTGGAATATGGATGTCTCGCTTTTGTCCAGCATTATATTTTGCGTTTGATTATGGTCAGGAATAATTATCTTCCGTGGAAACTCGTTCCCTTCCTTGACTATTGCACCGACCTTATCTTCCTTCGTCGTGTCGGCGGCGGATACATTTTCATTCACCGCATGTTGATGGAACACTTTGCGACCATGTCAGCAGAAGAAGCATAGGGACCGCGCGAAAATCAATTACCCACAACATGCCTTCACCTGGGCTCACCGTATCCATTTTGGATTCTAGGTTTTTCAATAATATATAATTGGTAGGAGCTTATGAACATAAAAAAGGGATTAATCATTATCGGGGTATTGACTTCGCTATCAGTCTTCTTGCCGGTTGCCAGCTACTTTATTAATTTTCGGGGGTATCCATTATCATTATACACATTGGATTGGGCGAACTTTGGGCAATATCTTGGAGGTACGGTTGGACCACTCGTTAGTATCATTAATCTTACAGTTGTTGTATATATTGCAATAGCTGTCTATCGTTTGGAAACCAATCGCGAACGAGAGACGAGTGCTGCTCTCGCAAGACCATTAGCCCACCTCAGTAGCGGAGATTACGAAAACGATATTTTTGTGAAGATCTCGAACCTTGGTATGGGCCCAATGGTAAACATTAAATGCCAATGCTATCCTGCCAATCAAAAAGATTTACTGACTTCAGATCTGGTTGATTTAATGCCAGACTTGGATGGATACAAATGGACAACATTTACTATTGGTGGTCCGCCTTTTGTTATTCGCCCTGGAGATGAGACCTTTCTAATACGTCTTGAAGGCAATGAGACTGACAACAATTTTCAATTCTTAAGGGATATTGTTCGCACTCGTCTAAAAGATATTATTATTCTAATTGATTACGAAGATATGTTTGAGAATAAGATGAAAACAACTGGTGGAATACTCACTTGGTTTGGTCGTCACGATCAACATAATGCTATATCAAAAAAGAAAAAGTCAAGAAAGAAGCTCAATTCAAATTGAGATTGAATAAGTTTAACCACAAGACCCTTCGAAATCTCTAAAGGCCGCAATGAATGTATCGGAAGCAAAAACCCAAATTATCGAAATGGTTCGTGCGGAACTTGGCAAAGATGAATTCTCCGAAACATTGAACCCCGATTCTCCTGATACAAGAGACCCGGGAAAGTTTTCATTCTTAGGTCAACCTGCCAGGGTTATCCATCGTTTTAACGGATGGAACACCCCGATAAATTTAAACTGGTTCTCGGGCAAGCTTGATTTACCAAAAATCAAGGGCGGGGAATTTTATTGGTATGCATTCGCCATACCAAAATATTCAGGATTTTCCAACAAACATTATTTTATTTGCGACTATCTACAAATGAGAGATTGGGTGATGGAATTTAAATCTCCTCTCGGGACGGATTATCGAGATCAGGGTTATTGGCGAGCAGATATCCAGCCATACGGCAAATCAAAACATTACAAAAATGGGTATTTCAGATGGGGCGATGAGTCTGCCAAGATTCAAGATCAATTGTCACGAATTATCATGCTTGACAATATAAAACAGATTGTATTATCACAAGATCCTGAACAACCTACCCGTCGTATAACAACAGAAGTTTCAAGAATTGTTAGAGATACAAGAATAACAAAGCAACTGAAGGGGTTGTATGGCAATAAATGTCAGGTTTGCGGATTAAGTATTGGATTACCCGACCAGGGTTATTCAGAAGCTCACCACATCAAACCCTTGGGAAATCCACATAATGGTCCCGATGAAATCAACAACTTGGTTATTTTATGTCCAAATCATCACGCGGAATTTGACCGGGGATTAATTGCTATCCATCCAGACACTCTCGAAATCATTCACATCGATTCTAAAAATCAATACTTTGGATTAACCCTACACCTGGGCAACGGGCATAAATTAGCTCGTGAATTCTTGCTCTACCACCACGATAAGATCTTCAATAAACAAACTGAATAGATTCACTTTTATAATTGTCTCCCGGCCTCTTCCATCTCATTCTCAATTCAAATAAATTATCATATTTTCCCCATTCACTAACTCATAATACTTGACAATCTTAAACACCCGTGCTACATTCCGCGCAGACGACTGACGGCTTCATACCCGTCAGTCGTTTCGCGTCTCGCCAAAGAGCGCGGAGCCGTCAGTCGTTCAGGCGGGGCAGCGTCAAGCTGCCGCCGCCTACTCCGGCGACACGAGTCGACGGAGTGTAGAGCTTCAAGCGGCGGTGGTTGAGTAGGCGGTGATTGTCCGCCGTATCGAAACCCGCCGCCATCCATCCCTGAAAGGAGCCCCCATGCAAGCCGGACAACTCAACAAAGTCTTCGTGTGCATCGACCCGACCTCCATCATCACCCCCGCAGGCACGGAGACCCACGCCGTGCTCTTTGCCCCCAATGCCCTGCTGCTCGACAGACTGATCACTCGCGCGGGCTGGACGCGCAACAATGGCTTTTATTACGCCCTCAAAGGCAGGAAGCAGGATGTACGCGTGATCATTCCGGCTTGGGCACACACTCCCATAATGCCAGGTCTTTTTGTCACCGATCCCGCCGATCAACGCCAGGACTTTTTGTACTGCGGCACGAACGAGCACGATGCCAAACGCTGGCTTGCGATCTTCGGCTGGCGTTGGCGTTGGTGGAACTGGACCAAGAGCTAACTAATGTCCGAAGCCGACATTAAACGTCTGGACGAACTTGAAAGCAAGGTGATCGACCTGCAGCTGCTTTCACTCCAGACCGCCAGCAAGGACCATGAGACGCGCATCCGCGCTCTCGAAGAGACCGCCACCAAGGTTAATACCCTCATGGCTCTCGTCTTCGGCGGCGGACTGCTGTCGGCGATCAACCTGATCGTTCTCTTACTCAATCTATCGGCAAAGTGACAAGGTGGTTGGCGTACTTCCAACCAAAAGTGGTTCTTTAGACCATGCCGGGTAAAAAAGGGAACAAGAACGCGCTGAAACATGGCATCTTCTCAAAATTTATCGCCGTGGTTGACGATAAGGAAATGGCGAAGATGTCCAACGACCGGAACATGGACGAGCTCGCCTACGCTCGCGTCCGCCTCGCAGCTGCTACCAGCGAACTCGAAACAGCGACAGGCGAAGACAAACTCAAATGGGACTACGCCTGCCGCCACTGGACAGAAATCATTGGCAGCCTGTTGAACAACAATGTCAACAAAGGCCAGACCGAAGCCATGATCTTTGAGTCTTTGATTGATGCAGTCAGAGCCGCAAACGATAAACAGCATGTACACCGATGATCGCAGAACTTTCACAATCCGCACGGCGACAGATCGCACAGGCCGCCATCACCATAAAGCACTTTGCTCTATGGTTTGTAGGTATTACCTTGCGGCCCTATCAACTGGAAGCGGCCAATGCCATCATAAAGTCTGTATTCAACCGCGACGGCTTGACCTTTGTGATCATCTTCTCCCGTCAATCCGGCAAGGACGAAACGCTTGCCATCATTTTCCTATTTCTGCTCCTGCGCTTTATCGAATGGGGTGCTGATATGGTCTGCGCCCAACCCACATTCAAACCCCAGACCATCAACGCCATGGAACGTCTGCGCAACCGCGGCACCAACTTCGGACGCAGACTCCGCCGCACAGCCTGTTACATCATGCGCCTTGGCCAGGCCCGCGTCTCTTATTTCTCAACGGATCCATCCGCCAACGTGGTTGGCGCGACCGCCGACCGCCTGCTTGTGATCAACGAGGCCCAGGACGTTGACCCCACCGTTTACGACAAACGCTTCAGCCCCATGGCTGCCAGCGGGAACGCCACTAAAGTTTTTAGTGGCACCTCCTGGACAACTGACACCCTGCTCGAGCGTGAGAAGGCCGCCGCCCTGATTGCTGAAAAGCAGGACGGCATTAAGCGCGTTTTCATCGTGGACAGCATGGAAGTTGCCAAGGCCAACCCGCTTTATGGCCGGTATGTGGAACAGGAGATCCAAAAGCTTGGCCGCCAGCACCCGCTTATTCGCAGTCAATATTTCTGCGAAACGATTGACGCGCAGGCCGGCATGTTCAATGCCGCCCGCCGCGCGCTGATGCAAGGCGACCAGCCCGCACAGTCCACGCCGATCGCTGGCCACCACTACGCCTTTTGCATCGACGTGGCCGGCCAGGACGAAGCCCTGCTCAACTTGGACGGCATGGGCAACCCCGGACGCGACTCCACCACCCTCTCCATCGTGGACATTGACCTGTCGACTCTTCCCACTCTGCAAGCTCCCACCTACCGGATCGTCTCACGTCACGCCTGGCAGGGCCAGAACCACCTCACCATCTTCGGAAAACTCAAAGCCTTCGCCGACCAATGGCGCCCACAACACATAGTGATCGATGCGACCGGTGTCGGCGAGGGCCTTTGGGCCATGCTGGATAAAGCATTCCCGGCGCGCGTGATCCCCGTCAAATTCACACAGCAGACCAAGAGCGAGATCGGCTGGCGTTTCCTCGCCATCATTGAGACAGGAAGGATACGCGATTGTTCGGATGAGCAAGCGTCAAGCTTGCATCGTCCACTTCCGACCGGTGACGGTCGGAAGACAGTGCACGACGTTGTGAGATTGCAATACGACAAATGCCAGAGCGAGATCCTGCCGGGTCCTGCCAAGACCCTGCGCTGGGGCGTGAAAGACGGCACGCGCGGCCCGGACGGCGGCCTCATCCACGACGACTACATCCTCGCCGACAGCCTGGTCGCCGAACTCGACACGCTCAACTGGTCCCTATCCAGCCCCACCCTCATCACCCAACCGCCTGACTACATCAAACAGGAAGAGAGGAATTTTTAGCCGAGGGGGTCAGCCGAGGGAGCTTCGAGCTCCCCTCGGCTACATCTGCGCCACGAGGCGCAGATGCCCCCTGACATTCGCCCACCTCGACGACACGAGTCGTGGAAGCTCATCCAAATCAAAAAGTTCTTCCTTCGTGCACCTTAGTGTTCTTTGTGGTTAAAAATCTTTTCGTTCTTTCTTCGTGCTTCTTCGTGTAATTCGTGGACAAAAAAGGAACTACTAAATGCTAAAACGCTTTGCTATCAGAACTTTCAAATCCGAGATCGAAAAAGAAGTTGCTAAACAGGTAGCTTTGTCTGTGACAGAGTCCGACAACACCTTCTACCCCTCCGCGGCCTCCAACCTCTACCGCGACCGATTCGACTTCGACCGCATCACCATCGTCAACGAAGCCCTGCGCGCCTGGCGCATCAACCCAATCGCGCGCCGCCTGGTGGAATTGACCAACCAATTCGTCCTGGGTGCGGACGGGATCAACTGGTCGTGCAAGCACAAGCACACTTCCAAATTCATCGACGAGTTTTGGAATCACCGGCTCAACCAGCTGGATATTCAAATCTCCGAATGGCTGGACGAGCTGACGCGCTCGGGTGACCTGTTCCTGCTGTTCTCGGTGGACGATGCCGGTATGTCCTTTATTCGCGCCATCCCGCCCGAACAGATCAAGGACATCCAGACGCGCGAAAACGATTACCGGCAGGAACTCTATTACATCAAGACGGCCATCGACGAGACGCCCTATCCGGCCTATGACCCGACTGATGCAGAGCAAAAGTCTTTCGTCCTGCATTACGCGGTCAACCGGCCGGCCGGTGCGGTATGGGGCGAGAGCGATCTCGCACCCGTCCTGAAATGGATCGGACATTATTCGTCCTGGCTTGAGAATCGCGCCATGCTCAATCGTTTCCGGACTGCCTTCATGTTCGTCCTGCGCGGTCAGTTCCAAAGCGAGTCGGACAAGAAGAAACGCCAGGCAGAACTGAACGCCAACCCGCCGCGCAGTGGATCTGTGCTCGTTACGGACCCTTCGGAAGAATGGGGCACGCTCTCGGCCAACCTGGACGCCTTCGATGCGTCCGCAGATGGCCTGTCGATCAAGAAAAATATTGCCCTGGGCGCAGGGATCCCGATGCACTTCCTGGCTGAACCGGAATCCAGCACGCGCACGACGGCGGAAGCTGCGGGCACGCCCACTTTCCGCCGCTTCGAGCAAAGACAGAAGTATTTGCTGTGGATGCTCGAAGATGTTTTGAAAACTGTCATCACCATTCGCAAACGCCATGATGCGCGTGTCAAAACCGATGCGGATATCGAACTGCGCGGCAACGACATCAGTGAGCGCGATAACGCTGCCCTGGCGTTGGCCGCTTCGCAGATCGAGACCACCTTCGGCGATCTCTACGACCGCGGACTGATCGACGAGCAGGAATTCATGCGTCTGGTCTATCGCTTCTCGGGTGAAGTGTTGGATACCGATCAACCCATTCCGAAGGGCATACGCAAATCGGTAAACACCGATTGGCGCCGGTCTCCGACCGCTGCCAAACAGCCTGAGCCCGTCGCCAAAGCCAAAGTTGACAAAGAAACCGGCGATGTAACCGCCCCTGCGGAGAACCAATAGCAATTTCCCCCTCTCGTTAAGCGCTGGTCTCCTGACCAGCGCAAGGATGATCAATCATGCTCAGTCGCTTCCTTGCTCCCCTCACAGACAAAAGCGGATCCCGCTTATTTCGCTGGATCGCTAAAAAGTCGGCGACCAGTGTCCATTGAATTACCTACACCGACAAAGTCCAGTTTGGACTTTCGATTGCCGATTCGGGCTCTGCATCTTCTGACCCATTCAGCCGAGACATGGACGTATCAGGATCCGGTGCCTTCAAGAAGCAATCCAACGGCGGCGGCTTCCAAGGCGTGCAGTATCCCAAGACCGCCTACAACATGGTGACTACACGCTACTTTGATTGTGGTGCGCCGCAGGTAGTTGGATACGAAAACATCACCGGCACCGGCCCAACGGACGGCAGGTCGGAGAAGAAAAAGAAAAAAGCAAAAGACATCGCATCACCCTACGAATTGCAAATGATCGAAAAAAAGAAGGTCCATACAAACGACGATGAACATCCAAGGTAGATCAACAAACATCGATACTACGCCTCGTATTCTTTCCCCTTTGCGTACTTCGCGTCTTCGCGGTGAATCTTTTTCGTTCTTCCTTCGTGCTACTTCGCCTGCACTTGGGCCGCAGGCACAAGTGTGCCCTTTGTGGTTAAACGTTCTTCCAAATGTCATGGACAAAAGCTTTTCGTAAAAGGAGACCTATGAACAAAACCATCATTGGCCGAGGCGGCCTCAAGCCGCAATCGGCTACGTCCGCACTACGAAGTGCGGACGCTACGAGTAGGAGATCCTATGCATAAAACTTTTACACTCTCATGTTTGTCATCAAACCCCACAGATGCGGGCTTCGACATCATCGCCATCTCCGAAGGCGAAGCCAAAGGCCACGGCATTTCGTTCGATGCGAATGTCCTGCAAGACTCTCTCAACCTTTGGAATGATCTGCCCTGCTTTTTGGATCATCCTGGAATGTTCGAAGGTCAATCCGTGCGTGACCTGGCAGGCGCATATCACAACGCCTCATGGGACTCCGCCGAGAGCGGCATCCGTTTATCGCTCATTCCCAACGGCCCGGCAGCTGCGGACCTGCTCGCCTTGCGCGATGCAGCCAAAGCTGACCCGGCCATCATGAAGGCTGTCGGCTTTTCGGCAGTACTGCGTTTGCAATACAAAAAGGACGGACAAGTTACGAAGATCGTCAGTGTCAAATCCGTTGACGCTGTTATTGATCCCGCGCGCGGAGGGAAGTTTCTCAGCCGAGGGAGCTTCGAGCTCCCATCGGCTACATCTGCGCCACGAGGCGCAGATGTTAGGGGCGGCCTTGTGCCGCCCACTTACTCGGGCGAGCTTTGGCGACATGAGTCGCCAAAGCAATCACCCCAACCAACCACCCCCGCGCACAACCCACAAGGAGGCACTATGAGCAGGAAAAATCAAACCGCCGCGCTCGAACTCGATGAAGAAGAAATCGACGTCGAGAATGCGGCCAGTGACGCGGACGAAGTCACTGCACCCCACAGCCAGGGCGATCAGGAAGCCATCGCCCAAATGAACAATGACGCGAAGCAGTCCCACGCGCTTCTCGTCACGATGTGCGCCAACCTGTTGACCTCGTCCTTGGCCGCGTCCAAATTACCCGCGCCACTTCAGGAGCGCATCCGCGCGGACTTCCAAGCCAGGCTCGATGCGGACAGTCTCTTCGAACCGAAGGAGCTGCAAGCCCGCATCGATGCGGACCGCGCCATGCTCTCGGAACTTTCAGCCGGCGCGATCGTGCAAGGTCCCGGACGTGTCACCGGCATGTTCAACTCCGATGATCAACTCCGCGCAGCTGTGGACGATATGTTTGAAGTCGAGCGCGATCCGCAGTACAAGAACGTCAAGGCCGCTCGACTCTCCGGTATCCGCGAACTGTACTTCATGCTGACCGGTGACCGTGGCTTGCGCGGTGGCTATTATCCCGACGAGATCCAGCTGGCCACCTCCGCCGATTTCCCCGGCCTGGTCGCCAATGTTTTGAACAAGCGCGTGCAAAAGACCTGGGACGAGCTCGAAGCCGCTGGCTATGGTTGGTTCCATACCATCGTCAAGGAGGAGCACTTTGAGTCATTGAACGACATCACCGGTGTCCTGACCGGCACGGTCGGGTTGCTTCCGCAGGTTTCAGAGCAGGGCGAATATCCTGAGTTGCTCATGGGTGATGTGAAAGAGACCGCCTCGTTCGTCAAGAACGGCGGGTACTTCCCCATCACGCTTGAAGCCATCGACCGCGACCAGACGCGCAAACTGCGCCAGGCGTCCGATGAATTGGCTTCAGCTGCCATCCGCACATTGTCCAGCAAGATCGCGGCCGTATTCACCACCGGCAACGGTGCGGGTCCGACAATGGCAGACGGCGGGGCCTTGTTCAACGCGACTCCGGTCGCCACTTCTGGCGGACACGCCAATTTGGGCACGACCGCCCTCAGCGCGACAGAATGGTACAACGTCCGTAAGCTGATGTTCAAACAGACGCGCCTCGTTCACTCCAGCGCGCTCGATGCCGGCCCACGCGCAGGCATTGGGCCGAAGTACTGCCTCATCCCCATCGACCTTGAAAAGACCGCCCGCGATGCCTTTATCAATCCCTGGGATGTCTCCGACAACAAACACGCCGAGAACTTGCTGAAAGGCCAGGTCACGCCGATCATCGTCCCTGAATGGACGGACGCAAATGATTGGGCCGCTGTCGCCGATCCGAAACTGATCCAATCCATCATCCTGGGCGAACGCTTCGGCTTGAAGCCTGAGATCTTCGTCGCCGGCCGCGACAATGACCCGGCCATGTTCATGAACGACGAAAGCCGCATCAAAGTCCGCATCTTCAACGCCGTCCTCGTCCAAGACTACCGCGGATTGTATAAGGAAAACGTAATCGGTTAGCCGAGGCGGCGTCAAGCCGCCATCGGCTACGTCCGCACTACGAAGTGCGGACGCCGACGCTACCTGATCATAAAAGGACCTAATCCATGACCAACACCCCCTCAATCGTCAGTGAACTGTCCCGCCAGGTGAACGGCGTGCCAATCTCATGGCTCGTTGCGCCCGACCACGTCACCATAGTATTTCAGGACGGACGCAAACTCACCTTCGACAAAGAAGGCGAGACCGATCAAGAACAAGAGCTTGAACTTGAAACCGGCGCTGATGAAATCGCCGACAAGAAACCAACAAGGAGAAAAGCAAATGCGAAATAACCTGCACGTCGCGCAATATATCCCGCCGACCAAGTTCCATTACGTGACCGGCACCTGGTCGCAAGCCGCGGGCCAGGTGGCAGGCACGATAGCCATGCACAAGGCTGCAGCTGCTGAGACGACCGTCGTGACCATCCCTATCGAGATCCCGTCCAACAGCGTTGCCCTGCAAGGCTCGAAGCTGGCCAGCATCGAAGTGGATTACGAAATCCTGGTGGCCGACTGTACCAGCGTAACCGCCACGCTGAACAAGGTGACGCGCGGCGCGGATACAGCCGTCGCAGTGGTGGCCGCCGTCACGCAGACGCAGACGCCGGCCGCCGCCAATGCAAAGGTGACCGACCAGCATAAACTGATCGTGACCCTGACGACCCCGGCCTTCATCGCCAACACGGAATACTACCTCTTGCAACTGTCTTTCGTGTGCCCGGCCACAACCCAACTCGATATTTTGGGCGCAGTGGCGAACTTCACGGCACGCGATTAGGCAAGGCGGCGTCATGCCGCCATTGCCTACGTCCGCACTGTGAAGTGCGGACGCTGACCACTGCCTGCTCCTGCGCCACTAAGCGAGGCGGCGTCAAGCCGCCGTCGCTTGCTCCTGCGACACGAGTCGCAGGAGCTACTCTTCCCATTCGTGTTTTTTTCGTGTTCTTCGTGGACAAATAAGGAACATTCACATGACCTTCAACATCACTCTCATCCTCACCATCCTCTCCTCCCTCATCGGCCTCCCTGCCCTCTTCGCCTTTCTGATCGACGTGCTCAAATGGGCGGGCGTGGTGACGGACAGTACTTCCGGCAAATGGTCCGCGGCTTTCAACGCCCTGGCGCTGATCGTTGTGGCGGTCATAGTCACGTTCTTCCCGCAGTTCAACATCCCCAACGCGGACGCGACCCTGGTGGATATAGTCAAATTTGCGTCGTTGATCTTCGCCTATATCACGCAGATCTTCGTCAGCAACCAGGTCCATGCGCTGGTGCTCCGCAGGGTGACCGCCTTCAGCTTCTCGAAACGGGCATTCTTCAAGAGCTAGGACCCAATCTACATGGCCCTGTTACCGCGGTAACAGGGCCTATTTTCAACCGCAATCGCCCCACCCGACAGTTTATGCACATAACCCCAAAATAAGCCCTGGAGACGGTGGTTGAGTAGGCGGCTCGGGCGAGCGGGTCAGCCGAGGGAGCTTCGAGCTCCCCTCGACCATATCTGCGCCACGAAGCGCAGATGCATCAAGCGAGCATCGCCCACTCCTGCGCCAAGAGGCGCAGGAGCTAATCTCTCCCCTTCGTGCCTATTAGTGTTTTTCGTGGATAAACCTCTTGTTAGGTGCTAGTCTCCAGACCAGCACCTGAAAGGACTTCAACCTCATGCCCTCAATCACAGACTTTCGCACCAAAATTCTAGCCTTACTGGACGACCCGAACCAGGTCAAGTACACCAGCAATCAAGTGGACCAGGCGTTACGTGAAGCGCTCTCGAAGTACGATCAATTCCTGCCGGTCGAGAAAACATACATCATGAACGGCACAGGGGAGCAGCGCATCACCCTGCCCGCCGACTTTACAGCCTTGCGCATCGTGCACGTTGAATTGCTAAAGGCCAAGCCAACGTCGAAGGATGCGATCTCATTCAGCGCGTACAAGGTCGATGAGCAATGGATGATCGAGACCAATGATCGCGTGGTGTCCGTGACCGAAAGCATTGTCATCCAGCACTCGGCGCGCAATTACATCGACGGCCTGGACTCTGCAGCAGGCACCAGCGTAGCCCTGGAAGATACCGACGCGCTGGCCCTGGGCGCGGCGGGCTTCGCCGCCGTCACGCGTTCGCACTCACGCGTCGAAGCGATCAACCTCGCGCCGGACGTGAGCCGGCAGCTGCAGGCTCTTGGACAAAAATACCTGGATGAGTTCTACAGGCATTTCACCAGCGCATCCAAGGGCTTTGTTACTGCCAACTGGAAACTGGACACCGCAAAAGATTATTAAACCCAATGGCTGGCCACTTAGGACACAAAGGAAAAGAGTAGTCCTCACGAACACAAATCTTTTGCGTTTTCCTCTGGCGTTCTTTCTTCGTGCTCTTCGTGTCCTTCGTGGTTAAACAATTTTCCTGAAAGGCAAAAAATACAATGCGTACCGTAGACCCTCAACTCGCGGCGGCCATGGCGTCAGGATCCGGCGATGCGATCATCCGCATCCTTGTATATGTTCCAGGCGAAACCACACCGCGCATCATACAGACCCCGTACAAATATGAACTTACGGGCACAAGCCTGACGGCCACCGTCCCCAACACGATCCTGGGTGACAGCGGCTTCGAGATCGTGCTCGAACGCGGCATGCTGATCAACGGCGTTGAAAAAACGATCAAGTCCTCCCGCTTCTACATCCAAAGCGGTTACGCGGATTGGAACATCACCAAGACGACCGAGTTCAAAGCCAACCTTTTCAAGGATGGTTACGCCTACATGTACGGCGACGTTTCATATCGCACGATCATCACCAACTTTTGCGCGCTGTTCGGCAAGACGGCCTCCTTCAAGAACAACAGCGCCGCATATTGGGACAATCAATTCCTTCCGACCGGCCGGGATTACACGACGAACAATGCCCTGAATTTTCTGTCGCTGCTCCGGCAAAAGTATTTCATCTTCTGCTGCGACAACGGCGGCGAAAACGTTTTGTTCTATAACGCGCTGGCCCAGGTCGGCACCACTGATTACGCGATCAACAACATCTATAAAAAGTTGAGACTCGGAATGCAGACCTACCGCACACTGGTAGCGCGGGATGAGAACGGCAGTCTGCGCTGGCTGGTGGGTCCCTACCATCCGATCCACAACATGGGCTTTATCAAATCCACAGATCCCATGCCGCTCACAAACCGACAGCCGCTCCTGTTCGAGTTTACCGACATGATGCTGGACTTCAAATATCAGGACGGCGACTGTATTAACTATGGCGGCGATGAACCGCTGGCACCGATCGTTGTGACGGAGTCATTCGAACAGAAGCAAATTCCCACCTGGCAGTGCAAGATCGCACAGCTTGAATTCTTTGCCAACACTGCGGGAGGTGTACTGCCATCCACCATCGAACGCGTGGCAGCTTATACCCCGCTGGTGACGACCAATTTCACCCACAATCTCGACCCCAGTATTAACAACCTGCAAGCCCTGGCCGAGCGCGTGGATGATCTCGATCTTGGCAGCGGGGGTGGGCGTGAATTACTGACCGCCCCGCGCATCTACTTCGTGCGCACGGACGGAAGTGATTCAAACGATGGATCGAGCGACACGGCCGGCGGGGCTTTCCGGACCATTCAGAAAGCCGTTGACACAGCCTCCGGTTTGGACAATGGCGGATACAACATCACTATTCATGTTGCGAGCGGAACATATACCGGGGCAGTTTTACTGAAATCCATGATCGGCTCCGGTGCGATCATTATTGTGGGGAATGAAACCACACCCGCCAGTGTGGTCGTTTCGGTGGCGGGTAACAACTGCTTCACGCTAACGAATGCGCCCGCGGTCTATCATCTACGCGGCATGAAGCTGACCACAACAGGCTCCGGCGATGCGATCTACTCGGAAGCCGGCTTTGTCTACTTCCAAAATATCAACTTCGGAACGGTTGCCCGCGGCCATATCGAAGCCTTCGGGGGAGCTGCACACGTGGAGGCCAGCGCGGATTACACAATATCAGGCGGCGGATTGTTCCATGTGGCGGCACAATCTCATAGTTATGCCGCCTTCGGCAAATCTCCCACGACCATCACCTTGTTGGGTATTCCCGCCTTCACTGCCTTCTTTGCTTCTGCGTCGTTCCTGGGATTTGTCGAATTCAACAATATCATTTTCATGGGCACCGCCACAGGCTCCAGGTACAGCGTCATAAAGAACGGCGTCATCGAGACGTACACCGGCAACCTCAACTATTTTCCCGGCAATGCGGCAGGGACAACGTCCAGCGGCGGACAATATGGATAGGCGGTCGGAGGCGGCGGTGGTTGAGTAGCGTTCTTTGCGTATCGAAACCCGCCGCCAAAACCTCTATATTTTGTTATAATCCGCACTAATCTTTAACCGCCTCAACTGCGGGCACCAAATGGCGGTAATTACCAAGTGCTGGACGACTTCTCTATCAGTTATGTTATTCGATTGTGCCTTGTGTTTCTGCCAGAAGGGAGAATATTATGATAAAGAAACAACGTATTTGGGTAAGCGCTTTACTAATTACTTTATTAGCCGCTGGCTTGTTCGTTGCCGTGGCGATAGTGCAAGGATTTTTCTGTAAATTGGATCAAGTGATTCCTCGCGGTTTTATGGTGCGATTAAGTTGAACCCTTCGTTACACTCAGGACATCGCCTTCAAAAGTCAAATATGTTTTGCCGGTCAA
>Ga0315268_10003724_pt1 | contig 16702 bp, 17 predicted proteins | sample C1_top_MG_FD_204535 | JGI IMG/M metagenome (GOLD analysis project Ga0315268, IMG submission 204535) | Sediment microbial communities from Yellowstone Lake, YNP, Wyoming, USA - C1_top | ecosystem: Environmental > Aquatic > Freshwater > Lake > Sediment | place: USA: Wyoming | collected 2017-08-01
CATCATGATCGTGCGCGAGGGTCATGTGAAAATTACAGATTTTGGTATTGCACGCATGGCATCTGCAGCGGTGCGAACCCAGACTGGCATGGTACTGGGCTCGCCCAAATACATGTCACCCGAACAAGTGGTGGGTAAACTGACTGACCAGCGTTCGGATATTTTTTCGCTGGGCGTTGTGTTGTATGAAATGCTTACCGGGCAGGCACCGTTTGCTGGCGAGAACATTAACGCCATCATGTATCAAACTCTGAATAGTGTGCCGCCGCCGCCCAGTACCCTGAGTCCTAACGTGCCGGAGATGCTGAATTTTATTGTGGCCAAGGCTCTGGCAAAAAAGCTGGAACACCGCTATCAGGACGCCAAAGAGTTCGCAGCCGATCTGTATGCTTGTCGTGACAGAATGCCGCGCCCCACAACTACTCGTGAAGTGGGCAAGCCCCAGGTCGCTGCGAGCGTGCAACGGCCGGATTTAATTCCTGTTGGTCCGCGTGTTGACACCAGCGAAGATGAATCCATGCCAGTGGCAACCTTGGGCTTGTCTTCTGCGTTCGACTCCGCCGCAGCGACCATGCGTCTGGCCGCGCTGACGGGTACGGCAGAAGAGGTCGAAGAATTTTCTAAAACCTTTAAAATGCCCATCCCCAATATGGAGGAAATCAACCGGGCGGCCCCGGCTTCATCGGTAGCAGCCCTGCCAGGCAGTAACCCCCCTGTTTTTGCAAAGCCCAGGGCTATACCCAACACCGTATCTTATCAGAGCAAAATGACTGAAAAGGATAACGCCAGCGGTGTGAATTTGTTGCTTATAGTGGTTGTTGTGCTGGTTCTGCTGGGCCTGGTTTCGGTATTTATTTTTTAGCAGTTTTTAGTCATAAACCGTATTCCGGCTAATAACACGGTGATAGATTCTTTTAAGTTAAATCCCTCCCGTGTTTGTTCAACTCTCCTGCTTTCTGTTTATTCACTTGCCATCCTGACAATTTGCATGCTGCCAATAGTTGAATGGGCAAAAGGTGGGCTCGTTGTTTTATTGGTGTGCAGTCTGGTCTATTATTTGCGTCGTTATGCGTGGCTGTCATTATCGTCATCGCATGTGGCAATACGTATCGATGGAAATAATATTGCCTTGATAACTCGCGGTGGCAGCGAGTCGGCTGGTCAAGTTCTGCGTGACAGCGTGGTGACTCCTGTTCTTACTATCTTGAATGTGCTGCTACCAGGAAAAAAAAGCGCAAGTTTTGTCGTTATTTTTCCGGATAGCCTGGATAAGGAGCGTTTTCGTGAGTTGCGCGTGCTTTTAAAGTGGGCGGTCGACGTTGATCGGCAGTAGATTTTTCCTGACTCACGAGCGTGACGCCTGTGCCATGTAGTTAGGCGGTGTCAGGATGCTCGGTATCGCCTGTGGCAGTGTTTCGGGATAATCTTTGCTGTAGTGCAGTCCGCGGCTTTCGTGGCGGGATAGCGCGCTTTGAACAATGAGGTCGGCGCTTAAAACCAGATTTCTGAGTTCCAGCAAATCAGCACTGACGTGAAAGTGGTTGTAATACTCGTTGATTTCTTCATGCAGCAATTGAATGCGGTGTTGAGCTCTTTGTAGCCGTTTAGTCGTGCGCACGATGCCAACGTAATCCCACATAAAACGGCGCAGCTCAGCCCAGTTGTGCGAAATAACCACAGCCTCGTCAGCATCTGTTACCTGGCTTTCATCCCACTGCGGTAATGCGGCAAATTCCCCGGGCTGCTGGCTGAGAATGTCCACTGCGGCAGCTTCGGCAAACACCAGGCATTCGAGCAGCGAGTTGCTCGCCAGCCGGTTGGCACCATGCAATCCGGTGTGCGCGGTTTCACCGATTGCATAAAGCTGCCCAACGTCGGTGCGCCCGTGCAAATCGACCATTAGGCCGCCACAAGTGTAGTGTGCGGCGGGAACCACCGGGATGGGCTCGCGTGTGATGTCTATGCCCAGCTCCAGGCAACGGGCATAGATATTGGGGAAATGCTGCTGCAGAAACTCTTTCGACTGATGCGAAATATCCAGATAGACGCAATCCAACCCGTGAGTTTTCATTTCAAAGTCGATGGCGCGTGCCACCACATCGCGCGGAGCGAGTTCGGCACGAGCGTCATGCTTCGCCATAAATCGGGTGCCATCCGGCAGCTTGAGGATGCCGCCTTCGCCGCGCACCGCTTCGCTGATCAAAAAAGATTTTGCGTGAGGATGGTAGAGGCAGGTAGGGTGAAACTGAATAAACTCCATGTTGGCCACTCTGCATCCGGCACGCCATCCCATCGCAATGCCATCTCCCGTTGCAGTGTCAGGATTGGTGGTGTACAGATACACCTTGCCGGCACCGCCAGTGGCAAGAATAGTATTGTGAGCGCTGATAGTGATGATTTCATCCTTCAGTGTATTCAGTGCATAAGCCCCATAACAGCGGTTATCCCGTCGTCCGAGCTTGTTGCCGGTAATCAGGTCGATGGCGATGTGCTGTTCCAGTAGCGTGATATTGGGGTGAGCGATCACCCTGGCCGCGATGGTTTGCTGTACTGCCAGACCGGTGGCATCTGCCGCATGGATAATGCGGCGGTGGCTGTGCCCCCCCTCACGTGTCAGGTGGTAGTTGTTGTCGCTATCGCGGCTGAAGGGGACACCCTGCTTAATCAGCCAATCTATTGCAGCTTTGCCGTTTTCAACGACATAACGCGTGGCAGCAGGGTCGCACAGGCCGGCACCGGCAATCTGCGTGTCATGTATATGTTCTTCACAGGAGTCCTCTGGTGATAATACCGCCGCGATACCGCCCTGTGCCCAGGCACTCGCCCCATCCAGCAGCGATTTTTTGGTGATGACAGCGACTTTCTGCTGGTCGGCCAGCTTAAGCGCCAATGACAGGCCGGCAAGGCCGCTACCAATGATAAGAGAGTCAAATTTCAACATGGAATAAAGAGTCGGTTTTTACCAGCCTGAACTATAGCAAATTAATGTGGAGCCGGACATTTGACAGGAGCCTGAGGTGCAACAGGAGACAACTGTTTGTTATGAAACCATGTGTGATAGTGAACTTAATTCTGATGATTCTGTCCATAAAGGCATTACAGGCAAAGCTGACGCTGTGAGCCTGTCCGGTTATACTGGTATCCTGATTGCTCCTTGCTTTGGGGCAATAAAATTAAAAACCAGGATAACCGGGAATGGGCGACAAGGAAGTCGATCAGCAATTAGTAGAACGCGCGCAAAAGGGTGACAAGCACGCATTTGAATTATTGGTGATTAAATATCAGCGCAGGCTGGGGCGGCTGATTTCACGCTTTGTGCGTGATTCTGCCGAGGCCGAAGATGTGACTCAAGAGGCGTTTATTAAGGCCTATCGTGCCTTGCCGGCGTTTCGCGGTGATAGCGCCTTTTACACATGGCTTTATCGGATAGGAATCAATACTGCGAAAAATTACCTAGTCGCACTGGGCAGGCGTGCACCAACGAGTACCCAGTTTGATGCCGAAGAGTCTGAAGACTTTGAGGGTGCAGAGTTGCTGCAGGATGTCAGTACGCCTGAAAATGAATTAATGAGCAAGCAAGTGATAGGGGTCGTGAACGCTTCCTTGCTGCAGTTGCCTGACGACTTGCGCACCGCATTGACCTTGCGTGAAATCGAAGGTTTGAGCTATGAAGAAATTGCCGAAATAATGAACTGTCCGATAGGCACAGTGCGATCCAGAATATTTCGGGCGCGCGAGTCAATTGCTACTAATTTACGCCCGCTGTTGGGTACAAGCAACGACAAGAGGTGGTAAGGATGAAACAGAATATTTCAACATTGATGGATGGCGAACTGTGCGGTGACGAGGCAGAAGTATTGCTAGGCAAGATTAAACATCATCCGGAATCCCGGCAGGAATGGTTGAGCTATCATTTAATCGGCGATGTGTTGCGCCAGCCGGATTACCTGCCCGATCATATGAATTCTGCTTTTTTTGAACGATTGCATGCCGAGCCAACGGTGTTGGCACCACACACTCAGCGCAGTTCAAAAGTCAGTTTTTTTGCAATGTCTGCTGCGGCATCAATTATGGCAATGACTTTTCTGGCATGGCTATCAGTGCAGATGGATGCCGAGCCGGCAGTTCAGCAGGCCCAGCAACGCCCCAATGCGTTGCGTACTGCCAACTTTCCCATCAATGACAGCATGAACGATTATCTGCTGGCGCATCAGGAATTCTCTCCCAGTACCGATGTGCGAGGTGCGGCGTCATATATTCGCACCGTGGCATTCAAACAAGCAGTGGCGGGGCAATAGTGCTAGTTCCCATGTTGAAATCCAAAATTAATTTAGCTGTTTGGTTATTGGTCGCGTCAGCTGGCGCATTAGCCGACCCATTATCGCAAGATGACTTGATGTGGCTAAAGAAAATGGTTATTGCCGCCCATCAAACAGACTACAGTGGCACCTTCATCTACCAGTCTGGTAACTATGTTGAGACTTCGCGCATTACTCATCTGTCAGACGGTGAGAATGAGCATGAGAGGCTGGAAGGTCTGGATGGCGAACGGAGCGAAGTCATTCGCAAAAACGATCAGGTATGGTGTTACCTGGGAGACAGCAAAGTGATGGTGGCAAAACGCGAAGGCGCGCGCACGTTTCCCGCGCTATTGCCAGAACAGCTTACCTTGTTGCAGGAAAACTATGTGATCCGCCACTCAGAGGAAGACAGGGTTGCGGGTTTCCATGCGCATAGCATCATATTTAAACCCAGGGACAAAATGCGCTATTCCCACAAGATGTGGGCGCACAGTGATACCGGTTTATTGCTTAAGGCAGTCGTGCTGGATGAGCGTGACCATGTCATTGAGCAATATGCTTTCACGCAACTGAACATAGGCGGCGATATTGACCGTAAGTGGATAGTGCCGAATAAATCAGCGGATCGAAATGCCTCCGGCAATGCTGTATCCACCCCAAGCGTACGCACGCTTCCCAAAGAAAGCGGATGGATGGTTTATGCATTGCCTGTTGGCTTTAAAAAAATGACTGAAGTGAGTCGCAATTTGCATGGCAGCCAACAGCCTGTGACGCATCTGGTCTATTCAGACGGGTTGGCCGGCATCTCCGTTTTCATTGAGAGGCTGGACGAAAAGTCTGATGCAAAACCAGGCCTGTATAGCAAGGGTGCACTGCAGGTTTTTATCAAGGTGCTGGATAACAATTTACTGACGGTGGTCGGCGAAGTGCCACCGCGTACGGTGATGCAAGTTGCTGAGTCGGTAAGATACGGAGGGCAATCCAAATGATAGAAACTCGTGCCATTGTGATCCGGCTGGAAGGTAACGAAGCTCTGGTTGAATCCACGCAGGGTGGCGGTTGCGGCAATTGTGACAGTGAGAATGGCTGTGGCAGCGGCAAGTTGTCGCAACTGTTTTGCAGCGCGCCGCGACGTTTTCGAGTACGTAACGACGCTAATGCGCAAGTCGGGGCTCTGGTGCAGGTTACTCTGCAGGAGGGTGTGTTGCTGCGGAGTGCGCTATTGATGTACATGCTGCCTTTGATGTTATTGCTAGGCGGCGCGCTGGCAGGTGCGCAATGGGCGAATGATGACGTGAACAGTGACGCCTGGTCAGCTATAGGCGGCCTGATCGGCTTGTCATTGGGTTTGGTGCTGGTGAAAGCGATATCGTTGCGGCGGCGCTTATCGTCGGTTGCGCAGCCAGTAATTTTGTCCTCCCCGGCTTGAATCTGCGTCTTGGTTAATTATAATATTTACAGCTATTGCATGTCAGGAACGAAGGAAAAGGAAATGTTGAAGAAAATTTTTGCACTCGCACTGTTCGGTTTGTTTGCACAATCACTTGCCGCAAAGGAATTGCCTGATTTCACTGCCCTGGTAGAAAAGCAGGGTGCTGCGGTGGTGAATGTGAGTACGACACAAATGGTTCAAAATACTCAAGGGGTGCCGGCTATTCCCGGTTTGCCAGAGGGCGATCCCTTGGCCGAACTATTCCGCCGTTTCGGCCCGCCGGTGCCGCGCGAGCAAGAGACGCATTCTCTGGGATCAGGTTTTATTATCAGTGCGGATGGCTACATACTGACCAATGCGCATGTGGTGGATAGCGCCGATAAAATTACCGTGCGGCTGACGGATCAGCGCGAGTTCAAGGCCCGGGTGATAGGGGCGGACAGGCGCACCGACGTGGCGCTGATCAAGATTGACGCAACGGGGCTGCCCAAGGTGACACAGGGGGATCCAGCGCTGCTCAAAGTGGGTGAATGGGTGCTGGCAATCGGCTCGCCATTCGGTTTTGACAGCAGCGTGACTGCCGGTATAGTCAGTGGCAAAGGGCGTTCCCTGCAGCAGGAAAACTTTGTCCCTTTCATACAAACTGACGTTGCAATCAATCCGGGCAACTCGGGCGGGCCGCTGTTTAATATGAAGGGCGAGGTAGTCGGTATCAATTCACAGATTTACAGCCGCTCCGGTGGCTACATGGGGCTTTCCTTTGCGATACCGATTGATGTGGCGATGGACGTGGCTAACCAGTTGCGCGCAAGCGGGAAGGTGACGCGCGGCCGTATTGGCGTGGTTATCCAGGAAGTCACGCGTGAACTGGCGGATTCATTCGGTCTGCACAATATGTCGGGCGCACTGATTTCCGCCGTGGAAAAAGGCGGACCGGCAGACAAGGCCGGCATACAGGCTAGCGATGTGATCCTCAAGTACGACGGAAAAGTGGTTAGCGCGTCCAGGGATTTGCCACGTATGGTTGCCGGCACGCAGCCAGGCAGCAAAATTAATGTGCAATTGTGGCGCAAGGGTGCAACTAAAGAAGTGAGTTTGACTATCGCTGAAATGCCCGGGGATGGACGTGTCGTGCGTACCTCTAAAAATGAATCTTCCAGCGAACAGATTGCACGACTCGGCATAGGCGTAATTGAATTGACCGACGAGCAGAAAAAACAGCTGGAAATTGAAGGCGGCTTGCTGATAGACGAAGTCAGAGGGGCAAATGTGCGCGCTGAACTGCAGCGAGGGGATATTATCCTGGCCTTGGGCAATGCGCCGGTAGTCAGCGTTGAACAGTTAAATAGCGTGTTGAAAACCATACCCAAGGGACGCAATGTGGCGTTGCTGGTGCGTCGCGGCGAGACGGCTTCGTACATTGCCATCAAGCTCGACGACAAATAAAGGCCACCTTTAAAAATCCAAACTTCGTCGCGATACGGCGTTGCTCAAAACGCAGTTTCAGTGAAGGGTAACCTTTAGGTGGGCCGTAACTAAAAAATTTAAACGCTTACATATAAAACATATGCTGCGCACTTAAATTTTTATCGCGCCTTGTCTCGCTTAGAATTTTGAATTTTTAGAGGCGCCCTAAAGTGGCCAATATAGCCAGCCGACGTACCGTGGCTATGGAAGAAAGCTCGGCAACACAACGGAGTAGCAGCTAATCCCGTCAAAATCGGCTAGAATTCGCCCTTTGCGAATAACCGCCGGTTTTGGCGGGATTTTCTTTTTGACTGGTTTTAGCAGTACCCTCATTTTGGACAACACGAACTTGATGCAATATATCCGTAATTTTTCCATCATCGCCCATATAGACCACGGCAAGTCCACCCTGGCTGATCGCATTATTCAACTGTGCGGCGGCTTGTCTGATCGCGAGATGGAAGCGCAAGTGCTGGACTCGATGGACATCGAGCGCGAGCGTGGCATCACGATCAAGGCGCAGACGGCCGCGCTGAATTACAAGGCGCGTGATGGGCATGTCTACAATCTTAATTTGATCGATACGCCCGGGCATGTGGACTTCTCCTATGAAGTGTCGCGTTCGCTGGCTGCCTGTGAAGGCGCGCTGCTGGTGGTGGATGCGGCGCAGGGCGTGGAAGCGCAGACTGTGGCCAACTGTTATACCGCGCTCGATCTCGGGGTTGAAGTGGTGCCGGTGTTAAACAAAATCGACTTGCCATCCGCCAACCCGGAAAATGCCATCCAGGAAATCGAGGAGGTGATAGGCATCGACGCGCAGGATGCGGTGCGCTGTTCCGCCAAGACCGGTATGGGGGTGCAGGATGTAATTGAAGCGATGATTGCAAACGTTCCCGCCCCCAAAGGCGACCCGACTGCACCATTGCAAGCCCTGATTGTCGACTCATGGTACGACAACTATGTCGGCGTGGTGATGCTGGTGCGGATTGTAAATGGCACGATCAAGCCCAAAGATAAAATTTTATTTATGGCGACCGGTGCGCAACACCTGACTGAACACATCGGCGTGTTTACCCCTAAGTCCCAGCCGCGCGACGAACTCAGTGCGGGGCAGGTTGGTTTTGTCATCGCCGGAATCAAGGAGCTGAAAGACGCCAAGGTGGGCGATACCATCACCTTGCAAGCCAAGCCCGCAAGCACAGCCCTGCCTGGCTTTAAAGAAGTGCAACCACAGGTGTTTGCCGGTCTGTTTCCGGTTGAATCCAATCAGTACGAAGCACTGCGCGACTCGCTCGAAAAACTCAAGCTGAACGATGCGTCATTGCAGTATGCGCCCGAGGTTTCACAGGCGCTGGGTTTCGGTTTCCGTTGCGGCTTCCTCGGCTTGCTGCACATGGAAATCGTGCAGGAACGCCTGGAGCGCGAGTTCGATATGGACTTGATCACCACTGCCCCCACGGTAATTTACGAGGTGGTGATGCGCGATGGCACCGTGCTGTTGGTGGACAACCCGTCCAAAATGCCTGAGGTATCCAAGATAGAAGAAATCCGCGAGCCTATCGTGACGGTGAATCTGTACATGCCGCAGGAATATGTGGGCTCGGTGATTACACTGTGCACGCAAAAACGCGGCGTGCAGATCAATATGAGTTATCACGGCAAGCAGGTGTTGCTGGTGTACGAAATGCCGATGGCGGAAATTGTGATCGATTTCTTCGACAAGCTGAAATCGGTTTCGCGCGGCTATGCATCGATGGATTACGAGTTCAAGGAATATCGCACTGCTGATGTGGTCAAGGTGGACATCCTGATTAACGGCGAAAAAGTGGACGCGCTGGCCATCATTGTGCATCGCGCCAATAGCCAATTCCGCGGACGGGCAGTAGCGGCAAAGATGCGAGAGCTGATTCCACGGCAGATGTTTGACGTGGCGATACAGGCGGCAATCGGTGCGAATATTATCTCGCGCGAGAACGTTAAAGCGTTGCGCAAGAACGTGCTGGCAAAGTGTTATGGCGGCGATATTTCACGCAAGCGCAAGCTGCTGGAAAAACAGAAAGCCGGAAAAAAGCGCATGAAACAGGTAGGCAATGTGGAAATTCCACAAGAGGCATTTCTGGCTATCTTGCGTATTGATGAAAAATAAAACGGCGTATGGACGACAAATAACAAAAGGAAGTTCTGATGGATTTTGCTTTAATCATGTTTTTGCTATTGCTCGCGACAGGCGGCATCTGGCTGCTGGATCGTTTTGTATTGAAGGCCAGGCGAACTACAAATAAATCCGGGGCAAATGAACCCCAAAAGAATGAACCCTGGTGGGTAGAGTACGCCAAGAGTTTTTTCCCTGTGATACTGGCGGTATTCCTGCTGCGTTCATTTCTGGTGGAGCCATTCAAGATTCCTTCAGGATCAATGATACCGACGCTGCAAGTGGGCGATTTTATTCTGGTAAACAAATTCACTTATGGCATCCGTTTGCCAATAATTGGTCAAAAAATCGTTGAAATAAGCAATCCACAGCGCGGAGATGTGATGGTATTCCACTACCCTGAAAATCCGTCTGTTGATTATATCAAGCGCATAATTGGCCTGCCCGGCGACGTCATTATCTACCGCGGCAAACAGCTGCTGGTAAATGGCGTGAAGCAGGAGCAGAAGAGTGAAGGCGAGTACAATTATGTCGACAACGGCTTGAGTTTTGTGCACACCGAGCGTTATAGCGAAAACCTGGACGGCCACGCGCACGCTATTTTGAAAAATCCGGACGTTCCTGCATTGCACCTGGGTTCGGTAGCCGAGTTTCCGCTGCGCGAGCAGTGCAGTTATGGCCAGGACGAGATGCGCTGTACGGTTCCGGCCGGGCATTATTTCATGATGGGCGACAATCGCGATAATAGCCGCGACAGCCGATATTGGGGCTTTGTTCCGGACAAGCTGATTGTGGGGAAAGCATTTTTTGTATGGATGAATTTTGGTGATTTAAAACGCATAGGTTTAACCATTAATTAAGGAATTCACATGATGAAAACACTAGTGAAGCAAAATGGCGTTACATTTGGCGGATTTATTATGATATTGGCTTTGCTGGGTGGGCTGGCGATCTTTAGCATGAAGCTCATCCCCGCTTATATGGAGAATGGGAAAATCCAGAAGGCATTTGATGCTATTACGCATGATCCAGCGATGCAAACTGCTACAGTTGCTGAAATCAAGGATTCGTTTTACAAGCGTGCGAATACCATGGATAACGTGACCAATGTGACTTCAAATGACATCGTGATTGGCAAAGAGGGTGGAAAGCTAACGCTGAGTGCCAGCTATAGTGCAAAAATTCCGCTGGCTGGCAATATCAGCTTGCTGCTTGAATTTAATCCCTCTGCGCCCAAATAACGCTCCGATGAATCGCGACGCGCTGTGTAAACAGATAGGTTATGTATTTACACAGCCGCAGTTGCTGCAACGCGCATTAACCCATCGCAGCCATAGTGCAGCGCATAATGAACGCCTGGAATTTTTGGGTGATAGCGTTGTGAATTGCGTGGTTGCCAAGTTTCTGCATGACAGCTATCCGGATTTGCCCGAGGGTGATTTGTCGCGGCTGCGTTCAAATCTGGTTAACCAGCAAACACTGTATATTCTGGCGCAACAACTGCATCTGGGTGAGCTGTTATTGCTGGGCGAGGGAGAACGCAAAAGTGCGGGTTCCAGCCGCCCATCGATTCTGGCGGATGCACTGGAAGCCCTGATCGGCGCGCTGTTTCTCGACGGTGGTTTTACAGCCGCCGAGAAAGCGGTGCTGAGTTTATATATCCCTTTTATCCAGCAGGCCGATGTGCTGACATTGGGCAAGGATGCAAAAACACTGTTGCAGGAATATTTACAGAGTCGCAAACTGGCGCTTCCCAAGTACACGGTGATCGCCACCCACGGAGAAGCGCACGCACAGCTGTTTCAGGTTGAATGTGCAATTGCACAATTAAAAATGGCGACGCGCGGAGAAGGCAGTAGCCGGCGCATAGCAGAACAAATGGCGGCAGATGCCGCTTATCAACAACTTATATCCCAAATATCATGACCGAGAACACACCTTTTCACAGCGGCTATATCGCCATCGTAGGACGCCCGAATGTGGGCAAGTCCACGCTACTTAACCATCTGATCGGGCAGAAGATCAGCATCACTTCGCGCAAGGCACAGACCACGCGCCATCGCATCACCGGCATCCTGACCGAGGAGAACGCGCAATTTGTGTTCGTGGATACGCCGGGATTCCAGACGCAATATCTGAACACCCTGAACAAGGGGCTGAACAAAGTGGTCACCAGCAGTTTGCGCGACGTGAACGTGGTGCTGTTCGTGATTGAGGCGCGGCACTTCGATGAACGCGATCGCCTGGTAATGAACCTGCTGCCGAAAGACGCGCCGGTGCTGCTGGTCATCAACAAGGTGGACAATATGGAAGACAAGGGCGAGTTGCTGCCCTTTATCCAGAGTATTGCGCAGGAGCGCGAATTTACTGCCATCGTGCCGGTGAGTGCGAAGCATGACAAGCAGCTCGATACCCTGCTGGACGCGATCCGCCCCTTCTTGCCGGAGGGAGAAAAAATATATCCTGATGACGAAATTACCGATCGCAACGAGCGCTTCCTCGCCGCCGAAATCGTGCGCGAAAAGGTTTTCCGTTTTACCGGAGAAGAGCTGCCTTATTCGGTCAGCGTGGTGATCGAACAGTTCAAGATGGAAGGCAAAATGCGCCGCATTCATGCTGCAATCCTGGTGGACAAGGATGCACACAAGGCCATGCTGATCGGCAAAAACGGCGAAAAGCTCAAGGAAATTGCGACCCAGTCACGGCTGGATATGGAAAAGCTGTTTGACGGCAAAGTCTATCTCGAAGTGTGGATCAAAGTGCGCAGCGGTTGGGCGGACAGTGCACAGATGCTGAAGAGTTTGGGCTACGAATAAATTCATCGCCAGTCATGATGCAAGCGCATAAAAACCGCTTAGAAGACGAACCCGCGTTCGTGTTGCACAGCTACCCGTTCCGCGAGACCAGTCTGCTGGTGGAAATATTCAGCCGCCAGCATGGCCGTGTACCACTGGTGGCGCGCGGTGCCCGCCGTCCCAAATCGGCGGTACGCGGACTGCTGATGAATTTTCAGCCGCTGTCGCTAAGCTGGTTTGGCAAGCATGAGGTGCGCACCCTGCACAGCGCCGAGTGGCAGGGCGGTCAGCCGCTGTTGCAGGGCACGGCGCTGCTGTGCGGATTTTATTTGAACGAGCTGCTGCTCAATCTGATGGTGCGCGACGACCCGCACGAACAGCTATTCGACTACTACCAGCATACCCTGCAACGCCTTGCTCACGGCGCAGACATGGCTTCCACGCTGCGCTGTTTTGAAAAACACCTGTTGCAAGAGCTGGGCTATGCGCTATTGCTGGAACATGAAGCGGGCAGTGAAAAGCCTATCGATCCAGCATTATCCTATCGCTATGTGGTTGAGCGCGGCGCGGTGCGCGAGAGTGCGGATGCAGCAGATGGCTTGCTGGTATCCGGCAAAAGCTTGCAGGATATCGCGGTCGATGATTACCGCGATGCGCAGAGTGCACGTCAGGGCAAACAACTGATGCGCATGTTGCTGAACCATCATCTGGGCGGGAAAATGCTGCATACTCGCGAACTGATCAAGGATTTGACCAAGCTATAAACTGGATTATTCATTGGGCCGTTCGTGGCCTCGTAGAGGTTCTCGCACCCTTGGGTGTGAGCTTGTCGAACCACATGCACTGTAAGTTCATACCCTTCGACAAGCTCAGGGCGAACGGACAAAGTGGCTACTTATAGCTGAGCCAAATGAATATCTATGATGAATCCTCATTTGAAGGAACTGCAATGATAAAACTAGGATTAAATATTGACCACGTCGCCACGCTGCGCCAGGTGCGCGGCACGCGCTATCCCAATGTGCTGCAAGCGGCGTTGATCGGCGAGGCGGCCGGAGCCGATGCCATTACCCTGCATCTGCGTGAAGACCGCAGACACATTCAGGACAGGGACGTGGAGATTTTGCGCGACATGCTGCAAACCCGCATGAATCTGGAAAGCGCGATCACCGACGAGATGCTGGCTTTTGCACTGCGCATCAAGCCGCACGACGTCTGTTTCGTTCCGGAGCGGCGCGAGGAGCTCACCACCGAAGGCGGCCTGGATGTGCTGCGTTATTTTGAGCAAGTGAAACATGCCTGTTCTAAATGTGCAGAAGCAGGCATACGCGTCTCGCTATTTGTCGATCCTGATAAAAAGCAGCTGGATGCAGCGCGCGCAGCGGGAGCGCCAATTGTGGAAATACACACCGGAAAATATGCAGATGCGGCCAGTGTGCCGGAACAGGCGCACGAACTGGCGCGCATCCAGCACGCAGTTGTACATGCAGATGCGCTGGGTCTGCAGGTGAACGCAGGTCATGGCCTTAACTATCACAATGTGCAGCCCATCGTCGCCATCCCCAATATCTGCGAACTCAATATCGGCCACGCCATCATCTCTGAGGCACTGTTCATCGGACTGGAGCAGGCAGTGAAAAAAATGAAAGCCTTGCTGGTAACACCATGATTACTCTGGCAGCACAATCATGATACTGGGCATCGGCACCGATATTGTTGCACTGGCACGCATAGCGTCCTTGCATGAACGCTACGGCGAGCGTTTTGCGCAGCGCATATTGAGCCAGACCGAGATGGCTGAATTGCTTGTGCACGCCCATCCGGCGCGCCTGTTGATGAAGCGCTTTGCCGCCAAGGAAGCGCTAGCCAAAGCCATTGGCAGCGGATTACGCCATCCGGTGAGCATGACACAAATGACGGTGACGCACGACGAGCAAGGTAAGCCCGCTTTTGTGTTCGAGTCAGAACTGGCTGCGCATTTTGATCAGATGGGCGTCACGCGCCACCATCTCAGCATCAGCGACGAGCGCGATGTCGCCGTCGCATTTGTGATTTTAGAAGGAGATATTTAATGGGACTTGGCCCGGTCATGCTGGACGTTGCAGGCACCACGCTCACACCTGAAGATGAAGCACGGCTGCGTCACCCGCTGGTTGGCGGAGTCATTTTATTCTCGCGCAATTATGTATCCACGCGCCAGCTCACTGAACTCACCGCCAGCATCCATGCCCTGCGCAGCCCGCCGCTGCTGATCGCGGTGGATCACGAGGGCGGCCGTGTGCAGCGCTTCCGTGAGGGCTTTACGCGCATACCACCGATGCGCGAGCTGGGCAAAATATGGGACGAGCATCCCAAGCGCGCCAAACATCTGACACAACAGGCCGGCTATGTGCTGGCCGCCGAGCTGCGTGCCTGCGGTGTGGACTTCAGCTTCACCCCGGTGCTGGATGTGGACTATGGCAGCAGCGGCGTGATCGGTGACCGCGCCTTTCATTCCGAGCCACAGGCTATTGCCGAGCTTGCTCACAGCTTGCTGCAGGGCCTGAGGCAAGGTGGCATGCACACAGTGGGCAAGCACTTTCCCGGTCATGGTTTTGTGCGCGCCGACTCTCATCTGGAAATTCCGGTCGATGAGCGCACTTACACCGACATCGAGCTAAGTGACTTGATCCCCTTCCGCCAGATGGTGAGCTTCGGTCTGACTGCGGTGATGCCCGCGCATGTGATCTACCCCAAGGTGGACAGTCAGCCGGCCGGATTTTCGAAGATATGGCTGAAGGACATCTTGCGCGGCGAACTGGGTTTCGAGGGCTGCATCTTCAGTGACGACCTCAGCATGGAAGGAGCTAGCTTTGCAGGCGGTATCGTGCAGCGTGCGAGCGCAGCGTTGAACGCCGGCTGCGACATGGTACTGGTATGTAATAACCCCGCTTCGGCAGATGAGCTGCTGGCCGGGCTTGAATGGGACATGCCTGCGACCAGCAAGGCGCGTCTGGCGCAGATGCGCGGACATACTCACTCGCTCACAGCAGCGCAATTGCACGAGCAGGCAGAGTTTGTGCAGGCGCTGCATGGGATCGCCACTATTGGTTCAGGGACCGCAGACTTGCCACTGGCCTGAGTTGTTAAATCTGGAATCGTGCAGGCAGGGTGGGCACGCTTTTGCCTCGTAGAGGTTCTCGCACCCTTAGGGGGCCCACGCGGTCTTGCTGTGCTCAATCGCCTTTGCCATTTAGAGTGCGGCTTGCGATAATGCAAACTTCGTAAAGCGATCCCCATGTACCTATCTATCTTGTTACGCAGACGGTTCTCAATATGAGCGAATTACAGATCAGCCTGCTAGGCATAGGCGTTGCCGTGATAGTGGCGGTCTATGTTTATAATTTCTGGCAGCAGCGGCAGTATCAGCGCCGCTTTGGTGCCGCATTCAAGCAGCAGGAAGATGCGCTGTATCACGCTGTTGCGCAAAAAAATCTGGATACGCTGATGGATGTTGTGGAGCCTGCACAGTTGTTGCCAACTGAAAAGCAGAGGGTGAATGCGCCGGATGAAGTATGTACCTTGCTGGACGAGGCGACCGATTTTATTGTTGAAATTTCCCCTGGCAGCCTGGCCAGTGCTGATGCGTTAGCGCCGTTATGGCAGCGCCGTTTCGATTTTGGCAAAAACGTGAATGTCTGTGGCCAGAATGCTGCCACGGGTAATTTGGAAAAAGTTATTCCTGAAAGCCATGTGAGCTATAGCGCGTTCAGCCTGGGCTTGCAACTGGCGAATCGATCTGGAGCGGTGAGCGCGGCGCGACTCAGCGATTTTCGTGACTTGGCGCGCGAGATCGGCGTGCATTTACAGGCCGAAATGACAGTGCCAGACGTAGATGATGCAGCAACACGCGCACTGCAACTGGACGCATTCTGCGCCGAGGTGGACCAGATGATAGGTATTAATCTGCTGCCTGATGGCGAAACAACCTTGTCAGCCAGCGAGATCGCCCACGTGGCGCAGTTGCAAGGAATGAGCCTGCAGGCGGATGGCGCGTTTCACCTGCTGGATGCGCGCGGTTTCACCCTGTATAGCCTGTGCAATCTGGACACCACTCCTTTTCAACACCACACCTTCAATCATATGCGCGTCAAAGGCCTGACCCTGCTGCTGGATGTGCCTCGCGTGGAGCAACCTGCACTGCGCTTTGATGAAATGGTGGTGCTGGCGCGGCGGCTGGCGCAGGATCTTGGCGCCGCAGTGGTGGATGATCATCGGGTTGCTCTGAGTGATGCAAGCCTCGCCCAGATACGCGAGCAGATTACTGCCATTGAAAGCCGTATGCTGTCTGGTGATATTTTGCCGGGGAGCGCCCGCGCACGTCGGCTTTTCGCATAATGGCAACCTCGGCAGCACAGCGCTGCGCTTATTTGCGTACAGAAATTGAGCGTCACAATATTCGTTACTATCAGCTGGACGATCCGCTGATTTCAGACGCGGAATATGACGCCCTGTTTCGCGAACTGCAAAACCTCGAAGCACAACATCCCGAGCTGGCCACCCCTGATTCACCCAC
>Ga0315268_10003725_pt1 | contig 16697 bp, 14 predicted proteins | sample C1_top_MG_FD_204535 | JGI IMG/M metagenome (GOLD analysis project Ga0315268, IMG submission 204535) | Sediment microbial communities from Yellowstone Lake, YNP, Wyoming, USA - C1_top | ecosystem: Environmental > Aquatic > Freshwater > Lake > Sediment | place: USA: Wyoming | collected 2017-08-01
GTTTTATCCGCCGGAGGGGACGCCGAAGAGGATGGCTTCCTGCAGGTTTCCGAGATGTACCCGATGCGGACGAACGCCGACCTCGTCGTCCTATCCGCCTGCCAGACCGGCAGGGGCAGGATCGTCAGGAACGAGGGCATCCTGGGCCTGCCCCGGGTCTTCTTTTATATGGGGGCCCGGTCCGTCGTCTCCACCTTGTGGCCTGTCGATGACAAGGCCGGCGCGGCCTTCATGAGTTATTTTTACGATTCGTATCTCCGCGGGCAGGGAAAGGCCGAATCCCTTCGGGCCGCCAGGAAGAAGATGGCAGGAACGAAGTATAGCCATCCCTATTATTGGGCTCCCTACATACTGACGGGTGAATTCTGAAGGATCCTTAGCGTACCGAGAATTCGGCCAGCTTCGATTGGATGTCCGGCCTGCCGTCCGCGCTGGCCGTAACCATCCAATAGTGCGGCGCGCCCGGCACAATTTGCCGGCTGGCTTCGTCCGGAAGCCGGATTTCGGTCCCGGACACGCGGCCGCTGCGCCAGACCAGTTTGAGCGACGAGTCGAATACCTCGACCGTATAGCCGTCTCTCCCGGCCAGACCTTGCCATTTGAATTCGAGGCCGTCCCGCGTCACTCCGGCTTTCAGAGGGGAGATCAGGAAGATTCCCTTTTCTGCCCCGCCCCGAGTTCCGGATCGGTCCAATAGCCTCGGGATCGACACGATCAGGACCGCCATAACGAGAACCCCCGCCAGAGCCGCGACGGCTGGCTTCAGGACCGGCCGGGCCCAAGACGCCACGCCGGCCCGAGCCCCATCGGTTTTCCGGCCTGCCGCAAAGGCGTGGAGCTCTGCGGCGCTCCTGTCCGTTTCCGCGCTGAGCGCGAGGATCTCTTTCAACGCCGTCGAGCAGGCAGCGCAGTCCGCCGCGTGTCCGACAATCTCCGCCCGCTCGCGTCCGGACATCTCCCCCAAGACGCAGCGGACGAGGCGCTCGGGAGCCGGGCAGGCCGCGCCAGGGCCGGGTCTCGCCGCCGCCAGGTGACCCTGATAGGCTTTGGAGAGCCCATTCAGATCAGTCTTCATAGCGGATCCCCTTTTCCCCCAATTTGCGTTTCAAATCCTTGAGCCCACGGTAGAAGATGCTGCAGGTTTTGCGGTAGGGCCAATGGTTGAGCCTGGCGATCTCGTTGAGGGTGAAACCCTGGAGGCGGAGCTTGAGCACGCGTTGTTTGGACTCCTTGAGATCGTCGATCGAGGCCGCCAGGATGTTCTTGAGGGCGACCCGCTCGGCATCGCCGCAGCCGTTGGAGCCCTCGTAGGGACTAAGGCAAGCCCCGCCCCTGGCAAGGATCTCGTTTTCCTTATGGATCCGGTTGATCTCATTGATGAACACCGAGTAGACGATCTTCCGGAGGTAAGCATTGAAGAATTGGATGTGATGGTTATTGTCCCTCAGAGATCTCCAGATCCTGATATGGATCTCTTGGAGAAGGTCGTCCTTCTCGATTCCATGTCGTTGGTATCCGAGCGCAGCGAGCGTCGAGGCGAGATGGGAAGAGAGGTCCCTGACGATCCTCTCCATTCCCGCGTTTGTCACTTCCGACGATTCCATGAGCCTTGTCCATATTTTAGGCCCTGCGGAGGTCATTTGGCAAGGACGCATGAAACCGCATTCCGCCCTCCCAAAGGATCTGAATCCGAGCCGCCGATTATCGAATTGCCTATGCACAGGCTTGGAGCCTGAAGAAATCCGTTTGCGACTCCCCCGTCAGCGCGTCTGGTCCGACGGCTTTAAAGCTTTCCACAGGACGACGCTCCCGGCCAGGAGCGCCGTCCCGACCGCGGTATAAACGACCCCCAGGACCGGTCGGGGCACGGCGCTCCGCCGCAGGACCATCCCCGAAGCCATCATCGCGGCCACCAGCAGCCAGGTCTTGACCGACAGGAACCCGCCGAGGCAGTGGCCGTCCCCGCGGGCGATGATGCGGGCGGCGTTCTTTTCGGCCATTCTCCGGATGACGTACCGGCCTTTCACGAGGCCCGCGGCGAGGCCGGCCGCGGCCAGGACCACCGACCAGGGCAGCGGCGGGCCGAAACACCAGACCAGGCCCGCCGCCGCCAGCCCCAGCCCGACAACGGTCCAGAGGCCCGCCGCGGCGACGAGGTGGGCGCGGACGCCGGCCGCGGGTTTCCACCGTTCCGCCCAGGCGGTCCAGCGCGTCATGTCTGGCCTCGGTTCATCGTTCTTGGCAACCCCATCGTGCGGGATGTCCCGGTCATTTTAGCACCCCGGACCCGCAAGTTCCAACCAGATGGGTCGCAGGACACGGACTAGAAACCGGGATTCTCGGAAGGGGATCGCCACGCCCCTGACGGGGCTCGCGATGACGATCCGTCCGCTTTGCCTTTCCCCCTACCGGTGGTCGATCGGCTCGGCCCACCCCCGCAGGCCCTGCGGCGGCGGCCGCGTCGGGGGGGCACTTCATTGGCGTTGCCGGCTGCGGGATGGTAGAATGATTGAGGCATTGAAACCCTATCGCCGCCCTCCCCGTATTAAGATAAGGGAGGCGATGGAGCGCTTTGCCTTCCGGAGTTCTGACATTTTACGCCGCAACGACGACAAAACCATCTGTCCGAGAGGATTTGCGCCATGACCGAGCCCGGTGACCTCCTCCTCCACTACCGCCTGCTCGAGCAGCTCGGCCGCGGCGGCGGCGGGGTCGTCTGGCGCGCCCTCGACATGCGCCTCAACCGCGAGGTCGCGGTCAAGCTCATCTTAGGACGCATCGCCTCCTCCCCCGAAGGCTTGTCCCGCCTCGAACAGGAGGCTCGGGCCCTGGCCGCCCTCAACCACCCCAACATCGTCACGGTCTACGCCGTCGAGGAGGCCGGGGACCTGCACTTCCTGGCCATGGAGCTCGTCCGGGGACGAACGCTCGACACTCTCATTCCCGACATTGGGATGACGCTCGAGCGCATGCTGGACTTTGCCGTCCCGCTGGCCGACGCCCTGGCCGCCGCCCACGAGCGCGGCGTCGTCCACCGCGACCTCAAGCCCCGGAACGTCATCGTCACGGGCGAGGGCCGGCCCAAGATCCTGGACTTCGGCATCGCCGAGGTCCAGGCGCCGCTCCTCAGGAGAAAGCAGGGGGACACGCAGACGTTGTCCGCCCCCAGCCTGGTCGAAGGCACCCTCCCCTACATGTCACCCGAGCAGGCCCAGGGCCGCACCGTCGACCACCGCTCGGACATCTTCTCCTTCGGCATCATGCTTTACGAGATGGCCACGGGCAAACGCCCCTTCGGCGGCGACAAGACGACCGACCTCCTGGCCTCCATCCTCAAGGACGAACCGGAGCGGGCCTCCGTCCGCCATCCCGAGCTCCCGCCCGAGCTCGACCGGATCCTCGAGCGCTGCCTGGCCAAGGAGCCTAAGGACCGCTATGAGTCCACGCTCGACCTGCGCAACGAGCTCGAGAGCCTGAGGCATCTCGACGAAATGACGGCCCGGGCCTCGGACGCCTCCGTGGCCGTCCTGCCCTTCGTCGACCTGAGCCGGGAGAAGGACCAGGAGTATTTCTGCGACGGCGTGGCTGCGGAGATCATCGGCGCCCTGGCCCAGGTCTCCGGAATCCGGCTGGCGTCGCGGACCTCGTCTTTCCGCTTTCGCGGCACGGCCCTCGACAGCCGGGAGATCGCCCGCCGCCTCCGCGTCCGGGCCCTGCTCGAGGGGAGCGTCCGCAAGGCCGGCGACCGTCTGAGGGTCACGGCCGAGCTGGTGGACGGGGCCAGCGGCTTCGCCCTGTGGTCCGAGACGTTCGACCGCAAGCTCGCCGACGTCTTCGCCATCCAGGAGGAGATCGCCCGGAACATCGCTGAGGCGCTCAAGGTCACCCTCAGCCGGACCGAGGACGAGGCCCTCGGCCAGCCCTCGACCTCCGACGTCCAGGCCTACGACCAGTACCTGAAGGGCCGGAAGTTCTACTTCCAGTACCGGCGGCGCGGCGTCGAGCTGGGCCTGGAAATGTTCCGGCGGGCCATCGAGATCGACCCGACCTTCGCCCGGGCCTGGGCCGGCGTCGCCGACTGCTACTGCTACTTCTACCTTTATGTGGCCCGCGTGCCCGACAATATCCAGCAGGCCGAGGCGGCCAGCCGGCGGGCCCTCGAGCTCAAGCCGGACCTGGCCGAGGCCCAGGCCTCCTGGGGCCTGGCCCTGTCGACGGCCGGCCGCAACGACGAGGCGGCCCAGGCTTTCGAGCGGGCCGTCCACCTCGATCCGGGCCTGTTCGAGGCCCGCTATTTCTACGCCAGACACTCCTTCGCCAACGGGGATCCCCAGAAAGCGGCCCGGCTCTACGAGGAGGCCGAAGCCCTGCGTCCCGACGACTACCAGTGCCCGACGCTAGTCGCCCAGATCTACGCCGACCTCGGCCAGGCGGAAAAGGCCATGGCCGCCCACCGCCGCGGCCTGCGCAAGGCCGAGGAGATGCTCCGGCTCCACCCGGACGACACCCGGGCCCGCTACATGGGCGCCAACGCGCTGCTCATCCTCGGCGACCGCGAGAAGGCCCTCGAGTGGGCCAGGGCCGCCATCGCCCAGGAACCCGACGAGCCCATGGTCCTTTACAACGTGGGCTGTATCTTCTCGCTCGCCGGCGAGACTGAAAAGGCCCTCAACGTCCTCGAGCGGGCCGTGGACAGGGGCCTGACCCAGCGCGGCTGGTTCGAGCACGATAGCAACCTGGACCCCCTGAGGAGCCTGCCCCGCTTCCAGGCGTTGCTGGCACGGTTGTGACCAAAGGCTTTGGTATGAAGACCGGACCATCCCGTTTGCTCCTCGTTCTGGCCCTGGCCGCCGCCGTGATGCCCTCGACCGCCCAGGAGCAGAAGAACAAGCCCCCCGACGCCCATGTCGACGTCACGGTCACGGCCATCACGATCGCCGTCACGGTCCAGGACGCGGACGGAAGACTGGTTAACAACCTGCCGCAAAAGGACTTCACGGTCTACGAGAACGGCAAGAAGCGGACCATCACCTATTTCAAGCAGAATTACTTCGCTCCCCTGAGCCTGACCGTCCTCCTCGACGTCAGCGGCAGCATGGCCGTTCTGCAGAAGCTCGAGGAGGCCAAGGCCGCCCTCCGCGAGCTGGCCACCTCCATCCTCTCCCCCCGCGACGAGCTCTCCCTGCTGATCTTCGCCGACGGGCAGGTCGAGGTCGCTGTCCCCTTCTCAAAGGACAGGGACATGTTCTTGAAGGAACTCGACAAGCTCCAGCCCTACGGGCAGACGGCGCTCAACGACGCCGTGGCCGTCTCGCCCGAGTTCGCCAACCGTGTCCAGAACGAGAAGAGGGCTCTCCTCCTCGTCACGGACGGCGTCGAGAACGACAGCCAGCTCTTGCCGGAGCAGGCCCTGGAGATCGCCCGGCGGGTCGACGTGCCCATCTATACGATCGGCTACAAGATCCCCATGGAAGAGCAGTTGCTCAAGATGCTCAAGAAGGGCCAGGGAACGACCTCAGCCGGGATCATTAAAACGCTCGACCGCTTCTCCCAGGCCACCGGGGGGCGGGCCTATTTCCTGAACCGGCCGGAAGAGATGCTCGAGGTCCTGAGGGAGCTCAAGAAAGAGCAGACCCACCAGTACATCATCGGATACACTTCCAACAAGGATGTCGGCGGCGACTACCGCCTCATCCGGGTCACCACGTCCAACTACAAGCACAAGGTCAGGACCAGGCAAGGCTACTGAAGCCCGCCGGCGCGAAGGCGAAAAGCGCGTTCAGGCCATGGATCCCTTTAGAACCGATTGGGACTAAGGTCCCATTACCAGCCCTCCTGCCATTTCCTTAGACCATGCCAGAGGACCGCGAATTGGCCCCCTCCCCGCCCAGCGCGGGGTCCTTGTCACCCGGGCCGGATTTGGAGTATAATATGAATAATTATCACGAGCTTTCAGTCGCCCCCGGAGGCGGCCTGGACGCTCATCTTTATCAGTCCTATGAGGAGGTCGATATGAAAACGAGTCGAATGGCGGTCTACGTCTGCGCGGTGGTCTTCATCGCGCTCGTCATTGGCCCGGGTTGCGCCACGAAGAAGTATGTCCAGGGGGAGATGACGACGATCGACAAGAAGGTCGAGACGGTCCAGACCGAGGTCGAGGCCAACCAGAAGCGGATCAAGGAACACGACGAGAAGCTGGCCTCGATCGGCGAGGTCATCTCCAAGCACGATTCCCAGTTCCAGGCCGTCGACGGCAAGATCGACGACGTCAAGAAGATGATCCGCGGCAACCTCATCTACAAAGAGACCCTGCGGAGCAGCGACGCCAAGTTCGGTTTCAACAGCTACGAACTCGGCGCCGACGCCAAGGCGGCCCTCGACAGGTTCGTCCAGCAGCTCATCGCTATGAACCGCGGCCTCTACCTGGAGATCCAGGGGCACACGGACAGCACGGGCACGGATGAGGTTAACCTGGCCCTGGGCCAGAAGCGCGCCGAAGCGGTCATGCTCTACCTCTACAAGCAGTACCACATCCCGCTCTACCGGATGCAGGTCATCAGCCTGGGCAGCTCCGTCCCGGTCTCGGACAACAACAGCCGAGAGGGCCGGGCCCAGAACAGGCGGGTCGAGATCCTGGTCTACGAATAACCCGCCTCTTCCAAAGTCGGTCAACCATCCGCGGGGCGGCCGGCGCCGTACGACAAGACGAGACGGCCGCTCTGCGGATTCAGCTTACTCAAAGAACATAGCCCTTCAGCTGGGCCTGCGCGGCCCGGCGGCGGCCTTCGCCTTTTCGATGACCGCCCGTCCCATCCCCCCGAAGATCAGGGCGTGAAAGGGCTTCATCAGAAGCCAGTAGAGCCTCCCCGACAGTCCCCGGGGGAGGAAGAGGGCCCTCTGGACCAGGGTGTTCCCCTCGATCACGAACTCCAGCCAGGCCTCGCCCGGCACCTTCATCTGGTTCGCCAGAAGGATCCTCCGGCCGTCCCGGAAATCGGCGACCTTCCAGAAATCCAGGCTGTCCCCGAGGCGAAGTGTCTTCGCGTCCCGTCGGCCCCGGTTGAGCCCCGGGCCCCCGAGGAGCTTGTCCACGAACCCCCGTATTCTCCATAACCAGTCATAGCGGTACCAGCCGTTGCGTCCGCCGATGCCCTGGACGGCGTCGAAGACCTCCCGGGCCGAAACGTCGTCGGGAATACGAAAGGACCGTTCGTCCTTCAGGACCCTGGCCGCGATCTCGTCCCGGCCGGCGACATCGCACGCCTCCCCCGCGCTGCTGTCGCACCAGGCGCTGAGGACCTGTCCTTCCGAGACCTCCGCGAGGGCCCCGCGGACGGCCGCCTCGAAGCCGAGCGGCCTGATGTCCGGGAAGAGCGCCGCCGCGAGGTCGTTCCGGGCCACGGACTCCGACTTCAGGCCGTTGACCAGGGCGCTGGCGATGCGGAAAGGCACGGGCGTCATCAGGACGAGCCAGTAAGAGGCCAGGCGGGGCGTGAACACGGGCACCGGGATGAGCCACCGCTTGAGGCCCATGACCGCGGCCGTCCGGAGGAGCATCTCCCGGAAGGTCATGACGTCCGAGCCGAGGTCCACGACGAGGTTTCCCGCGCCGGGAAGCCGGGCCGACCCGGCCAGGTAACGGATGACGTCCCCGACGCCAATCGGCTGGGTCCGGGTCTGGACGAAACGCGGGGTGATCATGACCGGCAGCTTCTCGACGAGGCCCCGGATGATCTCGAAACTGGCGCTCCCGGAACCGATGATGATGCCGGCCCGCAGCCAGACGGTCTGGACGAGCCCGGGCCGGGCGGAGAGGATCTCTCCCGTTTCGATCCGGCTCCGGAGATGGCGGCTGGCGGTGTCCTTGTCCCCGAGCCCGCCGAGATAGATGATCCGGCGGACACCGGCCGCGACGCAGGCATCGCGGAAATTCTCGGCGCTCCTCCGGTCGAGCTCGGGGAAGTCCGGGCCGGCGCCCATCGAATGGACCAGATAGTAGGCCGTATCGATCCCCGCGAGGGCGGGGCCGAGCGCTCCGGGTTCGAGCGTGCTCCCCTCGAAGACCTCGGCGGCATTCCTCAAGGCCGGGTCGAGCTTGGCGGCGTTCCGGACGAAGAGGCGGACGGAGAAAACTTCTTCACGGATGAGGCGGTCGGCCAGCCGCCGGCCGATGTACCCGGTCGCCCCGGTCACCAGGACGCGCGTCGGGAGGGGGCCCATGGCGGGACCGCGGTCACCGGACCGTGACCGTAACGGGATCCCCTTCCCGGTCCTGGCTGCCGACGGCGACGACGCTGTAGGCGCACCCAACGCCGGCCGGGGCGTTCCTGCGGAGATAGGTATAGGGGCCGCTATAGTTGTCCTTGTTGACTTCCCCCAGGAGCGTCCGCGACAGGCCGTTCACGCTGTAGATCCGGAACTTGGAGTCCGTCGAGTTCCTGGGGTTGTCGCTCCAGGTCAGGACGTCGATGGATTCCCGGACGAGGAGGCCCCGGTTGAGGACCCGCCGGCCGGTCACGTTGACGCAGGGATAGATGTTGTCGATGGTCACGCTCACGAAGGCCTCGGCCGTCTGGAGGACCTGGTCGTAGGCCACGACGCGGATGCCCCGCGCCCCGTTGAAGGTGGTCGTCGTGTCGAACACGAACGAGTACGGCGCGGAGGTGTCGACCATGGTCGGGAAGTTGCTGATCTCCAGGTCCACCTCGCGGATCCCGGTGTCGTCCGTGGCTTCGACGTCGATCCGGACCGTGCCGTAGAGGGTTTGGCCGTCCGCGAGGTTCAGGAAGGCGCAGGCCGGCGGGGCGTCGTTCGAGAAGACGTCCACGCTCATGGGTGTCGTCGAGCCGGTGATGTTGCCGAATCCCATTCCCGTGGGCGTGCCGCTGTAGCGGCTGGAATTGGGGATGGTCGCCGGCGAGAAGACCGCGGCGGCCCGGTAATAGTCGTTGGGGCCGGCGTCGTAGCCCTGCTCGATCCGCTCGAGCCCGTCGGGCTCCATGAGCTTCAGCAGCTTGTGGGCCGTGTAGGAATTATCATAAAGGAAATCCCGGCCGTAGCTGTCGAGGCGGGCGTCGACGTGCCAGAGGAGGAGGCCGTCCGAGCCCGTGAAGAGGCCGGTGTCGTTCCCCGACCGGAAGCGGTTCTGGACCATGAAGTACTCGCTGAAGATGCGCCCGGGGACCGCGCCGGGTATGAAGAGCACGGCGTCCGGATAGAGGCCCGAGGCGCGGAGCGAGACCGTCTGCCGCCCCCCCGCCACGACGGTCGGGCTGATCCAGTCCAGCATGAATTTGCTGAAGCAGTTGTGGTCGCCGGCCGTGCCGTCCATGATGTCGAGGCCGCCGACGCCTCCGCGCGGCCCGACGCTGTCGTCATAATCGTAATAGTCGGGGACGCCCAGGGCGTGGCCCGTTTCGTGGATGATGGTCGAGGGGCTGAAATTCCCCGACGGGTAGCCGTAGAGCTCCCACTGCCAGGAATAATTGGAGAGCCGCTTGCCGTCCAGCCGGTAACTGCCGTCGTAGAACCCCGTATAGTACCCCCACCAGAACGACGACCACTCTCCGTGCGGCCCGGCCCAGAAGACGCAGAAATAATCGATGGCCCCGTCGCCGTCGTTGTCGTACTGGGTGAAGTCGTGACCCTGCTGATCATAGTAGGTCAGGGCCTCTTTGATCAGGTTCTGCCGGCCCGTGTCGGTCTCTGCGACCGTGCTGCGGGCATAGGGGGCGGTGTACCAGCCCAGGACGTTGCCCTGGATCTCGAGCTGGTTGTAGGAGGAGCGGCGGTAGAAGTTCCTCAGGCTGTCGAAGGGCGGGCCGCCCTGGCCGTCGCCGAAGAGCCGGGAGGCGAAGGTGGACGGCGGGGTCGTGCCCGGATGGTCGTTGAAGGCGATGAGGAGGGCCAGGACCTTGACCGCGCCCCGGGTCGGCATGCCGGCCCAGTTCGGCGGCGGGGCCTGGATCCGGACGGGCTCGCGGAGGGCGCCAGTCCGGACGGGGGCGTCCCCGGCCAGAAGCCTCAATTTGGCCCCGGTCCGGGACGCCAGGCGCGGCGAGAGCTTGTGGTTCCCGTAGGAGCGGGCCTGGGCCGCCCGCGCGGCCAGCGTCCCGTCCTGCCGGTAGCGCGCGCGCTGTTCCTTCGTCGGCGGCTCCAGGGCGAAGGCCTGGGCCAGGACGAAGGTGAGGAGGGCCGCGGCCGTCCAGCCGTGCCGGATCTTCGCCATCTCAAAGTTCATGGTCCGCTCCCTTTGGCAGCAAATATAGTCGCCCGCCTCGGGAAAGTCAAACGGGGCCGGGACCCGGAAATGCCGATCGAAGATGTCATCGCGAGCGCGGCGGGGCGAAGTGCGCCCTCAGCGGACCCCGAAGGTGAACTCGGTCCGCTCCTCGTTCCGGTCCGTGGCCGGCGGCGGCTCGGGCGAGAGGGCCGAGATCGCGCCCCTGAGCTCCGCCGTCATGGGGATCGCGGCGGCCGCGAGACAGGTCCGGAGCTGGTCCATCGTCCGGGCCCCGATGATGGGCGCCGTGACCGCCGGGTGGGACGCGACCCAGGCGATGGCCAGGGCCGCGGGATGGTGGCCGCGCTCCCGGGCGAACTCCGCGAACTTCTCGGCGACCTCGTAATAGAGGGCGTCGCCGTAGCGCGTCTGCGAGATCTTGTGGGCCGTGAGGCGCCCGGACTCCGGTCGCTTCTGGACCCCGTATTTTCCCGACAGGAGGCCGCCGCCCAGGGGACTATACGGGATGACCCCCAATCCTTCCGACAAGGCCATGGGCAGGATCTCGACCTCGGCCTGCCTCTTCACCAGGCTGTACATGGGCTGGATGCACGAGAGCGGGGCGTAGCCCTCGCGGGCGGAGATGCCGAGAGCCTTGGCCGTCTGCCAGGCGGCGAAGTTCGAGACCGCCGGGTAGAGGACCTTCCCCTGCCGGACGAGGTCGTCCATGGCCCGGAGCGTCTCTTCGAGGGGGGTCTGGTCGTCGAACCGGTGGATGAAGTAAAGGTCGATCCGGTCCGTTCCGAGGCGCTTCAGGCTGCCCTCGACGGACTCCATGATGTGCCGGCGGGAGGCGCCCATGGCGTTGACGTCCTTCGAGGCCGCGAAATAGACTTTACTCGTGATGACGACTTCGGTCCGGCAGTCCCGGATGAGCCGGCCCAGGATCTCCTCCGACCGGCCGCCGGCGTAAATGTCGGCGCAGTCGAAAAAGTTGACGCCGGCGTCTCGGCAAGCCTTGAAGAGGGCCGCCGACCCGGCCTCGTCCGCCTCCGCCCCAAAGCTCATGGTGCCGAAGCAGAGGGCTGAGACCTTGACCCCCGTCCGTCCCAGGAATACGTCGTTCATCTCCGAGTCTCCCCTCCGGACGCGGGGCCGGGTCCCGGCCTCACTTGTCCGGCTTCTTCCACTCGATCCCGTGCCCGAAGGGAAAGAGCCCCGGCAGGGAGACGGGGAGCTTCCCCTTGATATCCATCTCGCCGAACAGGGCCCGGGCCGCGATGGCCTGGGTCTCGGGCGTGTTGCGGTACATGCAGACGTAAGCGCCGACCCCGGGAAAGTGCTGCAGGAAATACGGGCTGCCGAAGGACACGGCGACGACGGCCGGGCCTCCCGCGAGTGAGACGATCTTGTTGACCAGCTCGGCGTGCTTCGGTTCGAGGTCGACGCTCCCCTTGCTAGAAGACAGCCGGGAGAACAGGGCGAAGACGACCACATCGGCTCCGGCCGAGCGGGTCGCCGCGTCGTCGAGCGACTCCTGTCCTGTGTCGCCGTCGGCGTAGAAGCTCAGGAGTCCGGGGCTCCTCTTCTTCATCTCGGCGACGAAGGCCCGGCCGGCGTAGTAGTCGCCGGGATCGCTGCTCAATGAGACGACGGCGAGCTTGCGGGCCGGCCCGGCCAAGGGGATGACGTTCCCCTCATTCTTGACCAGGGTCACCGCGGCCTCGAAAGTCCTGGCGGCCTGTTCCTGAAAGGCCCGGGGCCCGACCTTCGTCGGGATGTCCTCGATGCGGACGAAACGGTTCCTGGGGAGGCCGAGCGAGGCCTTGGCTTCGAGGATCCTCCGCACCGAGGCGTCGAGGCGCCCGGCCGGGATCCGTCCGTCCCTGGCCGCCGCGGCCAGGTAGGCCGCGACCCGCTCCGGCTCGGGCGGCAGAAGCAGGAGGTCGACGCCGGCCAGGACAGCCCTCAGGGATGCTTCCTCCGTCGAGAACGTATTGGTGAGGCCGGCCATCTCCATGGCGTCCGTGACGATGAGCCCGCGGAACCCGAGTTTCTCCCTCAGCAGGCCGGTCAGGATGGCCGGGGACAGGGTCGCCGGCAAGCCCGGCGTCGGGTCCAGGGCCGGGACGAAGAGGTGGGAGGTCATGACCGCCTTGACGCCGGCCTCGACCGCGGCCTTGAAGGGCGGGAGCTCCACCTTCTCAAGCCGGGCCAGGTCTCCGGCGATGGTCGGCAGGAGGAGGTGGGAATCCTGGGCGGTATCGCCGTGCCCTGGGAAATGCTTGGCCGTGGCGATCATCCCGTTCTCCTGGCAGCCGCGGAGGAAGGCCAGCCCGATGCGGCTGACCAGGGCCGGATCCTCGCCCACGGACCGGGTGTTGATGATGGGATTGTCGGGGTTGACGTTGACGTCGAGGACGGGAGCGTAGGTCATGTGGATTCCCATGGCCCGGCCCTCGAGCGCCGTGATCCGGCCCATCTCGCGGGCCAGGTCCTCCGAGCCGGCGGCGCCAAGGGACATGAGCGGCGGGAAGAGGGTCGCACCCGTGATCTGGTTCCCGGCGCCCCGCTCGAAATCGGAGGCCAGGAGGAGCGGCACCCGGGCCAGCTTCTGAAAGGAGTTGGCCAGCTCGGCCGTCTCATAGACCTCGCCGCCGAACAGGATCAGGCCGCCGATCTTCTGGTTCGCGACGAGCGACCGGAGCGACCGGAGATATTCGCTGTCGCTGTTCCGGAAATCGCCAGTGAAGCGGACGGCGATCATCTGGCCGACCTTTTCCTCGACCGTCATGGACCGGAGCGTCCGCGCCACCCAGCCGGCGTCGGGCGCGACGAACCTCGGGGCGGCCGACGGGGCCGGCATCCGGGCGCAGCCCGTGCCGAGGGCCAGGGCGAGCGCGGCGGCGGCCGCGGCGATCCTTGGATGCTTGGTCATGCTTGGCCTTCCTTATTCCGTTCCGCCGTCGCTCCGGCGCCCAAGGTCAGTAGCGGACCAGGCAATGGACGTCCACGCCGGGGTGGGCCCGCTTGATGTGCTCGACGCCCTTGAGGAACGAGAGCTCGACCACGGCGCCGAAGCCGGCCACCTCGCCGCCGAGGAGCTTGACCAGGCTGATGGCGCTCGCCGACGACGAGCCGGTGGCGATGAGGTCGTCGACGATGAGGACCCGCTCCCCGGGCGCGACGGCGTCGGCGTGCATCTCGAAGTGCTCGACCGCGTACTCGTTGGGCGCGACCACGCCGACGGACTTGCGCGGCAGCTTGCCTTTCTTGCGGATGACGGCCAGGCCGAGCCGCAGTTCGCGGGCCAGCCCGGCGGCGAAGAGGAAGCCGCGCGATTCGATACCCGCGATGATCGCGGGCGCCCGGCCCCTGGCCCAGGCGGCCAGCTCGTCGATGGCGAAGTTGTAGGCGGCGGCGCTCTGGACGATCGGTGTGATGTCCTTGAACACGATCCCCGGCTTGGGGAAGTCCGGGACGTCGACGATGTAGGATTTGAGGTCGATGGGCATTCAGCCGTCCTTTCCGACGATGTGTCCGGTCCGGTCAGCCCCCATTTAAATTTAAACGCCCGGAGATGTCAACAAAACGGCTGCTGGGTGGTGCCAAAGCCACCCTTATACCCCGGACCCCCGACATTCTCTCCGTTCGATCGAAAGTTTGCCGGGCGCTGCCGGGTCCATTATAATGGTTGATGACGGCATCGAGGGACGAACGGGCATGGACCTGACCCTTTACCTTGTAGCGGACGCGGATTATGTCGCGGGGCGCGACCTCGTGCCGCTCATCGAGAACGCCGTCCGCGGCGGCGTCACTGCGGTCCAGCTCCGGGCCAAGAATTCTTCCCACGGAGACTTCCTCGACCTGGCCCGCCGGGCCGCGGCCGTTCTCAAGACCAACAGGGTTCCCCTCCTGATCAATGACCGGGTGGACATCGCCCTGGCTTGCGGCGCGGCGGGCGTCCACCTCGGCCAAGACGACGTCCCCCCCGCCCTGGCCAGAAAGGTCCTGGCCAAGGGAGCGGTCATCGGCGTCTCGGTCAACACGCCGGAAGAAGCGGAAGAGGCCGAGCGCCAGGGGGCCGATTACGTCGGGGCGGGCCCCGTCTACCGAACATCCACCAAGGACACGGACCTGCCGGTCCTCGGCCCGGAGGGGATCCGGCGGATCAGGGACCGGGTCCGGATCCAGGTCGTGGCCATCGGCGGGATCACGGAACTGAACGCGCGGGCGGCGAGAGAGGCCGGGGCCGACGGGGTCGCCGCCGTCTCCGCCATCCTGGGAGCTCCGGACCCGGAGCAAGCGGCCCGCGGGCTAAGGAACGCTATGGGGACGCGGTCCCCAAGGAGGAGAATATGAAACGGTCGAAGAAATGGGCGCTGGGCCTCGTCCTCATTCTGGCCCTTGTCATCAGCCGGAACGGTTTCGGCGCCGGCCCCGGAGCCGCAACGCCGGCGGGGGAGATCAAGAAGGTCGAGGACGCCACCCGGGTCCTCGAAGAGATGATGAAGGAAGCCGACAAGAGCATCCCGGTGAGCCTCCTGCAGAGGAGCGCCGGCATCGCCATCATCCCCGACGTCATCAAGGCCGCGTTCGTCATCGGCGGACGTCACGGCAACGGCGTCATGCTCGTCAAGGGCGCCAGCGGCGCCTGGAGCCCGCCCGCGTTCATCAGCATCACGGGGGGCAGCCTGGGCTGGCAGATCGGCGTTGAGTCGGCCGACATCATTCTCATCTTCCGGACGCCCCGGAGCATCGAGAACTTCCGGAAAGGAAAGTTCACGCTCGGGGCGGACGTGGGCGTCGCGGCTGGGCCGTTGGGCCGGTCGGCCGAGGCCAGCACGGACGCTGAGCTCAAGGCCGAGATCTACTCCTACTCGCGCAGCCGCGGCCTCTATGTCGGGCTCTCCCTCCAGGGTGCCTCGATCAGTACGGACGCGAAAGCCAATCAGGCCTTTTACGGCGCTAAGGACATCGGCCCCCAGGCCATCTTCGAAGGCAAGGCCGGTCAAGGCCCGGACGCCGTAGCCAAGCTGCGCCAAACCCTGGAGAGGTTTTCCAAACCCTCGAGATAACGGCGGCCGCTCGTCACGGGCGGCGGATGATGATCCGGCGCTCGTCGCCTGGGCCGGCCTCGATGCGCACGGATATGCCCCCGAGAGGATAGGGCAGCTTCTCCGCCCATTCGACGATGACGATGCCTTCGCCGAGATAGTCCTCCAAGCCGAGATCCTCGACGTCGGCCGCCCGCTCCAGGCGGTAGAGGTCGATATGGAAGATCCGGTGCCGCCCTTCATAGATGTTGACGAGCGTGAAGGAGGGGCTGCAGACCAGGTGGATGTTCCGGACGCCGGCCCCGGAGGCGAGGCCCTTGGCGAAGACGGTCTTGCCGGCCCCGAGCTCGCCCTCGAGCAGAACGACCTCGCGGCCGGAGAAACCCGAGGCGAGGTCCTCGGCCAGACGGAAGGTCTCCTCTTCCAACCGGGTGACGACGGTCCGGACGGTTGCGGGAGCTGAAGCCGCTCGGTCGGGCACGCCGCTCACTCCCCGGCCATGGCCTTGACGGCCCGAGGCAGCCAGCGGATGACGTCGCCCGCGGTCAGCGATTTCTCGCCGAGCTCGGCCGCCGCGATATCCGCGCTCAGGCCGTGGACATAAACGGCGGAGAGGACGGCGCCGAGGAGATCCTTCTCCTGGACGGCTTGGGACGCGATCATCCCGCTCAGGACGTCGCCCGAGCCGCCCGTCGCCAGCCCGGGGTTCCCCGTGGGATTGACGAAGACCCGGCCGTCCGGGGAAGCGGTCAGGGTCCGGTAGCCCTTGAGCACGAGGTATACGCCGTACTTTTCGGCGAAGGCCGGGACGATCTCGAGCCGGTATTTCAGGACGTCGTCGCTCGAGCGGCCCGTGAGGCGGGCGAATTCGCCCGGATGCGGCGTGAGGACGGCCGGGGCCCGCAGCCGGCGCAGGACCTCCGGTGCGGAGGCCAGGATGTTGAGGCCGTCGGCGTCGATCACCGCCGGGACCTTGATCCGCGGGACGAGCGAGAGCACGAACTCCGCCGTCGAAGGCCGCGTGGACAGCCCGGGGCCGAGGAGGATCCCGTCCTTGCCCTTCAGGAGCTCGAGGACCCTGGGGAGGGCCTCCCGGGCGACGGTCCGTTCGGGGGTTTCGGCCAGGGGCTCCGTCATGAGCTCGGCCATGCCCCGGGCGACGGCCGGGAGCGCGCCCGCGGCCGTGGCCACCGTGACCAGCCCGGCCCCCATCCTGAGGCCCGCCCGGCCGGCCAGGACGGCGGCCCCCGTCTTGCCCAGGGACCCGGCCACGATGAGGAGGTGGCCGTACATCCCTTTATGCGAGTCCTTCTTCCGTTTCCCGAAGAACGGCGCAACGGATCCCCTTTCCACGAGCTCGAGCTTGAGCTCGGTCCCTTGGAGCAAGGCCGGCGGGACGCTGATCCCCGCGACGACGA